>Ga0129312_1000764_pt1 | contig 23753 bp, 21 predicted proteins | sample O827metagenome_FD_94434 | JGI IMG/M metagenome (GOLD analysis project Ga0129312, IMG submission 94434) | Orangutan group fecal microbial communities from Wisconsin, USA - O827 metagenome | ecosystem: Host-associated > Mammals > Digestive system > Large intestine > Fecal | place: USA: Wisconsin... | reverse complement strand
GACGCACACCACCCTGTTCCGATCCCACCACCGGGCGCAAATCGGCATAATAAATATCTCCTCTTCGAATCAACATGTTACACACTCCATCTGTTCAGGTTGTTTTCATTCTTCCCTCATTTCAGCGTGTGTATTCTATTTTCCGGAGAAATTTTTCTGTACTTATTTCCGTTTTACATAAACCCGCGGAATTCGTTTATTCAGATCACAGACAAATTCATAATTAAACCGTCCGGACAGATCCCCAAGTTCTTCTAATGTAATGCACTCGGCACCATCCCGTCCGATCAGAGTCACCTCATCGCCCGGACATATATCCGCAATATCTGTCACATCCACCATCATCTGATCCATGCAGACTCTTCCACAGATGGCAGCACGTTTTCCATGGATCAGCACATATCCCTTATTGGACAGACTGCGTGGATAGCCGTCCGCATATCCTACCGGCACCGTTGCGATCCGCATCGGTTTTTCCACTTCAAAAGTTCCGCCATAGCTGATGATACGTCCCGGCTCCAGTTCTTTTACATGAACTACATGGCTCTTTAAAGACAACAATGGTTGCAGATTGATATTCTCTTTCTGCACCTCATCAGATGGCCAAAGACCATATAAAATAATTCCTGCACGGACAATGTCTTTGTTATACTCCGGCAGATCCACGATTCCCGCACTGTTTGATACATGATGAATAGGAATGGATACCTGGCGTTCCTCCAGCCACTCGATCATTTGATCATAAGCATCCGCCTGTTTCTTTGTAAATGTCTTATCCGTCTCATCTGCCTTTGAAAAATGAGTAAAGATTCCTTCTATCATAATATTCGGCAGCTTCGCGATCTGTGCAATCTCATCCGCAGCCTGCTCTGTCACCTGAAAACCGATCCGGCTCATTCCAGTGTCCAGTTTGATATGAATCTTACAGATTTTGTTCTGTCTTACGGCTTCTTCTGACAGCTGTTCGGCACGAATCAGGGAAAAAACCGCCGGGCGCAGATTTTCTTTTACTATCTGCTCATCATATTCCGGAAAAGTATAACCAAGGATCAGAATCGGCTTTTTTATTCCATTTCCGTAAAGTTCCTCTGCCTCCTCAGGTGTGGCTACTGCGTAGCCCCAGACATCCTCACGCTTCTCCATGACTTCAGCCAGCGGAACTGCTCCATGTCCGTAACCGTCCGCCTTTACAACAGCAATAATCTTTGTGCCATCGCTGATGCAGCGGTGTATTTCGTCTAAATTATGTGTCAATGCATCCAGATCAATGTCTGCACTTATTCTGCGATATTCTATCATTCCTTTGTGTCCTCCTGTTTCCGCAACACATCTATGATCCCTTCCACAATATCACTGGCCATCATTGCATAGTGACCACATTTTGGTACTGCCGCATCGCCCGCCAGTCCATGTACGTAAACACCCAGAGCTGCTGCCATCTCCGGATTAAGCTGCTGTGCCAACAGGGCGCCGATCACGCCGCTTAACACATCTCCGGATCCGGCTGTCGCCATGCCGTGATTTCCACTCAGGTTCAGAAAACAGGTGCCAGTTTTGCATGCTGTTACGGTTCGGGCATCCTTCAAAACAACAATGTTCTGATGCTTCTTTGCAAATTCCACAGCTGTCTGCACCAGTCCATCCTGAATCTCTGAAATCGACCGTCCCGTAAGCCGGGACATTTCACCAATATGCGGTGTAATGATCATCTCTGTCTCTATCTCACTCCACCATTCCGGATGTTTTGCCAGTATATTCAAAGCATCTGCATCGCACAGGCATGGGATCCGTACCTGCCGTATCAGCTCATGCAACATTTTTTCTGCCAGTGCTGACTGGCTGATGCCCGGTCCTGCCACTACAGCGTCCGCCCAGTGTAATTGTGTTTCTACAAATTCTACCACATCTGTCCCGTCATTGTAAACCGCTAGAACAGCCTCCGGCACCTGTTCCTGCAAAATCAGGCGATTTTCTTCTACGGTGGCTACCCGAACCAGACCAGATCCCATCCGATAAGCTGCTTTTGCCGCAAAAATTGCAGCTCCGGCCATCTGCTCGGAACCCGCAAATATCAGCAACTTTCCATAACTTCCTTTATTTGAACGGGATTTTCGTTTTGGCAAAAGCTTCAGGTCAGCCGGTTCCAGCACACGCATCTGCGGCTTCAAATCAAACAAGCTCTGCTCATCGATTCCAATATCTGCCACCTTCAGGTCTCCGGTGTACTCCATTCCCGGATACAGAAGCTGGCCTCGTTTTGCAAATCCAAACGTAACCGTCAGGTCTGCCCGGAAAGCAATTCCAAGCACCTGGCCGGTACTTCCGGATACACCGGAAGCAATATCAATGGCTGCTTTATATGCCTTCATCTCATTCATCTGTGCCAGAATATCCGCATATTTTCCGGATACCTCCCGGCACAGGCCAATGCCAAAAACAGCGTCCGCCACCACATCCCAGTTCTGTCCAAAGGCTTCGCTGACATCGCAGAACGGTACGCCGTAATTCTCTGCGATCTGCATCTGGCGTGCAGTCTCCGTGGTCATTTTTTCACGATTTCCCACAAAATAGATAGACACCTGATATTTTTTCAAAAACAGTAAACGCGCAACGGCGATCCCATCCCCGCCATTATTTCCCGCTCCGCACACTACAAGTACTTTAGTTTTCGGATTTGGATAATGGCTGATAATCTCCCGTTCTGCTTCCAGAGCTGCCCGCTCCATCAGTACTGCTGAAAGCATGTCACGGCGCTGCATGGTATTTTCATCACACTGTTTCATCTCATGACTGTCTAAGATATATTTCATACGATTTTTCCCTTCTGTCATATACTGCCTACTTGCAGAAACACCTTCATTTCAGCGAGAATGTACAGTGCTCTCCAATCAGCAAAATGCGCTCTGTCCATAGAACAAAGCGCATTTTATAACTTCTCATTGACGTTTACTTATTTCTCATCCTGTCTGCGAACAATGTTATAGGACAGTTGCATTAAGCTGTCAGACAAATGAACATTTTCTACTACTACATCATCCGGAAGTTCCAGATCCAGATGTGCAAAATTCCAAATGGCATGAATTCCAAGCTCCACAAGTTTCTCCGCTGCCTGCTCTGCTTTTTCCTTCGGCAAAGTCAGAACTGCAATATCTACACGCTCCGTCTTTAAAAACTCCGGAAGTTCATCCATCATATGTATCTCAATACCACGGACAGATAACCCTGCCAGTGCCGGATTGACATCAAACAATCCTGTAATGACAAATCCCCTTTTTTCAAATTTAACATAATTTGCCAGCGCCTGTCCCATGTTACCGGCTCCGACAACGATGATATTATGCTGCCTGTCAAGTCCGAGAATCTTTCCAATTTCTTCATAGAGATACTGCACATTATAGCCGTATCCCTGTTGGCCAAATCCGCCAAAATTATTCAGATCCTGTCGAATCTGTGATGCTGTGACTTTCATACGGACACTGAGTTCATTGGATGAAATCCTCTCTACTCCGGCATCCAGCAACTCTCCCAGATAACGATAATACCGGGGCATGCGTCGTATGACAGCCTGCGAAATTTCCTTTTGCATTGTTCCTATACTCCTCCAAAACCATCTGCAGTTTTCTGCAGTCATCTATGTTTATTATATACACATAAATTCTTTTTGTCAATTTTTTATCAATCAGATGCCAGTTCTTCCCATTCCTCATACAACTGATTGAGTTTTTCCTGTACTTCTACCTGCTCACTGTGCAGTTTTCCAAGCTTTGCGGAATTTGTTGCCACTGCTGGATCCTGAAACTGTTCGTCAAGTGCTGCCAGCTTTTCTTCCAGAGACTCAATTTCTGCTTCGATTTTCTTCACACGGTTCTGAATTTTACGCTTTTTCGCCTGTTCTTCTTTCTGAGACTGCCAGTCTGTCTTACCTTCAGACACTTCTTCGGTACTTACTGCCGCTTCTGTCTCGGAAGACGCCAGATAAGCCCGCTCATTTATCTCCTTTTTCTCCAGATAATAGTCGTAATTACCAATATAATTGACAATGCTCTGCTCCGTCAGATTCAGGATACGCGTCGCTGTTCGGTTAATAAAATAACGATCATGGGATACAAACAGCACTGTTCCCTCGTAACGATTAAGAGCAGATTCCAAAATTTCCTTGGAAGCAATATCCAGATGGTTCGTCGGCTCATCCAGAATCAGAAAGTTTGCCTCGGAGAGCATCAGTTTTGCCAGTGACAGACGGCCGCGCTCACCACCGCTCAGATCACTGACACGCTTAAATACATCATCCTCCGTAAACAGAAACGCTGCCAGAATATTTCGGATTCTGGTCTGGGTCAGCTTTGGATAATCATCCGCGATCTCCTCCATCAGCGTTTTTTCCATATGGAGCACCTGCTGCTCCTGATCGTAATAACCGATTTTCACATTTGTTCCAAGAGTAAAGGAACCTGCATCTGCATTGACTTTTTCATTTAAAATCTTCAAAATTGTTGTCTTTCCTGTTCCGTTCTGTCCAATCAATGCCACGCGCTCTCCACGCTTGATTTCAAAAGAAATATCCTGAAACAGTTTCTTATTTTCATATGCCTTCGACAGACCTTCCACCCGCAGTACATCATTTCCGCTGATAATAGAAGGTGTCAGTGTCATATGCATCTCAGATTTTTCTTCCTGTGGTTTTTCTAAAACATCAATTTTTGCCAGCTGTTTTTCACGGCTCTCTGCACGCTTAATGGATTTCTCACGGTTAAAAGATTTCAGTTTTTCAATGACTGCTTCCTGATGCTTGATTTCCCGCTGCTGATTATAATAAGCACGCAATGCTTCCTCTCTTGCAAAAGCAGCTTTTGCAGCATAAGCAGTATAATTACCATCATAAACTGCGGATTTATGCATGTTGATCTCCACAATCTTTGTCACGATCCGATCCAGAAAATAACGGTCATGGGCAACGATCACAACAGCACCTTTATAATTCAGCAAGAATGTCTCCAGCCACTGAATAGACTCGATATCCAGATGGTTCGTCGGCTCATCCAGCAAAATGATATCCGGATGTGTCACCAGCAGACGTGCCAGAGACACACGGGTTTTCTGTCCGCCGGACAGTTCATTACAATGTTTTTCAAAATCATCCTCGGAAAATCCAAGACCTTTTAAAACCCCGGAAACCTCACTGCGGTAAGAATAACCGTCCCTGGCTTCAAACTCATGCAGCAGCTTATGATAATTTTCCATATAAGTCTCCATATCCTCTTTTGATACGGACTGCATTCCTTCTTCCAGCTCACGGATTTTCTGCTCCATATCAATGAGCTGACGTTTTCCTTCCAGAACCGCCTCATAAATCGTCCGCTCATCTGCGATATCCTGATGCTGTGCCAGATAACCCAGCGTTTTTCCTTTTGCAAGAGTTACCGTACCTTCATCCGCCGGCAGCTCCCCAACGATAATTTTCAACAGTGTGGATTTTCCGGCACCATTAATTCCTACAATTGCCACCTTTTCCTGATCTTCCACATGAAAACTCACATTTCGGATCACCGGATCCACACCAAATGATTTACTGATATTTTGACATGCTAAAATCATATGTTTCTTCCTCACCTTAAAAATGGAATCCTGCAGATCGCAGGATTCCTGTGTTTCATTTTTCTTCGAATAAATATTCCTTCCTGTCAGATAGGTTCACCCTTTTTATCTTTATCTGATTCAGAATCATTATCCATGTCTGGCAAATTGCAAAATCACCGGCTAAACTAACACTGTGCTTTTTCATACACACTCATATTTATGCGTACATTTTCTCCAGTGTTTCACGGATTGCTTTGATAAAATCAAGGCTGTTTAATACAACCGGATTCTCTAATTCTGTAATTAATGCCAAGTCTTTTGTCATTTTACCAGATTCTATTGTATCAATACAAGCTTTTTCCAGATTATCTGCAAATTTTGCTAATTCCGGCAGATTGTCAAGCTCGCCACGTTTGCGTAATGCACCTGTCCATGCAAAAATCGTTGCCACGGAGTTTGTGGATGTCTCCTCACCAGCCAGATGTTTATAATAATGTCTCATAACGGTTCCATGAGCAGCTTCATACTCGTATACGCCACTTGGAGAAACCAGTACAGAAGTCATCATAGCCAGAGATCCGCATGCAGAAGAAATCATATCACTCATAACGTCACCGTCATAGTTTTTGCATGCCCAGATAAATCCGCCCTCAGCTTTCATGACACGGGCAACAGCATCATCGATCAGTGTGTAGAAATACTCGATACCAGCTGCCTCGAATTTTTCTTTGTACTCTGCATCATAAATATCCTGGAAGATATCCTTGAATGTATGGTCGTATTTTTTGGAAATGGTATCTTTTGTTGCAAACCAGAGATCCTGTTTCATATCCAGCGCATAGTTAAAGCAGCTTCTTGCAAAACTCTCGATGGATTTGCAGATATTATGCTGTCCCTGAACGACACCTGCACCTGTAAAGTTGTGTACAAGTTCTCTTACCTCTGTTCCGTCCTCAGCAGTATAAACCAGTTCAACTTTTCCCGGTCCCGGGATCTTCATCTCAGAAGCTTTGTATACGTCGCCGTAAGCGTGACGGGCAATGGTGATCGGTTTTTTCCAGTTCTTTACGCATGGCTCAATGCCTTTTACCTTGATTGGTGTACGGAAAACTGTTCCATCAAGGATCGCACGAATGGTTCCGTTCGGACTCTTCCACATTTCTTTTAAATTATACTCTTTTACGCGGGCTGCATTTGGTGTGATAGTTGCACATTTTACAGCTACACCGTATTTCTGTGTGGCATAAGCAGAATCGAAAGTTACCTTGTCGTCTGTTTCATTTCTGTACTCCAGTCCCAGATCGTAATACTCTGTCTTCAGATCTACAAATGGAAGTAATAACTCGTCTTTGATATACTGCCAGAGAATTCTGGTCATTTCGTCTCCGTCCATCTCAACTAATGGTGTGGTCATTTTAATTTTTTCCATGGTAATTATCCTCCAATTCTTAATTTTCGCTGTTTTCGTTCTCTTTTCGGGATTCCTGCAGCAGATTATCCCAGCCGCAATGGTCAATATTTTCAATGGTTCTCATGATATGCTGATTTGCCAGCATCTGTGCTTTCTCCGGATCGTGGTCATGAATGGCCTGGGCGATCATGCGGTGCTCGTCATTTGATTTTTCAGAACGCTCTTTTGACTTCAAAGTCATCTTACGTACCCGCTGCACATAATTATGAAAATCTGTCAAAACTCCTGCCAGCACCTTGCTTCCGGATGCCTGATATAATGTCTCATGAAACTTATTATCCAATTCAAACACCTGACTGCTATGTCCCTTCGACACATGAAATTCTGTCAGATATACGATTTCCTCCAGTTCTTCAATCTGCTCCGGAGTAGCTTTTTTTGCTGCCCATTTGGCACATAAACCTTCCATCACAGACCGTATCTCATAAATATCGTTCAAATCTTCCTTGGAAAATCCGGTCACATGCGCCCCCTTGTTCGGCGTGATCGTGACAAGTCCCTGAAGTTCCAGCTGACGCAGTGCCTCGCGCACCGGTGTCCGGCTGACACCCAGCTCATCGCCGATGGTCTTTTCCTTCAGTTCTTCATCCACCGCATATTTTCCGGATAAAATATCCTCTTGCAGTTTATGAAATACTTTCTCACTGAGCGAATGGTTATCTCCCATCCTGTTTTGCCCCCTTGTTATAAAATAATTCCCAGTTCCTGGCAGCACTCTGTGATCTTGACAACCAGCTCGTTGTCTGTCAGAACAGTTACACGGCCTTCATCATACTGCTCATCTACCCAGTCTTTTAATTTATGAACCAGCTCTGAGTTTTTGTCCAGATGACGTTCCTGTGGCAGTCTGTAATAGCTGTTGATCCAGTGTGCGATTCCAGCCAGACCGGAAGTATTGGAAATAGATACAAGTGCCGGTCTCTTTAAAAACTTTTCTGTATCAAAAATATTGTAGATCTCTTCATTTTTCAGCAGTCCGTCTGCATGAATTCCGGCTCTTGTTACATTGAAGTTTTTGCCGGCAAACGGTGTTCTGCTTGGAAGTGTATAATCCAGATCTTTTTCAAAATAATCAACCAGATCCGTGATCACGGTGGTATCCATGCCATCTAATGTACCTTTCAGCTGTGCGTACTCAAATACCATAGCTTCCAGCGGTGTGTTACCGGTACGCTCTCCGATACCAAACAGAGAACAGTTGACACCGCACGCGCCATACAGCCATGCTGTGGTAGAGTTTGTAACTGCCTTGTAAAAATCGTTGTGACCATGCCACTCAATCAACTCAGACGGAACACCGGCATGGGTTGTCAGACCATAAATGATACCCGGTACGCTTCGCGGAATAACGGCACCCGGGAAGTTTACGCCATATCCCATGGTATCGCAGGCACGCACTTTGATCGGAATCTTGTACTCATCCATCAGTTTCATCAATTCCACACAGAACGGAATAACGAAACCATAAATATCAGATCTTGTGATATCCTCTAAGTGGCAGCGTGGGCTGATACCTGTCTCCAGACATTCACGGATGACACTCAAATAATGGTTCATGGCCTCACGTCTGGTCATTTTCATTTTATAGAAAATATGATAATCGGAACAGCTGACCAGGATACCTGTCTCACGCAGTCCGATGTCTTTTACTAATTCGAAATCCTGTTTACTTGCACGGATCCAGCTTGTAACCTCCGGGAACTTATATCCACGTTCCATGCATTTGTACACTGCATCACGGTCTTTTTTGCTGTACAGGAAAAACTCACTCTGGCGGATGATTCCCTTCGGACCGCCCAGTTTATGCAAATAATCGTAAATCGTTACAATCTGATCGGTAGTGTACGGAGCTCTTGACTGCTGTCCGTCACGGAATGTGGTATCTGTAATCCAGATATCGTCCGGCATATTATGCGGTACGATTCGGTCATTGAACGCAATTTTCGGAATCTCTTCATATGGGAACAGATTTCTAAATGTATTTGGTTCATCTACATCCACCAGCTGATAAAAATGTTCTTCCAACTGCAACAGATTATTATGCTTATTCATTACTACTTTACGCATGTTATTCGCTCCTCACCTTATATACATACTCGTATACAATCTAATAGATTGTATGCAATCAACATCATTGCATACAATAATACATTTTCATTCTTACTTTGTCAAGTTAAAGTGTAAAAAAATGAACATATTTTTCAGGAAACACTGACAAGCCGCATACATACTATGAATTGTAAATAAAAATCTGGAGGCTATCAACATGAGTGATTTAGCTGCTACAAACTGTGGATGCTCTAACGACAACGGATGCAGATGTAACAACATCATCTGGATCATCTTACTTCTGTGCTGCTGCGGCGGATGTGGTGGAAACGGAAACGGCTCTTTCCTTGGCGGAAATGGCTGCAGTGAAGCGATCTGGATCATCCTGCTTCTGTGCTGCTGTGGTGGATGCGGCGGAAATAACAACGGAAACGGCTGTGGCTGCTTCTAACACACAAGAACCGGAGGCGTCAACGCCTCCGGTTCTTATTCGTTTCAGATTCTTTTTTCTGCCACTCCATCTCCTTCTGCCGCTCCCGTTCTTCCTTTTTCCGCAGGCAGTCTTCATCTATTTCATATACGCTTTTTCCGTCATAAACTAATTTTCCCATACACAATATCCTCCATATTTCATCATGGATTCCCTATTATTATATGAAATAAACTTACTTTCGCCCGTTTTTTTGTCCTTCTCTTTTATTTTTCCCTTTCCATTGATTGTAACTTTCTACTCATAATCGCATACTTTTTTCATACATTATAAAAAACATCAGATATGGACGTGATATCTCCTATGAATGAACATGAAAACGAGCATACGCCACCTGTACTGGATACATTGATTCAAAACAGACCGATTCAGATGCTAAAGGCAATTGTGCCCTACCTCTATGAGCCACAGCAGCGATTTGTCTCCATGATGGTCCGAATGATCGAACTGCAGCGCACGATGCAGTTATTTGATGCCGCTCCGGAAATGCAGGCTCAGGAGTTGCGGATCTGTTCCAATGAATCTCCTACAGAACGTACCCATCAGATTTTAAATGTACTGCGGGAATACTGTACACCCCAGGAAAGAGACCAGATTGATATGATTTTAAATCTTCTCGACATTACCTCTGTGACAGGCATTTTGAATATGTAAAAATGATTCTTTTTATTGCCATCACGCTCATACATATCTCGCATATGTAGTCTATTTCAATTTGAAAATAATACTATCAGGAGGACTTATTTATGGATCAGAACTTTTTTTCACAAAATCCGGCTTTTCAGAACATATCCCCGGAAAAACTAGCCTTCCTCATGAATTTCATGAATCAGGAAAAGCCAAATTCTTCCAGAGATATGATGGCTTTTCTTATGAATTTTGTCACAAAGGCAAGAAATCAGAATCTCTCGTTTACCACAGACGAAACAGATTTTATTATCCAGCATCTGCGCCAGGGACTGAATCCCGCGGAACAGCAAAGAATCGATCGAGTGTTACAAATGCTGCGGAGGAAAAATTAATCCCTGTTATCCTGCACACTATCCTCTGCGCCATCTTGCTTATTATTTCTTCTTATATGCAAAAAGACTGAGCAGAACTTCTATTATTCTGCTCAGTCCCCTGTTATTTACATTCTCAGAAATATATACTTAACTATATCATTTAATGCACCAGCCTCAGCAGATCCCGGATCACCTCCATCATAAACTAGTCCGGTAAAGCTTCCTGGTCATCCGCCGCAACTGTCATCTGCGCAATAATCTCATCCAACAAATGTGTATTCCGCAGCGTCTTGGTATACGCCAGAAACATACCTGCATGTGCGTCAGAAATGCAGGCATACGCAAGCATTTTTAAAGTCTCCATTGAGATTGCTCGCTTTCCGGCACCATACTCTGTCAGTGCATCACTGAGCATATGCCAGGAGCGCGGTGTAGAGAATGGTAAATCCTCCAACCAGTCCTACAAGACCTGCCGGTGTAGCCACAGACAACAATGTATTTGCATCCCATCCATGAGCCTCGGCAAAAGCAGACGGAATCAGATTCATACCATCTGTTGTGATTGCTGCGTAAAAGAAGTACAGAATCATCGTGTAAAAGATCATGCTCCAGCCCCAACCACCAAAACGATTATCCGTTAAGCTTTTTGATAATTTTTTTCTTTCCATATTCACACATTCCTCCAATACATTATTTAAAATCATTTTTTATAATTATTCTTATTTATCCGGAATAATCGGAAGTAAAATATGGGATGGATGTGTTCCATCACGGTAAATATCATGCCGTACCGTTGCATTTCTGCAAATATGGTATGGGATATACTCTGTATCAGCTACGCAGTTTGCTCCATCCGGAAGATCCAGACAGGAAATTTCTACACAAATACGATGTCCTGCTTTAAATGTATGGCAAACGCTCATAACCTCTACGTTGTATTCGTTAATCTCGCCCGGAACCACTTTCTTCTCTGATTCTTTTGTAAGCTTATGCCATGGTTTATATGGCGTAGACAATTCCTCATCCAGTTCTCTCATGGAAGCTTTCAGCATACCTTTCGTCAGATATCTCTCTTCTAACTCAGGCAGTTCTGTCTCTCCTTTTCGTCCGGTTCTGTCATATGCACACGGTCCCAGGTCTTTTAATGTAACAAACCAGTTGGTATCGTCGTCATCAATAGATGCCCAGAAGGTTGCAGAAATTGGTCCGGCAATCGTAACATCTTCTGCCAGCGGTTCTGTCATATAGCGCAGTTTCTGAATGTCATTGGTAAGTGTTGGCGGCATCTGTACAAAGGTATCTGGTATATTCGCTCCGTCAAAAGCATCCGGATCAATCTTATCCCAACGAAGTCTCTCCCAACATTCCAGATATAATGGTGTCCACTTTGTCTCCGGAACCGGCCAGTTTGATGCGTATCGCCATTTATTTTCTCCTGTTACCCAGTAACGAACCGGCGGCTCATCCATGATTCCGGTATCAATGCCTTTCAGCCAGTAATCGTACCATTTCATCATTTCTTTATGAAGCTCCAACTGATGAAACGGACGTTCCTGATGTGCCGGTCCACCCAGTGATAATTTTTTCGGAACATCTTTTAACGCACCATACCAGTTCTGTGCACCCTGCCAGTGAAAATGATAATCAATCGCATACTGACCGGATCCAGTATATACCGGAATCTTGATATTGTTGATTTTCTGCTCAGCCATCGGCTTATATTCTTCCGGTCGGTCATAAGGATACAGCAAAAACGGGAATGTCATTCCAAGCGGATTTTTCTGTCCCTTTAAGGTCAGCAGATTATAAAAGTTTTTATACATTTTATAATCCGGATTTTCCATCGCCTGTTTCCATAAAGTTTCCATTGGCTCAGGTAAATTCTGCGGAATGCCAATTGCCATATGATCTACGCTCATATGATCCAAGTGGTAGAAAAGTGTATTCAGCACACCTCCGAGATTCATTTCTCGGAAGAAACCGTAGCACCAGCCAGGATCCTGCGGAAAAATTGCTTTCAGATGTGGGGGCTGAGCCGCCGCAGCCATAAGTTGGTTTGCGCCAAAATTAGAAAGACCTACCATTCCAATATTGCCATCGCACCAGTCCTGTGTTGCCATCCACTCAATCAGATCATAATGATCCCACATCGCTTCCATCGGTGTTCCTTCTCCTGATTTACCGGCACCTCTTGCCTGTGCAATCACGTGAACATATCCTCTGCTTGTAATATACTTTGTATCCCCGCACTCAAGGTTTCCAAACCAGAAGTGAGACCAACTTGGCTGAGGCGGCATGGATGCTGTATATTCTGCATCTAACAGATCCTTGTTATGCTGCCCGAATGACAGAAGGGCCGGAAACGGACCTTCTCCATCTGGCAAATTAATGTCTATACAGATTTTCACCCCATCCCGCATTTCCACATAAACATCTTTCATGCGTTTCATGCCATGATATAATACTGGTGGATCATACTCTTTAAATTCTTTGTACTGTTTTTTCATATCTGATGAAACTTCCTTTCTTTTTTTCTAGCGAACGACATATTTTGTATGAAGTAACTCATGTGCACGCTCACTGCCCGGCTCTTCTAAGTACTCCTGATACAAAACTTTAATATACGGATTTTCATGTGATTTTCGAACTACCGCATGTTTATCATTTTCATATAATGCCGCTGCTCTCTCTGCCGGAACATTTTGCATTGCATAGGTAAATCCGTCCTGATGCGGCTGACCACCGCCATTTACACATCCGCCAGGACAGGCCATAACTTCGACAAACTGATAATCCGCTTCTTCTGATTTGATCCTGTTTAAAAGCATATTTGCATTTGCCAAACCGGATACAACAGCTACATGCAGCTCTTTTTCTCCAATCTTCACCGTAGCATCCTTTACTCCATGCATGCCACGAACCTCTGTAAAATCAATAGATTCCAGTGCTGTTCCTGTCATTTTTTCTGCCGCTGTACGCAGTGCTGCTTCCATCACCCCACCAGAAGCACCGAAAATAACACCAGCGCCACTTCCCATTCCAAGAGGATTATCATATTCCGTATCCGGATCCATAGCTTCAAGCTGAATGTCTGCATCTTTCAAAAGTTTTACCAGTTCATTTGTTGTAATAGAAATATCCACATCCGGAACACCTGCTCCACTTTCAAACGCTCTGGTTATCTCAAATTTCTTACCAACGCAAGGCATAACACTTACCATAACAATATTTTCTTTCGCAATATGCTGTTTTTCGGCAAAATAACTCTTCACGATCGCGCCCTGCATCTGATGCGGAGATTTGCAGGATGAAATATTTTCCAGCATGTCCGGGTAAAAATGTTCCGCATATTTGATCCACCCCGGGCAGCAGGACGTGATCATCGGAAGAACGCCATCCCCGGACATACGCTCCATCAGTTCGTGAGATTCTTCCATAATTGTGAGATCCGCACCAAATTTTGTATCAAACACTTTATCTGCTCCCAGACGTCTCAGTGCTTCTGCAATTCTTCCCTCTACATCCACGCCAATTGGGAATTCATATCCCTCTCCAAGTGCTGCCCGTACGGCCGGAGCAACTTGAAAGATCACGTACTTTTCAGGATCCTCCAACGCACGTTTCACTTCCGCAATCTGATTTTTTTCAGTCAGAGCTCCCACCGGACAAACGGCCACACACTGACCACAGTTTACACAGCTGGCTGCTGCAAGCCCTTTTGGAGATGCCGGCTGAATCTCAGCATCCAGGCCGTTTCCTGTACATACAATCGCAGATACTGCCTGCATCTTTGCACATACATTGATGCATCGTTTGCATTTGATACACTTATTGTTATCCCGAACCAATACTACCGATGTCTCATCAATTTCCTGTAAATCTGTTCCTTTTAGGGATGGTTCATCTGTCAGTTCATACTCATGTAACAGATTCTGCAGTTCGCAGCTTGTATTTCTCAGACAGTGAATACAGTCTTTGTGATGCTGTGCCAGAATCTTTTTCAAAGCATCCTTACGGGCATTGATCACCTGCTCTGTTTTTGTGATGATTGCCATTCCTTCTTGTACTCTTGTCGTAGATGCGTTTACCAGTTTGCCGTCAACTTCCACCACACAGACGCCACTCTCATCAATATCCATGATATTTTTCAGATAATATAACGTTGGAATCTTCACCTGAAACGGTTCCTGTGCCAGCTTCTGGGTTTCAAAGGAAGCGGCCAGAATAGTAATTCCTTTCTCTACTGTATATACTGTTCCATCGATTGTTATTGAAATCATCCTTCTCATCCCCCTTTACTTCTGCTGCATAGCTATCGCCATTGCTATCTGTGCTTCTTTAAATGGCTCTGCCAGTGGATTCCCGTCTACATAAAACTCTTCTGTATGTCCTTCTGGAATCTGATAGCCCTGTGGACGAATTGGATATTTCCATAATGGAATTTCTTCTTTGTAAACTTCCATTTCTCCATCCGCTCCCTGTCGAAGATTCAACCAGTATAAACCATGTTCATTATCCATATTCGGGTATTCCACACGATAATGCGGATACATCTGACCTCTGGACTCTTTTCTTTCTCTTGCAGCACGGAATACCATTTCCAGACAAAGTACCGTATCTGCCGCTTCCAGACATTTTGCCAGTGTATGCGGATCATCCGCTGTCAGCTGTGGAATCAGTTTTTTCATTTCCTCTACCTCATCCAGACAACTCTGAATACTCTCGTCCGTCTTGATGATCATTTTGTCCGTCTGGAAAATATAGCGCTCAATCCGATCAAAAATTTCTTTCGGTTTGTGCTCACTGTTTCTATGTAACGGAGCGTAAATTTTTTCCTTTAATGCAGCAACCTGAACAGAATCAAGATCTTCCATCTCATGTGTCTGTGCATAGGCAACCATACTCGGTGCCGCCATAATTGCGGATGTGGTTGCATTTCCAAGGCCATCTCCTCTGGTCCATCCAAAATAGCCACATCCCTGACCGGTAATCTTTCCGATTGCCCATAAGCCTTCCACATTTGTCTTATAATCAGTATCTACCTTGATTGGCTCTACCTGAAGCACCATTTTAATGGTCATCTCCGGAGTCATTCCTACATCACCAAAAGAACGTATGGTTTTCTTAAATACATGCTCCTCCCATTTCATCTTATCATCCAACATTCGCATAATCAGCTTATGTCCCTGACCACCAAAAATTGCACGGATCTCGTCCGGATGTTCCAGATCACACCAGAGCGGACCATTTCCAAGTTCAATTTCTTTCTGCATTCCCATAACCAGTTCGGTAGACACTTCATAAATTGGGTTTGGACCACAGTATTTTCTTGTGACGTTTTCTCCTTTCTGATTGTAAACCAGATTAAATCCGCCATAGATTGGTGTATTTGTTTTCTTAAATACAACATCCGTCTGTGTGGAAAACTCTGTGTTTGCCATCACAGCACCAACACGATATGCCGCACCGACACCGGTTCCATAACCCATAAACTCCAAACCGATCTTTTTAAAATGACATCCCTGTGTTGCCAGCCCTACTTCCTTTGCCTGGAAAATTTTGCATTTTCCTTCGTCCATATCAAAACCAATGGCACCAATTACCCGTCCGGATGCACTGGTCAGTAATTCAAATACATTGACACGGGATAGCAACCGAACCCCAACTTTTAATGCATATTTACGCAACGAAGCGTTAATATTAATTTCAATTCCTGCACAGTCCATACCTGGAACCATATCAAAATAAGTAACATTTCCATCTGCATCTACCGATGTTTTCACGCCATATTTCTGAATGATTTCCACATTATCTCTCTGTACCTTCAAATATTTCATCAGGAACTCCTGATCATTCAGATATTCTGTATGTGCATGTACCTGATACATCATCGCTTTGATCAGCGCATTCGGCTCTTTTCTCAGGGCACGGATACCATTTCCTGCTTTTGTACCCTGACCACTCCATCCGATGGTTCCCTTATCAATCACCAATACATTCAATCTAGGATCTTTTTCTTTGATTTGAATGGCTGCCGTAAGTCCGGCAACGCCACCACCCACAATTAAAATGTCAGAAGTATATACTTCTCCATATTCCCGCACATCAGACATCGTATTTATCCCCTTTCCTATTGCATTCTTTTGCTTTTTTCGCACTGTATTCCAAAGGATCTACCTGCAATGTAGCAATTGGATAAATATCGATTGCACCATTCAGACAATCCATTTCACATTGCAGACACAGTACACATTCATCCGGATACTTCGGATATGCATATCCGTTTTCTTTGTCCCACTGCCATACATTTTCCATGCAGCGACGGATGCACCGCTTACATCCACAGCATTTTTCCGTATCAACAATAAATTTCATACTTTGCTGCTGTCCATGATTTTCTACTATCATTCGCTTCTCCTCCTGCCAAACTTACTTGTTTTCATTTCCATAAATCCATTTTAGCAGTACAGAATTTACCTTTTCTTATTCCTTTTTTACAATTTTGCCATAACTTTTGTTATTTTTTTACAAAAATACTTGCAAATAAGTTATAATAAATCGTATTTACCAGAGAAAGGAGATGTAAATATGTTTATTTCACTAATTCAACTTGCTCATTTATTCAAAAAAGAGACAGTTTTGACCTTCCATACAGAAAATATTCCCTATATTTCAGGCATTCAGCTTCTCAATCCCGCACAAAAAAATTTTTCAGAGCATTGTGTATATCTGACAAATTCTCTTGAGAATATACGAAATCTACAATCCCATATTCCTGTAAATTTGATTCTTGCAAAAAATGAAATGTTGACAGAAACAGAACAGAAGCATTTAGAAAAAAGTACTCATTCGATTGTGTTTATCCAACATAATGATTTTCATTTCGTAAGTCAGAAAATTTATCAGTATCTGGAAGCACACTTTGGTGCTGGTCTTTTTGCCGAAACACTGTTGGAGGGATTGTTTTTTGACTACAATATTCAGAAAATCGTTGACCAGATTTATCCTGCCTTTCAGAACCCGATTGCCGTTTTTGATGCTAACTATGACCTGCTTGGTGCTTCGAATGATGAAATCGGAAAAGTTGACATCGGGAAAAAAATTTTGGAGCAGAAAGGATTACAAGATGATGAAATCAATCTTTTGAAGCATTTGAACCACATTCATCAGAAAGTTCAAAAAAGTCCGGTTCCAATCATGGTACATCACCCAGAAATCGGATATGATCAATTGATATTTTCCATCAATCCAGAAAAAAATATTGGGCATATCGTTATTACGGCACTCAATCGTCCACTTACAGAAAATGATAAAAGAATGTTGGTTTTATTGGCACATGGAATCGATCAGAAATTAAAAAGTGACACCTTCATTCGGAATAACCGCGGTTTTCAATATGAATACTTTTTGAAAGATTTACTTGATGGAAAATTAGCTGTTTTATCTGATAAAAACAAACAATTTCAGTACATTGAACATTATTTTTCTTCTCGCCTCTACTGTATTGTAATTGAAACAGCGCGAAGTTCTTCTGCTGTCAATATTTCACATATTCGAAACCTGCTTGAATCAATTCTTCCAAGCAGTACGTCCATTATTTATGATGGTGAAATTGTATTTATCCCTTACGCACAGCCATACGAGGTGCTTCCTGTTGCAATCAGCAAAAGATTTCAGGAAATCTGCACCAAATATGACTTATATGCAGGGTTAAGTAATAGTTTTGACAAAATCACACAGCTGCCTGACTATTATAAGCAAGCCTTACGTGCAATCGAGCTCGGTATTTCTCATCAGAAATCTGCTGATTTGTTTTGCTACTCTGATTTTTATCTGGAACATATAGAGCATCTGTTTCTCCAGAAAGAGTCTGCTAATGTATTCTGTCATCCTAAGGTACAGGTACTGGAAGCTTATGATCAGAAACATCATACAAATCTGACCGATACGCTGTACCAATATCTCTTACATGAAAGGAACCCAAACCTGACAGCTGAAAGTATGGGACTGCACAGAAATACGATCACTTACCGTATACGAAAAATTGATGATATCGTACATATCAATTATGACGATCCAAATGAGCGGCAATATATTCTATTATCCTACCATTTGAGTCGTACCTGATAAATCTTTATTTTTAACTACAAAAGAGGAACAACACCATTAAATTACTGATATTGTTCCTCTTCTATCGTTCTTTTCTTATTATGTTTTTGCTATATTCTAACTATATTTATTCGCTATCTTGACACTTGTTGAAACAAAAAATTCTTTTTATCATTTTTTCTAAAATTTTAACCGGTGAATTGCCTGTTTTCCACTCTTCTGTGCACCGCGGGCATATTCAAACTTCGGATAACCGAATCCCATAGCAGTTGCCACAAAATGGTCTTCCGGAATACCCAGTTTTGCCCATACATCCGGCATCAGTTTCATCACGTTCATTGGAAAACCAAGGTACACGCAACCAAGTCCTTTTGACTCACATAACAGTTCAAAATAAGCCAGTGTAATTCCAACCTCCACTGCTGCGGAACCAAATTTCTTCGGCATATGTGGAATGATGACATGCGGTGCGGAGCAGAAATAAATATCTCCGTTCATGGCCTGTGGTCCACGATCTTCCATGATTCCATAAGACTCTGCATCCCAGGTACGCGGAAAAATGCCCTGCTTTTTCAGTTCTTCTGCACCTTCACAGATCATCTTGCGCAGTTTATCCAGTTCTGCACGATCATCAATCACCGTAAACTCCATTTTCTGCTTATTTCCGCCAGTCGGTGTTGCTTCCAGTGCTGCAAGCAATTCATTTAAAAGTTCCGGATCCACATTTTCGTCTTTGTAATGACGGCAGGAACGACGGCTGCAAACCAGACGCTCCATATCTGTGGCAATCGCATCACTCGGTAACGGGAGGCTGTCTTCTGGCTTTTTACCAAGTACACTGATAGCACCGTTCGGACAGACAGTCAGACAATGCTGGCAGCCCCAGCAGCCGTACCAGTCCATGCTTTTTACCGGTTTCAGACTTGGTTTTTTATGTTCATTCATTTCAATCAGCATAGACGGACAGGCAAGCTGGCACAAACCACAGCCCACACATTTACTTTCGTCTACACGAAACTGTGTATCAATTAAACTCATTCTTTGGTTCCTCCTGATATTATTTTTATATAAGAAAAATCAGAGAAAGTTTCCTCACTCGCTAGTCGTTCACTCCCCTCGTTTTGCTTCGGTTTTATCGCGCTCGCTCTCAACTCCTATAAAAGCTGGTCGTTTCCCACTCGCGCAAAACTCGCAAAACTCAGTCGTTCGCTAAATCGCTCCTCGAGGAAACTTTCTCTGATTTTTTATTTACGTTATGAATACAATGACACTCTGCTCGGCAGTATCACATACAATCTTTCATTTGCGTATGCAACACAGTGTTCCTCATTTCATCATTTTCCACGCACACGTGTCACAACGTAAGGGTAAGCAGTGTGGTTTTCGCACAGTCTGTCATAAAGGGACTCTGGCTATTTTTTCTCGACCAGCGATTATTAGCGGGCGAGACAAAATCGCAGAGTCCCTTTTCATAACCTATCTAAAACCACACAATTACCCGAAAACGTTTTATATAATATAAAACCAGTTCTCATCCTGATCTAAATTACTGATCTCCATAGTCGTTTTTCCACCCTGCTTGAACTGCAGTTCCTGTCCTTTAATGCTGACAGTCGTTCCCGCCGGAATAGATTTTGTAATAAACGCATTACCGCCGATGACAGAATCTTTACCAATCACTGTCTCACCGCCAAGAATGGACGCGCCGGAATAAATGGTCACATTATCCTCAATCGTAGGATGACGTTTTGCATTTTTCAGCTTCTGACCACCTCTGGTAGACAATGCACCAAGGGTAACACCCTGATAAATTTTGACATTATCGCCAATAATTGTTGTCTCACCGACTACAATACCAGTACCATGATCGATAAAGAAATGTTTTCCAATGGTTGCACCCGGATGAATATCGATTCCGGTTACACTGTGTGCATACTCTGTCATAATACGCGGAATCAGCGGTACGGAACGGATAAACAGTTCATGTGCCAGACGATTGATGGTGATAGCAAACAATCCCGGATAAGCCAGAATAATCTCTCCATAACTGTTTGCTGCCGGATCGCCTTCTAATGCGGCCTGCAGATCTCCCTCCAGATACTCACGGATTTTCGGAATCTGACGCAGGAAATCTACGGTAATCTCATAGCTTTCTTTTTCAATCTGTTCCCTGCATTTTCCATCCAGCTGTGGACAGAATTTGGAAACTTTCGCAATCTGTCGGCTGAGACGATACAATACATCCTCGATCAAAGTTGATAAATGATGGTTTGCATGATAGCTTTTGTATGCACGATCTCTGTAATATCCCGGATAAATAATCTTCAGTAATTTTTCAATAATATCAATAATAACTTCTTTATTTGGCTGATCATAAAAATCTTCCATTTTGTCAATGGTACGATCCAACTCATAATCAGCAAGAATGGAATCAAGAATTTCTTCTGCTTCTCTTCCTTCCATATTTCTGCTCATATCTGACATACTATTCACCTTTTTCTTTCTCAATCAATTCATTATATTACACTGGAATTGGTAATCTCTTTCCACTTTTGGCATATTCTCGTTTTATGGTTTTATTTTTTAATACAACTCTGGAAAATCTATTACCGGAAATCCCCTCGCTCACTGACCAGTTCGAAACCGACACTCTCTACTCTGCGTCCCAGGCATCCGCGGCATTCCGCTGCTTCCTCTCCGGTGCAGATCTTGTTATCATACAGATCATACTGTTTCCGGTTTTTCACCGGTGAGAGGTTTGGCATTACAACATTCGCTCCATGCTGCAATCCTTTTTCTCTTCCAAGCGGATCTGCCGTTCCAAGTGCCGTTGTAGCCGGAAGCAATACATGCGGCAGCATAATGCGGATTACGGACAGTAAAAACAACGTCAATGGAACACTTCCGGACGGCTCCTTGGCAAACATGGTATCATGATGTGGAATAAACGGACCGATACCGACCATCTGTGGATCCAGTTTTTTTAAAAATACCAGATCATCCGCAAGTGTTTCTGCGGTCTGCTCCGGAGAACCTACCATAAATCCTGCTCCTACCTGATAACCAAGTGCCTTCAAGTCATACAGACACTGTTTACGCACCGCCAGACTCATTTCCTCCGGATGCAGTTTCCGGTAATGTACATCATTGGCAGTCTCATGACGAAGCAGATAACGATCTGCGCCCGCTTCCCGGAAACGTTTATAACTCTCATAAGATTTTTCACCAATTGACAACGTAATGGCACAATCCGGATAACCGGCATGAATTTTCTGCACAATATCTACTATGCGGTCATCGTTATAATAAGGATCTTCACCGCCCTGTAAAACAAAGGTACGAAATCCTAACTCGTATCCGTTCTCACAACAGGCTAAAATCTCTTCTTCTGTCAGGCGATACCGTTTTGCATTCTGATTACTTCTACGGATTCCACAGTAATAACAATCATTTTTGCAATAATTCGTAAACTCGATCAATCCTCTTGTATACACATCAGTGCCATAGACTTCCTTGCGAATACGGACCGCTTCTTCTGCCAGCAATGCATCCACTTGCGGTTTATCTGCCATTTTGAGCAGTTCCACAAACTCTTCCCTGGTTAAATTATGTTCCCTGATTAATTTCTGTGCTAATTCCATTGCTTTACTTCCCCTTTTACAACCCATTTCATTTCTCATATTGTTCTTACTATAATGATAAAATGTATGCTTTTATCCAGTATTTCACCGCTAAAATGTAAAAATGCTTAGTTATCCATATATTTTAGCTATAACGCTTTGCAATTTCGGTTTCAATGATCGTTGCTCCACCGACAACCACATCACCATCATACAGAACAACGGCCTGACCACAGGTGATCGCACGCTGTGGCTCATCAAATACCACACGGATCTTGTCCGGCTCCGGCTGTGTTACGGTCGCCCACTGCTCCTCATGGCGATAACGAACCTTTGCTTTCACGCGCATTTCCCCTTCGATATGATCCACAGAAATCAGATTCACGTCATTTGCCACCAGTTCTCTGGAGAACAGATCCTCATTTCTGCCTAAAATCACCTGATTTTTTGTCAGATCAACTGCAACGACATACATAGACTCTTTCAAAGATAAACCAAGTCCTTTTCGCTGTCCGATCGTATAACGGATGATTCCTTTGTGACGTCCCAGCACATTCCCCTCCAGATCTACAAAATCTCCTTCCGGATAGGTCTTTCCACGATACTGTTCAATGAAATCTGAATATTTTCCATTTACGACAAAACAGATATCCTGGCTGTCATGTTTTCTTGCATTGATAAAACCCTGTGTTTCCGCAATTTCTCTGGCCTCTGTTTTGTGCATGCCGCCCAATGGGAACTGCACATGCGCCAGCTGATCCTGGGTCAGAGAATATAACACATAACTCTGATCTTTGCTCAGATCTACGGATTTTTTTAATAAGTAACGTCCGGTTTCCTCATTGTATTCAATCTGTGCATAATGACCAGTCACCACATAATCGTAGGACAGCTCTTTTGCACGCTGAAACAATTTTTCAAATTTCAGATACCGGTTACAGTCGATGCATGGATTCGGGGTACATCCATTTTCGTAGGAATATACAAATTTTTCCATAACTTCTTCTTTGAACCGGTCCGAAAAATTAAACACATAATATGGCATTTCCAGTGCCCGAGCCACACTTCTGGCATCTTCTACATCATCTAAAGAACAGCAGGTATGCTCTCTGCATACAACCACATCCTCATTCTGAAACAGCTTCATAGTAGCGCCGATACACTCATATCCTTTTTCTTTCATTAAAAAAGCGGCTACGCTGGAATCAACGCCGCCGCTCATTGCGATTATTGCTTTTTTATTCAAAGGCTACGTCTCCTTTTTATCATACTATTCAAGAATCTGCGGATTATATCGCCTGTATCTTCCAGTCATGATATAACCCCATGTTATCCTAGTATTATAGTATTTTTTACTGATAAAAATCAAGTAGTAGCATACATTTCTTTAGATATAGTACATACTTTCGTCGTACTTTTCAAATTCCTGATAT
>Ga0129312_1000763_pt1 | contig 23814 bp, 21 predicted proteins | sample O827metagenome_FD_94434 | JGI IMG/M metagenome (GOLD analysis project Ga0129312, IMG submission 94434) | Orangutan group fecal microbial communities from Wisconsin, USA - O827 metagenome | ecosystem: Host-associated > Mammals > Digestive system > Large intestine > Fecal | place: USA: Wisconsin... | reverse complement strand
GGGCAAAAAACGGGAATTAAAAATTTCACTTTACGAAATTGATTTTGATCCGCACTAAAATTATAGGTTGAATTATAGCTATAAAAAGTGATATACTATAGTCAAGAAATGGAGGTGTTCACATGACGATAGATACCAATACAATGATTTCCATTACGGAAGCAAATCAAAATTTTTCCAAGGTTACTAAACTTGTTGATGAAAGAGGAACAGCTGTCATTCTTAAGAATAATGTTCCGCGATATCTCGTTATTGAGTTTAGTAAGGCGGATGAAAGTGCGGTTGCACCGGATGAGGATGTGCTTGCCATATCAAAAAGACTGCTAAAGAAAAATAAAGAAGCGTATGAGGTACTTGCCAAATGAAGAGACTGAGTAAAGAGCAAATACTAATGCTCCATTCTCAGCTTATAGAAGAATACGGCGGAAGTGATGGGGTAAGAGATTATAATCTCTTGGATTCAGCATTAGAGAATCCGTTTCAATCCTTTTGTGGAGAAGAATTATATCCTACGCTTCAGGCAAAGGCGGCAAGATTGGGATATGGACTGATAAAAAATCATTGTATGATTGATGGAAACAAACGCATCGGCATACATGCAATGCTTGTTTTCCTTGCCATAAATGGTATTGAGATCGATTACACGCAAAAGGAATTATATGAAACGATCCTTGCTATAGCGGATGGAAGCTTTGAATACGAAGACCTTTTGAAATGGATCTTAGAGCATCAGGTGTGATGGATAGAGTATTGAGCAAAGCAATGAGTCAGTCAATCACATAGAGACCAGGGATATTCTGGGAGACACGAAGAAAGACCTATTGTGGAGTTATTATCCACGATAGGTCTTTCATATTCGATCCGTTAAAAAATTTTCCTACATTTTTTTATAGGCGTTACCCCATTCGACCATTGAGTCGAGAATAGGTTTCAGAGTATGTCCCAATTCGCTGAGACTGTACTCAACTTTGGGAGGAACCTCCGGGTAAACTGTGCGAATAATGAGACCATCATCTTCCATGGAGCGTAAACTGTCGGTGAGAACTTTCTGACTGATCCCTTCAAGATTTTTCTTTAATTCATTGAATCGCCAGGGGCGTTCCAGCAGATTTCGGATAATCAGCAATTTCCATTTACTGCCGATGAGCGAAACGGTGGTTGCAACCGGACATTCCGGTAATTCTTCTTTTGTTAACATATGATCGCCTCCCTAATATAACATCCTTTTTTACTGTTATATTTAATTTTAATCTAAGAGGAAGATGAACGACTCTACAAACAGTTACTCGGATAAGATATTACAGATAAAAGAAAAAATCAGTCAGGCAGATGTTGTTATCATAGGGGCAGGTGCAGGACTTTCCACATCTGCAGGATTTGTATATACCGGAGAAAGATTTGAAAAATATTTTTCAGATTTTAAGGAAAAGTATGGATTTTCGGATATGTATTCAGGTGGCTTCTATCCTTATGAGACATTGGAAGAGCACTGGGGATATTGGAGCAGATATATTTATGTGAATCGTTATATGGATGCGCCAAAACCGGTATATCAGAACCTGTATGAGTTGGTAAAAGAAAAAGATTATTTTGTTCTGACAACAAATGTGGATCATTGTTTCCAGAAGGCCGGCTTTGATAAAAACAGAATCTTTTATACACAGGGCGATTATGGCCTGTTTCAATGTAGTGAGCCTTGCCATAAGAAAACTTATGACAATGAAGATGCGATTAAAAAAATGGTGCTGAGTCAGGGATTCCAGATAAAAGACGGGGAGCTGCTAAAACCGGAAGACGGAGAAATAAAGCTTACGGTTCCGACGAGTCTGATTCCATATTGCCCGCGTTGCGGCAAGCCGATGAGTATGAATCTCAGATCGGATCAGACATTTGTTGAAGATGACGGATGGCACCAGGCAGCAGAACGGTACGAGAAATTTATACAGGATCATAAAAAGCAGAAAATAGTGTTCCTTGAACTAGGTGTAGGATATAATACCCCTGGTATTATAAAATATCCGTTTTGGCAGATGACAAACACATTTCAACATGCATTTTATGTGTGTCTCAACCAAAGTGAAGCATATGCACCGGAAGAAATAAGGAGAAAGTCTGTCTGCATGAATGAAGATATTGGAGAAATTCTGAAGTGCTAAGTTTATGACTGGTTTTTCTGATGAAGAAAAACTTATGCTGTATGGTGCATATGGCGGAACACCATTGTATTTGCCAACAGAACATTGATTGAAACCGGAGCACAGCAGGCAGTATGGGAAAAACGAATTAAGCCGGATTACTACAGTTACATGGGTCTGGTTTTTGAAAAAGTCTGATGACAGTATTCTGTTAGTGGATTTGGCGGAGCTTATGAAGTTTAAAAAAACTGACCGTTTATTAGAGAAATCTAATGGCGGTCTTTCTTTTTGTCCAAAAGTAACGCTACATCGACAAGAGTACCAATAATGGGACATCTACTGTGCTATTCTTTTGTTATGGGATGAATCTAAAGTAAAAAATTAAACCTGTAGTTTTTCATTCAAGGCTATTATGATGATAAGATTAGTAGAATCAAATATAGAAAATGGACTATCCAATTTATCGAAACAGAAGATTACAATAAGATTGTTCGAACAGCATAAGCAGTACTGCGGCAATAATAAGAATGCCAAATATTAGTAAGGAGCATAGCAAATGAATTCAGATGAAAGAATAGAACTTCATATTCACAGTAAGTTTGGCGGTGATTCAACCGTATATCCGGGTGAGATTATCAGAAAGCTGAATGACCGGGGAATTCCTGCGGTGGCAATTACCGATATGTCAAATATATATGCTTTTCCGGAGATTGAGAAAGTATATGAAACCAGGAATTATAAGACCCGTCCTGTCTATGGGATGGAAATGCCGGTTATGGAAAGTGACGGCAATATCTATAGTATCAGTGTTCTTGTGAAGAACATGTCCGGATTAATGAAATTGTATGATTTAATTTCGGATAATCACAGTACAGAAGACTATCCGGTGTATCAATTAGAGGATTTGCTCAGGTGCAGGGAGGGTCTGCTTCTGGGATCCGGTGTAGAAAACGGGAAAATATACAAGATGCTGATGAGCCATGCCTGTATAGAGGATTTAAAAACAGCGCTAACCATGTTTGATTATGTAGAGGTTATCCCGTTTGAGAAGTATCGGAATGCAAATGTGAAGGTTATTGAACTGTGTGAAGAACTGAACATTCCTGTTGTGGCAGTCAGTGATGCACATTTTATTGATGCTTCAGACCGACTTGCCTATGAAATGCTTGTTTATTGGAGACAGGGAAAAACACCGGATGAAGATTACCGATTCCTGGATACCAAAGAAATGTTGAACGCCTTTTCTTATCTTCCGGAAGCTAAAGCGCGCGAAATTGTAATCGGGAATACCCACCGGATTGCAGAGCTGTGTGAGATGGTGACAATTTGCCCTAAGGAGAGATATCTTCCGAAATCAGAAAATGCAACGGAAATGCTGTGGAAACTTTGTCATGAATCTCTTCATGAGAAGTATACGGATGCAGAGATGGAAGAGGCGCAAAGAAGACTTGAAACAGAATTAAACGCAGTGCAAAAAACAGGATTGGAAACCTATGTTCTTTGGGAAAAGGAGCTGTTGGGAAAATGTGGATTGAGAGCCTGTGATATTTCAGTGAAAGGGTGTGCAGCAGGATCTATCGTGCTGTACCTGTTAAATATCACTGAAATTGATCCACTGAAATATGATCTGAAAACAGAAATAATCTTTGGCATGAAAGGAGAGCGGGAAATTGACATCGACATTAAAGTTCCGACCTGCAGACAGAAAGAAGTCATTAAAGAGGTCAGCCATCTTTCGGGAGTTGAGGCAGCCGTTCATGTCGGAACCTTTCAGATTGTAAGTCAATCAATGGCGAAGGTTATTGCAGAAGATTATATTGAGGATACCGGGCATTATCCTTCTGAAGAAAAATGGATAGAAGCAGAATCGAAGCTGTCAGGCAATTACAGATGTAGAGGAGAGGATGCCGGTGGAATGATTGTATTTCCGAAAGGCTATGATTATAAGAAAATCAGTCCCTGGTCTACCTCATCAGACGGAACGCCTATTTTATATTACAGTTATTTTTTTATAGACTATAGTGTTCTTAAACTGGATGTGATAGGTCATGATACACCGGAGATGCTGATCCGACTTTCAGAGCTGACAGGCGTGGATCTGGCAGATGTACCAATAGAGAGTAAGGAAGTATTGGATCTGTTTGTAACCGATGAAAGCGGAGATGCGACTATGTGTGCGGATCTTCCGGAATTTTACTCTGAAAGAGTAAGAAAAATAGTAAGTAAACTGAAGCCGGCCAGCTTTACAGATCTGGTTAAAATATGTGCGTTATCGCATGGAACCGGATGCTGGGAAGGGAACGGAGAGATTCTTGTAGAAGAAAAGGGATTAGGGCTTAAGGACATTATAGGATCCAGGGATGATGTGTTTGGGTACATTTTATCCCTTGGAATGGATCGTAAGACGGCATATGAGATCAGTGAGGCGGTAAGAAAAGGCATTATTTTACATAGCAAAAATGCGAAATGGCAGAAATGGAAGAAGGAGCTGATTCAAAATGGAGCGGGGGACTGGTTCCTCTGGTCCTGCGAACAGATCAGGTATATATTTCCTAAAGCATATGCAGTTTCCTATATGATTATGACAATGAGAATGGGGTGGTTTAAAGTACATTATCCAAAAGAGTTTAACATAATTATGGACCAGTATCATCCGGAAAGGTTTTATTAGAGTATTGAGGGAAGAGATTGCCATATGATTGATTATGATATCATCGCATCCCGTATCAAGGAGGCACGCAAATATAAGAAGAAAATCTCCCAGAAAAAGATGGCGGAGGATCTGAACATGTATCAGCCGGATTTAAGCGCATTGGAAAATAATAAACCCGGCTGTGGCATCAGAGATCTTGCCAAGTTAGAGATGATAGCAGGATACCTCAATATTTCGCTCGGCTATCTTTTGTTTGGAGAAGGGGAAGAGATGGGAATGGAAGATTTCTATGAAAAGTAATTATTTAAAGATGCATTGAAATATGATCCTCATGATCGGGATTGTGATTTCCCGATCATGAGGATGTGGGTTGGAATTGGGATGTGATGAATGAGGTAGTGGATCGTGCTAGAACGACAAAAGATGACAAAAAATAACGAAAAGATGACAAAAGAAGAGACAGAAGAAGGAGAAAAGTGTATCTATATTATATAAGGTTTTGTTATAAATGATTAATAGCATTTGGAATGATGAATTATTATTTAGAACAAAATTGATTTTAGAAACATGGAATGGTAAAGAGCCAAATTGAGACTTGCAAATGTTACATGAAATGTAAGAATGGTGAATGTGAAGCTGAATGTCTAAATGAAAAAATTAATATTGTTTAGGGAAAAGCGAAGTCTAATAATTTACTTGATCATCTGGAAATCCTATTGGCAGATGGTTATGATTTAAAAAAGGAACATTAAAGAAAATCTTCAAAAAAATAAAGATTCTTATATTAAGATTACTTACATGATGATATAATTTAGGAGTATCAGGGCCTTAATTGATAAAAAGAGAGGATAAAAGATGACAGTATCATATGTAGGTTTATGGAAATTGTTGTTGGAGAAAGGACTTCAAAAGCAAGATTTGGTAGAACTGGTAGGATTGAGTTCTGCAACTGTAGCCAAAATGGGAAAAGGCGAGGCGGTATCTAATAAGGTATTAGAAAAAATATGTAATTTCTTGGGATGTAGCGTTAACGATATAATTAGTTATCAATAGTTGCAACTAGAAAGATGAGGTTAAAAACATATGTGGTGTAAAAATTGCAACATTGAGACAAATGAAGTTATATGTCCGATTTGTGGCGAGATTACAGTGGAAGATATTCCCGTAGAAGTTTATTGGTGTGAAGGGTGCAAAACACCGGTAATTCAAAGCGTTAGTCAAGTTGATAGAGGCATTTGCCCGATCTGTGGTAAACATACGAAATATATGGCTGCCGATTTAAGACCAGTTTTTCCAGAAGAGCGATTGTTACTTGAAATATTATTGGGAAAGAATCCGCATGACTATATTGAAAAATCAGTTTGGTCAGCAAATAGTAGATATTATATTGACGGAGAAAGTGTTGCTATCTCAAGCAAATCTTTTCAGACAGCGGATGCAGATTACTTAATAAAAGAAATTGAAAAGTACAAACATGAAAATAGTTACGAGGTATTTAATAAGTATATTTCAAATTTTATATTGGCAAATAAAGGCAGATTAGACTATTTGAAAGACGAAGCTTTTGAATTTGTACGTAAAACGGCATCAGAATTTGATGAAGAAAAGATTGTATTGTCTTTTTCTGGTGGGAAGGATTCTACTGTTACAGCGGATATTGTTGTTAAAGCATTAAGTAATCCAAGCTTGGTACATATTTTTGGTAATACGACACTTGAGTTTCCAAGTACAGTAGCATATGCAGAGAGATATAGGGAAAACCATCCGCAGGCAATCTTTCTAACAGCAAAGAATGAAGAACAGACCTTTTACGATGTATGTGATGATATTGGTCCACCAGCACGTATGATGAGATGGTGTTGTTCAATGTTTAAGACAGGACCGATAACCAGGGTTATTAATAGTTTATATAGGAATCAGCAAATACTAACGTTCTACGGAATTAGAAAATCTGAATCGGTAAGTAGAAGCAAATATAATCGAGTTGAAGATGATGCGGAATCAGTGAAGATTCAACAACAGACGGTAGCATCACCGATTTTCTTTTGGAAAGATATTGACATATGGTTGTATATGCTATCTGAGAATGTAGATTTTAATGATGCCTATAGATTAGGGTATGATCGAGTAGGATGTTGGTGTTGTCCAAACAACAACCAACGAGCACAATTTTTGTCTCGAATATATATGCCAGAACAGTCAAAGAAATGGAGAAATTTCTTGATTGATTTCGCTAAGAAGATTGGTAAGGAAGATGCAGAGGTTTATGTTGATACAGGAAAGTGGAAGGCGCGACAAGGTGGAAATGGTCTTCGAGCAGCCGGTGATGTAAAAATAAAATTCACGAATTGTACTACCGAGGAACATGCAAAAATTTATCGCTTAGTCAGACCATTTGATGATGAGCTAGTTGGGATGTTTGTTCCGTTTGGAAGAGTTGCACCTGAACTTGGGAAAGAATTGTTACATGAAGTAATAGTTTTGGATTCGAGAACAAATGTGCCTATTCTTTTAATTCAACCATTTAATCAAGATGATTATGAATATGCTGTTAAGATTAAAACAATGAATGTACAAGATCATGATGATTTACAAAGAATGGTTGGATATCAGATCCGTAAATATAATGCATGTAGAAAATGTCTTAAATGCGAATCAATATGTAGGGCTGGAGCAATTTCAATATCCGAAGATGGGTATTATATTGATCCTGACAAATGTGTTCATTGTAAGATGTGTATGACAGCAAAGTATTTGGATGGTGGATGCACAATGGATAAATATTTGAGAACAAAGTAGCAACTAGGAGGATATGCATATGGCAATGAGGTTTCGTGCACATGACACATTTTTTATAAGGAAGGGATGGCTTAGTAAAGGCATGGAACGAATAGTTGCCAAGCCTGATTTATTTGTTGATAAAAACGAAAATCCTATGGATATATTAGGAATTGGAACAAATATGGTTAAAGCATTACGTTATTGGTTACAGGTAGTTGGATTAACCGAAGAGCCAACCACTGGAAGAAGAGTTCAAACGTTAACTGAGTTTGGACAGGCTGTTTATGATAACGACAGGTATATAGAAGAACTAGGGACTTTGTACTTGTTACAGTATCAATTGGCAAAAAGGAAGACTGATGCAACTTCTTGGTATTTCTTCTTTAATGAATTTAATATGTCTGAATTTACAAAGGAAGAGTTTGTACAAGAAATTCAAAACTATGTTTCAATGTCAGAGGGCGATACAACGGTTGCAATTCGCTCTCTAAATGACGATTTTACATGTATAATCAACACGTATTTACCTCGATATAAAACCAACTCAGATAGGATATCGCCTGAAAATAATATAGATTGTCCATTTGGAGAGTTAGGTCTGATTGATATTGCGAATAAGAAAAAAAGAACTTTCAAAAAAGCTATACCTTCGACAAAATCTTTCAATCCGTGGGTTGTATTGTCGGTTATTCAAGATCAAGCACAAGGAAGAATGGAAATAGGATTAAATGAACTTCTTATGCGTCAGTGTAATATTGGAAAAGTTTTTAATTTAGATGCAATAACTATGTTAGATATTCTTCATGATATTGAAAACATGGGAATGATTAAGATAATAAGAACAGCTGGATTAGATGTAATTCATCTTAATCAGCAGTTAACATTTATTGAGTGTGTAGAAAGATATTACCAGTCAATTACCGAAGGAGAATAAGTGTGCCATGAGCAAAATGATATCAGTAGCATCAGGTTTTCAGTATTCTGTTAACATAGGGTACGATTTAAATAATGATGATAAGTTGAAAAATTTTATACCTACTAGGTCTGCACTAGAACTCATGGAAGAAGTCCTTTTAAGTACAAATCCTGCTTCGAATGAAAGGGCTCGTGTATTAGTAGGCGCATATGGAAAGGGAAAGTCTCATATTGTATTGAGTATTTTAGCAATACTCATGAAGAGAGATTTGGGGCTCTTTAAGAAAGCTATGCCAAGGATAAAAGAAAATCCAAGGCTTTATCGGTGTGTACAAAATTATTATGAGTCAAACAATAAAATATTGCCAGTAATCATAACTGGAAGCAATACGAGTTTGTCACAGGCATTTCTTTTGGCTTTACATAGAACTTTATCAATGAATGGATTATTGAATGTGATGCCAGAGACAAATTACAAAGCGGCAGTAAATGTGATTGAACGATGGGAAAATGAATTTCCGGATACATTTGAAAAACTAAAAAAAGAAATAGATTGTCCAATAAATATATTCATTGAACAATTGCAGAATTATAATATTGCATCATATGAAAAATTTGAGAAGATTTATCCCAAACTGACAGCAGGAAGTTACTTTAATCCATTTATTGGATTTGATGTCATTGATTTGTACGAGGAGGCAGTCAAAGGGCTAAAGTCACAAGGATACACAGGAATATATGTTATTTATGATGAGTTTAGCAAGTATTTAGAAGCAAATATTACAGATGCTTCTGTTAGTGATACTAAGATGCTTCAAGATTTCGCTGAAAAATGTAATAGAAGTGGAGAACTTCAGTTGCATTTGATGCTAATATCACACAAGGAAATAGCAAACTATATTGACAAGCTTCCAAAACAAAAAGTAGATGGATGGCGTGGGGTCTCTGAAAGATTTAAGCATATACATTTGAACAATAATTTCACTCAAACATATGAAATTGTAGAATCTGCAATTCATAAGAAAAAGGACTTATGGGAAGAGTTTTGCGAAGAGTATAAGTCAAGTTTTGAGGGTTTTATTATTAGATATCAGAAGCATAATATATTTAGTGAATTAAAGGATGAATTAGTAGAAAGAATCATCTATGGCTGTTATCCTTTACATCCTGTGTCAACTTATATTTTGCCAAGGCTTTCTGAACGTATAGCACAGAATGAGAGAACTTTATTTACATTTATTTCTGCACCAGGGACGTCAACATTACCAGCGTTTCTTGATAAATACAACGATGATAGGTTTGACCTTATTACACCGGATGTAATATATGATTATTTTGAGCCACTTTTTAAAAAGGAAGTATATAGTGGAAGTATTCATGAAAATTATCGTTTAACAGAGGTAATACTGGAGAGGCTTGATCCATCTTCTTTGGAAAGTAAAATTGTAAAAACATTATCATTAATTTACATTTTAGAACAATTTGAAAAATTACAACCATCGAAAGATGAGTTGATTAGTATTTATTCGGTCAGATATGAAGTCGCTGAGATTAATAGAGCAATAGATGATTTAATAGAGCAGGAATATGTCATTTACCTGAAAAGAAGCAATAATTTTTTGAGATTAAAGCAGACTTCCGGTGTTGATGTGCGAAAGAAAATCAATGATTTGATTGAGTTGCAGAAAAACAGAGTCACTATCAAAGAGACGTTGAATAATTCTAATTTTGATAATTATATGTATCCATCTAGATATAACAATGATAGAGATATGACAAGATATTTTTCTTTTGAGTTTATTGATGAAGATGAGATAACAGATGATATCGATTGGAATAAAAAAAGTGAACCTATTGAAGCAGACGGAGTGATTTATGGAATCCTTCCACATAGTGAAGAGGCGATTGAACAAACAAAAAAAGTAGTGCTTAATACAAGCAAAGAATGCAGACAGCAGATATTTGTTATTCCAAAACATTACAAAGATATCGAAAGTATTGTTAGGGAATTTAACGCTGTTTCTCAATTAAGAGATGAGGCAAATGATGATAAGATCTTGTTTGAAGAATATGAAGTGATATACGAGGATTTACGTGAAGTAATCAGTCTTTTCATGAGAGGATATACACGACCTGAAGAGTATAAGTCAGAATATATCTTCTGCGGTAAGATGCTGAATATAAAAAGAAAAGCTGAATTGACAGAATTAATGTCGAGAATATGTGATGAGGTATTTGCGTTAACGCCTGTTATCAACAATGAAGCAATGAATAGAAATGAGATTACTTCAATTGCAAATAATAGTAGAACAAAGATAATAGCTGCATTACTACGAAATGAGTTAGAAACAAATCTTGGGTTCACAGGTTCTGGACAAGAAGTTTCTATTGTGAGAAGCACATTAATAAGAACTGGTATTTGGGAAGAGAGTAATGGTATTCCACAATTAAATCTCAGACCAGATGTTGTTCCCAATATAGATGTTTTGCTTGCAACTATTGAAGGATTTGTTATAGAAACAAGACAGGCAGGAAAACTTTCATTTGGAGAGTTATATAACCGATTACTTTCGCCAGAATACCATATAGGTTTGCGAAAGGGACTTATACCGATTTATATTGCTGTAGTATTACATGTGTATAAACGAGAAGTAGTAGTTTCTGATATGACAGGACAGGTACCACTTAATGCAGATACATTATTACAGATAAATTCAAAGCCAGAGCAGTTTTATATATCATATCTTGACTGGAGCCCAGAAAAAGAGAACTTTATAAATATTCTTGCAGAAGCGTTTGATGATTATGTTGTAGTAGCTGAAAAAAGTATAAACTCATATGATTATGTTGTGACAGCTATGCACCGTTGGTATATGTCACTACCTAAGTATGCTAAGGATAGCAAGAAAGCTCCAGATGGTGGTAAACTGAGAAAAGACTATCAAGAAATGATGAAGCTTCTTAAGCAGAATGTTAATGGAAATGAATTGCTTTTTGAGAAACTTCCAAAGGCATTTGGATTAAATGAATTTCATGAATCTCTAGCAGATAATGTCACCTCAGCAAAAGAGTATTATGACAGTTATCTTTCAAAAGTGAAGAAAGCTTTGAGAGATGAAATAAAGAACATTTTTGTAATGCAAGATTTAGCCCCGCAGATACGTAAAATGTCATTATCGTCTGTAATAAAAGATTGGTGTGAAAGTATAGATCAGAGTGCTTTTGAACAGCTGTTTACAGATGGAACAGATAGGTGCTTGGGATTATTCAAAAATATCTCAAATGATGATGATGCAACCATTTCTCGTTTGGCAAAGCTATCTACGGATCTTCGATTAGAAGATTGGGATGATAAAATACGAGACTTATTTTTGCAGAATGTTAGAATGTACAAGGAAACAGCAGAGGGGCATCATGGAATTCAAAAGGAGAATACTGAGGGTGTAGAGACAAGTGCATATCAGATTTCATTTACTAATGATAGCGGTGAAATGGTAACAAAGAGATTTGAACGTGTTGAAAATACTGGAAAAGGCAAATTGCTATACAATCAAGTAACTGCAGCATTAGATTCTATGGGAAGATCTATTTCGACTCAGGAGAAAAGACAGATTCTAATGGAAATTTTAAAAACTATGTGTTGATAAATGGAGGGGACAAATGGCTTATTTTGACAATGCAGCAACCACATATCCAAAGCCAGAATGTGTATATTCCTATATGGATGAATTTTATCGTCATAATGGGGGAAATGCAGGCAGAGGTAATTATGGTTTGGCACAAACTGCAGGGAGCTTGATTTCTGATACAAGAAAAAGAATACAAGAATTGTTGCATTGCCCAGCAAAACAGGTTGTATTTGAGCCGACAGCAACAATATCAATTAATATTATAGTGCAGGGATTGATAAAGTCAGGGGTTAAAAGTATATATATCAGTCCATTTGAGCATAATGCGGTAACTAGGACGTTATACAACTTTAGTAAAGAAAACCTTATTACAGTAAATACACTGGCTGTGCAGAATGATTTGGTATATGATGTTGAGAAAATGCGGTATCAATTTGATGATAAAAAACCAGATTTGGTTATTGTCAGTCATGCAAGTAATGTAATTGGTCTTGTTGCTCCAATAGAGGAAATCTTTTCTTTAGCAAAAAGGTATGGGGCATACACTTTGCTTGATATGGCGCAAACAGCGGGTCTTGTTGATTGTAATGTAGGAGCGGATATAATCGATTTTGCAGTATTTGCAGGACATAAAACTTTGTTGGGACCAACAGGTATTTCGGGATTTGTGATGAAACCAGAGATTGATTTACTACCAGTGATATTTGGTGGAACCGGTTTTGAATCGGCAAATCAGAATATGCCCAATAGTTTACCAGAAAGATTTGAAATGGGGACATTAAATATTGCAGGGATGGCAGGATTGTATGCATCATTGGGATGGATTCAAGAACATACAATTAATGAATTATATAATATAGAAATAGAAAAAAGAAATATGCTAATCGAACTTCTGAGTAAGTATGAGTTTGTAAAACTTGTTGGAGTATTCGAAGAACGTAAATATGTAGGTATTGTTTCATGTTTGATAGAAGGGATTAGCAGTGATAGCGCAGGTGTTATTTTTAATAAACAGGGAATTGCAGTAAGAACAGGATTGCAGTGTGCTCCATGTGCGCATCAATTTTTAGGGACTTTTCCAGCTGGGACAATTAGATTTAGCATTAACGGATTCACAAATGATCAAGATTTTGACGAATTAAAACGAGCACTAGATTACATTGAAGAAAATATTTAAGGAGAAGAGAATGGGACTTAGAGATATTCCGATAAAAAATGAATATAGATCCTTGATAGATGATGTTATCAAAGATTTTTATGTGCCGCTGCTGGGGAACGCTGTTTTGTATCAACGAGCGGTGGGGTTCTTTTCATCTTCTGCACTGACAATGATAGCGAAGGGAATTGATGGACTGGTTCAAAATGGGGGTCGAATTCAAATAATAGCATCACCAAGATTATCAGTATCAGATATTGAGGAAATTAGAAAGGGATATGAAGTTAGAAAAGTCATAGAAAAGTCTTTAATAAGAGAATTAAGTGATATTGAAGATCAAGAAGATATTGAAAAATTATCATATATAGCCCGATTGGTTGCAAATGGAATATTAGATGTGAAAATAGCTTTTTTAACTACAAAAAACGAAATAGCTATGTATCATGAGAAAATGGGGCTAATCACAGATTCAGATGGAAACACAGTTGCGTTCTCGGGATCAATGAACGAAAGCGAAAATGCTTTTAAGGATAATTATGAATCCTTTGACGCATTCTGTTCTTGGACAAATGATTCAGAAAGAGTTTTTCAGAAGCAAATGGCATTTAAAGCAATATGGGAAGATTATGAGCCAGGAATAGAAACAATAGATTTTCCTGTAGCTGTTAAGAATAGACTTTATGAATATAATCCGGACTTGCGTTTATTAAATAATAGAAGCAATGCGCAGCACAGTAATGAGCCAGAGCCAAAAGAAAGAAAGCTGATTTATTTACCTGACGATTTTAAGATACGAGAGTATCAGAATAGTGCAATACATACATGGGAAGAAAAAGGATTTCGTGGAATATATGATATGGCGACAGGAACAGGGAAAACATTAACTGCATTAGCTAGTATAGAGTATCTTTTTAGGAAAAATGGAGAGCGTTTAGCAATAGTAATTGTTTGCCCATACCAGCATTTAGTAGAACAATGGGTTGAGGATATTGTCCGATTTGGAATACAGCCAATAATTGGATACTCAGCATCATCTCAAAAGAATTGGAAAAAGAATTTGGAACAAGCGGTACGTTCGTTTAACTTGGGAGTTACAGATATGTTCTGTTTCGTGACAACGAATGCGTCATTTGTGACAAAAAAGGTTCAAGAGCAAATAATGCAGCTAGGTAAGGATTCTTTATTTGTTGTAGACGAAGCACATAATATGGGGGCAGCAAATTATAGAAGATGTTTACCAACAGCATTTGAATATAGATTAGCTTTATCAGCAACAATTGATAGACATAATGATGAGACAGGTACGACAGCACTTACAGATTATTTTGGTGAAAAATGTATAGAGTATTCTTTAAAAGAAGCAATTGAAAACCAGATGCTTACCAGATATTTTTATTATCCGGTACTTACATATTTAGATGAGGATGAATTGGAAGAATACATTAATTTGACCCATCAGTTGGTAACTGCAATTTCAAAAAAAGGCGGGAAGACAGTCTTGTCTGAATATGCTAAACAACTTCTGATAAAAAGAGCACGCGTGGTTGCGGGAACAAGAGGAAAGTTGCCAGAATTAAAAAAGCAAATTGAACCATTTAAAGATGATAAACATTTGTTAGTATACTGTGGAGCTACTACAATAAAAGAAGCCGATGCAGATGAATTGGATTTTGGAACCCGACAAATAGATTTAGTCACGAGTATGTTGGGAAATGATATGGGAATGAGAGTAGGTAGATTTACTTCTCAAGAGTCTTCGCAAGAACGGGCACAAATAAGAGTAGCATTTGAGGAAGGCGACATGCTTCAAGCGCTAGTGGCAATTAAATGTCTAGACGAAGGTGTAAATATACCAAGTATTAAGACGGCATTTATTCTGGCAAGTAGTACAAATCCAAAGGAATACATTCAAAGACGAGGAAGAGTATTGAGAAAATTTCCTGGTAAAGATTACGCAGTAATCTTTGATTTTATTACACTTCCCTTTCCGGTGGATGAAATAGGGTTTCAAAGTCAAGAGATAATAAATTCGACTAGAGGGCTTGTTAAGCGAGAGATTATTCGTATGTTGGACTTTGCGGAGATTGCCGAAAATCCGTCAGAAACATATGATTTAATTTATGATTTAAAGCATGGTTTTGGTGTAACGGAAGAAGAACTGAAGAATGAGGAGGTAAATGGAGATGTTGTCTGATGAAATTAAAAAAGTTGATATTAATGAGCAAAAATTAAATCAAATGAAGAAATTGATTATTTCTGCCGAAAGAGAAAATATTAAAACGGGTGAATTTACAACTCAAGATATGGTAAAAAATGTCAGGAAAATTATTGAAAAAAATGCTGAGTAGGAGGTACATAGTAGATGTTAATCAAAAGTATAACATTAAATAACTTTAGACAGTTTAAAGGAAAACAAACGTTAGAATTTTCTACAGATACCGAGAAAAATGTAACAGTATTGTTGGGAGATAATACTTTTGGAAAAACGACTATTTTGCAGGCATTTAACTGGTGTTTGTACGGGGTGGCAGATTTTCCTAAAGATAGTAATCCGGATTTTTTGTTGAATTTAGAAGTTGCAAATGAGCAAGCTGGCATTGAGCAAAAATGTGAAGTATACGTGGAATTGGTGCTAGAACACAAAAATACAGAATATGTGGTGCTTAGGAAACAAGCATATGTTGATCGTGCATATGGAAATTGGAATTCTCTCAATAGTCAGCTTACAGTTTCATATAAAGAAAATGGGATTACAAAACAGATAAGAGAGGGAGAAGAAAGAAATATAATTAATGGAATTTTACCTCAATCCCTGTCGGGGTATTTCTTTTTTGATACTGAGCGTGTTTCCGATATTAGTACAAGAAAAGACTTATCTGAGGCTGTAAAAGGATTATTAGGTTTAGCAGCTGTTGGAAATGCCAGAAAACATTTGGGGGCTCGAACATTAAAGGCAACGGCTATTGGTCAATGGAATGGAGCGTTAGATTCTAGTGGAGATGAACGAGCAAGAGAAGCAGAAGAAACTATTTCTAGAGAGTCGGATAGAATAGAATCACTTAGAGAAGAAATTGCTAATGCAAATAAAGAATTGGACAGCCTTAATATTAAAAAAGAAAAAATTGCAGAGATACTTCGTGATAATCAGAATACCGCTGAATTGCAGAGACAGCAGCAGAATTTGGAAAGACAGCTGGAACAAGAAAAGGGTGAATTAGCAGATGCCAATAAGCAATTTCTAAAGTTATTTAGTGCAAATGCGGTGTCTTATTATGAACTTCCATTAACAGAGCAGGCGAAAGAATTTTTGGCTAATGCAAATGTAGATGACAAAGGCATACGTGATATGACAGAGGCTTCTATAAGGGATATAGTTAAGCGGGGAAGATGCATATGCGGTGCGGAAATTATTAAACCAGAAAACGGAAGTTTGGGGAATGAAGCATATCAGCATATAATGGACGAATTAAACTATGTACTTCCTGCCCATTTGGGAACTGCAATCATGAGTTTTAAAGAGCTGTTAGCCTCAAATGAAAGAAATTTGGCACAGTTTTATCCAACATTTGAGCAGTTATATAAAACAATTCAAAAACATAGAGATACAATTGCAAAGTTAGAAGATGATATTGCAAGAATTGAAGCAAGTATTTTCGGAAAAGAAAATATGAGTAGTTATGAGTCTGACATGAATCATATTAAAGAAAGCATTAAGAGAATGTCTGAAAAAATTGAGCGTGCTAATCGTGATATCGGAGCGAGTCAGAGTGCTATTGAACAAGCTCAAAAGGTATATGATGGTTTGGTGTCTGCTTCCGATAGAAACAAACGCTTAATTAGATATTTGGCATATGCTGAAAAAATTTGTGACTGGATTGATGAAACATATGCTGAAAAAGAGCAGGAAATGCGGACTAAACTACAGGAAAAAGTTAATAATATTTTTTCTAGAATGTATCATGGCGAAAGAAGAGTTCAGATCGATAATCAGTATCATGTAACTTTATTTGCTCATTTGAATGGAAAGGAAGTTATTACGGGAGAGTCTGAGGGTTTGAAGAGAGTAAAGAATTTTGCGTTTATAGCTGGACTAGTAGACCTTGCAAAAGAAAAGGCATCTCTCGGAAAGAATAATGAAGCGGTTACATGGGATAACGAAGCATATCCACTCGTTATGGATGCACCATTTTCTAATGCTGACGAAACGCATATAAAAAATATCTCCGCGGTTCTTCCAGAAGTTGCAAATCAAGTAATTATGTTTGTGATGGAGAAGGATTGGCAGTATGCAGAGTCTGTTATGAGTGTCCGTGTAGGAAAATACTGTAAACTAAAGAAGTTTTCAGAATCACATACTGAAATTGAAGAATAGGAGGAAGTATCATGTTTGAAGGAGATTATACAATCAATGGTACACATGCAACTTATATAAAATATTTAGTAAATGATGTAAAAGCATTTGACAGATATATTGATGTTTATATGGCGGGTGCGACCCTTGGTGTACTAAATGATAAACGTGCAAAACAAGGCGGTAGTACCGATCGTGCTAGAATTTATTCGGATGCATTTAATACAGAACATGTAAAGTGTAATGAATTATTTAAAGTAGTTATTTTGAATGATACATCAAAGTCATGGTCAGAAGAGGACAGAATTAATATCTGTTTTAAGTATAGAGATAAGATGGATGCAAATGCTATTCCACCAATTACGGAACGTGAAGTTGAAATGATGAAAGAAGCATTAGATTTGTTCAATGAATATGTAATGGGAGGAATTGAACTGTTGTATGAGAGTTTTTCAAGTAGTGCAACAGTAAGTATAGATGATACGGTGGACTATGCATATAAGGCAATGTTTGATCAGCGCATCTTAATTGAGAGTAGACAGTCGGGGACAGATGTAAATCAGTTACTACGTCCAGAGTATTAAAAGGAATATGGTGAAGTAATGGTGGATATTTTAGTAAACAGTTTAGGTTTATCTGTAAGAGCATCAAATGCTTTAAATAGGATGCAGATACACACTCTAGAGCAATTATTAAATACCCCTATAGAGGAGATTAAAGAAGGTAAAAATATAGGAGCAAAAACGATAGTTGAAATTGAAACTTTCTGTAAAAGCTATCTAGAGGGAGAGGTAGATATTGATTCGTTAATTACGAAAGAATCTGTAAAGGAAAAAGGGGAGAGAACTTTTTCAGAAGATGAGCTAGAAGAAATGTCTCACCATAATATCACTGAGCTGGAACTGTCAGCAAGAGCAGAAAATGGATTATTGCGTATAGGATGTGATACTCTATCTAAACTTGCAAAGATCTCAGAAAAAGATTTAAGAGAGATGAAGGGGTTAGGTGCCAAAACACGTGATGAAATTTTAAATAAAAGAGAAGCATGGACTGAGAGCAATTTATATGTTGCGAACCATGAAGAAAATGGGGAGATGATACCCGAGTATGAAAAAGCGTTCTATGAAAAAGTATCTGAAATACTATGCCCAATAAAGCATTTATTTTGGAGACAATTAAGAGATTTATTTTTAGAAAATGACATTATGCAACGGGAAGATGATTTTTCTTTGCGGCGGATTAATGACAAGTTTATTTTTACAGTTATTCAACTGGATGAATTTGATTTGCCACTAAAGAATTACTTTAAAAATCTTGTGCCGGAGGGAATTATTCAAACAGAAAATTTGAGGGATAAGATTGATAAAGAAAATCTGGAATTTGATGAGACTGTATTAATAGAACGTATTTTAGATGGTAAAATATGTAAACAAAGAGATAACAATATATATCTTGAAAAATCAAATGTCGTACAATATTTGCAAAAGCATGAGAGTGATTTTGATCCAAGGAAATATGAATCTTTTGTAAGACGATTAAATGGAGAAAGCCTCCAGGAGATAGGAGATGTATTTGATTTAAGTAGAGAAAGAGTCAGACAAATACTGGTGAAAATGGCTAAAAAGATGCCTCGTCTCTATGAAGACTATTATAGGTTTCCGTATGAATATTTTAAATTTTCTAAGAGTGAGTTTTGTAATGCGTTTCCAGAATGTGGTGCAATTGGGTATGAATATCTTTCAATAAGATATAAAAAAGGTAAGGAACTAATAAGTGACAAATCTGTTGAGAAATATACAGGTATTTTTAGAGAGAGAATGGTCGAGTACCTTAAGGAAGAGGCATTACGACAAGACAAAAAGCATGTAACTAGAACGGAAATGGTCTATCGAGTTTTAATGAGCAACAGTGATCATGCTATGACAATGAATGAGTTCGAAAAAGAGTATAATGAGTACTTGAATCGGAGAAATTATCCAAAAGATAGATTGGCAATCAATATTCGAACAGTGTCAAATCGATTGAGGATTTCTCCGCACGTTGTTTTTGATAAAGATAATCGAATGAGATATTGCGAAGCAGATCCCCAAATTGTATGGGATACTATTGATTTTAATCAATATAGGGATATGATTATTTCGGCAGAATTAATATACAGAGACTATGTTGAGTTGATGGAAGAACTTGATATTAGAGATGGATATGAGCTTTTCTATGTTATAAAGTCTTCGCTTGATAATTGGGATAATAAAGACTTTGATATAAGTTGTAGACGCGTGCCTGTTATGGTGTTAGGGGATGGTGATGAAGCGAAGCAGGCATTACACTTACTCAAAGAAATTTCGCCTATTGATTTCTTTGGGTATTATGAAGCCTATGAAGAACGTTACGGTGTTCGAAGTGCAAATGGAAATCCGGTGATTACAGGAGCTTTAGCAAAATATTATTTGGATGGCGAGTATTCTGTCGATGTTATTGCAATGGATGATGAAGATGCAGCGGAATTAAAACAGGCATTATCAAAAAAGAACTTCTGGTTTATAGATGAAGTAGAAAAAATGTTTAGTGAGATATGTACTAATTCATCGCAAGATGCATTGAATAAAGCTGCATTTAAACGTATAGGATATTCGTTGAATATAGGGTATTTATATAATGATGATTTTGGTACCGTGGTTAATTATTATGATCGGGAAATCTTTTCAAAAGAAATACTGGATTTAAATCAATATGACCATAGGTTACTAGTTTTACAATCATTTAAATCGGCGTTGAACAAAAAGAGAATGGAACTTGAGTACATTGAAGTTGCACCTAAAGTATACATGACATTGAGTGGGTTAGAACGAATATATGGTTTATCATTTGATGATGTGCATGAACTACAAGAATGGATTTGCCAATGCGAGGATAAATATTTTAATGCGCATAGTGTTTGGAAAAAACTTGAAAATAATGGATTAGAAAAAAGACTCCAAGGCAATGAGTGGTTATGTACATGTATATTTAGGCAACAGCCAAATGTCTTTTCTCAGCAAGTAGCGGGGGGGATTATTTTGTGTAAAGATAGCAGTGAACTTAATCTTGGTTCAATATGTCAATGGATTGTAGATAAGTATGGGAAAATGACGATTCAGGCATTGACAGAACAATTTAATGAAACATTTGCGACAAGAATTCCTGTAGGTAAAATTGCTGAGAAGCTTAAGGCATATGGATTATGGGATATTTTAGTTACAGATTCCTTTGATGAATACATAGATAATTTGATCATTGCCACAGACAATGATATGGATGTCGATGATTTGTTGCAAGGGGAATTCTTTTAGAATTTAACAATATTAATGGAGACATGTTTTAATATAAAAATTCTGACTACAGAGTTTCTGGAGGAAAAGGGGATTAAAATTAATGCATGATTTATCAGATGGATTGATTCTTTAGCATGGAAGCTATTGTTTCAAAACGAAAGATGCAATCAAATGTTTGAAATTTGTGGAGGGCGAGAAGAAATGTCTGAAGTAACAGTTTCAAAAGAAAAAATGGATTTCACAATTGATCTTCTCATTACTATGGCAGTTGAAGAGATTGCTGAAGAGACAGGAAAGGACAGCAAAGAAGTATTAGGTGATTTCTTATGTTCTAAGACAGGCAAGGCTTTATATGATAAGGAAACAAGACTCTGGTGCAATGGCCCATCATATATTGCAGAATTATATATGGATGAAATAGGTCAAAGGTGATTGAAAGTTACATTTAACAGGGAATAATCAAATTGGCTCCACAAAACAATTAAATGCAATTATTGTTCTACAGACAAGACAATAATAGATGTGTTCTAAAGAGTGATATGTATATAGTGTGTGCCAAAAAGATTCATATAACTGAATAGTTGCTTTTTCCGGAAAGAAAGTCTGTGTTAAGATAAAATAAGAGTACAATAAATAGCAAGGAGAACAATGGCAAAGCATAAATCCTCTCTTAAAATGATTTCGATGAGATTATTTTAAGAGAGAATTTTAGTTTGTTTACTATTATTGACGTAAATTGAGATAATGTATATAATAATATACATGATGCCAGGATTGTGGGAGTGCGTAGCACGAAGCAATCCGTAGGTATCAAGGTCGGGGACTTTTGAGCCCGACATCATTTGCATAAAAGAAGGAAAGTATGACGATGAAAAAAGCAGCGTATAATATAGTACCAGCAACCGAAAATATATTAAAGACAATGGGCGAGCAGATTAAGCTGGCCAGATTACGACGTGATTTGTCGGCAGAGTTAGTGGCAGAACGTGCCGGAATAAGCAGAGCGTCATTATGGAAGGTTGAGTCTGGAAATCCTGCTGTAGCCATTGGCATATATGCTGCAGTGTTGCATGCACTTGGAAATATGGACAGAGATCTGACGCTTGTAGCCAAAGATGATGAGATGGGAAGGCAGATGCAGGACCTGAATCTTATGACGAGAAAAAGAGCTTCAAGGAGGAAGGGGTAATGGCGAAAGAAGAGAAAACCATATATGTTTATGATCATTTTACCGGCAATGCCCCTGTTTTGCTTGGAAAACTTAATGTTGGTATTATCAAGGGCGGAGAGGCATATTCGTTTGAATATAATAAAGACTGGCTGGCAGAAAATAAGCTGCAGTTAAATCTGGATCCGGAATTGCTGCCATTCACCGGAAGACAGTTCCCGGCGGAAAAGAATATATTTGGAATATTTGCAGACGCATCTCCTGACAGATGGGGACGCATGCTTATGAATAAGAGAGAACGTCTTTTGGCAGAAAAGGATAAACGAAAGCCTTCAAAACTATATGACAGTGATTATCTGCTTGGGGTGTATGATGAGACCAGAATGGGAGGAATACGATTTAAATTAGATATGGAGGGGCCGTTTCTGTCTGATGATAAAGAAACAGCTGCACCACCTTGGACATCGCTTAGAAGTCTTGAAGAAGCTTCAAGAAATTTTGAAAAGGATGAAGGGGGAGTGACGGATAGATGGCTTAACCAATTAATTAAACCAGGATCTTCTTTGGGGGGAGCAAGACCTAAGGCTACTGTTGTTGATGCAGAGGGACAGCTTTGGATTGCAAAGTTTCCATCCAGGAATGATGATAGTGACACCGGAGCATGGGAGAAGGTAGTACATTTCTGGTAAAACGATTTGACAGAGAGGGTGAGCGAAGAATCCATTTTGCATCGGCTATGACTTTATTAGGTAAAAGAGATGGCGCTTCAGCTGCTGATGGTACAAGTTATCTTGATATTGCCGGTTTCATTAAAGCCTATGGAGCCAATCCTAAAATAGATCTCATAGAATTGTGGAAAAGGATTGTATTCAATATGGCCGTTACGAACACAGATGATCATCTAAGGAATCATGCGTTTGTGTTTACTGAAAAAGGCTGGGTGTTGTCCCCGGTGTATGATGTAAATCCGGTTCCCTATGGAGATGAACTATCACTTCTCGTGGATGATGAAGATAATAGTATTTCAATAGAGCTGGCTATTCAAACAGCATCACGTTTTGGAATTCAAAAGAAGGAAGCATTGGCATATGCAGACGATATATTGTCAATTGTAAGAGCTAACTGGGAAAAACTGGCAAAAAAGTATGGACTGTCCAGGGGACAGATAGAAGATATGCGTCCTGCATTTGATATTTGTTATAGATGAATACATTATTTTGAGGGAGAGAACTTAACAAGTTTTTATGGATATTATTATGGGAGGAATTGAAAAAATAGCAGACAGAATGTGCCAGTATAAGCTGAACCGGATGATTTCGCGGATTGAGTATGGGGATACAACGGAGACTTATGTGGCAAAACTGGCACAGATTTGTGAACAGTCTGTATTTCAGTGGAGAGAAGCAGTTCTGTATTATCAAAGCAGGGCTCTGAAGCAGAAGCTTGACGAGGAAAAGGATCTTTTGATCAGCCGGTTTAAGGTGATGGAAGTGGAAGGATAAGGCAGCGGCTAAACCGTTGAAATAAAATCACGTTTAAATTGTACGGCGGTAATTCCCTCATAGCGTTTGAACATTTTACAGAAATAGCTTGCGGTACAGAATCCGGTTTCTGCTGCAATCTGCTCAATGGTCATGGATGTGCCGGTAAGAAGCTCTTTGGCAACCTGAATGCGGCGTTTGGCAGCATATTCCATAGGCCGGGTATGGAGCATG
>Ga0129312_1000760_pt1 | contig 23871 bp, 28 predicted proteins | sample O827metagenome_FD_94434 | JGI IMG/M metagenome (GOLD analysis project Ga0129312, IMG submission 94434) | Orangutan group fecal microbial communities from Wisconsin, USA - O827 metagenome | ecosystem: Host-associated > Mammals > Digestive system > Large intestine > Fecal | place: USA: Wisconsin... | reverse complement strand
CGCCTAGACTTAACTGCGTTTGAACCGTAACTCCAGTAGACGTCAAGAAGCCGGCCAGGGCATACACGCCCCGCCGACTCCTCTATTCTAGCAAAGATTTAAAATTTCAGCATAAAATCTTGATGTATATACATCGGACATCTTCTATATAGTTACTGTTCACTCGTGGCTCGGCTGCCGTCCACCCTATGTTTGAACCGTAACGTCAGTTGCAGTGCAGACAGGCGAAATCGTTTCTTACAGCATCTGTGCAAGCGGACAGATCTCGATGCCTTCCTTCGTGAGGGTCTCGCGGATCTTCGCGACGAAGGCGAGGGCCTTCGCGCCGTCACCGTGTACGCAGATCGAGTCAGCCTTCAACGGGATATCGTTGCCGGTGATGGCGGTGACCTTCTGCTCCTTGATCATGCGGACGACACGTGCGATGGCTTCATCTTCGTCGGTGATCATCGCGCCTTCCTTCGAGCGGTTCACGAGGGTACCATCCTCCTCGTATGCGCGGTCGGCGAAGACCTCCGAAGCGGCGCGAAGTCCACAGTCCTCGGCGGCGCGGATCATCTCACTGCCGGAGAGGGCCATGAGGATCAGCTTCGGATTGTACTCTGCGATGGCTTCGCAGATGCCGTGTGCGAGCTTGTAGTCCTTCGCGGCCATGTTGTAGAACGCGCCATGCGGCTTCACATGCTGCATCTCCAGACCGGCGGCCCTACAGAAGGCATCCAGCGCACCGATCTGATACAGTGTATAGGCCTTCGCTTCCGCCGGGCTGATCGTCATGTTGCGGCGACCGAAGCCCATGAGGTCCGGATAGCCCGGATGTGCGCCGACATGGATGCCGGCCTCCCGTGCCATCTCGATGGTCTTTTTCATCACGACCGGATCAGATGCATGAAATCCACATGCCACGTTGGCCGAGGTGATCAGCGGGATGATCTGATCATCCGAGCCCAGGGTATAGCGGCCGAAGCTCTCGCCGAGGTCGCTGTTTAAATCTACACGATACATCGTTTCTTCCTCCTGTTATCCATCATTCGCGCGAGGTGGTACCCCTCGCGTCATGCTGACCGAGGCTGCATGCTGCCCCGGTCATGCCCTGTACAGATGTCCTGCACCTCGAAGTCTGCATCACGTAAGATGCATGATGTCCTCGATGAAGCCGGTATCCGCCTTGCCTTCGGCGAAAACCGGATGCTTGATGATCTGGTACTGGAAGTCGAGGTTCGTCTCGACACCGACCACGAGCATCTCGTTGAGGGCAGAGCGCATCTTCATGAGGGCGGCTTCTCTCGTCGGGGCATGGACGATGACCTTCGCGATCATCGAATCATACTCGGACGGGATCCGGTAGCCGGTATAGAGACCGGTATCGACGCGGACGCCGTTGCCGGCCGGCAGATGCAGGTGCTTCACCACACCCGGGCTCGGCATGAAGTTCTTCGCCGGGATTTCCGCGTTGATGCGGCACTCGATGGCATGTCCACGCGGCTTCACATCCTCCTCCGTGAAGCTCAGCGGTTCGCCCGCCGCGACACGGATCTGTTCGATGATGAGATCGGTGCCGGTCACCATCTCCGTCACGCCATGCTCCACCTGGATTCGCGTGTTCATCTCCATGAAGTAGAAGTGCCCCTGCGGGTCCACGATGAACTCGATGGTGCCTGCATTGGTATACTGTACGGTCTTCGCCGCGAGGATCGCACAGCGGTTCATCTCGGCACGGGTTTCGTCATTGATAGCCGGGGATGGCGACTCCTCGATCAGCTTCTGGTGATTTCGCTGGACGGAGCAGTCACGGTCGCCGAGGGCGACGACATGACCGAAGTTATCCGCCATGATCTGGATCTCGACGTGGCGAGGCTTCTCGATATAGCGCTCGATGTACATGGTGTCATCCCCGAAGGCGTTTGCAGACTCGCGCTGTGCGAGGCCGAACTCAAACTCGAATTCATCCTCAGATGTCGCGACGCGCATGCCCTTGCCGCCACCACCGGAGGAGGCCTTGATGATCACCGGATACCCGATCTCACGGGCGAGCTTCTTTCCGGTCTCGGCATCGTAGACCGGCTCGCGGGTGCCCGGAACGACCGGCACACCGGCATCCATCATCGTCTTCCGGGCATGGGACTTGTTGCCCATGCGGTCGATGACGTCCGCATCCGGTCCGATAAAGGCGATGCCGTTTTCCTTACAGCGGCGTACGAACTCACTGTTCTCCGACAGGAAGCCATAGCCCGGGTGGATCGCATCGGCACCGGTGTTGATGGCCGCCGTGATGAGCTGGTCCATATTCAGATAGTTGTTCTTCGCCGGACCCTCTCCGATGCAGATCCGTTGATCCGCGAGCTGCGTGTGCAGGCTGTTCTGGTCCTCCTTCGAGTAGACCGCGACACTCTGGATGCCCATGTTCCGGCAGGCCCGGATGATGCGGACCGCGATCTCGCCTCGATTGGCAATTAGTATTTTTTCAAACATCGGCCGCGCCTCCTGTTCTTATAGTTTCTTTACGCGGAACAGAGGCTGACCATACTCGACCTTCTGCTCATTGCTGACGAGCACGGCCTCGATCTCGCAGTCATAGTCCGCCTGAATCTCATTCATGAGCTTCATCGCCTCGAGGATACATACCGTCTGACCGGCCTTCACATGATCGCCGACCTTGACATAGGCCGGTACATCCGGTGCCGCAGCGGAGTAGAAGGTGCCGACGATCGGTGCGAGGATCAGCTCGAACTCATCCGCAGCCTCCGCCTTCTCTTCTGCAGCGGTCGGCTGTGTCGGTGCTGCGGTCAGCGGTGCAGCCGGAACGCCTGCGGCGATCACCGGCGGATGGGTCAGCTTACTCATCGTGATTTCGGTATCGCCATCCTTGATGGAAAACTCCGTCAGGGAGGAATTTTCAACGATCTTTACCAGTCCTTCAATCTTCTCTAAATCCATATGAACATCTCCTTATCATCAATCTATAACCACTTCTGACGCACTGCCTGCACACCGGCCGGCTTCCCGCTTCGGTCTGCACGTGCCCCGCATACAGAAGTTCGTATCGTTTACTCCGGTCCCGATCAGGCTTCATCCGGGAACAGACGGCGGATGCGCTTCGCTACCTGCCGCACAACCAGTACTTCCTTACATGGCTTATGGATCAGCGCATGCATCGCGATGTAGCTGTTTTCCTCTTCCTGATACAGTCGCTGCGCTTCCTCGACAGACACCGCCTCGAAGCGGATCTTCTGATCGGTCTTCCGCTGTACCAGCTTCGGAATGTCGACACTGATGACCGTCGCGATCTTCGCATAGCCACCGGTGGTCTGTCGATCAGCGAGCAGGATGATCGGCTTGCCATGCGACGGCACCTGGATGGAGCCGAGCGCGATCCCCTCTGAAATGATATCCGAGGTGGTCTTCGGTGCGATAAACGGGCCCTCGAGTCGACAGCCCATACGGTCGAAATCACTGGTGACGGTATACTCCTCGTTCAGGAAATTATGGATACCCTGCTTACTGAACATGTCATCCTGTGGGCCCATCACCACGCGGAGCGTCACGCTCTCCTCGTCATACTCGTGCAGATCGAGCTTTCTCGAGAGAAAGAACGGAAGGTAATTCCGCTTGATACGGAAGCTGATATAATCACCCTCCATCAGCTTTCTTCCCTTGAAGCCACCGATCTTACTATTTAAGCTCGTGCAGCGGCTGCCCATCACGACCGGAATCTTGAGATAACCGGAAAAGGCGATGTAACCACGGCTTCCAGTGCGCGCGCTTCCGAACTTCAGGATATCTCCCTTTTTCATATACAGCGCTGTGTACATCGGTGCCGGCTCTCCGTTCACCTCCGGATGGAAATCACCGCCGGTGATGGCGATGATGCAGGCGGACGTGAACTCCAGCGTCGGCCCGATCAGCGTGAACTCCAGCACTGCCTCGTTCTCCGGATTATCCAGCAGAAGGTTTGCGATCTTAAAGGAGCGGACGTCCATGACGCCGGCAACGCCGAAGCCCTGGCTCTGGTATCCGGTGCGCCCCATATCCTGCACGGTCGTGAGCAGTCCCGCTTTTAATATACGAATTCCCATACTACACCTCACCTTCGCGAATCGTGCACTCGTACTCACCGCGTGCCACCTGCTCCTTGATTCGCAGGTACTCATCCTCATCCACCGGCACGAAGCGGATATAGTCGCCCGCCTCGACCAGGATCGGCGTTTCACGCTCCGGATCGTAGGTCTTCACCGGTGTCATGCCCATCAGCTGCCAGCCTCCCGGCGAGTCCATCGGATAGATCCCGGTCTGGGAGCCGCCAATGCCTACACTGCCGGCGTCGATTTTAATTCTCGGCGTCGCGAGTCTCGGTGTGTGCAGACGCTCATCGAGACCACCGAGGTAGCAGAAGCCCGGCAGGAAGCCGAGCATGTAGATCAGGTAATCCTTCGAGCTGTGAAGGGCGATGACCTCCTCCTCGCTCATGCCGGCATGCTCCGCGATGAACGCAAGGTCCGGACCATACTTGCCGCCATAGCAGACCGGAATCTCGTACACCTTCTTTTTCTCGCTGCCTGCACTGGTTTCCACCTTCAGGAGCTTCTTCATCCGCCGTGTGATCTCCGCATAGGAGGTGACACGCGGATCATAGTTGATGAGCAGAGAGCAGAAGGCCGGGATGACGTCCAGCACACCTTCGATGTGCTGCTCCTTCATGAGCTCCACCATCGATTTGATCTTTCGATTGATCTCCGGGTTGATCTCGTGGCCGAACTCGATCAGCAGCGAGCTGTCCCCGGCGGTTAAGATACGAATATCTTCCATACTGTTAATCTCCTTTCTCCAGGTAAGACGCGGTACGTAAACCTGAAGACGATATCATGTCATGCATACGGGTCTACCACATCCATGTGTCCGAAATGTGTCAGGCAGACCTTTCTATATATGTGCAGAAAATTGGTACAGTAAAACGCTGTACCAATTCCCTGTGCTACATCGGTTCCGGCTCAGATCACCCTTGCCGCTGCAGGTCTTTTAGAATAATCCGCCGATCTTCGTAACGAAGGTCGGGATGCCCATATAGGCCGATAAGATCACGACGAGGACGCCGAGTACCAGCAGGACGGTCGGATGATGATAATCCGCACCCATGATCGACTTCTTCTGGGAAGCGATGAGGCAGATGCCGAGGGTGATCGGAAGGATGAGGCCGTTGAATGCTCCTGCAAGCACGAGGAGGGTCGCCGGATTTCCGAGAACGATCATAACCGCAGTCGAAATGACGATGAATCCGATGATGACGGCATTCTCGTTCTTTGCGATCGCCGGATGGAAGGTCTTTAAGAAGGATACGGAGGTGTACGCTGCACCGATGATGGAGGTAACCGCTGCACACAGAAGTACGAGACCTGCGAAGCGGTATCCGATCTCACCTGCACCCTGCTTGAACGCGTCTGCTGCCGGGTTCGACGCATCGAGCTCTACACCTGCCTTGCTTACTACACCGAGCACGGCGAGGAAGAGGAAGATACGTACGATCGTGGCGATGCTGATGCCCATAACCGAGCTTCTGTTGATTTCGGCTGCATTGTCCTTACCGGTGATGCCGGCATCGATCAGACGGTGCGCACCGGAGAAGGTGATGTAGCCGCCGACGGTTCCACCCATGAGGGTCAGGATTGCCGGGAAGAGTGGCTGGATACCGGTGGACGGCGCGACGGTGTTCTTCAGTGCGTCGCCTACCGGTGGCTTGACCACGATGATCACGATGAAGATGACCACGATCATGATGGCGCCGAGGACCTTTGTCAGGGTGTCCATCGCGGATTTCGCGTTCTTGAAGAGGAAAACGACGATGGCGATGGCTGCCGCGATGACGTATCCGATGGTGGTCGGAATACCGAGCAGGGTGTTCAGGCCCAGCGAACCGCCGCCGACATTGCCGATGTTAAAGACGAGGCCGCCGAGCACGACCATGAAGGAAACGAAGTAACCGAGTCCAGGGAGAACCTTGTTCGCGACATCCTGTCCGCGAAGACCGGTCGTACAGAGTACGCGCCAGATGTTGAGCTGTGCGACCGCTGAGAGAATGATCGATACCAGGATGACGAAGCCGAAGCTCGCCTTGTACTGGCCGGTAAATGTGGCGGTCTGTGTCAGGAAGCCAGGTCCGATCGCGGATGTGGCCATCAGAAATGCTGCTCCTAAGAGCGCGCCGCTGCTTTTTTTCTTCTCACTCATGATGAAGTCCTCCTGTTCTGGAAAAGTTCGCAGTTTCTGTGTCTTTAACTGCTGTAGAATACAGAAAACATAAGCCCCCTTCTTTTTCTGCACGTGTCCTTTTTGTTTCAAATCCCCTGTTTTATGAATCCTGAAACATGTTCAGAGCGATCTTTATAACTTAAAGCAATCACTTGCTCTGATGAAATAAGTATGCGTCATGATTTGTAGAATAGCAAGTAGAAATCGAGCGTCAGCCTTTCGGATTTGGCATATCAGACATTCTGAGTATGTCTTTTAAGTTATTGCAAAATAAATAGGGCCCCGGTTTCCGGGGCCCTATTTTGAGCTTTCATCACTTCTGGATGTAGTAGAAGTCGTCGTCTGGCATGGTGCCGCCGACAGACTTCGGGTTTGCGTCGAAGAGTACCTGGAGGTAGCCTGCGAGGTCGGTCTTCATCTCGTCACCGGCGATGGCGACGATGTTGCAGTTCGGGAGTGCCTTCTTCGCTACCGGTGCCTTCGCGATGATGCCGTACTTCGCGACGAGCTCTGCGGTGGCGTCGACGTCGGTGGCTGCCTTTTCTGTGGATGCCTGGTGGTCTGCGATGAACTGGTCAACTTCTGCCGCACGGTTCTCGAGTACCTCGTTACGAACGACGGTGACGCCGGTGAGGAGCTTCGAATCTGGGGATACGCTCTTCCACTCGTCGGTGAGGGAGAAGGCGACCTTCAGCTGGTCGTTCTGCGCGGTGGCCACGGTTACGAACGGCTGTGGGAGGATCGCGATCTGGGCTGGATCCTGCTTCAGGAGCGCGGCGATCTCGGCGGCCTCGTACTTGAACTGCACATCACAGTCGGTGACGCCGTTCTTCTCGAGGAGGTAGTTCAGTACGTACTCCGGGGATGCGCCCTGGCCGGTGGAAAGTACGGTCTTGCCGGCGAGGTCCTTCACGGACTTGATGTTCTCGTCGCCGGTCACGCAGTAGAGCACGCCGAGGGTGTTGATGTCGATGGCACTGACGCCGTGGTTCGTCTTGTTATATGCGACCGCGGCTACGTTCGCCGGGAGCAGGGCGATATCGAGTTTACCGGAAACGAGCTCACTCATGATGACATCCGGCTGGCTCTGCATCTCAAAGCTGTAGCCGTTCTTCGCACCGCTCTCGACCTCACTCATGAGATTTACGAGGCCCATGGTGGTCGGGCCCTTCAGGGAGCCGACACGCAGCACATCATCCGATGCCTCACCGATGGTGAGTACCTCGGCAGCGCTGCTCTCTTCCGTCTTTTCTGCTGCGGCTGTCGTCTCCGCAGCGGCCTCCGTCGCCTGCGCTGTTTCTGCAGCCGTCGTCTCCTCGGCAGCAGCACTCGTCTCCTGGCTGTCTGCATTGGCCTCGGTCACAGCCGCGGTCGTCGCCTGCGGAGTGGTGGATGCGCCACAGCCGGCGAGCATCGATACCGCAAGTACCGCGGCGAGCATCCTATTCCAATATTTCATTTTTTTCATCATCGTCCTCCTGATCAGCATGCATGAAATTCTGGTCTCTGCCCCACGCGACACCGCATACCGTCGTAGCGAAGGAGGCGATGACGCGGAAGCAGACTGATTGTGAATTATATCTCAATCATCATATACTCATCCTCTGAGATAAGCAAATTCTAAAAGAAATACAATAGAAAAACCCGAAAAGCCGAAGCTTTCCGGGTTTGATGCATCTGAATGCACTGTGGAGATGTAATTATCTCTTTGAGAACTGTGGAGCACGACGTGCGGACTTGAGACCGTACTTCTTGCACCTCTATGGCGCTAATTCCTTATTTTATAAGGGTTTCCGGACTTAGAACTTAAGTTTAGCCCCTTTTTTAGCCCTTAACTACTTTTTAGTGATGATTTAGCCCTTTAAAAAGTTCCGATGTGTCACTAAGTACCTTGTGAATATGTCCTAGTTTATCATCAGGCTCTTATCAAGAGACTGGTTTCTTGTCCACCATTAGTTACCTGTATCAAGTCCATCTCAATGGTAATCACTGCTCATTTCAGACATTTTTTGACGTGATTCCGATTTTTCCCCAGAATTTGCACCTGCCATACCCTTTCGTCTGTTCTATGCAACTTCGATTTTATGTGTATCAGCTCTCGGTTAATTGCTCATACTATTTTTTCTGCATATCGATCAAGCAGTTGCTTATCTTTGCAATACCTATAGATATGCTCGTACACTTCAACAGCTCCATCACTGCAATTTTGCATAATCCAAATCAATTTTCTCTGATGTAGTTCTCTGTTGAAATAATCATGCGTGATTTCATTTCTGAGTAATAGTTCTCTTAAAAAAGTTTCTGCTTCATGTGATATCTCAAAATCGAAAGTACTGAAACTGGTAACACAATACCTCAAGCTGGTATTGTTCTTCTGTGTACCTTCCTCCTGGCGCATAAAAAGAATCAGATCTCGGAATACCTGTGTAAAATCATTTAACTTGGCAGTTACAATATCTATGCAGTCTGCTTCCACATCAGCATCTTGGCTTTTTAAATATAGATGGCTCTTAAGCACAATTCTATCCGCTGCAGCCTTCATGAAGTCAAGCATTTCTGAAACCTGCATTACATTTACTGGTTCTCTATCCTCAATCGGATTCAAATCAAACTGATTCAGAATATCCTCCGAAAATTTCATACAGCAATTCTCCTTTTCACCTCTGACAGCTCCCTCTGACATTGTTCCTTAAACAACTGCAATTTTTCCGGATAGTAATCCGTAAACTGCACTTTAGACTTCAAAGGAGCACAGAAGATTGGTGCTGGCATTGTTGTATCTATATAGAAGATATCACTCTGAATTCCAAGAAATGAGAAGTGAGCCTCCAGATAGGATGCCACCTGTAAATACAGTGCGAAATCTTCTGTATAAACAGCGATATCCACATCACTCTCGCCCTCTTTGTATGCAGTCGTTATGTAGCTTCCAAAGAAGAACACATTATAGTTTTCTTCCCCAAATCGCTCAATCAGTTCTTTTTGCAATGAGAGCAGTCCATATAAACGCTTGACTGCATTCTCTTTTTTTACTGTCTCGTACAACTCTGCGTTCATCTGATCACTTCTCCTTCGCACATATTCGGTATCTCCACTTTCTTATATTCATATATTATCATATCTCCCCCATTAAAAAAAAGCCATGAACAATGTCATGACTTTTCGTGTACTGTACTTGCTCCCAGTGCCTTATTAACTGCTGTAGCAAGCTGTTCTGGCTTATTATACTTTACTTTTGCGTAGATGTTCATGGTAATGCCGATGTTTTCATGTCCGGCCAGATACTGCACCGTTTTCGGATCCACCCCCTTATAAATCAGATTTGTGATGTAGGTGTGTCGAAGCTGATGTGGTGTCACCTTAAAGTCCATGCTATAAACAACGTTGCCATTATGCGCAGCCTTTTCTCCCAAAACAGGCGTTACAGTATGCACAACCTTCTGACCATTCACATAGCGAACATACGATCGCTCCCTTGTGGATCTTGTATCTATATACTTCCAAAGAAGTTTAAACTGTGTGTAAGACAATGGTTTCCCTTCCTTGTTGGCAATCACATAATCTGAGTTCGATGTTTCCTTCGCCACTTTCAGGCATTGCAGCAACTGTGCTGGAATCGGTATATCTCTCCGTGCAGCTCTTGTCTTCAACTCATTTGTAACCACTGGCCGATTATGCTCTGCCCTCCATGCCCTCTGCACAGACAGATATGGTGTATCAGCATCAAGGAACACTGCATCCCACTGAAGGCCAAGGATTTCCTCTCTTCTAAGACCGGCATACAAGCCAATCATCACAAACACATAGGACTGATGCCCTTTAATAGCCTCAAGCAATGTCACCACCTGATCATCAGACAAAGCTTCTTTTTCATTTGGTGCTTTTCCACCTTTTGCAGGCAGCTTTGCACATGGTGATTTTTCAATCAGACCACTTTCCACCGCAGATTCAAAGATTGTTTTTAACAACATGTGTACTGTCCTATATACAGACACTGACTTCTTAGATACTGGAACCATAGCAAGTTTTACATCATCCAACGTAACTTCATCCAGATACTTGTCTCCCAATGGCTTAATAATATAGTTTCTGATTCTGGATTCATAGCCCTTAAGCGTTGCCTTCGAAACCTGGGCTGAATGCATCTGCAGCCATTTCTCACAGTATTCAGCCACAGTCGGATTTTCTTTATGAAACTTTGCATCCGCAATCTGTCTCTTTGCATCCTCCACCTTTGCATATAGCTCCTCAGGTGTTTTCGCATACAATGGGAACCGTTTTCCATCTGTATCTTTAATTCTCGTCCTGTAGTATTTGCTTCCATTAAGTTCAACCGTCCCATACTTAGGGATGGATTTTTTCTGTCTTGCCATTTTACTTATCTCCTAAAAATTGTAGCAGCCTACATAGAAGGTACAAAAACCTCTACGCAAGCTGCTTCATCTGATAATGAAACAAAATCGCAAATATTAAAACGCATGTTTGCTTCTATATGTTTGACGTGGTACATTTGCATGCGCCTTGTGCGTTGACCTTGCTACATACTCTGCAAGGCCAGCTTCCGTGAAAAACACGGACGAATTCTTCTTGCGCTGTATGTACTGAATCTGACCGCAGGCGCGAATCTCATCAAGTGTCGACACACAGATACCAAGTTGTTTAGCAGCCTCCATTCGAGTTAATAATCGTTCCAAAAACTACACCTCCCATCTTTTCAAGCATCATGCTTGACAACAATCCAAACAGCTCGTTTAGATTCAATGCTGAAACTCAAACCAAGCTCGTCCAGTGCCTTATTCATTTTGTTGAGGCCGTACACTTCATTTCTGGTTTTATCTTCTTTCCGCCTTCCAAAAAAGCAGTGGTACTTCTCGGAAAACTTCTCTGAAAAATCTTTCTGTGCTGTTGTGCCCTTAATTTCTTCTCCTTCATATGATGACAAAAAAAGCGTTAATTCCTCAATCCCTCGAGTTTTTGAATACTCCGCAAGATAATCTGCCGAATCAAACTCATGATTCAGCCAGGAATACTTCAGCTTTGTAACAGCATGATGATCCCCCGCTTTAATACGTTCCAGCAAACGATTAAGCTGCGGAATTTCCATCCTCCAGGACTTAACCCATGTCAATGTGTTCACATGTAATCTGCCTGAATCAAGAATTGCACATGCATTTCCTGAATTGTCGCCGTATGTCGCTGTGCCGTTTTTTAAGTACTTATTAAAATAATCTGTTGGACTTTCTCTTGATAACTCATATGCATCCCTGCGCTGCTCTGCCTGACGTAATCGATGCATGACATCGACCTCATCAGATTCTGGAAAATACACGTTAATGGTTATTTCTGGAATACGTCTTACACGTCCTAGCATCTGCATGAATTGGCAACGTTCCTCCGCCATGATTGCAATGTGTCGCACCTCAGAGTCCTTTATATTAACGCCATTTTCAAGAACAGAAGTTGTTAAAAGGACACGTACACTAAACATCTCCTCATCAATGATTTTTTTATATTCTTTGTAACCTGGATCTTCTTCGTTCTTGCTACCTGCCCAAATCAACTGACTGTCAGGTAGCATTCCTTCAAATAACTTGCCAGTACTTAATGAATTCACAAAGACTATCCATTTTTCTTCTTTCGTTCTTTTGATTGCTTCAATAAGATCGGCTTCTTTACGGTATGGATGTATTTGAAACCTCGTAAAATCATGCGCAAAAAGATAAACCTTCCACCTGTATGGAGACCCAGTATCAAACCATGCGCTCGGATTTGATGTCACAAATCCACAATCCTTTTCGTATATGATTGGAAAAATATCCTCAGGTGTCGCCGTCATGTAAATGCGAACAGCATTTGGGAATTCTTTTGTTATGAATTCCAAAGTCATATCCGTCAGTGCATTAAAGTTTGCGTCCGAGGTCAAAAAATGAACCTCGTCAGCCACCACATACGAAAAATTTTGATTTTTTAAACTTTCTAACTTATTGGATTCTCTATTGAGCCACTCTCCAAGCTGCTGATAAGAGACCGCCTCTATTACACCAAAGTTTGTCAGGGTATCTAATCCTGAATCTGTATATATATCTAACATATCCTCTTTCCCGCAGTATGTTGCAAGCCTCAATTTTGTCTGCCTGCCAAGCGCTACGCGGTTTGTCAATAACAAGATTCTCCCTTTCTGCTTCTTTGCATGATTAAGCAGCACATGCTCAATGAAATAATTTTTACCGCTACCTGTATCTGCAAATATGCCGATCGCTTGCTCCGGTCGCCAATTGACAACTTCTGCCGCAAGCGAATCAGAAACATAACCGGACGGCAGGTCAATCACCTCCAAATCATCCACCCCTCTTGCACTCATATAATGGGAATAGGCCAGTTCGCCATAGGGATCATACTTTGAGACAGACCACTTCAGGCCATAGTAATCCCGACCTTTATTCATAATAACCATAACGCCTTCCCCTATCTTTAATGCCTTATCTGGCAACTTTGATGCTTGCATTTTTTTCTCCTTTGCTTTTGTTGTCATTTGTGTTGTACCGTGCCTTTTTTAATCAAAAACACCAGCGCAGAAAAAACATAATTTTTCTGCCACCCTCATCCTTGACTTTTGCTTTTTTTGTTCTACATTCGTGTTGGTATGAGGGAAACACGTTGTGTTTACTTTCTTGCTTTTAATGATACCATTAGAACAATAAAGTCAGAATCCTCAGTTTCTATACGCATTTTGTACTTCTTCAAGGAGGCTCTTCATGAATAAGAAATTTGATGTCAGAGGTGAACGTATTAAAGAACTTCGAGAGAAATATAGTATTTCTATGGAAGAACTTGCTCAACTAAGCGGTTATTCAAGGAAATCACACATCCAACAACTTGAGTCAGGAAAACTCTATTCTATAAAACACTTAAACCTAATGCTTATGGCCAGGGCATTAAACTGTACACCTGATTATCTCACTGGTGCATCCGATAGCCCTGACGAATCATGTACTGCAGTTGAAAATCTTAATTTCACTGAATATGAGGTGGAACATTTAGAGAAATTACAAAAACAAATTGCCATCCACATGGAAAATTTAAACAGCTTGAATGCTTATATTGAAAAGTTGGTTGCAACCAGAAAACGCAATCAAAATTTACAATCACCGAATGAGAAAACAAAAGATAGTAAAGCAGATGCTACGACTGCCACTATAGAAAATTCATCCTCGCAGGCTATCAACGAATCAGTTAACAGCACTGCAGATGAAATTAAGGTTCCTTCTGAAATAGATAATGCAGTATGCACTTCAAGCGATCCAAAGGCTACAAAGGTACTTTCTAACTTACCTTTCATTCACGGCAAACGCGATGAAACAAAAATAACATTAGGAAAGGGGTTTGAGTATGGTACCCCTGCTGACGATCTGGCGTGCCGAATCAAATTGTTAAAACCAAATGCTTTTGGACTGTTATATTATTATCTGCCATACCTTCAATCAGCAACCGATGATAATATCAATGCTTTGAGATCCTTTTTAGAATTTCAATTAAACAAGCCAAATCCAAGGAGAGCTACTTTTGATGAAAAACTTACACCACGTGATTACATCCTAAACAGACTGTACAATGACATTCTTCCTCGTATCTACAAATGTGTCTTTGATTGTCTGAATGACTCAAAGATTGCTGCTCAAATCCCTCAGGTTTATTCTGAGCAGGTTCAGAAAGAATTCAAAGAAAGTTTGGATGCTTTTCTCAGAGATACAAATCATCGTCTGCGATTATCACTTGACAAAACCATTTTAACCCTTCACTTAGCAGACAAGGCATCTGAGAAATCACAGGATTCCAATACATTTCCCATGGAGACTATCGAACTATTTTTAGGTGAAGTCGTAGCAAAAACTTTAGCTAGTCTTCATATTAAAGATGATGCTATCGCCAATATCTCTGAGAATATCCTTGACACGTTCAAGACGGCTCTTAAAGAAGATCTTAAGAAGAATAACTTGCTAATCACCTTAAAAGAAAAGCCATCATATTCTGTTATGACAGCTTCTAAGAAACAAGTATTTAACAAGAAATTCCTCGACACCTTCTGTACTAGAGACAATGTAGATACTTGTGTTACGCTAATTAAACCTATGGTTGAAAATGCCATTAACGAATCCAAAAAATCTATTGGTTTTAAATAATTACCAATGCCCTTCCATCACTGGAAGGGCCTGTCCCTTTTCTTTACGAGAACATGATAATCAGAATAATCTTAATCATGCGATCACCTCCTTTATTTTCACACATTAGGCTTTGGCCTCTCCATCAGCGCCCTTCTCCTGTTTAATTCTGCTGATTTCCAAATACCGATGTCATCAGCTTAACGCCATCCCTAAGTCCAAAGACGTAGCAGTCCTCCAGCTCTTCACCCTGTCTATTTTGAAACCATTCCAGAAGCTCCTTGTGCTTCTCTGTTAACTCTGGCTCTACAGCGCACATCAACTGCTCCCATTCCTCCAGCTTTTCCTTCATTTCCTGAAGCTTTTCCCTGCCGCGCTCCTCGTAAAAACCTGCCAGTCTCCCCTGAATGATGTAGGGAAACATCTCTTCAAATTCCATTTTCAAATCCTCCTATGATTTCCTGCGGCAGCCGCCTTTTCTCATGCTATATTTTCTGTATATTCCAATGACTTCATACACCCTGCACAGCATTTCCGGAATATGCATCTGCAATCAGAATTAGCCTCCTATCCGCATAAACTAAAAATGAGCTGCAGAATCTCCACAGCTCAAACCATTTTATTCTCTATGCAGCTTTACTTCTTGAGCTTCTGAGCCCCTTCATTGCCTGTTCGTAGATATCCGGTGTCATCTGGCTGATATCTGTCAGCTGATATCGATCCAGCACTGCTTCCAGTGGAACACCTGTCCTTCTTAACTCCTTCTGCAGCTCCTCTGGTATCTTGCTGCCTCTTGACTGTACACCGGTCTTGCCTCCTAACACATCACGTACTGACTCAATACTTTTTGCCTTCCCATTCTTATAAGAAAAGACAGCTTCATTCCTACTATTACAAATAGTCAGTGTCAGGATTTCCTTCTTCTCTTCATTATAACTGATTTCTGTGACGCTGAAATGCTCATTGCAGTAGTAGCGGTCTCCACGCATCTGAATCTTCGCACGTTCTGCCGGAATCCAGATAAACGGTGCAGAATACAGCTCTCTTCCAATGCCCCAGTTAAAACACGCACGCTTAAAGCTATCAGAGGCCTGCCCCTTCTCTTTCTCTGAGTACGACATGGTCCCAACATCCTGCTTAGCAATCCACTGATTTTTCTCTGCATCCCAAACTTCCACAGTGCAGTAAAGATTGCCATCAATGGACTGATGGCTTCGTCTCCATCCAAATGGGGTAAAGGTTTCATCCAAAATTCGCTGATCCACTCTGGCATCCTTAAACAAGAGAAGGCACATTCCCTTCTCGTTGATGGTCGCTGCTCTACACTCAATCTCATCTGCTCTCAAAAGTCGAATCTTCTTCTCTCCCATAGCTGCTCCTTTTCGCCTGAGTTCAGGCTGCCTTCACTGTAAACTTCCTGCTGGTGCTTTCTGTCAGATACTCCCGATACAGTTCCGGCTGCTCCACCTTAATACGTTTTGTATCAAGACGACTGCTAGTCACACTCTGCCACGACACCTTAAAGCCCTCGCAGATTGCAGTTTCATGGCTGCCCATGTACATCTTTACTTCCTGATCAATCTGCTTCTGCTCCTGTTCCAGCAGCTTCAGCTGTTCACCAATCTCATTTCTTCTGGCAAGGCGCTTCTCAAACCCATCCAGACGTATGACCGCCGGCATCGTTTTACTACCATAAAGCTGATCAAGTACCTGATCTGTGGCATTACTACCATCTGCCGCTGGCATCGCATTAGGAATCACGTGGTTAAACCAGAAGTCACCTTCTACAGCAATCAGATCACTGATTACTTTCTCATCCCACTCAAGCTTTGCATACTGGAAGCCCTGACCAAGCACCACCACTGCAATATACCAGTTGCGCTTACCTGTGACTGCCATATAATGGTAGCACTGCAAAAGATAATGTCTTGGCACTGCACCATCCTTCCACTGGTCTGCGTTGAAGGCACTTGCTGTCTTGCACTCCAGTCCCGCATCCTCCCCAACAATCAGACGATCAACATCTGCAATCATGTATGGATGCTCCTTGCTCCGATACATAAAGTTTGAACGGCGCACCTTCTTCCCGGTTGCCTCCATAAATCGTCTCGCCACATACTCCTCAAGGTCTCGCCCCTGCCGCATGGCCTCACTGTCTATCTTTTCTATCTGGTCCGATGTCTTTTCCACGAATACACGCACCGGACTGGAATACGGATTCAGCCCACAGATTGCACCTGCATCACTGCCGCCGATTCCTGTTTTTCTAAGTCTCAGCCAATCTTCATGGCTTACACCTGCTAATGATTTCTTCTCACACATTGTACTTTACCTCCCGATCTTCTAAAATTTGTTTCTTGTTAAAACAGGTCACACGACCAACTTCATTGAAACTGTAGATTGCCTTGCTTCCAATAACAATGTGATCCACCAACGGAATCCCCAATAGTTCTCCTGCTGATTCCAATCTTTTTGTCATTACTTCATCCTCTGGACTCGGATAAGCATCACCAGACGGATGATTGTGAAAACAGATGATGCTTGCAGCATTATTTATGATTGCATGCTTGAAGGTCTCCCGCGTACTGACTGCACAGCTGTTTACAGCTCCAATGGCCACAATCTCTGCCGCCATCGGCTCAAGTTTGGTATTCAGTGACACCACCACAAACATCTCTTTATCTGCCTTTTCCAGAAGCGGCTTCATCATAGCTGCAGCAATGTCAGGCGTTGTCAGCGGCTTCACACCATAACTTAAATCCCACTCTCGCACCATCTCCAGCCGGATTACGCCAACCTTGTTACCTACCTCTGGTTTGCTTTGCAACTTTTCCATAATCAGCTGCTCTAACGTTTTTTCCATTTACTTCTCCTTATCCTGTGCACACATAACCACTGCTGTTGCAAATACAAATCCTGCTTGCAATGGGCCTGAAACCGGTGACAGTTGCAATTTTTCATTATCTGCCAGATTATATTGCTACTTGCAGTTCGTTTTTACGCACAAAAACAGGAGGCATCCAAACGGATACCTCCCACATTTCAGTTCTATGCAGTTCTCACAAGCTCATAAGCCTTATCAATCATGGCATTGCCATCTATGGTTCTTGCAAACAGATTTTCCTTGTAGTTTGCAGTCTCTCGCAGTGGTCCTGCATGGGTAGCAAAATCAGATACTGCGTTGACAAAACGGTAAGCATTCCTTCCTACATGCCTTAAATCCGGTGCCTCAAAGTATCGAAGCCGCATGTCATTTCTAAGCCGCTTCATATTTTTCTTCTGAAGCTCCGTGGCATTCTCGGCCAAAGGAAACATCGCATCAATATACCCAAGGACCTGCTTGTCAGAGAGCTTTTTCTGGTTCAGTTCATCAATGCTCTTTCCAAGTGCACTCATATACGCATCTGCAAACAGCAGTGTATCTCTTGCATCCTGCATCTTTCCGTCGATGTTTCCGATATGATTTGTTGACCAGCTTCTCTTGGCTGTTCTCAGCGCCAGATTCAAGGTGTTCTGGCACACAACTCTAATCGGTGTCATGGCTGCCTTGATTGCTCCGGTTCCATCGTGGCTGTTCATGAACACCAGATACGGCGTAATCTCGTCCCCGCTGATGATATACTTCTGCGGCAGCTTTGCCAGAAGCCAGGTACGCCGCCCGTCCTGCAAACTGCCCGCCGTCTCATAAGTAACGCCCTCGCCCAACAGAGAGTCTGTAAAGGCGAAGGCGTCAACATTCTGAACAACCTTGTATCGGTCTGTGACTACTCCGAGAACGCGGTTATCGCTGTCCCGAAGGTTTGCTTTGAATCCCGGAACCGTAAGGTTGTCCACCGTTACTAGCGGCTTCTGGATTACCTTCCAGTCCAATCCTGCAAAGGAAAGGGCTGATGCAGAATCCGGAAATTCCATCACCATCGTTCCTAATCCGTGCCAGGGTTTTTCTCTTGTGTAAAACATGGTTTCTACGTTTGCTGACATATATACTACCTCCTCTGAAATGATTGGTTATTTGTATTCATTGAGATAATATATAATCAAAATTCATTGTCTTTCCAAAGTACTCTGCTATTCTATGTTACCATTCATCCTCTTCGTCGTTTGAACTGTTTCTTGGATTAAGCATTGGAGAATTCTTAAATGCTTCCATTCCTTCTGCAAATCTTTCATACTCATCTCCTAATTGGGAACCCTTTAGCTCTCTAGCTCGCCTTTTCGCAGTGCTCTCCATCTCTCCAGCAACTGCCTTTCCAATTTTCCTTAAGTCCATTGTAATTCTCCCTTCTTATAATTCTGCTGCTTTATCCCGATTTCTCTTGGCGCGTTCAAAAGCATCTCGTGCTTTAGCGTAATGCTCACCACCCATGCCATTCTGAGCATACGCCCATTCACGTTTTCCCTTCTTTTCATAGGTTTCTGCTGTACTTTCGTACCTCTTTTTCTGAGTCTCTTTCGACTGTGCCATAACAAACACCTTTCCTTTCACAAGCACATTGCTACTATTTTTTCATTTCCACGTCTTTGATAAGAACCAAATTGGCTTTTTCATATTCATTTAAAACAGATTCATCAAATTCATCCGCAGGAACAGTACCATCATACCACTCCATGCTATTAAAATAACTCTGTAAATCTAAAGCATCAAACTTTCGTCCATGCCGTGCAAAAATCTCGTTTCTTGCTAGTCTAAGTTCTTCTTTTGACATATAAATCAGCTCATCCTCAGTCAAGTAACGGCTTGCGCTGTCTTCTAAAATGTATCCGTATCCGGCATCTCCTACATTTTCATTCTCATTACTAAACTCCTCATAATAGCCATCAGCTTTTACATTTCCTAAATATCCTTCTTCATAAACATTCGTCGGGATATATACTGTACCCATAACTGTGGACACGGAAGATTTTAGGCACCCATAATAATGGACACGTAATTTCAGGTTACCCTCTGGATTGGACCGACTTAAGTATGGTACTCTCACAAGTACAGGAGGAGTACCATGAGCAAGACCAAGTTCACACCAGAGCAACAACAGTTATTACGCAACAACTCCTATACCATCCGGGTAACAGAGAATGTGCTTAGTCTTTCGAAAGAGTTTAAAGAACTCTTCTATAAAGAGTATCTCGCTGGAGCTCTACCAAGAGACATTCTGCAGAAGTATGGTTTTCCACCAGACGTCCTGGGGGAACGACGTATCTGGGGCATCAGCCACACCATCCATAAGCAGTTTGAAGAAACCGGCGAGTTTCGCGATGTCCGTGCACCAGGATCTCCTCTGACGAAAAATTCTCCGGAAGATAAGATCCGGCAGCTGGAACACCAGGTAAGCTATCTGACCAAGGAAGTGGAGTTTTTAAAAAAAATATCCTCGATCAGAAGTACCAGGAAGTAGGTGCGGCCATTATGCATGACTCTTCCTGTGTGTTTGAAATCATCCACCAGGCACAGCTGTCCTCGAGCTCCTTGTCTGTAAAGGAACTATGTTCGATCGCCGGCGTGTCACGAAGCGGGTATTACGCCTGGCTTAAGGCGGCCCCGATCCGCGAGCAACAAGAGGAACAAGACCAGAAGGACTTCGACCAGATCCTGACCGCATACAAGATGCACGGCTACACCAAGGGTGCAAAGGGCATCTACATGGCGCTGCTCCATATGGATCCCCCTGTCGTCATGAACCTGAAGAAGATCCGCCGGCTAATGGATAAGTTCAACCTTTCCTGTCCTATCCGGAAGGCCAACCCCTATCGGAGGATGGCCAAGGCACTGAAGACCAGCAACGTGGCTGACAACCTACTGCAACGGGAGTTCGAATGCTATGGCCCCCGGATGGTGTTGCTGACAGACATCACATACCTGCCGTACAATGGGACATTTGCTTACTTATCATCTATACTGGATGCCTTTACGAAGCAGATCCTGGCCTATGTGGTGAGCGAATCCCTGGAGGTTGACTTTGTACTGGAAACCGTAAACCTGCTTATAGAGAATCATGGAGTCTCGTTTCGCGCCGAGACGATAGTCCATAGTGACCAGGGGTGCCACTACACCAGCTATAGCTTCATCAACATCCTGAAGGATAAGAAGCTGCGTCAGTCTATGTCCCGTCGAGGAAACTGTTGGGACAATGCCCCACAGGAGAGTTTCCATGGCCACATGAAGGATCACATCAACGAGAAACTCGCGGCCTGTGTGGAGTTCGCAGATGTCAAAGTCATAGTTGATGATTACATGGACTATTACAACAATCGAAGGTACCAATGGGAGCTGGCGAAGCTCGCGCCTAACGAGTTTTATCAGTTCTATACAACGGGAATATATCCGCTGGATGTTCCAAACAAACCTCTGCCTCCAGTTCCCAGCAAGTCCGCTTCGGAGCTTGGAGCGGAAATGGAGTCAAGGGACAGAACGCTGGACGCGTCAGCGTCCGGGCAGCCCTTGACGGAATGACACGGATTACCCTTTGGTGCGCAAGCAGCCCAATGCTGCTTTCTTGCCTCCCAGACGAGGGGCAGGTCCGGGCAGAGCCCGGGAGTAATGTTAACGGAGTACTAAACTCTTAGCCGTCAAATATCCAATAACATAGGCACTCAAAGTGCCAGTGTCTATTGGACGGGGTACGAGATTCATAGCTGTCTAAAAATTGGGGTAACTAAAATCTCTTGTGTCCTTGACAAGGGGTACAATTCAACTGTTGAACTAGAATTCGTTACCATTGAACTAAAATTCAATGTTTTTAGTTTTAAGGAAAGGAAATCGTTATGCTGTTTGGAAAAAAGAATAAGAACGAAATCAGAGTGATGCACTACGAAGGTATACCGGAATTCGCTACCGACTACCCATGTACTCTGGAAGTCACGGACACAGATCTGATCATCCATCGCCTGAAACCGGATACCATCGTAAAGCTTCCGCTGTCGCGGATCCAGTCATTCAGTGCCATGGATGAAAAGAGCTTCCTGACAAAATATCATGGTACTTCTGAAACCACTTCGAAATCAGGAATTAAATATTATCTTGTAGCGCTTTATGACAAAGGGATGCTTGCATTTTGGGGGACCGCAGCAGAATATAAGAGATTTTTAGATTTACAGCATTTGCAGTCTGGATCACAGACAATCGAATTATAAAAAAAGCCCGAATCAGTTGCAGCTGATCCGGGTGGTGCCAAACCATAGTCAAGGAATGAATGATAATGATTCGGGTCTTACCAACTCTCATTATATCATTCTTTCCTTAGTGTACACAAGAAAGGAAAGAATATGAAATTACCGAACGGCTACGGAAACATTTCAAAAATGTCAGGTAAACGCCGAAATCCATGGCGGGTAAGGAAAACTGCTAAATGGGTCTTCGATCCTGTCACTGGAAAAGCAAAGCAGCTCTACATCACCGTCGGGTATTATGCGACGAAGGCTGAGGCACTTCAAGCGCTATCTGATTTCAATAAAGACCCATTTGACCTAAAGTTCAGCAGTAAAACTATAAAAGAAGTCTACGAAGAATGGTCTGAGCGAAAGTTTACCGAGATCTCTGAACAGAATATTAAGGGATATCGCGCTGCATGGAAGCTTTGCGAACCTATTCAGAACATGCGCTTCGTTGACATTCGTATCGATCATCTTCAGAAGCTGGTTGATGAATCCGGTAAAAACACACCAACACTGAAAAAATTCAAGGTCATGCTGAAGGGACTGTTTGACTATGCCGTAATTCATGGAATCATTACACAGGATCGGAACATCGTTTCATACCTCGATATAAGTCATGCTGGAAACCCGAATGCACGAAGTCACACACCATTCACCACAGATCAGGTCAATCGCCTGTGGGAAGTTCACGAAAGCAACGAATATTACTCTATCATCTTAATGTTGATTTATACCGGACTTCGTATCGGTGAGCTGCTGGATCTCGAGAAAAAGGATGTGCATCTCGATGAGCGATGGTTCTTTGTGAAAGAGTCGAAGACCGATGCAGGCATCCGATCGGTGCCGATCGCGCGCAAAGTGATGCCGTTTTTCGAATACTGGTACAATAAAAACGATTGTCCATACCTGATCAGCACACCGGATGCACAGCATTTCGAGTACCGGAACTATTCCGATTCGTATTGGAAACCGCTGCTAAAGCACATCGGGATGGAATTCCATCGGCCACACGATACCCGCCACACCTGCATATCCATGTTGACAGCAGCCAAAGTTGATGAGAGATTCATTCAAAAAATTGTCGGTCATAAAGGCCAGAATGTGACCCAGCAGGTCTATACTCATCTGGAAATCGAGGAACTGATCACCGAAATTGACAAGATTTAATTTGTGTCATACTTGCGTCATACGTGTGTCATACCGATAAAAAATCACCCGTTATCAGACGCGATTTCAAAATCCGCAAAATAAGAAAAACCCTTGGAAATACTGGATTTCCAAGGGTTCTGTTCTTTTTCGAAATTCGGTTCGAATTATCTCTTTGAGAACTGAGGAGCACGACGTGCGGACTTGAGACCGTACTTCTTTCTCTCCTTCATTCTCGGATCTCTGGTGAGGAATCCTGCCTTCTTGAGTGCTGGTCTGTACTCAGCATCCATCTCGCAGAGAGCTCTTGCAATACCGTGACGGATTGCACCAGCCTGGCCAGCGATACCACCACCGCAAACATTTACGAGGATATCAAGCTTGCCCTCGTTCTGAGTCAGAACGATCGGCTGATTAACGATGGTCTTGAGGGTATCAAGGCCGAAATACTCGTCGAGGCTTCTCTTGTTGATCGTGATCTTACCAGTGCCCGGCATGATGTATACTCTGGCAACGGAAGACTTTCTTCTACCTGTACCGTAATTTCTGTTTGTAGCCATTGTAATATCCTCCCTTAGAATGTAAGCTCAACAGGCTTCTGTGCCTGGTGCTTGTGATCTGCGCCAGCGTATACGAAAAGCTTCTTATACATCTGTCTGCCTAATGGTCCGTGAGGAAGCATACCCTTAACAGCATACTCGATTACCTTCTCAGGCTTGTTATCGCGAAGCTCACGAAGTGTAGTCTCCTTCATGGAGCCTACATACTTAGAGTGTGTGCGATAAACCTTCTGATCCAGCTTCTTACCGGTTACAGCGATCTTGTCTGCGTTTACGATGATTACATAATCACCACAGTCAAGGAACGGTGTGTAGGTTGGCTTGTTCTTTCCACGAAGAACCTTAGCAACCTCTGATGCAAGACGTCCGAGCGTCTTGCCCTCTGCATCTACTACATACCACTTTCTGTCGATTGTAGAAGCTGTAGCTACGTATGAATTCATAACAACCTCCTGTGATAAGGCTACTTACTCTGGTCTCTGTCCAAAACAGAACTTCTGTAAAACGGTCAGCGCATTTGGGTTTGAATGCTCGCGCTCTGCAAGTGGTCCACTCTGAGACTGATTTCAGTATTTAATGTAGCCTGGGTCTCAGTTTCTGAGCCCTTGCTTAAT
>Ga0129312_1000759_pt1 | contig 23905 bp, 26 predicted proteins | sample O827metagenome_FD_94434 | JGI IMG/M metagenome (GOLD analysis project Ga0129312, IMG submission 94434) | Orangutan group fecal microbial communities from Wisconsin, USA - O827 metagenome | ecosystem: Host-associated > Mammals > Digestive system > Large intestine > Fecal | place: USA: Wisconsin... | reverse complement strand
TCAAGGTGATCAACCACCGAATTGCGGACCTGGAAACCGCAGGAAAGGACTAACCATGGACATTTCGTATCTGTCGGATTACATGATTCCGGTCATCGTGGGCCTGTGCCTGTGCGTGGGCTACGTGACCAAGAAGTGGGTGAAGGACGTGGACAACAAGTTTATTCCCACCCTGTGCGCCGCCCTGGGCGTTGCCCTGGCCTGCTGGGCCAGCTGGCCCGCCATCGATGCCGGCACCATCCTGGCCGGCATGGTCAGCGGTCTGGCCTCCACTGGCCTGCACCAGGCATTCAAGCAGCTGGTGGGCGAAGATTAAACCATGATACAGCAAAAGGCCCTCCCACACGGGAGGGCCTTTTCCAATTTATTGCAAGCGTTTTGCCGCAAACATCCGGTGTTCTTTCAGCCACGTTTCCGCCCGGCGGCCGCCGTACAGAACCATCGCCCCAAGGGCAAGCCCCAGAACCACGGCGGCCAGCAGGGCAAGGAACACGACCGCCCCATACAGAAGAAGGAACCACTTCAGCCATTGGAACGCCGGTTCCAGCTTCTCCCCCCGGATCGTGCAGCTCCTACAGGGTCATGCCCAGCCGGGGCAGATAGATCGTTTCCAGCAGAGCAAGAAGCACCCCCAGCTCGATCAGCAGCAACATTCCGGCGATCAGCACGGGAACCACCAGCATGATGAAGTTGGAACGTCTGAGCCGCTCCTGAATGGTCATGGAACCCCCTCCCCTGTTTTTTCTTTTTATCATACCATAAAAGCAGGGCAGAGAATTAAACCAATCTTAAACCCTCCGCAGAACGGGCCGCCTGCGCGGCTCTGCGGCCCATCGACCCGGCAAAACTGCAGGGGGCGAATTTTTGCCCCGTTTGGTTCGTCTGTCCACATCCGCGGCCATTTGTCAAAAAGACCTTGACAAGGGGGGGAAGATAGGCTATAAACAATATAGATTCGGCGGCCCCTGATGGGAACTTCTCTTTTTCTGGCGGCTGCTGCCCTTTCACATTTCCCGTTGTGCAAGGGAGATTTTAACGGCATTGATTGCCCTGCGAGACAAAGGAGAGTTTTCGGATATGGACGAAATTTTTGAGCGGGTCCGCACCATGCTGGCGGAACAGCTGGAAATTGATGAAGACCGTATCACCATGGACAGCAACATCATGGAGGATTTTGACGCCGACAGCCTGGACGTGGTCGATATGGTCATGAGCCTGGAGGATGAGTTCGGCATCGAAGTGCCCGACGAAGAGGTGGAGAAGCTGCACACTGTGGGCGACGTGGTCCGCTTCATCGACGCCAATACCTGATTTGGTTTTTCGGACGGGAAACGTCCGGTCCGCCCCCCTGCCCAACCCGTGCAGGGGGCTTTTTTCGTGAAGGGCCGCGGTTTCGGCCCAGGATGAGGAGTGTAAACATGAGTGAAGGCAAAAAGAAGCTGGTTGAAGCCATTACCGCTCAGGAAGTGGACTTTACCCAGTGGTACACCGACATCTGCCTGAAGGCAGAGCTGGTGGATTATTCCAGCGTGAAGGGCTTTATGGTCATGCGCCCCTATGGCTACGCCATCTGGGAGAACATCCAGAAGGATCTGGATGCCCGGTTCAAGGCCACCGGCCATGAAAACGTGGCCATGCCCATGCTGATCACCGAGAGCCTGCTGAAGAAGGAGGGCGAGCTGGTGGAAGGCTTCGCCCCCGAGGTGGCCTGGGTGACCAGCGGCGGCTCGAACCCCCTGGAGGAGCGGCTGTGCGTGCGCCCCACCAGCGAGACCCTGTTCAGCGACCATTTCGCCCATGTGCTGCACTCCTGGCGCGACCTGCCCATGAAGTACAACCAGTGGTGCAGCGTGGTGCGCTGGGAAAAGACCACCCGTCCCTTCCTGCGCACCCGTGAGTTCTGGTGGCAGGAGGGCCACACCATCCACGAGACCGCGGCCGAGGCCCAGGCCGAGACGGAGCAGCAGCTGAACTGCTACGCCGACTTCTGCCAGAACGACCTGTGCATCCCCGTGCTGAAGGGCCGCAAGACCGACAAGGAAAAGTTTGCCGGTGCCGAGGCCACCTACACCATCGAGGCCATGATGAAGGACGGCAAGGCCCTGCAGAGCGGCACCAGCCATTACTTTGGCGATAAGTTCAGCAAGGCCTACGATGTGACCTTTGCCGGCCGTGACAACAAGCTGCAGCACCCCTATCAGACCAGCTGGGGCTCTTCCACCCGTCTGATCGGCGCCATCATCATGACCCACGGCGACGACGAGGGCCTGATTCTGCCCCCCGCCATCGCCCCCTTCCAGGTGGTGATCGTTCCCATCGCGGCCCACAAGCCCGGCGTGAGCGAGAAGGCTGAGGAGCTGGCCGCCCGCATCTCCAAGTTTGCCCGCGTGAAGCTGGACAACAGCGACAACAGCCCCGGCTGGAAGTTCAGCCAGTGGGAGATGAAGGGCGTGCCCCTGCGCCTGGAGATCGGCCCCAAGGATATGGAGAAGAACCAGTGCGTGCTGGTGCGCCGCGACACCCGCGAAAAGGTGTTCGTAAGCCTGGACGAGCTGGAGACCGCCATTCCCGCCCAGCTGGACGCTCTGGCCAAGAACATCTACCAGCGTGCGCTGGAAAACCGGGAAGCCCGCACCTTCGCCGCCCACAACTGGGAGGAAGTGAAGGAGCTGTCCGCCGGCACCACCGGCTTCATCAAAGCCATGTGGTGCGGCGACCTGGCCTGCGAGGAGAAGATGAAGGCCGAGGCCGATCTCTCCAGCCGTTGTATGCCCTTTGAGCAGGAGCAGCTGAGCGACGTCTGCCCCTGCTGCGGCAAGCCCGCCAAGAAAATGGTGGTCTGGGGCAAGGCCTATTGATCGCTGTTTGACGCGGTTCTAACCCAATAAATCCGTTCCGGCCTGCCGGAGTCTCCCCTTGCTGGGCGGCTTTGGCGGGCCGGAATTTTTTATGCGGTTCTCCGAGGCGCTGCCCCTGCATACGCTTTTTTGAGGTGATTGCAATGGCAGGGCTTTGGCTGGCGTGCGTTATGTTTTTTCTCGGGTTGGTGCTCACCGTAAAGGGCGGCGATTTGTTTGTGGACGCCGCCTGCTGGATGGCGGCCGCCAGCGGGATGCCGCAGTTTCTCATCGGGGCCACCGTGGTCAGCCTGGCCACCACCCTGCCGGAACTGCTGGTGTCCACCATGGCGGCGGCGCAGGGGCAGGCCGATCTGGCCATCGGCAACGCGATGGGCAGCGTCACTGCCAACACCGGACTAATTCTGGCGCTGGCCATGGTGTTTTTGCCCGGCCGGGTGCGCCGGCGGGACTGCACCGCCAAGGCGCTGCTGCTTCTCGCCGCCATTCTCTGCCTGTGGCTTGCCTGCCGGGACGGGCAGCTCACCGGCCCCGGCTGCCTGCCGCTGGCCGTGCTTCTGGCGCTGGCGGTGGCCGAGAGCATTCACGCCGGGCGCACCAGCCGGGGCGCTGCCGCACAAACGCAGCTGCCCCGGCCCACCCGCCGGGATGCCGCCGGCCACTTGTTCGGGTTCGCCCTGGGCCTTTGCGGCATTCTGGCCGGGGCCAGGTTGCTGGTGAACTCCGCTCAGGCGCTGGCGCGGGGCCTTGGCCTGCCCGAAAGCCTCATCGCCGTAACCATCGTGGCCATCGGCACCTCCCTGCCGGAGCTAGTGACCACCCTCACCGCCATTTTTAAAAAGCAGTCCAGCCTTTCGGCCGGGAACATTCTGGGCGCCAACCTCATCGACATTGCCCTCATCCTTCCCGTCTGCCGTCTGGTGAACGGCGAGCCGCTGCCCATGGGTGCCCAGACCCTCACGCTGGATTTTCCCTTCTGCCTCGGCATCAACCTGCTGGCCCTTCTTCCCATGCTATTCACCGGCCGATTTGCCCGCTGGCAGGGGGCCGCCTGCCTGGCGGCCTACGCGGCGTACACCGCGCTGCTGTGCCGCGGGTTTTCCTGAATTTCCCTTGTCCTTCGGTTTTTCACAAGCCAGTTTGGCGCAGTTTACAAAAAGAAGCCTGAATTCTCGGCGTTCTCACCGAAAATCCAGGCTTTGTTTTTCACAGTGTGTTGAAACCTCGGGTTATTCCTCCACTCCGGCCAGAGCGCGGATGACCGCCCCCGCCAGAATCAGCCCGGCCGTACCGGGCACAAAGCTCACGCTGCCGGGCACCGATTTTTTCGGGCTGCCGGTGCGGCCGGGGCTGGCGGTGGCCGGGGCCTCCACCTTTGCCTTGGCCGGGATCGGCGCTTCCGTAGAGTAGACCACCGGAATGTCCTTCAGGCCCCGGGCACGGCACTCCTTGCGCATCACCCGCGCCAGATGGCAGCCGGTGGTTTTGGAGAGCTTCGTCAGCTGAAGCAGCTCCGGGTGCAGCTTGTTGCCGGTGCCCATGCTGCTGATGACCGGCACCCCCGCCGCCTGCGCCTGCCGAATGATCTCCAGCTTGGCCGTCACCGTGTCAATGGCATCCACAATGTAGTCGTAGTGCACCGGGCCGTCAAAGGGCAGCTCGTGGGCGGTGGCGGGCATATAGAACACCGGAGCCACCGTCACATTGCAGTCGGGGTTGATGTCCCGAATGCGGGCGGCGGCCACCTGAGCCTTGTTCTGGCCCAGGGTGCTGTGCAGGGCCACCAGCTGGCGGTTCAGGTTGCTCTCGCTCACGGTGTCGTCGTCCACCAGGGTCAGGTTGCCCACCCCGGCCCGGGCCAGAGCCTCGGCCACATAGCTGCCCACGCCGCCCAGGCCAAACAGCAGCACATGGGATTTTTTCAGCCGCTCGACCCCGTCCTCGCCTAGAAGCAGGGCCGTGCGTTCCGTCATTCCGTTCATGGTCCGTTACCTCTCAAACTTGGTGGTCAGGCAGGTGCTCCAGCTCTGGCCGGGGGCCAGAATCGCCGCCGCAGGGCGGTCGGCCCACTGCCGGCTGCCGGTCTCGGTGCCGGGCAGGCTGTGCCAGGGTTCAATGCACACAAAGTGGATCTTCTCGCTGTGGGCGCTCCAGATCAGCGCATAGGGGTAGCCCTCAATGCGGCAGGTGATGTTCCGCCCGGTGTCCTTTTCCACAATGCCCAGAGTTTTGGCCGTCAGGTTGGCCATGCAGAAGCTGTCGTTGTCAAACAGGCGGTCGGTCAGCTGGATGTGGTCGGTGTTGGCGGCCAGATAGTAGCACTTGCCGTTCACCAGCCCATGGGGCAGGCAGTCGATGCACAGGGGGCTTTGCGGGGTGTCAAACCGGAACTCATAGTCCTCGGTGGTGTGCTGCTCGTCAAAGGGCACCGCAAAGCCGGGGTGATAGCCAATGCCAAAGGGCATGGGGTCGCTGTCCCGGTTTTCCACCTCCAGCGTGTGGTGCACGGTGCTGCCCTCCAGCCGGAAGGTGGAGCGCAGGGCAAAGCGGAACGGGAACCGCGCTTCCGTCTCCGGCCCATCGGTCAGTTCCAGCGTAATGGAATGGCTGGCCTTGCTGATGAGCCGGTGCTCCAGGTCCCGCGCAAACCCGTGCTGCCCGCCCGCATATTCCCGGCCCTTCCAGAAAAAGCTGCCGCCGGTCAGCTTGCCCGTCCAGGGGAACAGGATGGGGGCGTGCCGGGGCCAGATGGCCGGGTCTGCCTGCCAGAGCATCTCCTGCTCGGCCGCGTTTTTCAGGCTGACTGCCTCCGCTCCATGGGTCGAAACCGTGAGGGTCAGCGTTCCATTGGAAATGGTGTATTCCATCGTATCCTCCCGTTCGCCGCCGGCCTGCATCTTCTGCCCTGGCCCGGCCGGCGATAAATTCCATCAGTTGTCTATAAATTCAATAGGTTGTACTGTTTTACAGGATACCACATCCTGACGGGATGGGCAAGCCCGCACGCCGGGGCCGGGCCGCAGAAACCGAAAAAAGCGGCAGGACTCTGCCCTTCCGGTTCACACCGGAAAGCGGTCCCGCCGTCTTTTTCGGCCCAATGGGGTTATGCACCGGGCCGTGTTTTCTTCGTGAAGGATGGGATGGTACGAAAAATGCAGGGAAACTCAGGCCTTGGCCAGCGCCTCGCCCAGCGCCTTGCACTGAGCCAGAGCGTCGTCATCGGGGGCCTCGTGCACAGCCAGAGGCTCACCGCACAGGGCTGCGCCGTCGCCCTCGGTGCGCTCGGCCCAGTCGCGCAGCCACTGGCCGTCGCCCCAGCCGTAAGAGCCGAACAGCGCCACCTGATGGCCGGACAGGCGGCCCTCCAGCTCGCTGAACCAGGGCTCGAACTCAGACTCCTCCAGCACCTCGGCGCCCATGGCGGGGCAGCCCAGGGCCAGCTTGCTGTACTCGGCGGCAGTGCCTGCGTCGATGGCATCCACGGTGAAGGTCTCCACCTGGGCGCCGGCGGCCTGTGCGCCCTCGGCCACAGCCTGGGCCATCTGCTCGGTGTTGCCGGTGCCGGACCAATAAATCACTGCGATCTTGCTCATTGTTGTTCTTCCTCCTGAATATGGTGTTTTTTGTATCTCACGCCGCGCAGAGCAGCTGTGAAATCGTTGTTCCCTGCGCAATGGCCCGGCACAGCCGGTCACGGCAGGCGTCATACCGGGCAAAGCACGCCCGGGCAGCCTCCACATTGTGGTAGACCTTCCAATAGCCGCACAGCTTGCAGCCCGCCCCGCCGGTGGCCACAAAGGCACGCACATCCTCGGGCGGGTACCCCAGAAACAGGCCGATCTCGTGGGGGAAGCCCCCGCCCTCGGCAAAGCGGGCCTGCAGGCGGTTCAGCTTGGCCCGCAGGTTTTCGCCCATGGGGTACCCCAGCTGTTCCAGCATGGCCGCCGCCTGAGGGGCCGCCAGCTCCCGTTCCAGCATGGCCGGCCGGTAAACCAGCAGCAGCAGACGGCGGCGGCAGGCGCACAGCAGCGTGAACACCAACCCCTTCGGCCCCAGCTGGCGGTTGTATTCCCGCAGCTGCAGGCCAATGCGGGCGCACTCTTCCCGGGGCAGCGACACCAGGCTGGCGGATTTTTCCCCCAGCAGGGTGGCGGCGCAGTAATGGGCCAGATAGTGCTCCAGGGTGGGGTTGTCCATGGATTTCTCCTTCGCTCGCGTTGGCCGGGCCGCTCGAAATGCGGTTTGTGCGGGGCCATGGCCTTTGTTCGGTCTGGTTCAGCGCAGTTTAGTTAGCTTTGGCTAACCTTATGGGTTAAAAGAAGGTGCGTTCGGCATGTGCGCAGTTTTGGGCTGCACCCGCCGCAGGCACCAGGGGGTAACGTTCGGGGAACGCTGTGTTGACCCGTTTTGGTTAGCATTTGCTAACCTCGACGCTGAAAGGATATCATATTTCCGGGCCGCTGTCAAGCCGTTTGCGAAAAAGTTTCCGGGGGCTTTTGTGGGAGAGCATATCGGCAGTGTTTGCGGCTGAACTGCTGTATCTGCGGTTTTGCAGAACCGGAGAATCGCTTTGGGGCCAGCGGGGATGAACGATAAAACAGTTGACAAGTAGTTGAAGTCGCCTTATAATCTAGAAAAGTTTGAATTATCGCGAAAAGCATTCAATCTTATCTTTTCAGTACATCGAATTGAATGGAGGGAACTATTTTGAAAGAATACGAGCCGTCAAATCTTTCTGCGGAAGAACTTGAAAAGGCCATTGAAGAAGCTGACCGAATCAGCGCAACGTTGACCGAATGGCCGGATGTTGACAATTATTACGATTGACCGCTATCAAAGACGCCACAATATTTGTGGCTTCCGCAATTGACAAAAAACGGTATAGAATGGAGGTAATTGCAAATGGAATGGCAACCGAGCGGCCTGCACGGTGAAGAACTAGAAAAAGCCATTGAAGAAGCCGACCGAATCAGTGCGACACTGACCGATTGGCCAGACGATGACAAATACTATGAATAACTGCTAATCAAAGGCGCCACAATATTTGCGGCTTCTGCAATTGACAAAAACGGTATAGAATAGGGGCGATTATAAATGGATTGGGAACCGAGTAACCTTACAGGTGAAGAGCTGGATAAAGAAATTAAACGTCTGGAAGAGGAAAGCGATAAAATGACCGAATGGCCGGACGTTGATGTCTATGATGATGACTAAACCACGGTGCACCCGCACCGTGGTTTTTTTGTTCCCATCCTCAGAAAAAGCCCTGCCATGGGCATCGGCTTCCATAGCCACCGCATCAAACCACCATCGCCGCCGTATCAGCCCCAGCTGCGGTTCTTATGCGCCCAGCGGCCCGGCTCCTCTTACGCCCGCTCCACCGTCACCATCTGCTCCATCCGCCGGGCCAGCGCGGCGCTGCGCTGCTTCAGCCAGCCCTCGTCCTTCTCCGGCATCTGCTGGCTCAGGGTCTGCTGCACAAAGGCCTCACACAGCAGCGCCCGAAGCGTTCCCTCAAACAGGTCCAGCTCCTTGGCCAGAAAGCGCTGCTCGGCCCGCTGGTCGCCGGTGTCGTCCGCTTCCATCTGCAGGATCATGCGGGCGGTTTTGTAGCTGGTGGCCAGCGAGGTGGGAAAGTCGTAAATGGTCAGCGTTTCCCCCTCCATCCGGTAAAAAAATTCCAGCGGGCGGTAGGCCGCCCCGGTGATGCGCCCCTGGCGCAGCCCCTCGGCGGCCGGGACCGTCTGCTTCTGCAGCGACTGGGGCAGCACAACGTGCAGGGCGGCCCGTTCGCCGTCCCATCGGTCCGTGCCTTCCAGCGTGACCGTTTCGTCCAGCCCGTTCAGCAGCCGCACCACAAAATTGCTGGCGTAACCGCAGGCCGTGTTGGCCGCCGCACCCACCACCACCGGGCTGTAACAGGCCTTGTTCTGCTCAATGTACGCCTGAATCTGCCCGCAGGCATCCGGCACCCCGGCAATGTAGCGGGCGGTGTTGGCCGCCGCCTGCTGCACGCTGGCCGCATCGGCCGCGTAATAGCAGACCTGTTTGACCGCAAGGCCGTTGTTGGGGCCCATCAGGTCCTCCGGCAGGCGCACCTGCCCGTCCGTCACCAGAATCACCCGCGGAAGCCCCAGCGCCATGACGCAGAGGCCGATCTCAAACAGCACATTGTCCCGCATGGTGGGCACCATCTCGCAGATTTCGCCCCGCTGCACCATCGTGCGGTCGTGCCCTTCGCAGATCAGCACGGCAAAGTCAAAGGTGGGAATTTTCTTCACCAGCATGGGCAAAAGTGAGATGTTCCGGCTGTCCTTTGCATCGCGGAACAGCTCCCGCCAGTAGCTGCACGAATAGCCCATCCCCTCCAGTGCATCCCGGATGGCCAGAGAAATGCCCTCCCGCTCCGAAACGCCGGAGGAAAACAGTACAATGTTCTGGCTGCGCATAGGTCTCTCCCTTTCCTTAAACCCATTTTCAGGCCCATTTGCACCGTCCTGAGCGCCGCCGGTGCCGCAAGGCACCCACAGCCCGCCGGGCGGCCGCTTTTATCTTTTTAATGATAAAATTCAGCTTTGGTTTATTATAGCGCCCCGCCCCGGCTTCCGTCAAAGCCCGGGCACGCAGAACAGCGCGGGGAAACGGCCTGCCAATCGGCCTCTTCCCCGCGCTGTGTGCATTTTTATTGTGAAATATCGTTTGCCCGGCCGAGATTTGGCAAAATCCGTGTTTCGGGCTGCCGGGCGCTCAGCCCTTCAGGCAGAGATAACTCTCGTCGCTCACCGCGTGTTTCATGCGGCAGGCGTCCTGCCGGGCCTGTTCCGGCGCAACCCCGACCTTCTGCAGCATCTGCTCAAAGAACAGCTGCTTTTCGTGGTTTGCCATGGCGGCAGCCTTGCCTTTTTCAGTCAGATGCAGCAACCGGCCCTCCATGGCCAGAAAGCCGCTCTCACACAGGCTGCCGACGGCGCGGCAGACGCTGGCACGGGTCACGCCCATGGCGCGGGCCAGATCCACCGAGTGAACCTTCTCCTGGCTGTTCTCCAGCAGCAGCATGGCCTCCAGATAATCCCGGCCGGCACAGCTCAGCTCCTCCATCCGTTCACGCTCCTTCGTCTTGAAACAGCCCGAGGGCCGCTGTAATTGGTTTTACAGCGGCCCTCGGCCCTACGGCGTTTGCCGTCTGTCATTTCTTTTCTTCCGGGTGGCACATGCCTGCGCAGGCACAGCCGCCGCAGCTGTCGCCGCAGGAGCAGCCACCCTTTCCGTTCTTATGGTTTCGGATGGAGGTACCCACAATGGCCACAAACACACCCAGAACGATCAGCCCAATCACGATGGTAGGAAGATTCATAGCGTACTCCTTTCAGAAGCTTTTTAAATTTCTGCGCCGGCCCTTAAGGCGCAGACGCAGAGGGGAAATTCCGGCAATCAACGGTTGCCCACGGCGTCCACCGCGCTGATGGACAGGTGGTCGTTGTTGTATTTGTTCTTGCGGAACATCATGTAGAGCAGGAACACCAGAGCGATGACGGCAGCCACAGTGCCCAGACCGACGCTCACTTCGCCGGTGATCAGGCCGCCCAGCTGGTAAACGATCAGGGCGATCAGGTAAGCAAAGCCGCACATATAGCCGATGGCAATGGCGGTCCACTTGCCGTTGTTCATCTCGCGCTTGATGGCGCCCATGGCCGCGAAGCAGGGAGCGCACAGCAGGTTGAAGATCATGAAGGCATAGGCCGAAATCGGGGTGTAATCGGCTGCAACCAGGTTCCAGATCTCATCGCCGTTGTCGGACAGTTCACCTGCGTACTGGTACAGCACACCGAAGGTAGCAACCACGTTCTCCTTGGCGATCAGGCCGGTGACGGTGGCCACGGTGGCCTTCCAGTTGCCGAAGCCCAGAGGTGCGAAGATCACACAGATGGCCTGGCCAATGGCCGCCAGGATGGAGTCGTTGTTGTCCTCGACCATCTGGAGCGCGCCATCCACAAAGCCGAAGCCCTGCAGGAACCACAGCACGATGGTGGAGGCCACGATCACGGTGCCGGCACGCTTGATGAAGGACCAGCCGCGCTCCCAGGTGGCGCGCAGCACGTTGTTGGCGCTGGGAATGTGGTAGGTGGGCAGCTCCATAACGAAGGGAGCAGGGTCACCGGAGAACAGCTTGGTCTTTTTCAGCATGACGCCGGAGATGATGATGGCGGCCACGCCGATGAAGTAAGCAGACACAGCCACCAGGCCGCTGCCGCCGAACACAGCACCGGCGATCAGGCCGATGATGGGCATCTTGGCGCCGCAGGGGATAAAGCAGGTGGTCATGATGGTCATGCGGCGGTCACGCTCGTTCTCGATGGTACGAGAAGCCATAACACCGGGCACGCCGCAGCCGGAGCCGATCAGCATGGGAATGAAGCTCTTGCCGGACAGGCCGAACTTGCGGAAGATACGGTCCATGATGAAGGCAACGCGGGCCATGTAACCCACATCCTCCAGGATGGACAGCATGAAGAACAGAACCAGCATCTGGGGAACGAAGCCCAGAACCGCGCCGACACCGGCGAAGATACCGTCTGCCACCAGGCCGGTCAGCCAGTCGGCGCAGCCCAGGCCCTCCAGAATGGAGCGGGAGCCTTCCACCAGCCACGCGCTGCCCAGAACGTCGTTGGTCCAGTCGGTCAGGAAGGAGCCGAAGGGGCCCATGGCGATCCAGTACACGGCCCACATGATCACCGCAAAGATGGGCAGGGCCAGCACGCGGTTGGTGACGATCTGGTCGATCTTATCGGAGGTGGTCAGGCTGTGCTTGGCCGCCTTCTTCACCACGCAGCGCTCCACCACCTTGTTGATGTAGGCGTAGCGCTGGTTGGTGATGATGCTCTCGGCATCATCGTCCATCTCGTTCTCGCAGTCCTTGATATGAGCTTCCAGGTGCTTGGTCAGCTCGCTGTCCAGCTTCAGCTCGGCGATGACCTTCTCGTCGCGCTCGAACAGCTTGATGGCGTACCAGCGCAGGTACTGCTCATCCACCTTGCCCTGAATGGACTCTTCGATGTGAGCAATGGCGTGCTCCACGCTGCCGGTGAACACATGAGGCAGCTCGCCCACCTTGTGGGCCTGGGCAGCGGCGGCGGCCTTTTCGGCTGCTTCCACACCGCCCTCGCCCTTCAGGGCGCTGATCTCCATCACCTGGCAGCCCAGCTCGGCGGCCAGCTTCTGCACGTCGATCTTGTCGCCGTTCTTGCGGACCAGGTCCATCATGTTCACGGCCATCACAACGGGCAGGCCCAGCTCCAGCAGCTGGGTGGTCAGGTACAGGTTGCGCTCGATGTTGGTGCCGTCCACGATGTTTAGGATGGCGTCGGGCTTCTCCTTCACCAGATAGCCGCGGGCCACAACCTCTTCCAAGGTGTAGGGGCTCAGGCTGTAAATGCCGGGCAGGTCCTGAATGACCACGTCCTTGTGGCCCTTCAGCTTGCCTTCCTTCTTTTCAACGGTAACGCCGGGCCAGTTGCCAACGTACTGGTTGGAACCAGTCAGATCATTGAACAATGTGGTCTTGCCGCAGTTCGGGTTGCCGGCAAGAGCAATGGTAATGCTCATTCGTTTCACTCCTCCGTACTCAATGCGCCCAGGCGGGCCATGCGGCCCGCGCTGTTTGTTAGTCTCAGGTAACAAAAATTAGTTACCGCTAACCATTCCGCAAAAAGAAAAGACGTTTTTTCAAAGCACGTCCCTGCTTTTTACTCAACCTCGATCATCTCTGCGTCGGCCTTGCGCACGCTCAGCTCATAGCCGCGCACGTTCAGCTCCATGGGGTCACCCAAGGGGGCAACCTTGCGCACATGCAGCTCCACGCCCTTGGTGATGCCCATGTCCATGATGCGCCGCTTCACGGGGCCTTCGCCGTGCAGCCGCTTGACCACAGCGTTTTCGCCCACCTTCACGTCTTTCAGGGTCTTCATGCTTCATTCCTCCTTAAATCATCACCCGGTTTGCCATGGTTTTGTCCAGGGCGATCCGGCTGTCCTTCACCTGAAGGATCAGATTGCCCGAGATTTCACTCACCACGGTGACCGGACTATCAACCACAAACCCAAGTTCCGCCAAGTGCTGGCGCACCTCGTCCTTCCCGGTGATTTTACGAATCACGACCGTCTCGCCGGGCTTCGCCATCGTCAACGGCATCAAGAGGCATCCTCCTCCCAACAAAGTGCGATGAAACGGCACTTTGCCACATCTCTTTGCAATTCTGATAATTTTTGCGCAGCGGTTAGAACCAGCTAACCTCTGGAACAAGTAAGAGTTTACCCCGGCTAACTAATTTTGTCAACCCCCTTTCCGCAAATTTGGGCCGGTTGGATAAAAAAAGTTAGCAAGTGCAAACCATATGGGCAAATCCACCAAAATTTCCGCCCCCACACAAAAAGGCCCAGCCCCGCAGCGGTGCAGGGTTGGGCCTTTTGTCCATATGCGTTTCATTTCACGGGCAGTACAGAATCCACGCCCGTTTTCTCCTTATCTCCTCACAGGAAGAACTCCGCCTGGGTGGGCCGGGTGAAGTTCTGCTCCAGCATGGCCACGTGGGAGAGGAACGCCGCGTCGTCAAAGTACTTTGCGCCGGTGGGGCACTTCTTCACGCAGGCCTGGCACTTGATGCAGATGCCGTTCACCTGGCTCGGGTCCTCGGCCGAAACCGAGCCCATGGGGCACACGGCGGCGCACACGCCGCACCCATTGCACTTGGCCGGGTCGGTCTTGGGTTTGGCCTTCAGGAACACCGCGGGCTTGCCGTCGGTGCCCTTGGGGGTGTAGTAAGGGGCCGGGAACTCACCCCGCACCTCCACCGGCTGGGCCGGGGCCTCGGTGAGGGCCGCCACCTTTTCGGCCACCTGACGGCCAAAGGCCGCCAGCCCGGCCAGGTCGTTCCCGTTGGGGCGGCCGGGGGCCAGCTTGGCCGAGAACACGTGCTCGGTGGGCACGCCCGCGCCCGCCACCACGTAGAAGCCGTGGCCTTCCAGCTCCACCTGCAGCTCCTTCAGGCCGTTGTCAAAATTCCGGTTGCCGAAGGTCACCACCGGCACCGCCAACGCGCCGCCGCCCACCAGCTTTTCCTGCACATAGGGCAGCATCTTGTTGGGCACCCGCCCGGCATACACCGGCGTGGCCGCCACAACCAGATCCCCCGGGCCAAAGGTCTGCACCGCCTGCCGGGCCGCAGGCAGCGTGAAGTCCACCTCGCACAGCGCGGCGTTCAGCCCCTGGGCAAGGGCCTCGCCGATGGCACGGGCAACCGTCTGGGTGTTGCCGGTGGCGCTGTAATACACCAGATGTACCGTCTTGATCTCCATGTTTCGTTTCCTCCATTCGGCGCGTCCGCGCACGCGCTGCCGTCGTTTTCAACTTAGCTACCCGTTGAATAGGTTAAGTTGCTTAACTTGTTGAGTTGATTGTATCCCCTTTCGGTGAATTTGTCAACCGCCGCCGGGTGTGGTATGCTATTGTTAAGCAACTTACCACCTTCCGCACTGCTTTGCACAGGGCGCCCCGCCCGGAAAGGACCCCCATGGAACAGCTCTCCATCGCCGAAAAAGCGGACATTCTGCATCAGACGGCCCAGCTCTACCTGTCCTCCAGTCTGCCCACGGATTACGGCACCGGCCAGCTTTACACCGCCACCGAGGTGCATGCCCTGAAGTACATCATTGAGCACGACGGCAAAACCGCCGCCGAACTCTCGCTGGATTGGGACATTTCCCGGGCGGCCGTGTCCCAGCTGATGAAAAAGCTGGAGGCCAAGGGGCTGGTGCAGCGCCGCCCCTACCCCGGCAGCCGGCGGAAGATGCTGTACCTGCCCACCGAGGCGGGCCTTGCCCTGAACCGCTGCCACACCCAGTATGACACACAGGTGTTCGGCGAAACGCTGGCCCTGCTGGAAGCACGCTGTCCGCAGGCGGACATTGAGTGCTGCTTCCGCGTGCTGGAACAGTACATTCAGGCGCGCCGCCAGAAGCACTACAACTCCCGGCCCGAGTGACCCGGGCCTGCCCGTGCAGCTCTGCCTCTGCCGCGGCGTGTATTCACCAAGCCCAATGCCGGGGCCAGTGCTCGGCCGCAGCGTAGTCCACGCCAAATACCCAGTGGCGGCACACAGCCGCAGCTTTTTCAAACGCGGAAAAGCTCCACAACACCAACCCATTCCCCGCTTAAACACAAAAAACGTGCGGTACCGCCCGGCCGAGGTTCGCCCCTCGCCTTGCGATACCGCACGTTTTTTCTTGTCTTATCGCCGCATCTGCCGCTTTACCCCGCCATCTTCACACAGCGCACCGTTACGCGGGCCTGGCCGCTGTATGTTCAGGTGAACAGGGTCAAATCCCAATCGCCGCCGGTCATTTCCTCCACGGCGGTGGGGGCCAGCGTCTCCACCTGCATGACGGTATACCGGTGTGCAGTGCCGCTCACGTCCGTGAACTCCACCGTGTCCCCCGCCGTCAGCAGGTTCAGCCGGGCAAAATGCTGCTCGTAGTTGTGGGCCGCGATCACCAGCCCCGCCTCCGGCGTACCGGCGTAGCGGCAGGGTGATGTTTTCAGCGCCGGGTAGCTCCACTCCGCCTGCACCGGAAGCTCCAGTTCCAGCGAGGGGATGCTCAGCCAGCCCAGCCACTCGGCCCCGTCCAGCGTCAGGGTGTCTGCACCCCGTTCGGCGGGCTCGGCGGCCTTCAGCTCTTCCAGCATACGGGCCGCCTCTTTTATCCGCACTGCTTTGGGCAGGCTGCTGCCTTTTTGCGAAAAAGTTTGTGTGTTCTTTACAAAGTGCTTGTTCCGGGCCGCCAAAGGGGCTAAAATGGGAAGCAACCACGCGTTAAGGAGGAAGCAATATGCAAAAACACCTGAAGTTCGGGGCCATCGCCGAAGAAATCGCCATTCTAACCGGCGCGCTGGCCATCATCGCAGCGGCGGTGTACTTTTTTCTGGTTCCCAGCCAAACTTCCATCAGCAGCATTTCCGGCCTTGCCATTGTGCTGGCCAACTTTGTGCCGCTTCCGCTCTCGGCCATTACCATGATTCTGAACGTGGTGCTGCTGATCATCGGCTTTTTCACCTGTGGGCGGGAATTCGGTGCAAAAACCGTCTACACCAGCCTGCTGCTGCCGGTGTTTCTGGCCGTGCTGGAGCGGCTGTTCCCGAACTGTGGCTCTCTGACGGGCAGCCAGGAGCTGGACGTGCTGTGCTACATTCTGGTGGTCAGCATCGGGCTGAGCATTCTGTTCAACCGCAACGCCTCCTCCGGCGGGCTGGACATTGTGGCCAAAATCATGAACAAGTACCTGCACATGGAGCTTGGCAAGGCCATGTCGCTCTCCGGTATGTGCGTGGCCCTCTCGGCCGCGCTGGTGTACGACAAGAAGTCCGTGGTTTTGAGCGTGCTGGGAACCTATTTCAACGGCATTGTGCTGGACCACTTTATTTTTGACCACAACCTCAAGCGCCGCGTGTGCATCATCACCGAAAAAGAAGAGGAACTGCGGCAGTTCATCCTGAACGACCTGCACAGCGGCGCCACCATTTATGAATCGTATGGCGCGTACAACCTGCAAAAGCGCCGCGAAATCATCACCATTGTGGACAAGAACGAATACCAAAAGCTGATGGCCTACATAATCCGGGAAGACCCGCACGCCTTCATCACGGTTTACACCGTATCGGACATTCGGTACCAGCCGAAAATGTGATGCAGCGTAAAACAGCAGCTCCTCGTTGGTTGAGGAGCTGCTGTTTTTGTTGGCGCGTGTTTTTTGAGGGAAGGCTTTTTGCGGTGACAGCCAGTAGCCGCACACTCCAGAAGCTGTTATAATAAGGTATACGATGCAGCTTTCACCGATAAGCGAGGCGACACAGATGTATTTTCAATACGGAGCAGCCGAGATCGACTATCTGAGCCAAAAGGACAAGCGGCTGGGCGAGGCCATCCAGAAGATCGGCCCGATTCAGCGCGAGGTGGACACCGACCTGTTTTCGGCCGTGGTGCATCACATCATCGGTCAGCAAATTTCCACCAAAGCGCAGGCCACCATCTGGCAGCGTATGCAAGAAGCCCTCGGCACGGTGGATGCTGCGCACATTCTCGCGGCTGGCGTGCCGCCGCTGCAAAAGCTGGGCATGACCTTCCGCAAAGCCGAGTACATCACCGACTTTGCACAAAAGGTGCAGAACGGCGAATTCGATCTGAAGCACATCGGGCAAAAGCCGGACGCCGAGGTCATTCAGGAGCTGAGCCAGCTGAAGGGAATCGGCGTCTGGACGGCGGAAATGATCCTGTTGTTCTGCCTGCAGCGGCCCAATGTGTTCAGCTACGACGACCTCGCCGTTCAGCGCGGCCTGCGGATGCTGTACCACCACCGCCGGATCGACCGCAAGCTTTTTGAAAAATACCGCAGACGTTTCAGCCCCTATTGCAGCGTGGCCAGCCTGTATCTGTGGGCTATTGCGGGCGGCGCTTTGCCGGAAATGCGGGACTACGCGCCGAAGAAATCAGCCAAATAATGCTTGTTTTCGTTTTTGTTTCGCTCCGATACGGGCAGTTGTTGCACCTCTCATCGGGCTTTCATTCAATTCGAGGTAACCGCCATGATGTACACCATGCACTACAATTCCCCGCTGGGCGGCATTCTGCTTGCCGCAGACGAAACCGGCCTGACCGGGCTGTGGTTCGACGGCGAAAAGTACTTTGCCGATACGCTCGCCCCGGAATACCAGGAGCAGGAGACGCCCATTCTGCTTGAGACCCAGCGCTGGCTGGACTGTTACTTTCGCGGGCAAAATCCGGACTTCACGCCGCCGCTTCACCCCATCGGTTCCCCGTTCCGGCAGGAGGTATGGGCGCTGCTGCGTCAAATTCCATACGGACAAACCACCACCTACGGTGCGCTGGCCCGGCAGCTGGCGAAGCAGCACAGCCTCGATCATATGTCGGCGCAGGCGGTGGGCGGTGCCGTTGGGCACAATGCGATTTCCATCATCATCCCCTGCCACCGGGTTGTTGGCTCAAACGGCAGCCTGACCGGGTACGCCGGCGGCATCGACAAAAAAGTAAAGCTGCTGACCCTGGAAAAAGTCAGCATGGATGCGCTTTTTATTCCCGCAAAGGGGACCGCACTGTAAGATTGGATGGGTATAAAGCAATAAATCCGGCCGATTGTTAATCGGTCGGATTTTTACATTTGCGGGTTAACTTGCCAACGGCGAAAGGCTTGTTAAAACCGTTCTTTATAATAGCTTCTGCCTGTGCCTTGCGAGCGTGCACCTGCCGAAACTATGCTAGAGAGAACGTTTTTTCATTCCAAAATAACAGGTCCGGTGGCCGTGCGGCAGCCACCGGACCCATGTTAAGGGAAGTATATCGTCCCACCGGGCGAGTGGTGGAACTTCGATTATTATTCTAACGGTACGAGAATGCGAATTTTGTCGTTTTATGGGGGAAGGATTAAAAAGATGAACCTCCGAAGGCAACTACCATTCTTCTGCTTATTTCACCCACCACCCGGCTCTATTCTCAGTCGCTCTGCCGCCATTTGGCTTGTATTGGAAATCGAATCCAGCCTTCTTCGCCTCAATTACCAGCGAATCGAGTTCGTGACCTCCGATGATCCAAAGTGCACCACCGCTGACGCGCTTGTCTACATAGCGCACATGATGTTGCTTCAACAGCTTCAGAATATTATCCAGCGGCGCTTCAAAGCCCGGAAGTACCTGTTGTTCTGGTTCACTGAGAAATTCAGGTTTTCCATTAGGGGCATCTTTTCTCTTAGTATTGGCACTGCTCTTATTTGTGTTGTTTTTTGTATTCAAGGCAGGTTTCTGCTTTTTATCGGCAGGAGCAGAAGGCCGCGCTTTTTCGCCGACCAGCGACTTGGCCGCATCGGAAACCACATTTCTCTGAACCAGGCTTTTAGGATCGAGTGCAGCATAAATCGTGCTTGTCACATCAATGAAATCATCACTGCTGCCTTCCTCCATAATTTGCGCAGCGCGAAGTTTAACGCAGCGCAGCAGTTCAGAAGTGCGAGCCGTATCGTTCTCCAGTTCCACTGCAGTTTCCGGCTCTATGCCGAAGGCCGAAAGCTCATCGATCACACGGTTTATCGTTTTTTCCGGTGCACGATAGTATTCGCTGCCGCGAATCCGGATGAATCTCCATCCCAGACGCTCCAGTATGGTCTGGCGCTCCATGTCTGCACGGATTTTTTCTTCACCGCTGTGCCAACGTTCGCCGTCGCACTCAATCGCTACCGTCTTTTTGCCGCACAAAGCCACCATATCCAACCGATAAGCACCGACTTTCCACTGCTGGACAAGGTGATACCCGCGGTCAGAAAGTTTTTTGGCAACGTTAGACTCGAACGGGGATTCTGCATGCGCATCAATTTCCGCGTGTTTTATTTCAGACGCGTGAGGATTGGCCGCATAATCAATCAGCTGCTTGCGCAGGTCACCTGGCTTCAAGTCATTGGCTGCATCAAGCGAGTGCACAACCCAAAGCTGATCTCTTGCACGGCTTGCGGCAACATTGTAACGCTTTCGCATAGCATCATCTACGCCAAAGCCCATCATGCGCAGCGGACCTTTGCTGGCGTTGCTGTCAACCAGACTAAGAAAGACAACATCACGCTCATCGCCTTGGAAATTGGCAGAGTTTCCACAAAGGATTTTCCGTGCAATGATTTCTTTTGCATCGATTTTCTGCTCTATTTCCCGCTGAATAACCTTGACTTGCTCATCGCCAAGCAGAGAAATGACCCCAAACGTTTTCCCATGATATTCTTCCTGCTCCATACAAGCTTTCATCAACGCAACGATGGTTTTGGCTTCTTTCTCATTGGTTTTGGCTCTTTCGGAACGAATGCCGTCTGTCACACGATAGTTGACAACAGCCGGGAGGAGTGTGCTGCTGCTGGCGTCCCGTAAGGGTTTGATTTTATTATCATAGGACAGCATATTGCTGAAACCGATAATGTCCGGTACGCAACGGAAATGCTCCCGCAGCATCAAGGGCTGGAACGTGGTTGCAGCAATGTCGTAAATCGAGGTTTTTGCGTTGTATAGGTGTGCGTTCGGAATTTTATCTCGCAGATACATCTGCTCCAACGCACTCATTTTATTGTCATCTGTACCAACTGCCATTGGGCTGACCTGTTTATCGTCACCAACAATAATCAGTTTCTTGCCCATGTACAAAATGGCGAGCGAAGAAACATCCGACTGGCTTGCCTCATCAATAATGACGACGTCAAATTTGTTTTCCTTCGGGTTCAAATTCTCCAATGCCTTGTTGATCGGCATAATCCAGCAGGGCACTGCGTTCTGGCATTTTGACATCAATTCTCGTGCTTTCGCTTTCAACGCCGGAGCAGTTTTGCCGGTACCCTTTCCTATACGCTTGACCGTTAATTTCCAGCCCTGCAAAGCCTGCTTCATATCAATATCGGCTTCGGTTCTGAGCAAAAGATGATACCATCCACACTTTTCCGCATATTCTGCCGTGATGGCTCGATAGTCCTTGCTTAATCTCAGGCTATCAGCTTGAAGCTGTTCAAATGGCTTTTTTACAATGCCATCAATGATGCCGGAAAGCTGCTTCCACTTCCATGCATCTTCAATGGTATCGGGGAGGATTTTCTCACCGTGAATCCCCTTGCGGTTCTGAATGGCATCAGCCCACTGCGGTGCAACAGATTTGAGCGAAACTAGCATGTCATCTCTGCTGCGTAGCAACGCGTATTTTTCGTACATTTTCTCTAAGGCAGAGAACGCAGCGGCATAACTTTGAACATTGCCTTTGCGCAGCGCATTGGAAAGCGCTGCGCAGAGGTTACTGGTACTGCGTTTTCCGGAAAGAAGAATTCGTTCATTTTGCTGGCGGACTTCCTCTTTCTTTCCTACCTCGAGAATCAGACGACAGATCTCGCAAAGGTTCGGAATCGTTTGCTGAATGGCATCAAGGATTTTGGAAGTGTCCGTCAAATCGGAATCCAAGGCGGTTGTTCCGAAGATTTGAGCAGAAGGAAGACCGGCAGCCTGCAGCAATTCCGTCAGCTTGGCATAGTCGTTCTGATACCAATTCAAGTAGGTCTGAATAGTCGGAATCCAATTGAGCGCGATTTGCTCGGGAGATTCTCCGTCTAAATCAAAGAAAGCCGGGACGCCGCGTCCTGCCAATAACTGATTCCAATATACAGCACATTTTTCCCACATTTCCGAAAATTCAATTGCATGCAGAATCAAATCGCAATCTGCGGCAGACTGTGCGAATTGACCGTTAATTTTTACACTTTCGTGGGCGGCAATATATTCTTTGTGGAATACTCGGGTCAGTGCTGGGATTTTTCCACCCGGATTGATGACCTCCTTCAACGCCGCAAACAGTGGCTTTAGTTCACCAACTTTTTCCGTCTGAACAAATGCAATTTCTTTTCCAAACTGTTCTTCAACCAGAGTTTCTGCGTAAGCACACGTCTCGTTGATTTGTTCAATTAACAATTCCCAGCGCCGAAGATAGGGGCCACCGTTTTTTCCGTCCACCGCAGCGGATTTCATCCATTCATCGATGGACGTAAAATTTGGGATACACGCCGAAAGCGCCTGCAATGCATCCTTACTCGGATAAGGAATCTTTGCGTTTCCATTAAGTCCCTCGATTTCAATCGATCGCTCCGTGGAGTGATTGTGAACTTTCCACTTTTGAATCTGCTCAATTTCCTTTACTCTGGCTTGTGCGGATTGCAATTCTCTCTGCAGGCGCTCAAATTCTGGAGGTGAGAGGAGTTCAATTGGATTTGGCAAATCAGTAAGGAGTTCTTTTTCATCGCTTTCCGATACACTTCCATTGCTGCGGTAAAGCTGTGTCAGCTGCTCAAACGTAAGAGGCAGAGCTGAGTGAAGCCGCACGTTACCCGGAATGTAGGATAGATCCTTTTCGTGTTCTACGACAAAAGCAGCCGCCTTGGATGGAGAAAGCTCCTCCCCGTTATATACAATGCAGTTGCATTCCTGATTCAACAAGGCAAAAATCTTGCGACGAACCTCGGAAAGCTGCTGAATCACCTGTTTGCGCTCTCTGGCAAGGCGTTCCATTTCCCGGCACATTTCGTACGAGGTGGTTTTTGACATTCTATTGGTAATTCCGTCCACCGAGCGTTCCATATCGCGGCTTGAATCTTCCAAAACTGATACACAAAGATTCTGCAAACCGGGCGCAACTTTTTCTTTCAGAACATTAAGGGCCTTCTTTGTGTGGCTTGTTACAAGAATACTTTTGCCCTGCGCGAGAAAGTGCCCTACCAGATTGGCAATGGTATGTGTTTTACCGGTACCCGGAGGTCCTTGCACCAAAACAGCATTGTATCTCTCGATGCGGTGCGCTATTTCAAGCTGTTCTTTGTTCGCCTCTTTAGAAAGCAGTACATCAACGCTCTCTCCGCCAACAGCAGCCAACTGCTCCTCCACAGATTCCTCACCGCAATCCTCCGGTAAATCAATTTTGCCGCCGCTGACGATATCTACGATAGGGGCAGGAACAAAATCGGTTTGCTGTATATTTTCAATGATTTTTTCGATTGCTTTCGGGGTTCCGTCCAACCGGTTTCGGACGATATAACAAGGCGAAAGATACAGCAGGAAGCGATTCTGTCGATCCCAGCCTTCCGGAATTCCGTTTTCCGAGAAAATGCTGTCGGAAGAAAGCTACCGAACCAATGCTTTCAGAAAAGCCGGTGTATCGATCCGATCCAGCGGGTGATAATCATTGGCAAGCAGATCATCGTTCAGCGCATTGATTGGATTAATGCCATCCATTTTCTGGAGCAGTGCAGAGTACAATTCAGAGGACGCGTCTGTATCGTGAATGGAAATGACATTTTCCTGTTCGTCATAGGTCAACTTCACTCTGCGCGTCAGTACTGGATGCACAATTTTGCCGTCCTGCGAATCACACAGCATACCATTTGCAACAATTAGCTCTTCGGTCTCAGCTTCTCTCTGCAATTCAAAATAAAGCTGGTACAGGTCTTTAAACAGCCTGTATGGTTCTTCAATCAACTTTTGACGCGCGGCCCATTCCGAGCGAAGCGAGAGCCAACTGTAATAGGCTTCGACCCGCTCCTTAGAATTCTCAAATCGTTCGATATAAGCAATCTCAGTGGAAGATTCTGTGGTTTCAGAAGCATCTGCTGCAAATGTTTTCTCAAGTGTAATCGTGGCTTTCATGTGGTAATCATCCCATCCTGGAAGCAGCCAATCCGAAAACAGCTCACTTGGTGCCGGGCATTTCTCAAATTCCGGCTTACGAACAGACAACAATACATCGCTTGCACTTTCGTCTTCTTCCGTCACCCGATCTCGATAAGCCACCGTGATGTATTCAGAAGCATCGGGGAGATCCGAAATTGAGAGATGCCATGGGGAATCCGCGACGTTCAAAACAACTTTTTGCTTGAGCTTGTTTAATTCTTTGATAAATTCAAACAAGGCAATTGCCTTTTCCTGATCGGATAAGGTTCGAACATTCTTTTCTGCCATTACAAGTATCCTCCGACAGTAACTCGCAAAGTGGAACAATCTATTTAGTGAATTATACTGCAGAATAGATACTTATAGCAAGCTATTTCGTCCAAAAAGCAACGGGTGCAAGTTTAAAATTCTTTTAAACGGATGTTCTATGACGCAGAACCAGTGGCTTCTGGTTTCCGACATACAAAAAAGCGGCTCAGTCTCACACACTGAACCGCTAAACGCTAGAAACCTACCATTAAGAAAGCACTTGCAACTCTTTATTTTGCTGTAACAATTTAATCAAGTAGAAAAAGCGTGAATTGAAATGTAATGTAGTCCAAAAGTAGTCAGCGCCATAAATTCCGGATAAACAACAAAAGACGGCAGCCGTTTTTCAACGCACTGCCGTCTTTATTCTGGTGCACTCTCAGGGACTCGAACCCTGGGCCCGCTGATTAAGAGTCAGCTGCTCTACCAACTGAGCTAAGAGTGCAGGT
>Ga0129312_1000757_pt1 | contig 23941 bp, 20 predicted proteins | sample O827metagenome_FD_94434 | JGI IMG/M metagenome (GOLD analysis project Ga0129312, IMG submission 94434) | Orangutan group fecal microbial communities from Wisconsin, USA - O827 metagenome | ecosystem: Host-associated > Mammals > Digestive system > Large intestine > Fecal | place: USA: Wisconsin... | reverse complement strand
AGTTTGAGATGGGAAATAAGTAATGGATATGTTGCAGTAACGATTTACAAACCGCTACTGCAACTTTTTTTCGGATATCTGCCGCGGTGCTTCCGCCATTGATCGAGTAGGTTTACGGTCTCAGTCCCATTCCGCCCTCGAGGGTGAGAGTTTCGCCGGAGAGATATTTGAAATCCGGGCTTGCCAGCTGGACACAGACGCGTCCGATCTCCAGCTCGGAATCAGCGAAATGTCCCATCGGAGGGATTTTCACGTTTGTCTTAAAGGCTTCCGGATACGCCTGCTGAAACTGTTCCAGCTGAGCAGTCCATGCTAACGGACATACAACATTGACATTGATGCCGTCGGGGCCCCATTCAGTCGCTGCCACACGGGAAAGACCGCGGATGCCTTCTTTTGCGGCTGCGTAGGCACACTGGCCGTAGTTACCGAACAGTCCGGCTCCGGAGGCAAAGTTGATGACGCTGCCCTTTGACTCCTTCAGGTAAGGATAGCAGGCTTTCATATAGTAGAAGGTTGCATAGAGGCCGGAATAGACCGCCAGATCAAACTGTTCCGTAGTGTTTTCGGCAAGAGGAACACCGGATGCGGAGGCCTGTGCGTTGTTGATAAGCACTTGGATCCCGCCGAAGGTATCGATGGTCTGCTTTACTACGCGCCGGATCACGGCCTCGTTATCGGCACCGGCGCTTACATCTGCCTGTATGGGGAGAACCTTGATCCCATAGAGCGTTTCCAGTTCCTTTTTTGCTTCCTCCAGCTTTTTCGTGTTGCGTCCGGTAATGACAAGATTTGCGCCCTCCTTTGCATAAGCGGTAGCAATTCCGTATCCGATCGAGCCACAGCTTCCATCCTGGAGTGCGGCGCGTCCGGCGCCGGTAATGAGGACGGTTTTTTCAGTAAAAAATCCCATAGTTGCCCCTCCTTAATTCTGCACACAAACTGTGCGATTATTTGTATAATTATTATAAAACGGGACGGAGAGAGCGGCAGATATCCATTTTAGTAATATTCCCGGAAAGGAATGAGGCTATTCTCACGGACGTTTGACTTAAACGAGCAGAGAGAGTACGAGAAATTACAGAGATAAAAATTTCAGTGGAGAAATTTCCGTATTTATGATAAGCTGAATAGGATCAGGTCATTAAGACCTAACGACAGTAGAATTTACGAGGTATCAGGGAGGAAGCAAAATGAAGATTGCAGTAGCTTATGATAACGGAAACGTGTTCCAGCATTTTGGAAAATCAGAAATGTTTAAGATCTATGATGTAGAGGGCGGACAGGTCGTATCCGGCGAGGTTATGGATTCCAACGGCGTAGGACATGAGGCTCTTGCAGGCCTTTTAGCAGAGCAGGGAGTTCGTGTTGTGATCTGCGGCGGAATGGGAGCCGGCGCTCAGGCTGCACTGGAGGAGGCCGGGATCGAGGCTGTTTCCGGAGCAGAGGGAAATGCAGACGAGGCAGTTGAGAAATACTTAAAGGGCGAGCTGGTTTCTGCCGGCATGAATTGCGATCATCACCATGAGGAAGAAGAAGGACATTCCTGCGGTGGCTGCGGAGGCGGCTGTGGAGGCTGCGGCGGCTGTGGCCCCCACATCGTACTGGAAGGAAAGAATGCAGGAAAGACCTGTAAGGTTCACTACAAGGGAACCTTCAATGACGGATCTCAGTTTGACTCCTCCTATGACCGCGGAGAGCCCCTTGAGTTTATCTGCGGAGCAGGAATGATGATCAAGGGCTTTGATGCAGCTGTTGTTGACATGGAAGTGGGAGAGGTTAAAGAGATCCATCTTATGCCGGAGGAGGCATACGGAATGCCGGATCCGAATGCGATCCTTACCTTTGAGATCGCCGAGCTTCAGGGCTCTGAGGATCTGACCGTAGGACAGAAAGTATATCTTTCCAATTCAATGGGACAGCCGGTTCCGGTAACCGTAACCGCAAAGGACAGCAATACGATTACCCTTGATGCCAACCATGAAATGGCAGGAAAGGAACTGAACTTTACGATCGAGCTTGTTGAGGCTGAATAATTACGGATAAATCTCATGAAACAGCTTTGCTAATGCCATAGTGGCCTTAGAGCGGTAGCCGCCGACCGGATATGCCAGATTGAGGTCTAAGCTCATTCCGTCCTTGCCGACGCAAAGATACTCGACATTCGGATCCGGAACGATGCAGGACTGGTAGGTGAAGGCAAGTCCGATCCCGGCGCGGGCCATAGCGGCAGCGAAGGGGGCTGTGATGTTTGTATTTCGGGCAATGGGTTCTATGTGGAGGCGTTCAAACTCGGTGCGGGCGATATTTCCGAGGATCGTCCGAGGCGGGCCGAGGATAAATTCAAATTTTGCCGCGTCGGTCAAAGAGACCCACAGCCTTCCGTTCTCCTTTCGGTGAACATATCGGAAGACCGGGTGATCCTTTGCAGCCACGATATAGATCTCATCCCGGGTCAGAAAGTCGATCTGCTTTTTCAGCCTTGTGCTGGGCAGAGCGATCAAAGCTATATCAAGAAGTCCTTCTAACAGCATGTCCTCTAAGGGCATGCTGTCTTTTTCTGTGATCTCCACATGGATATTCGGATATCGTTCATGAAAACGCTTTAATACGGAGGGGAGCAGATAGGTGCCGCGGAAGGTGCTGATGCCGAGGTTAATCTGACCGCCCTTCAATTCTTCAATATCCCAAAGCTCACACTTTGCCCGGTGATATTCCTGAAGGATCTGTCTGGCATGGGACAGAAACACGGAACCGGAGGCGGTCGGCCGCACTCCCCGGGCTGTCCTCATAAACAGAGTCGTGCCGAGCTCCGCTTCATATTGTAAAAGGAACTGGCTGAGGCTTGACTGGGCCATATACAGCTTTTCGGCTGCTTTTGAGATACTTCCTTCATCGGCGATAGTAACGATATATGTCATTTCCTTAAGATCCATGGCCCATCCTCCTGTTCAGCTATCGGTTTTATCGATATGTACTATTCAAAATTTTACATTTCTGCGATCACATAAATAGTATAAAATAAAAACAAAAAAAATCAACAGGAGGGGGAAAATGAGCAAGGTATCAATGAAGGGCGTCATCGATATGCATGTCCACACCAATCCGGATCTTCGTCTGCGCGCCTATGATGACTTTGAATTAATGGAAGCAGCTATCCGCGTGGGAGCAAGAGCGATCGTAATTAAGACCCATCAGGGAACTACGATGGATCGTGCTTATCTGTGCAACCGCCACAACAAGATCGTTCATGGAAATACAAACGATTTCACCATGTTCGGCAGCATTACCTTAAACCGTGTCGTAGGAGGGATCAACCCGAAGGCAGTCGATACTGCGTTAAAGCTGGGGGCAAAGGTCGTATGGCTTCCGACACAGTCTGCAAGAAATCATCTGGTAAAAAATAATCAGGATCCGTCCGGCTGCGTCGATGTTGTCCGCGACGGAAAGATCGTTCCGGAGTTAAAGGATGTACTTGAGCTGATCAAGGATCACAATGCCGTTCTTGGAACTGCCCATATCTCCCCACAAGAGGCCTTCGTGGTCGTTGAGGCAGCAAGAAATGCAGGAGTAAAGAATATCGTCATCACCCATCCGGAGTGGTGGATCGTTGACATGAGCGTCGAGGATCAGCTCCGCATGGTCAAGGATTACGATGTGATCTTAGAGCGCTGCTATGCACAGAACATGGGAGGCGGAAAGTATAAGAGCAATCTGCCCTCCAATCTGGAGATCATCAAGGAAGTAGGCTATAAAAATGTTATGGTGGACACCGATGGCGGTCAGACAGAAAATCCCCACTGGGAGCTTGCCATGGAGGAATACATGCAGTATCTTGCCGATCACGGTATCCCGGAGGAACAGATCTACTACATGACAAGAACCATTCCGTCCCGCCTTTTAGGACTGGAAGAATAAGATAATTGGAGGAATACTGATATGATTAGCATAGTTCTCGTTGCAGCGATCGCTCTGGCAGTTGTTCTCGGATACAAGACAAAGATCAATACCGGACTTTTCTGTATCGCATTTGCCTACCTGATCGGATGCTTTGCACTGGGAATGAAGACAAAAGAGCTGATCGCATGCTGGCCGACAAGTACCATGTTTGTGATCCTCTCTGTTTCCCTGTTTTATAATTTTGGCGCTATTAACGGAACCCTTGAAAAGATGTCCTCCGCCCTGCTCTATGCCTGCAGAAGCTTCCCGGGACTCCTTCCCTTTGCCCTCTTTTTCGTGGCAGTCGTACTTTCCGTTATGGGAGCAGCATACTTTACCGTACTTGCCTTCTTAGCTCCGATCACTCTCTTGATCTGTGATGAGGCAAAGATGGACAAGGTAACAGGCGCGGTTGCAATCAACTGCGGCGCTTTGGCAGGCGGTAACTTCCCGACGGCAGCGCTGGGCGTTATCTTCCGCGGTCTTATGGACACCGCCTATGAGGCAGAGCCGTCCTTAATCGCTCCGGATTCCTTCTCCGAGGAATTAAAGATTTTCGGCTTTGCCGTTATTTTCTCTCTTATTTTGATCGCGATCTTCCGTTACGGCTTCAAGTCCAACAGAAATATCGGTAAGGGCGTAACCTTTAAGAAGCCGGAGCCCTTTAATGATAAGCAGAAAAAGACACTGGCTCTTATGCTGGTCATGATGGCAGTTGTCCTGATCTTCCCGCTTTTAAAGATGATCCTTCCGGGAAATGCACTGATCAAGACCATCAGCGGAAAGATCGATGTAGGCCTTGTAGCAGTATGCTTTACTGTAGTGGCCCTTCTTATGGATCTGGCGCCTCAGAAGGAGGTTATCGCAAAGGTACCGTGGAATACGATCATCATGATCGCCGGTGCAGGAATGCTGATCGCCGTTGCGGTTAAGGCAGGTACGATTGATGCACTGTCTGCATGGATCGGCTCTAATGTTCCGGTAGCACTTGTTCCGATCGCCTTCAGCCTTGTAGCAGCCTTCATGAGCTTCTTCAGCTCCACCACAGGTGTTGTTGCTCCGGCTCTGTTCCCGTTAATCCCGGCTCTGGCCGTATCCACAGGCCTCAATCCGGCCGTGCTCTTTGCCTGCACAGTGCTTGGCGCACAGTCCAGCGCCATCAGCCCATTCTCATCCGGCGGCAGCCTGATCCTTGGCTCCTGCGGAAATGAGGAGGAGAGAAATGATCTGTTCAACCGCCTGTTATTTGTTGCAGTTCCGGTCAGTGTGATCAGCTGTGCAGTTTATAATGTAGTTGTTGCAATGGTCTTATAGTTTATGATATCGGCCGCAGAAAAGTCGGCAGACAGGAGTAAAGATGGAAAAGATTAAGATGATGACTCCGCTGGTAGAGATGGACGGAGATGAGATGACCAGGATCCTCTGGCAGTATATCAAGGATGAGCTGCTTCTTCCCTTTATTGATCTGAACACAGAATATTATGATCTGGGTCTGGAATACCGTGACAAGACAAATGATCAGGTTACCATTGATTCTGCTGAGGCAACAAAGAAATACGGAGTTGCCGTAAAGTGTGCCACGATCACAGCGAACGCTGCCCGTGTGAAGGAATATAACCTGAAGGAAATGTGGAAAAGCCCGAACGGAACGATCCGTGCGATCCTTGACGGAACCGTATTCCGTTGCCCGATCATTGTAAAAGGCATCGAGCCCTGTGTAAAGAACTGGAAAAAACCGATCACGCTGGCAAGACACGCTTACGGTGATGTATATAAGAACGCAGAGCTTCGCATTCCGGGAGCCGGTGAGGTAAAGCTTGTATACACTCCGGCAGACGGAAGCGAGGAGCAGACCATCACGGTTCATCAGTTTGAGGGGCCGGGCGTAGTTCAGGGACAGTATAACTTAGACGATTCCATCGAAAACTTTGCCAAGAGCTGCTTTGAGTATGCCCTTGCCACAAAGCAGGATGTCTGGTTTGCCACAAAGGATACGGTTTCCAAGAAATATGACCATCGCTTCAAGGATATTTTCGCAGAGCTCTTTGAGAAAGAGTATAAGGAAAAATTTGCGGCAGCAGGGATCGAATACTTCTATACGCTCATCGATGATGCGGTAGCCCGTGTCATGAAGGCCGAGGGCGGATTTATCTGGGCCTGCAAGAATTATGACGGCGACGTGATGAGCGATATGGTCTCCTCAGCCTTCGGCTCTCTTGCAATGATGACCTCTGTTCTGGTTTCCCCTCACGGATACTATGAGTATGAGGCGGCTCACGGAACCGTACAGCGTCACTACTATAAGCACCTTAAGGGCGAGGAAACTTCCACAAACTCTGTGGCAACGATCTTCGCATGGTCCGGAGCGTTAAGAAAGCGCGGTGAGCTGGACGGAAATAAGGAGCTTATGGAATTTGCGGATAAGCTGGAGAAGGCAACGATCGATACGATTGAGAGCGGAAAGATGACAAAGGATCTGGCTCTTATGACTACACTTCCGGATCCGGTGGTATTAAACAGTCTGGACTTCATCGTTGCCATCAGAAAAACACTGGAAACGATGTTATCCTGCTAGAAACCTCATAGCCGTTTAACTTAAAAAGGAGCATTGCCCTTCGAGGCAGGATCAGAGGATCCGGTATCGATGGACGATGCTCCTTTTTTATGATTCTATTCTATTCCGAAAGACCGAAGGCATCATGGACGGCGTTCATGGCAGCCACGGCATCCTTTGACGGGATTAGGACGGTGATGCGGATCTCGGAGGTGGCGATCATGTTGATGTTGACGTTCTGATTGTAGAGGCATTCAAACATTTTTGCCGCAACGCCGGGGTTTGAGATCATTCCCGCACCGACGATGGACAGCTTGACCATGTCGCAGTCGTATTCAATATGCTCAAAATTGAGAGTTTCCTTGCGCTCCTTTAAGAGGGAGAGGGTTTCCTTTAAATTATCGTCGGCAACCGTGAAGGAGATATCCTTTGTGCCGTCATGACCGGCTGACTGAATGATGATATCCACATTGATATTGGCCTTCGCCAGCACATTGAAAAGCTTGAAAACAGTTCCCGGTGTGTCCGGAAGTCCGAACACAGAGATTCGGTCAGCACTTTTATCCAGAGCTACTCCACTGATGAGCATCCGTTCCATTTTATTTACGACCTCCTTAACTACAGTACCTTCTGAGCGATTTAGACTGGAGCGCACGATGAGCGGCACCCCGTATTTTTTTGCCATCTCCACAGACCGGTTATGAAGGACACCGGCTCCCAGAGTGGCCAGATCAAGCATCTCGTCGTAGGTGATCTCCTTCAATTTTTTTGCCGTCGGGACAAGGCGCGGGTCTGCGGTATATACCCCGGCGACATCGGTATAGATCTCGCAGGCGTCGGCGTGAAGCGCCGCGGCCAAAGCAACGGCTGTCGTGTCGGAGCCGCCGCGTCCCAGTGTGGTATAGTCATCAAATTTATTGATCCCCTGAAAGCCGGTGACGATCACGATCTTCCGGTCGTCAAGCTCCATGCGGATCCGCTCTGTATCGATCCTTTTTAAACGTGCGTTTCCGTAAACGGAGGTGGTGTGCATGGCAACCTGAAAGGCGTTGAGGGAGATGGCCCGGACACCCAGCGTATCCATGGCCATTGCCATAAGTGCCACAGACATCTGTTCACCGATCGTAAAGAGCATATCCATCTCTCTTTTCGGCGGGTTCGGATTGATCTCCTTTGCTTTTTGGATCAATTCGTCAGTATATTTTCCCATTGCGGATAATACGACAACAATATCATTTCCTTTTTGATAATCTTCAATGCAGCGTCTGGCCACATTGAAGATACGGTCTTTATCGGCGACGGAAGTGCCGCCAAACTTCTTAACTATTAACATGATGTCCTCCGATAACCGTATTCTGACTGTGTGTTCTGTCACAGTGTCAATATACTATTTCTTCCTTTTTGCGTCAATGAAAAGTTATGTATAAATACAGCGGCATTGTAAAAACCATGGGGATGTGTTACACTGTAGTGAACGACACATTCAGAGGAGGGATTTTATGAGAGGAAGAAAGCTACGGAATTTCCTGATAGAATCCAAAAGGATGCTCTTAAAAAAACCGGTGGTATCAGCAGTCTATATCGCACTCCGGGCGGCGGTGATCCTTGTAATGATCGCACAGTTTTTTAACAGGAACTTTGAGAATGTCTTCCTGTGTGCGCTGACGCTGATCCTTTTTATTCTCCCGACGGTCTTAGAGCGAAAGCTTGAGGTCGATCTGCCGGATACGCTGGAGATCATCATCCTTTTATTTATTTTTGCGGCGGAGGTGCTGGGAGAGATAAGCGCCTACTATACGACATATCCGCATTGGGATACTATGCTCCATACGTTAAACGGATTTTTATGTGCGGCAGTGGGCTTCTGTCTTGTGGATCTTTTCGACCGGAGCGAGCGGTTTTCCCTGACCCTTTCCCCGGTATTTATGGCGATCGTGGCCTTCTGCTTTTCCATGACGATCGGAGTGCTGTGGGAGTTTTTTGAGTGCTCCATGGATCGGATCTTCCTGTTTGATATGCAGAAGGATACGGTGGTAACAGCGATCTCGTCGGTAATGCTGGATCCGGCAGGAGGAAACCACGCGGTGGTGATCAAAAATATTTCCGATGTCATCGTCATCGCAGACGGAAAGGAGATCCCCCTCGGCGTGGGAGGTTATCTGGATGTAGGGCTTTACGATACGATGGAGGATCTGTTCGTCAATTTCATCGGCGCAGCCGTATTTTCCGTGATCGGCTATTTCTATGTAAAGGGACGCGGGAAGGGGAAATTTGCCGGAAGATTTATCCCGAAGATCCTTGAAAGGGAGATAGAGGATGAGGAGCCGTAAAGCAGACACAGAGCCGGCAGAGAGGCCCGTTTTCAGATGCCGCTTGACAAGGCCTGCCGTGAGGGTTATATTTATTAGCAAATAGAATAATACTCGTACCGGGGAGCCCGTAAGAGCGGGCTGAGAGTTGGCTGCGCTGCCAAGACCCGTATACCTGATTTGGATAATGCCAACGTAGGAAGAAATGGAAACAACGTGAAAAGTGGAGATACCTGCGTATTTCCGCTTTTTATTTTTGGGAAGGAAGTGCATTTATGAATTGCAGACCGGAGGATATGCGTCTATATGCGGTGACAGACCGTGCATGGTTAAAGGGAGAAACGCTGGAGAGCCAAGTGGAAAAGGCCCTGAAGGGAGGGGCCACATTTGTTCAGCTTAGGGAAAAGCATCTGGATACAGAGGCTTTTCTGGAGGAAGCAAAGAAGCTTAAAAACTTATGTGCCCGTTATCACGTTCCGTTTGTGATCAACGATAATGTAGAGATCGCTCTTTTAGTGGATGCGGATGGTGTCCACGTTGGCCAGAGCGATATGGAAGCCCTCGAGGCCAGAAAAAAGCTGGGGCCGGATAAGATCATCGGCGTTTCCTGCAAGACCGTCGAGCAGGCCCTTCTGGCACAGTCCCACGGTGCGGATTATCTCGGCGTGGGAGCCATGTATCCGACCGGGACAAAGACAGATGCAACCGCAGTGACGCCGGAGGCTCTGGCGGCTGTCTGCAAGGCAGTGGATATCCCCGTCGTTGCGATCGGCGGGATCCGAAAAGACCGTCTTGCCCCTCTTAAGGGTACCGGTGTGGATGGCGTGGCAGTCGTCAGTGCCATTTTTGCGGCGCCGGATATTGAAAAGGCGGCAAAAGAATTAAAGGAGTCCGTAACACAGCTTCTGTGTGAGGAATAGATCAAAAGGGCGGCACATTGGGGGCACCACCTTGCGTCGCCTGAGAACAAACAAAAGTTATTGATGCCTGAAAGTGAGGAAAATGATGAAGACAGCATTAACGATCGCCGGAAGTGATTCCAGCGGAGGCGCCGGGATCCAGGCCGACATCAAAACCATGATCGCAAACGGAGTATATGCCATGAGTGCGATCACAGCATTGACAGCCCAGAACACGACCGGCGTTCAGGGGATCTTTGAGGTATCCCCGGAATTTTTGGAACAGCAGATCGACAGTATTTTTACGGATATCCGCCCGGATGCGGTAAAGATCGGAATGGTAGCTTCCGAAGGCCTGATCCGTGCAATTGCCGGAAAGCTGCAGCAGTACAAGGCAGAAAATATCGTTGTGGATCCGGTCATGGTAGCGACCAGCGGCTCCAAGCTGATCAGCGACAGCGCCATTGACACCTTAAAGGAATGCCTTCTTCCGATGGCAGCCGTTCTTACCCCGAATATCCCGGAGACAGAGGTTCTTTCCGGAATGCGTGTAGCGTCTGCCGAGGACATGATCGCGGCGGCTAAGCATATCAGTGAAACCTATCACTGTGCCGTTCTCTGCAAAGGGGGACATCAGTTAAATGATGCCAATGACCTGCTTTATCGTGACGGCGGATACCGCTGGTTCAACGGACGGCGGATCGACAATCCCAACACCCACGGAACCGGCTGCACCTTATCCAGCGCCATTGCATCGAACCTTGCAAAGGGTTACGATCTCGACACAGCCGTAGAGCGGGCGAAGGAGTATATTTCCGGCGCACTGGCAGCTATGCTCGATCTGGGACACGGCTCCGGCCCGATGGATCATGGTTTTGATCTTCATAACAGCAAATTTGCGGGGTGATGCGTATGACAACAACAGAAAAGCTGTTAGAAGCGGCAAAGGATATCTGGGCAGAGTACAACACCCACCCGTTTGTTGAGGGGATCGGTGACGGAAGCCTAGACAAAGAAAAATTTAAATACTATATGATACAGGACTATCTGTATCTGATGGATTATACACGTGTATTTGCAGCAGGCGCGGCAAAGGCAAAAGATATGGAAACAATGCGCCTGTTTGCGGGTTATACCCATGCGATCTTAGACGGAGAAATGGATATCCACAAGGCATATATGGAGCGCCTTGGCATTATCCCGGAGGAGGCCGAGGCGGCAAAACCGGCCCTCGACAATGTTTCCTACACCTCTTATATGCTCCGTATCGCCTACGAGGAGGGACAGGCAGAGGTTGCCGCAGCGATCCTTTCCTGTGCGCTCAGCTATGAGGTGATCGCAAAGAAGCTTATCGAGAAAAACCCGGAGGCACCGAACCATCCGTTCTACGGCGAGTGGGTGAGGGGCTACGCCTCCGACAGCTATCATGACGAAAATGTGATACTGATCTCTCTGATGGATCGGCTGACAGAGGGATATTCCAAAAAGCAGCTTGAGCATTTAAAGGAGATCTTTACGTTATGCTCCAGATATGAAAAGGCATTCTGGGACATGGCATGGGAAATGAGGCGGTAGAGGTATGCTGGAATTTAAGAACGTATGCTTTCAGTACGACTCAGAGGATTTTTCCATTATCGACCACCTCTCCTTTTCGGTCCGGCACGGAGAATTTGTGTCGGTGATCGGCGCCTCCGGCTGCGGAAAAAGCACGATATTCCGGCTGGCAAACCAGCTCCTTCATCCGGACTCCGGTGAGATACTGGCCAACGGAAAAAGCATAACAGGGCTAAAGAGCTACTGCGGATATATGCCGCAGCATGATCTTTTATTCCCGTGGCGCACGGTGAAGGAAAATGTGAAGCTGCCTATGGAGATCGCAGGCGGATATACAAAGGCGGAGATGAATGAAAGGGCAGATCGGGCATTAGAGTCCGTCGGTCTTTCCGGATGGGCGGACAAGGCCCCGAGAGAGCTGTCGGGCGGAATGCGCCAGAGGGCTGCCTTTGCCAGAACGCTGCTTACCGGATCGGATCTCCTTCTTCTGGACGAGCCCTTTTCCGCGTTGGACTATCTTACGAGGCTTTCCATGCGGGAGTGGCTTCTGGAGCAGTGGGAAAAAGAGAAAAAGACAGTTCTTTTCATCACCCATGACGTGGAGGAGGCAGTATTTCTGTCCAGCAGGATCCTAGTCGTGGAACAGACGCCCATCACGAAGCTTACGTCCATCGAGGTTCCGGCGGAGTACCCCCGGACACGGGAGGAATTACAGAGACCGGAGATCATGGAGCTTAAGGAGCGGCTGATCGAAATGTTAAGGAGAGAACCGTCATGAAAAAAAGAAGGATCCAAAATTCTACACTCCCCGCAGCCATTCTGGTATTTATCCTGCTTCTTATCTGGCAGGCGGCGGCTCTGGGGATCGATGCGGCGTATATCCTTCCGTCACCGATTCAGGTGCTGGTACGGCTTTGGGAGCTTCGGAAGCCGCTGTTTACGGCACATCTGCCCGCCACCATGTCCATTGTGGCCATCGGCCTTGTGATCTCGGTGATACTGGGAGTCGGTCTTGCCGTGCTCATGGATGCCAGCGAAACGGCAGAAAAGGCGCTGTATCCCCTTATCATTGCTTCGCAGACGATCCCGACAACGGCATTAGCACCGCTTTTTGTGCTGTGGTTCGGATATTCGATCTGGAGCAAGGTACTGGTAACTGTCCTGATCACCTTTTTCCCCATCACCATCACCTTGTTTGACGGGTTTAAATCCGTGAAAACGGAGATGGAGGAGCTTTTGTTTACCTTTGGGGCAGACAGGCGCCTGATCTTCTTTCACTTAAAGATACCGGCTGTCCTTCCCTGCTTTTTTTCAGCTATAAAAATGGCAGTTCCCCTCTCCATCATCGGAGCAGCCATCGGAGAATGGCTCGGAGCCCAGAGCGGCCTCGGATATTTCAGCCGGAGGATGATGACCCAGCTCGACGGGGCAGGCGTGTTTGCACCGATCCTGCTGCTTTCCGTTGTGGCGATGGCCTTTGTCGGTCTCGTGACGGTTCTGGAGAAACGGCTGATCCACTGGAGGAGCGATCTGTAGGGAGCGCATTAAACACAAAAAATAAACACAGAGGAAAATATAAATGATAAAATTATACGGAATGAATAAAATGAAACATACAGCGGCACTTCTTGCCGTATCCCTTATGTGCGGAGTGCTTGGTGGCTGCGCAGGAAACCAGAAGGCAGAAACAACAGCAGCGAAGGCGGCCTCAGAACAGGCAGCAGCAGACAGCCAGACTGCGGCCCCGGAGCAGACAACGGAGGCGAAGAAGCAGGAGGAAAAGGAGCTTCGTGAGATCAATGTCGTTCTGGACTGGTATCCGAATGCGATCCACACCTTCATCTATACCGCCATCGACCGCGGCTACTATGCGGAGGAGGGGCTCGATGTTAAGGTACGCTTCCCGGCAAACGATAATGATGCTCTGGCCCTTGTTGCAGCAGGAAAGGCAGAGCTAGGCATGTATTATCCCCATGATGCGATCCAGGCAGTTGCAAATCAGGGAGCCGGTATCCGCTCGATCGGTGCCATCGTGCAGTCTCCGCTCAATATCATCCTTTCCCTTAAGGAAAAGAATATCAAGAGCCCGGAGGATCTGGTAGGAAAAACCGTAGGCTATGGCGGAACTGCCTTAAGTGAAGCTCTGGTAAAGTGTATCATGGAAAATGTGGGCGCCGATGCTTCCGATGTCAACCTCATTAATGTCGGATTCGAGCTCATGAGCTCCATGACCACCGGAAACGTGGATGCCACGATCGGCTGTCTGGTAAACCACGAGGTACCGCAGATGGAGGAAGAAGGCTTTGAGGTAAATTACTTTATGATGGACGAATACGGAGTCCCCAACTACTATGAGGCGGTTTTCCTTGCAAATAATAAGATGATCGAGGAGGAGCCGGATGTTCTTGCCGGATTCTTACGCGCCTCCAAGAAGGGCTTCGATGACTTTAAAAACGATCCGGACGGATGCCTGACGATCCTTATGGACAACCAGAACGAAGAAAACTTCCCGCTCTCAAGAAGTGTTGAGGAAAAATCCTGTGCTACCCTTCTTCCGTTAATGGAAACAGAGGATGCCGCATTCCTGACACAGACAAAGGAGTGCTGGCAGGAAAACATCGACTGGATGTTTGAGAACGGCCTTATCGACAAGAAGGTCGAAGTGGATGAGGTAATGACGGTATTGGAATAAAATAACGGATAGCTTCGGCGTTTGCCCAGGCATATCGGAAAAAACAGGTGAGATGCGCTGACATTCTTGCCTGTTTTTTACTTAATAGATAGATACATTCAATAGATACATTCTTTTCGCAAAATCCTTTACGGCTTTGCATAGAATATGTTATGATATAATATGGTCTGGTAACCGGACCGGAAAAAACAGGTTATAAATTTTTCCAAACTGATCAGAATGGGGGGGACGGCGTATGGAGGATCGATGGATGCTGAGAGTTTACGGAGCGAGGGGCTCCTGTCCGGCATCAGGTACCGTAAATTCCGGATATGGATCTCATACATCCTGCACGGCAGTCGAGCTGGGGGAGACAACCGTAGTCTTTGATGCCGGAAGCGGTCTGACCCGTCTGGGATATGAACTAAAGAATCGAATACGCTCCGGACGTCTGGATATTTTTATGAGCCATCTCCACATGGATCATCTGATCGGACTGTTTGGTTTTCCGCTCTTTTTCGATCCGGGCTGGGAGATACACCTTTACGGTGCCAGACGAAAGAAAAAAGAATTTTATCTCCAGCTTTCCCAGATCATCTGCCCGCCCTACTGGCCGGTGGGGATCGAGGATTTTACCGCAAAGGTACAGATCCACGAGATACAGGAGGGCTCCGTAGTAAAATGCTGCGATGATGCCAGTGTAAAGGTCGGAAAGGGCTTTCATCCCAATGGCAGCCTGATGTTCCGCCTTGAAGGAAACGGAAAGAGCGTTGTTTACGGGCTGGACTGCGAGGTAAACAACGATATGGAAAAGAAGCTGACAAGATTTTCCAAAGATGCGGATGTTCTTGTCTACGATGCGACTTATATGCCGGAGGATATGCCGGATCACGTGGGCTGGGGACATTCCGACTGGAAAAGCGGGATCAGGATAGGAGAAAACGCCTCTGTGAAAACGCTTCTTATGACACATTTTGCATGGGAATATCCGGATGAAGTGCTCATGGAGCAGGAGAAGATGGCAATGAAGGAAAGTAAACGATGTATTTTTGCACGAGAAGGGATGAACATGCAGATATGAACGACCACGACGTAAATACAATACTTGATATCGGAATTTCCCTGTCTTCGGAAAAGGATCTGAATCGTCTTCTGGAAAAGATCTTATCTAAAGTGATGGAGCTTACCCATTGTGATGCGGGAACTCTGTATCTTCTGGACAACGATGTACTGAAATTTAAAATAATGCGGAACAATACCATGAAAACCTACGAGGGAGGGGACGGAGAGGATCCGAAGCTGCCGCCGGTGAGACTGAGCCGGGAAAATGTATGCAGCCTTTCACTTTTAGAAGGAAGGACAGTCTGCGTAGCCGATGTAAGGAACTGTGCGGAATACGATTTCTCCGGCCCGATCCGATACGATTCCATGACGGGATATCGGACAAAATCTATGCTGGTCGTTCCGATGATGAACCGGGTCGGAGAAAAGCTGGGAGTCGTACAGCTTATCAACGCCATGGACAACAATAACGAGGTCTGTGAATTTTCGGAGGAGCTTATCCACGTTGTGGAATCCATTGCATCACAGGCCGCGGTAACCATACAGAACGTCAGGTATATCGAAGACATCCGCGGGCTTTTCGATTCTCTGGTAAAGCTCATGTCCTCCGCAGTCGATGCCAGAACACCGTATAACGGAGCTCATACCCGCCATATGGCGGAGTACGGGGAACGGTTTATCGATTATCTGAATAAAGCTTATAAGAAAGAAAACGGGGAGATCCGGTTCCGGTCGGAGCACAAGGATGCCCTGTTGATGAGTATATGGCTCCACGATATCGGAAAGCTTGTGATCCCGCTAGAGGTCATGAATAAAGAAAAACGATTATCAAAGCTTCAGGAGCTGACGTTAAAAAACCGTTTGGAGCGGATCCGCTTTCTGACCGAGATACGCAGGCTGCGGGGAGAGTGTAACGATGAGGAAGCAAAGGAGATCGGCAAACGGCTTCTTGAGGTCGGGAAGCTGACGGAGGATATCAACCGATCCGATTTCCTGACGGAGGAAAGGCTGAAAGCCCTTAATGCGGCAGGAGACCTTACCTATATCGAGGAGGACGGGACTGAGAAGCCCTGGATCAGTAAGGAGGAAAAAGAAGTACTGTCGATCCGGAAGGGAACGCTCACAGATGAGGAGCGGAAGGTGATGGAAAGCCATGTGGTGGTTACGGACGAGTTTCTGTCCAAGATCAAATTTTCCAGTCAGCTTTCTTCTGTCCGGACGTGGGCGGCGTCGCACCATGAGTTTATAAACGGAAGCGGATATCCGAAGGGACTGTCGGGAGATCAGATCCCGATCGAGACGCGGATCATTACGATCCTTGACATATTCGATGCACTGGTGGCTACAGATAGGCCCTATAAGAAGGGAATGCAGATCGACACCGCACTGTCGATCCTGAAAAAAATGGCGGATACAGAAGGGAAGCTGGATCCTGTGCTTACGCAGCTTTTCACCGAGAGCCGCTGCTGGGAAAAAGAGGAGGTAGAATAATAATGGGTTATGTAAGGAAGATCAGACGAGCCGCAGCGATCCTGCTGACCGTTTGCATGACGCTTACCGGGATCACGCCGGTTTCTGCGGCGGAAACGGCTTCCGATATGCGTCTTACCAGAACAGAGGGTACTGTGCTGGTAACAAACCGCAACGGAAAAGAAGTGGGCGTAAAGGCCGATATGAAGCTGTTCCACGGCTATCGCATCAAAACGGAGGATATCAGCTACGCATGGATGTCCTTAGATACATCTAAAATGGCGAAGCTGGACTGCAAGAGTGATGCGGAGGTACACCAGAAGGGCAAGAATCTGGAGATACTTTTAAACTCCGGAAATCTGTTCTTTAATGTGACGGAAAAGCTTGCAGAGGATGAAAGCCTGAACATCCGCACATCAACGATGTTGACCGGTATCCGCGGAACGGCCGGCTGGGCAAAGATCCTTGACCAGTGGCATTCACGGATCTATATTCTGGAGGGTACGGTGGAGTGCTCTGTCACAGACCCTGTTTCCGGTCAGCTAAAGACAGCCGCTGTCCACTCCGGGGAATATGCGGACGTCTATGTTTATGACGAGCCGAAGAAAAATGAAAAGTGTGATATTATCATAAAACGTCTTCGGGAAGAAGATGTGCCCGGTTTCGTAGCAGTAGAGTTGTATGGCGATAAGAAGCTCTGCGACCGGATCAAGGGAGCCTCAGGTCTGGATACAGACCGTATCGTGGCAGGAGCCCATGACAGACTGCGTAAGGATGAGGATGCCCTGAGACAGCAGCTAAAGGACAAGCAGACCGAGGAAGACAAGCAGAAAAATGCCGGAAAGATAAAGCCGATGTATGCCATGAAGGAGGAGAACGACGATGGCAGCAGCGGCGGAGGCGGCGGTGGTTATGTAAAGCCGAGTCGCCCGACACCACCTGCTGAGGAAGAAACAACAACTGCGGCGGAAACAACGTCAGCAGAAACAACGGCACCGGAAACAACAGCGCCGGAAAAACCATCCGACGAGATTTCTCTGATGATGCCGGTTTCCGCGCAGGAGGTAAATGACTATTTTAAAACGTATAAGAAAGCTGTTCTGATTCCGAATCCGGATCCCCAGTATAATCATTTTTATGTGGCAGATGCCACCGGACATCCGCTGGAGGGACAGACACTTACCGTACCGGCAGGAAAGAGCCTTGTAGTCTCTGACGGTATAGACACGACCGTATTGCCGGGCTATGTACTCCAGATCGATGGAACGATGGATTCCAAAAATGATCTGATCAATCAGGGAACGGTCAATAATACCAGCACGAATACGCTTCTCGTAGGAACAAAGCTGAATAACATGGGAAGATTCACCAATACGGGACGGGTCGTGGCAGATGAGATCTGGTGCAGTGCAGATGGCCAAATGGTGGGAGTCCTTGATAATACTTCTACCGGAAGGCTGGAGGCGAAAACGCATATATATATCAATGGCGGAAGGCTGCTCGAGAATGGAACGATGATAACTCCTGTGCTTACAGGAAGCGGCGGCAGTGTCGATCTGAACGGAAGCGGTGATCAGCTTCCGAAGCTTGACCTTGCAGACGGTGAGATAACAATCCGGCAGGGCAGCTATCCGGATGTGACCGTAAAGGATTCTAAGACAGAGATCATCGGCGGAGCCTTTGATACAGTAATTGTTAAAAATGAGAAAGCTTCTACAGCGGAGAATACAAAAAATCTGACGTTTAAGGGCGGAGAGATCAGTAAAGGGATCCTTGTCGAGTACCCCAGCGGAGTTGGAGATCTTGCGGAAAATGGCCCGCTTCTTATCGTAGAAGGCGGCACGATCCATGCAGGCCCAGCCTCCGGCGCGATCACGGTCAACTGCCCGAAAGATATGGATCCGACGCTTCAGCCGGATGTGGTGATCCGGGGCGGCAGCATCGACAGCATCGACGCGGGAAAGAGTGCCATCGATATTCAGAGCGGAGTTGTCGATATCCACAGCGTCGATGATAAGGGAAATCCAACCGGTCTTGCCCTTTGTGCCGACAGCGTGGATAAGCTGTTTACGATCAATGACCAAGGCAATGATGTCAGCTTTGCCAGATGGTATCACCTAGATGGAAAGAATGGAGTTTCCTCCATCGCAGTAGGTTCAAAAAGCCTGCTGACCTGCAGGGAGGAAAAGGGCAACCTTCAGCTTACCAATGCAGCAGATGGACTGGTAAGTGGAGCCAGAGCACTGAAGGGCGGCGAGAAGCTGATCCTAAGCCGGGATATGTCACCAAAAGAGGAGCCGGGAACAGAGGCACATGTAGTAGAGATGGGAGATACGTCTGATACGGCAGAACCGGCTGTTCTGGATCTGAATGGCCATACGCTTACGGGCTTTGAATTTGATATCAAGGCGTCTTCCAATGTGGAGATCCACGGGTCTGATCAGGAAAAGAGCGGAACGATCCTCTTTACGGATACTAAGTGTATTTCTTCTTCCGGAAAACTTGTCCTTCGCGGCGGTACCTATAAGAACACAGCCGGAAACAAGGTTCTGCATGTAATGGACAATGCAGAGGTCACACTGACGGAGGGCAGCACGCTGTTAAATGAAGCCAAACAAGGGGATAAGGCAACAGGAACGGTTATTGAAAATAACGGACATCTCGTGATCGGAGAAGCCGATACCGGGAAGGTTACCGTTACTTCTCTTGTTTCCATAGGATCCAACAGTATGATCGTATCGGAGCCCGAGAACGGTGGCTCAGAGGCTGCTGTCTTTGTGGAAAATGCGGAGATTAAAACCGGAGAAGGTACAGAAAATCCGGCGCTCCAGATTAAAAAGACACGACTGGTCATGGGAGAGAAGGCCCTTATCTCCTCGACGAGTAAATACGGTACGTTACGGGTAATATCAAAATATAATGATCCGGAGGATAAGCCGCAGCTGGAATTAAACGGCGGAGCCATTGTGAATGAGGGATCGGCCATGACCAGAAGCACCGGCACACCGACAGCGATCTGGTGGAATGCACGGTGGTCAGATTCCACGGATGTTAAAAATGTAAGCGGACTGCTTCCTCCCGATATGCAGACGGAGATCAAGAGCAAATATAGTAAGCCGATCGTGTTTGCAGGAAATATCGATAGCGAGGGAACAGGAATTGACAACGCCTATACTTATCCATGGAAAAATGACGGCTATGAATGCAAAGGGCCTAAGGATGGATATTATTACATCACAGAATATATCGCACCGGCTACGGGCTCTAACGCGATAAGAAGGGCAATGGCTGCCTCGGAGGCGGCGACGGCTTCCAACGCAGATAAGGATCAAAATAAGGAGCATGCTCCGGCCGTCTCTGCAACGGCTTCCAATGCAGAAAAAAATACCGGTGTAAACCAATCTTCTTCGGAAGCTGCCGGCACGTCAAAGGAAGAAACGAAAAAACCAAAGCTTCCGGTGGCCAGCGCCGCCAACGCGGAAAAGAAGGAGGAAGGCGGGAAGCTGCCCCTTAAGGACACCAGGCCGGATCCGGAAAGCTCCCGCAGTACGGAAAATAAGAGAACAGAAGCTATTCCGGCGGCGGCTGCAGCCAAGTCAGACAGCACCGGAGACGGAAATGGGGACGGCAATGCAGATAATGGAATAAAGGCAGGCAGGAAAGAGGAGGAATGATCGCGATGAAAAAACAGATAGCCATAGTCCTCACCGCGTTATGCCTCACGGCGGCAGCAGGTTTTCCTGCCGCTGCCGACGAGGGAAACGTAGTGGAGGATGGACCGGAGCGTGTAGTCCGTGTCGTGGAGAGAGATAAGGCGGAGGTTAAAAATGCGCTGAAGGTGCTCTGCGCCCCATCCGGTATCGTTGCTGCCGCAGACGGTAGCATTCTCGTGACGGATACATATAACAAACAGCTGTGGTGCATAAAGAACGGGGAAACTACGCTTTATGCCGGAACCACAGGAGTTCGGGATATTTACGGAGAGCCTGTCGGCGGCTACAATGACGGAAATAACAGTGAGAGCCTGTTTAAGCTGCCCTGGGCGATAGCACAGTTTAAGGATGGCTATGCGGTGTCGGATACGGAGAATAACGCGATCCGTATCGTAGGCACCAACATAACCCAGACAAATACCGGGCATAAGCTTTCCGGCTATAAGGACGGAAACAGTTATCTGGCTGTCTTTAACCGTCCCACCGGCCTTGCCTTTAACGGAAAGGATATCCTCTATGTGGCCGATACAGGCAATGGAGCGATCCGCATGGTCACAACCTACGGAATGGTGGCAACACTTATGACAGATCTTTCCGAGCCTACGGGGCTTTGCTATAAGAATGGCTCCCTGTATGTCGCAGAATCCGGGGCAAACCGGGTATTAAAGATCACAGACGGAGTGGTGAACGAGGTTTACGGCTCCGGTACAGAGGGAAATGCGGACGGACCACAGGCAGAGGCCCGGTTTAGCTGTCCTCAGGGTGTGACCGTTGCCGATGACGGAGCGGTATACATTTCCGATACCGGAAACGGTGCAGTCAAAAAGGTGGTCAACGGAATGGTGACAACACTTTTTTCCTCTAACCCGTCAGTATTGGAGAACAATCTGGTATCCCCGCTGGGACTTTTGGTTGTTGGAGACCAGCTCTATGTGTGCGATAACTTTTCGAAGAAGATCCTGATCCTCAACCGATAGGCAATAATAAAGGAGGGCCCGCATGAGTATAAAATGGTGGGCAGCCGCAGCGGCCGCAGTCATGACAATGGCTGCGGCCTTTGGGGCTTTTTATGAGACAGATATGCAGCTGTCAGATCAATGGTATCAGCATACACAGGCCTCTTACGGAGATGTGGTGCTTGTGGAGATCAATGAAAAGGCGCTGGAGGCCTATGGCCCCTTCAGTGACTGGGGCAGAGGTGTCATAGCAAAAGCCATAGAGGCACTAAATGAGTCGGAGGAATGCCATCCGGCTGTGATCGGCGTCGATGTCCTGTATTCGGGGACAACAGATCCGGAGGCAGACCGCAGACTGGCGGAGGCGGCCGGAAAATACGGCAACGTGGTGACAGCCTGCGCGGCAACCTTTTCATCGGGGATCCGTGAAACGGAGGACGGAAGCTTTTACCGGGACGGGATGTATATCACGCATTTTGATGAGCCCTATAAGGAATTAAAGGAATGCACAGAGCAGGGCCATATCAATGCCATGTATGATAATGATGGGATCCTCAGGCACTGTCTCTGGAAGATCGATGTCGGGGAAAATCGGGAGATCTTTTCCTTCGGTGTAGTGATCGCCGAAAGATTCAGAGAATATATGGGCGAGGACAAGCTTGTTATTCCGCCGTTGGGAAAGAGAAACTTCTGGTATTTACCCTATACCGGAGGGCCGGGCTATTACAGCGAGTCGATCTCTGTGGAGGATGTGATCGAGGGGAACGTGCCTGCCGATTACTTTGCAGACCGCATCGTCCTGATCGGGCCCTATGCCCCCGGACTTCAGGACCGCTATCTCACCTCCAACTCCCATGCGGAATACATGTACGGCATGGAATATCAGGCCAATATGATCGAGGCGCTGCTGAGGGAGGATTATAAAAAGGAGGCGGGAGAAGAAATCCAGCTTGCCATATTGTTTCTTGTCCTTTATTACGCGGCCCTCTTTTTCTGGAAGCGCAACATCAGGATATCGACAGCGGCATGGATCGTCACCGCCGGAGGCTGGCTGTTTTTTGCCAGATGGATGTATGAGCGCGGCACGATCCTTCATCTTTTATGGATCCCTCTCGGTGTCACTGCGTTTTATATTGTCAGTATTGGCTCCAACTACGCACAGGCCGCTCTGGAAAAGCACCGGATCACCAATACCTTTAAAAAGTATGTGGCTCCGGAGGTCGTAAATGAGATCCTGAATGATGATGCAAGAAATTGCCTCGCACCGGGCGGACGGGTTGTGGATATCGCGGTGCTGTTTGTGGATGTTAGAGGCTTTACTACGATGTCGGAGGCGCTTTCTCCGGATCAGGTGGTAGAGATCCTGAACCGGTATCTGACCCTGACGGCGAAATGTATCATGGATCACAGAGGAACGTTAGATAAGTTTATCGGTGATGCCACCATGGCATTCTGGGGCGCTCCGATCCCACAGGAGGATTATGTGATGAATGCGGCGAAGGCGGCGATCGCCATGCGGGACAGATCAGAGGAGCTTTCTAAAGAGCTGATGGAGCGGTTCGGAAGGACAGTGGCCTTCGGCATCGGTATCCACGTAGGAAAAGCCGTCGTAGGAAATATCGGTTCTCCGAAGCGGATGGATTATACGGCGATCGGGGATACTGTAAATACGGCGTCAAGGATCGAGTCCATCGCACCGGGCGGCACGATCTATATTTCCCCGGAGGTGGCAGAGAGGCTTTACGGACGGATCCGGACAACGCCGCTGGACCATAAGATCCATTTAAAGGGAAAAGCAGAGGATCAGGAGATCCTGATCCTAGAAGAAATTCTGGAATAGTCGGAGGAAGAAATCGTTTGAATAAAAAGAAAGGGCTGCTGGCCATACTTATCATACTTATACTTGATCTTTTTGGGACGGCAGCCATGTTAAAAATATATCCGCAGTTTTCAATCGAAAAAGAAGCGCTGTTAGGAAGAAATTTTGAAAATCTGAAGGATTTTTCTGTGTCGGAGGAGGGACTCCTGACGTCGGAATCGGAGGATCCGTGGATATATTATCCCTTTGGTGAGCCGGTCAATATCCGTTTTTTAAGTGTGAAGGTCTCTGACGTACAGGGAACGGAAACCATGGCCCAGGTCTATCTGATGCCTTCTCAGGGCCTGCGGATGATGAAGCTTAAGGACGGAGTGCTGTCCGCAGGCTTCGGACTCTCCCAGGGCTGTATAAATGTAGGAGGGATCCGGTTAGATCTGGCTACAGATGCCGAGGCAGCGCTTCGCGTGGAAAAGGCAGTCATCAACAGCCGGCCGGCGGTGATATTAGATGCCCAGAGACTGCTGGCCTTTGCCTTTTTAGTATTCGGGCTCATCTTTGCAGAGCTTCTCGGCTGGAGACGGATCGTGCGGGAGAGAAAGGAAAAGCCGATCCTGCTGATCGGAGCATTTCAGGCGGTGTTAAAGCTTACCCTGCTGTGGATAATAAGAAAGCCGCTGATGGAGCAGGGCGGCACAGATTATCATCATATTCTGTGGTGGATGGCGCTTCTCGGACTGGAGTGCTTCTGCATTGCAGCCTTGCAGCTGGGAGCAGGAAGGTTCAAAAAGAGCATGCTTGGTTATCATGCTCTGATCCTTCCCTATGCCTTTACTGCCTTTTCTCTTGCGGAGCTGTTGAGCATGAAAAGCTTTCAGTATGGGCTTTAGCCTGTTGAGGACATCGGAGTTTTTCGTGATCCGAAAAATGGAGATGTCCGAAACAAAAACCCACCTGCTATGCGGGTGGAGTCAAATCGTTATACAAAAAATCACCTT
>Ga0129312_1000756_pt1 | contig 23966 bp, 24 predicted proteins | sample O827metagenome_FD_94434 | JGI IMG/M metagenome (GOLD analysis project Ga0129312, IMG submission 94434) | Orangutan group fecal microbial communities from Wisconsin, USA - O827 metagenome | ecosystem: Host-associated > Mammals > Digestive system > Large intestine > Fecal | place: USA: Wisconsin... | reverse complement strand
GACGTTGTAGTCCCCAAGCTTAATTGCATGGTAGACGTGATACTTTTCTGGATGGCGTAAAATTGTTTTTGTGCTTTTGGTATTACCGGTTGCCGCCTTGACTTCGACCAGGGTACATTCCCCCTGGTACCGAATCACGAAATCCACTTCCAGTCCACTGTCCTTATGAAAATAATATAACTTACGTCCCATTTTCCCGAAAATGTCCGCAATCAGGTTCTCAAAAATTGCCCCTTTGTAGCCATGGAGGTTTCCCCTCAAAATATCAAACTGTGTGCCGTCTTCCAACATGCTGACAAATAAACCACAATCACGCATGTACACCTTAAATACATCTTCTTCAGCATTTCCATCCAAAGGCAGTTCCGTAATGGACAGATTGTAAGCGCGAACAATGATTCCGGCATCTTCGATCCATTGCAGACTCCCAGCATATTTTGATGAAGTGGATCTTTTTTTAACAACGGAATATTGAAATTTCTTGTTTTCCTTACTGAGCTGTTTTGGAATGGACTGAAAGCATTCTTTGATCTTTGATTTGTCTTTCTTTTCTGCGTATTTTACCATATCATCTTCATAGGAACGGACAATATCGCGCTGAATTTGCAGTACTGCATCCATTTGCTTTGTATTCACAAAAGTCTGTACAGCATCCGGCATACCACCAACAACCACATATTGCAAAAGCAACTGCTTCATACGGTTATGCAGGGCTTCTGGTACCGGTACTTCTTTTTGCAGGCATTGCCTCAGCATATTGATTACAGGGGCAGCAATGCCATTGGCCCACAAAAATTCTTCAAAATCCAGTGGATACATATCAATGACTGTTTCGGAACCGACTGGAACAGATTTCGGTTCTTTTCCATATCCCTTCACTCCCAATAAGGAACCTGTTCCGATGACATCATAACGTCCGTCGATCCGGAAGAATTTAAGTGCAGTCCGAGCTTCCGGACACTCCTGGATCTCGTCCAGAACCAGCACCGTATTGCCACTTTCAAACACCGCTTCGTTGCCTAACAGAGCGGACAACATCATCACGATTGTGTCCACTTCCAGGGAACCAGAAAAGACGGAAGCATAATCCGGATTTTCAAAAAAATTCAGATATACGACATGTTTATAATTTTTCTTTGCAAAATCAAGAACAGAAAATGTTTTCCCACATTGCCTGCACCCCTTAATGATTAATGGTTTATGATTTTCTGTGTTTTTCCAGTCGGTCAATTTTTGTTCCATTTTCCGCTTTAACATAATGATTTCACCTCCGTGTTTATTTTATTATAATTTGAATATACAACTTTTTCAAGGAAGTTTAAAAGCAAAATATAAACTTTTCCAAACGACTTTTTGTAAAAACGACATTTTATTCAAACGACTATTACATATAAATGTCAATTTTTTGTAGGATTTTCTGCCTCAAAGAACACGGATGAGAGAGCGAAGTTCCTGATGCAGTTCAAACCGGAGACGTGAAGTTCTACCAGAATGACAAGGCCCTCCGATCGTGGAGACCTAGGCAGATGTCAAAATAGATGACCCGGTAACCGGAGAACTAAAAGATAGGTAATTTATAGGCATAGATGGGCTTCTTCTATAGCAGCCGAAACAGCTCATCAAACTCCTTTTTTCTCTCTTTTTTGCACACCAGATAATAACTCACCGTTGCCTCTGCATCTGAGATGGGAACATAGATCCGTCCGGGCGGCGTAATCCGGTATTTCTCAGACAGATCCGTGATAAAGGAAGGCAGGGATGAGGCCTGGACCAGTTCGTTGAAGCTGAAACGGTCACTCTGAGTCAGAAAGCGGGAATCCGGCATTTTGTCCATAACAAAAGACCAGAAGCCGATGTCTGGCATAAGGAGCATATTTTCTCCGTTCATTTCCGCGAAGGTCAGGCTTTTCCGGTCTGCGTACCGGTGTCCTTTCGGAAGAGCGAACATTAGGGTTTCTGTTCCACATTTTTTATAGAAAAATTCAGTTCCCGCAGGCGGTTCGTGGAGAGCAATCAACTGATAGGAATCATCGATGAGATGCTTCAGAAGCAGTTCTTCGCTCTCCATTTCTGTCTGCAGGGGCAGGTGGGGATATACCTGGGAAATGAATGGCGTAACAGTCCAAAGCGGTGCAGGAGCACAGATGCCCAGTCGGATCGTCCGGTTTTTCCGGTCAAAGTCCTGTGCTTTTTTCGCCAGGGCGTCTGCGTCTTCCAGAAGAGTTCTGGCCAGGTCCAGGACATAAGTTCCATTTTGATTCAGTTCTAATTTATTCTTTTTTCGTTCGAAAAGGGTTACTCCCAGATCTTCCTCCAGTTTTTTCATATTCCGGCTTAAAGCGGGCTGGGATAAATGCAGGATTACGGCAGCTTCTGATAAAGTTCCGGCCTCTGCGAATGCTGTAAATTGTCTTAACACGTATAATTCAATCATTATGTCCTCTTTCAGTATAAAAATTATTGATAGCAGTATGATGGATTGGCATTGTACATTTTAAGAAAAACGTCGTAAAATTCATCTTGAAAAGAGAGATAGCTTTATGAATCTCATCAAAACAAATTATAGCATAAACGATGAGTTTTTCAATCTGCCAGCAAGAAGGTGAGAAAGTATGGTATTTTATTTTACGGCAACGGGAAACAGCCTGTATGCTGCCAAACAGTTTGATGAGGAACCTGTCAGTATTGCACAGGCGATTCATGATGAACAGCCTGTCTATCAGGCAGAGAAGATCGGAATTGTCTGTCCTGTGTTTGGACATGAGGTTCCGGCGCTGGTAAAAGAGTTTCTGGAACGGTCTGTTTTTCAGACATCTTATTTTTACATGATCCTGACATACGGAAACCGGCATGGCGGGGCAGCTGAACTTGCAAAAAATCTGCTGGAGAAAATGGGGATTCATGCCGCTTACATCAATGTACTTCTGATGGTGGATAATTTTCTTCCGGCATTTGATATGAATGAGCAGATCCGGATTGATAAAAAAGTGGATGAGCATATCTGGAAAATTCAGGAAGATATCAGGAATGGAAGACGGTATATCGCACCGGTGACAGAAAAAGACAGGGCAGCACATCAGGAATATCTGGCCAGAAGTGCAAAGACGCCGAAAGATACATTTGCCAATCTGTACCGGATCACGGAAAACTGCATCGGATGTGAAATCTGCGCAAGAATCTGTCCGAGAAACTGCTTTACGGTGGAACATCAGAAAAGCACCTGGCACCCGGAGGGATGCATAACCTGCATGGCGTGCATTCATGCCTGTCCGATGATGGCCATTCAGATGAATCTGCCGGAGAAAAATCCTAAGGCCAGATACCGGAATGAGCATATCAGTATCTGTGAGATTGTAGACGCGAATAATCAATTCAATTATAAATCAATCAAGGAGGTTTGAACAATGGAATTTGTTACATTAAACACAGGAGCGAAAATGCCGTTAGAAGGATTTGGAGTATTCCAGATTCCGGATGCGGCAGAATGCGAGAAAGTAACCTATGAGGCCATCAAGACAGGATACAGGCTGATCGATACGGCAACCGCTTATGGAAATGAGGAAGCGGTTGGAAAGGCTGTTGCAAGAGCGATTGCGGATGGAATCACCACGAGAGAAGAGCTTTTTATCACAACCAAAGTATGGGTAAGTGATATGAAAACTGAGGAGTCTGCTTATGAGGCAGTAAAAGCCTGCTTAAAGAGACTGGACATGGATTATGCAGACCTGATCCTGTTGCATCAGCCGATGGGCGATTATTTTGCGGCTTACCGCGGAATTACAAAAGCATATAAAGAGGGACTTACCAAGGCGATCGGAGTAGCCAATTTTTACCCGGCAATCCTGACCAATCTCTGTGAGACCGTAGAGGTAATCCCAGCGGTCAACCAGGTAGAGCTTCATCCATTCTTTGTACAGCAGTTTGCCGTTGACAACATGAAGGCATACGGCGTTGTACCGCAGGCATGGGGACCGCTTGCAGAAGGAAAACATGGCATTTTCACAGATCCGGAGCTGACGGCAATCGGCAAAAAATATGGAAAGACAGCAGCACAGGTGGCTCTGAAATGGAATGCACAGCGCGGCGTATCCATCATTCCGAAATCCGTTCATGTAGAGAGAATGGAGCAGAATATCGACATCTGGGATTTCACCTTGACAGAGGAAGAAATGCAGACTATCGCAGCAAAGGATCTGGGACACAGCGAGATTGTTAGCCATGATGATCCTGCATTTGTAAAGTTTATTCTTAATTATTAAAAGATGGAGGTAAATTGATATGAGAAAAGATCTGGGAGTACAGCCGGCTGTTTTTCCAATGCCGGTATTGATGGTAGCGGCATATGATGAGAATGGAACGGTCGATGTTATGAATGCAGCATGGGGCATGATCTGCGGTCATGGCAAGATTGCGCTGTTTATCGATGAAGACCACAAAACCACGAAAAACATCCGGGTGTCCAAGGCATTTACCGTAAGCCTTGCGGATAAAGACCATATGGACGTTGCGGATTTCTATGGCATTGCGACCGGAAATAAAATGTCGGACAAGTTTGAAAAGTCCGGTTATCACGCAGAAAAGAGCGCACATGTCAATGCACCAGTCGTTACCGAATTTCCGGTTACATTGGAGTGTGAGCTTGCGGAAATCGTAGAAACGGAGAATCTGCACGCAGTCGTAGGAAAGATTGTGAATGTCAGCGCAGATGAGAAAGTAATCTCTGAAAACGGTAAGGTGGATCCGCTGAAATTAAAAGCACTGATCTTTGACCAGTTCCAGGCAGGATATTATGTGGCAGGCGAAAAGGTGGGCCAGGCGTGGAATGCAGGGAAAGCGTTAATGGAGGCTGCAGAAGCAGATAAATAATCATAGAGACAAATTCGGAATGTATAAAATGGGACTTCTTCGGAGGTCTCATTTTATATAGGACAGAATTGTGAATTACTGTCGCAGTATGTGTGCAGGTTATAGTGTTCTGCCAAAACGGCATTGTACTTTTAAAAAATCATATTTTAAAATAGACGCATCAGACAGGAAATCAAAACCAGATAATCTGGCTATGATTTCATAAACACAAGATCAATGAGGAGGACATGGAAATGAGCTTTAATTTTTCTGTTTCAACAAATGCGTTGTTCGGTGCTGGAAAGCTGAATGAACTGCATACCCAGATCAACACACCGATGGGAGCTGTTCATGGCAAAAAGGCATTGGTTGTAATCTCTAACGGAAAGTCTACCCGCGCGAATGGTTATTTGGACCGTCTGGAAAATGAATTAAATCAGGCGGGAGTTGAATATGTGATTTTCGATAAAGTTTCTTCCAACCCTATAAAGCCTGTTGTAGAAGAAGGCGGACGTTTTGCAAAGGAAAATAACTGTGATTTTATCGTGGCATTAGGCGGTGGCAGCGTTATTGATGCATCGAAAGCAATCGGACTGATGGCAACTAATGAAAGCAATGACCTCTGGGACTATGTCATGTTTGGCACCGGAAAGAAGCAGTGGCCGCCGATGCCATCTCTTCCAATCGTTGCGATTACGACGACAGCCGGAACTGGATCGGAAACCGATGGTGGTGCCGTGATCACCAATCCGGAGACACAGGAAAAGACCGGTGTGTTCGGTGCTGGTACAATGCCGGTACTGGCCATTATTGATCCGGAACTGATGACCAGTGTGCCTGCATCTTTTAAGGCATACCAGGGCTTTGATGCGCTGTTCCATTCTACAGAAGGCTATATTTCAGCGGCACGCAATGAATTCAGCAAGATGGTAGCAGCAGAGGCAATCAAAAATGTCGGTCATAATCTAGCAACAGCCATCAAAGAGCCGGAAAATGTTGAGGCTATGGGAAAGGTGGCACTTGGCAGCTATTTATCCGGTATCCAGATGGCAATCGGTTCCTGCACCAGTGCCCATCCGCTGGAGCACGCACTTTCTGCTTATCATGAGAAACTGCCTCACGGTGCAGGACTGATCATGATTTCTAAGGCATATTACAGCTTTTTCGTCAACAAGCACGTATGCGATGATCGCTTTATTGAAATGGCAAAGCTGATGGGTATGGAAGACGCAGACAAAGCAGAAGATTTTATCACAATGCTTACAAAGATGCAGGAGGAATGTGGAGTTGCTGATTTGAAGATGTCAGATTATGGCATTACACCGGAGGAATTTCCGAAGATGGTGCAGAATGCGCGTGACACGCTGGGAATGAATTTTGCAAATGATCCATACCAGCTCAGTGATGAAGACTGCGTTGCTATTTATCAGGAGTCATACAAATAAAAACTGCAGGAGAAAGGATGGAGTGAATGAAACAAAATCGAATGTTTTCTTTGATGCTGGCAGGTGTGTTCATGTTTTCATTATCTGGATGCGGACAGCAAAGCAACACGCAGGAAGCTGGACAGACGATTCGGCAGAGCAGTGTTGAGGAAACCACACAGGCTGCGGAAAAGCAGCAGGAAATGGCGGAACAACCTGTAACAGATGCCAGTGGGCTGTCATTTCCTATTGGTCAGAAAATTGAATCCCCCTCGTTTACCGGTGATGCATATATTTCATCGATGATCACCCCGGATGATACATATCATTTTCCTGCAACCAATCATGTCACCTTCGCCCCAGGCGCACGCAGCAGCTGGCACAGCCACGGCGGAATGGTGATCCTTGTCACCGGGGGAGCCGGGTATTATCAGGAAGAAGGCAAACCTGCCCAGATTATCCGTAAAGGGGATGTTGTGAATATTCCAGAGGGCGTCCGGCACTGGCATGGAGCAACTCCGGACAGCTGGTTTTCCCAGATGGTGATTTTTGATTCTACCTATGCACCGTCAGAGGGGGAAGCACCGGAAGAGACGGCTGTCACGGATGAAGAATATGCAAACCTGGATACTGAGGAATACACTGGCCGGACTGTTACAGAAGATAACGCATTCATGTTCCAGCGCGCCGAGGAGGCAGTCAATTACGAGACTTTCAGCGGTCCTGCTTATGTTTCCGGGATTATAGATGAGGATAACGCTGCCGGAGCCCCGGGGCTGCACTATGTTGTATTTGATCCAGGAGTGATCAATAACTGGCACAGCCACGAAGGAGGACAGATCCTGATTGCCACGGATGGTGTTGGTTATCACCAGATTGAGGGTGAACCGGTACAGATAATGCACCCGGGAGATGCAGCCTTTTGCCCGCCCGGCGTGAAACACTGGCACGGCGGAAGTACAGACACCAGCTTTGCGCATATTGCTGTGAACACGAATCCTGATAAGTCCGGGGTAGAGTGGTTTGACCGGATTTCAGATGAAGAATATGCACAGCTTGGATCAAAAGATGAAAAAGCCCTGGTTGCCTACTTTGCATATAGTGAAAATATGGGGGATACCAGTAATATGGATGTGGATGCGATTACTTCTGCCAGCCTGAACCGGAAAACCGATAATACAGAAGGAAATCTTCAGGTTATGGCGCGGGTTATTGAAGAAGAAACAGGAGCAGACATCTTTCACATTCTTATGGAACAGCCGTATGATCCAGATTATTCCACTATGCTGCCGACAGCCATAGAGCAGATGGAAAATGAAGAATGGCCTGCACTACAAAGTAAAGTCGAAAATCTGGATGATTACGATGTGATCTATCTTGGAACTCCTGTCTGGAATGCAGAACTTCCTCCGGCAATGCATACGTTTTTCGCAGAAAATGATTTGTCAGGTAAAACAATCATTCCATTCGGAATCCATCTGGGAAGCGGCTTTGGAAAAATGATCAGTGAGATGAAAGAACTTGCGCCACAAGCTACAGTCGAGGATGGATTTACGCTCAATGCCTCAACGGAAAATAAGGAAGCGGAGGCAGAATTTCAGGAATGGCTGGCAGATAGAAAATAAAAGGAGATGGCTTACATGAAATCAAAGAAATGTATTGCTGTAATGGGGGCTTTTGCGATGGCTCTTTCATTAACTGCCTGTGGCAGCAGCCAGAACAGTGATGGAACAGCAGCAACTGAAAGTACAGTAATGGAGTCTTCAGAAGCTGCAGATCCTGTGAAAGAAAGTACTGCGGATGAACCGGGAGAAATAACCACGGCATCTGCCAATGTCGAAATACAGACAAACGGAGGAGAGATAATTGCGGTTTCCTCTCTGGAACATGAAGATGAAAAGGACGAGACAACCGTTTATTATACCTCTGAGATCAGCCCGCAAGCCATGCTGGATATTTACGCGGCTCTTGGACAGGGGATAACCGGAGATCACATTGCAGTCAAATTATCGACCGGGGAACCGCCAGCCAGCAATTATCTGAATCCGAACCTAATTGCAGATCTGGTACATCAGGTAAATGGCACGATCGTGGAAAATAACACGGCTTATGGCGGCCAGCGTTCCAGCACGGCTATGCATTATCAGGTTGCGAAGGACCATGGATTTACAGATATTGCGGATGTTGTCATTCTGGATGAAAATGGCTCTGTCAGCCTGCCGGTTGAGGGTGGAACGCATCTGAAGGAAAATCTCGTGGGAGCCCATTTCCCGGAGTATGACGGATATCTGGTTTTATCCCATTTTAAAGGGCACGCCATGGCAGGATTTGGCGGCGCGATCAAAAACATCTCGATCGGTCTCGGCTCACAGGAAGGAAAGTGCCTGATCCATACGGCAGGAGCCAGCCATACCAGCCCGTGGGGCGGGGAACAGGATCCGTTTACGGAAAGCATGGCAGAAGCTGGAAAATCGGTGGTGGATGCACTGGATGGAAATATTCTGTATATCAGTGTGATGAACCGCCTGTCTGTTGACTGCGACTGTGACGGAAATCCGGCCGAACCAGATATGCATGATATCGGAATTCTGGCTTCTATTGATCCGGTTGCCCTTGACCAGGCCTGTGTGGATCTGGTTTACGCATCCCAGGATAACAGCACTTCTTTGATTGAGAGAATGGAATCCCGCAACGCCATTCATGTGCTGGAACATGCGGAAAAGATCGGCCTTGGCAGCAGAACTTATCGTCTGGTGGATATCGATGTTTGAGATCATTTACCGGGAATTTGTATATCTTTGGTATTACTTTGATGTACAGTTGCGGCAGATATTCGGATACTGGGTATTGGGAATTGTGCTCGGTTCCTGGGTGTCTGTATTCCTGAAGGACCGGATCCATAATCTTTTCCGGTCTATGAGCGAAAGCCGGATGGGGCTGTTTGGTGTGGTTCCTGCCAGCCTGCTGGGGATTGCCTCTCCTTTGTGTATGTATGGAACCATCCCGCTGGCGGCTTCATTTTCCAAAAGCGGAATGCGGGATGAATGGCTGGCATCTTTTATGATGTGTTCCATTTTACTGAATCCCCAGCTTATCATATACAGTACAGCACTGGGAACGACTGCACTGGCAGTCCGTATCATTTCCTGTTTTGTGTGCGGCATTGTGGCAGGACTGCTGATCTGGTTTATTGGAAAGGAAAAGAAATTTTTTGATTTTGACGGTTTTGATGAACCGCGCAGCCACGACACCGATCCGAATCTGTTTTTACGTCTGCTGAAAAATATCGGCCGGAATATCCGGGCGACAGGACTTTATTTTCTGTTTGGTATCTTCCTGTCAGCTGTATTCCAGAGGTATGTACCGCAGGATCTGATGACAACCTTTTTTGGAGGAAACGAAGCCTTTGGTGTTCTCATGGCGGCTACCATCGGAGTTCCCCTTTATGCCTGTGGTGGAGGAACGATCCCGCTGTTGCAGGCATGGCTGATCGATGGCATGAGCATTGGAAGTGCCGCAGCATTTATGATCACAGGACCATCTACAAAGATCACGAATTTAGGAGCACTGAAAATTGTTCTGGGTGTAAAGAATTTTGTAATCTATCTCACTTTTATCATGCTTTTTTCCTTTGCGACTGGGCTTATTGTAAATGTGCTTGTGTTGTAGAGAAATATAAATATTTTTAGAAAAGCTGCCCTAGACAACAGGTATTTTTGTCCAGGACAGTTTTTTGGATAACATCAAACAAATCGTTGTTGCAGTATGCGTATAGGTTATAGTGCTCTGCCTAATTGGCATTGTACTTTTCAAAAGTCGTATTTTAAAATATAGTCATCAATAAAAACAGAAGGAGGAAAATAATATGAAGCGATTTTGGAAACTGATGGTTGCGGTATTTGTGTTTACAGCACTTACAGCAACAACGGCATTTGCGTCTGGCTGGACAACTGGACAGGAGGCGAATGTCGGGCGTTGGTGGTACGATCTTGGAAATGGCCAGTATTATGGAAATTTATCACAGCAGGTGGAATGGCAGTGGCTGGACGGCAATGGGGATGGCGTTGCGGAGTGTTATGCTTTTGATCAAAATGGCTGGATGTATGCGGATGAAATCACGCCGGATGGATATCAGGTCAATGAAGATGGAGCCTGGACGATCAATGGAGCAGTTCAGACAATGTCTGTAGCAGCCGGATATGCCGGAACCAGGGCTCAGAGCCAGCAGCCACAGAACGATGGTCATAAAACCCTGATCGCATATTTCTCCTGGTCTGGTACAACTGCAGAGGCAGCAAGAGAAATCCAGCGGGCAACTGGGGGAGATTTATTTGAGATCACAGCAGCGGATGCATATCCCTCCAGTTACCAGAGCACAGCAGAACGCGCAAGACGAGAGCGTGATCAGAATGAGAGACCTGCGCTTGGAACTGCGGCACCAGATCTTTCCGAGTATGATGTACTTCTGGTAGGCTATCCGATCTGGTGGCATACAGCCCCGATGATCATTGATACATTCCTGGAGTCTTATGATCTGACAGGAAAAACTGTTTTGCCATTTTCTACAAGCGGAGGAAGTGACATTGAGGAGAGTATGGGAGATGTCCGCCGTGCTGCAACAGGACACGGGGCAGCCGTTGGAACCGGGCTGAATGCGAATTCTCTGAGCCAGAGCCGGATCCGGGAGTGGTTAAACAGCAACGGTATTTACTAAAAATCATATGAGGAAGGCGAAGATCATGAAAAAGAAACATTTTACAGCAGCTCTGACTATGTCTGCGATCATGCTGGGAATTGCAGGATGCGCTAATAGCACAGGAAACAGTACTACAGCAGCACAAACAGAAGTAAGTAATACGGCAGCAGAAGAGAGCACAGAAACAGCGTCTGAAGAAAATGAAGATGTAGAAACTACGGAAACAAATCTGATCGAGAGCCCGGATATTTACGATGGAATGACAGAAGATGAAATAACAGCCTTGAAAATGGCCATGGACGAGATCCTTAAGAAAAATCCATTTGGTCTTGTATACAACGGGGCTATTGCGGAAAATGCAGAAGGTGCCGTAAATATCCGGCCAGTCACTTATCACAATCCACAGGGGATTCAGCTTGTAGCAAATCTTTACCTTCCGTCTGGTTATGATGAAAATGGCTCTTATCCGGCCGTTGTTGTGGCCCATCCAAATGGTGGTGTCAAGGAACAGGTATCCGGACTGTTTGCCCAGAAACTTGCGGAAAATGGATATATTACCATTGCGTTTGACGCTGCATATCAGGGAGCCAGCGGCGGAACTCCAAGAAATATGGATCTTCCTGCAAGCCGCGTAGAGGATATCCGTTCTGCAATTGACTATCTAAGCGGTGTGGCAGGTGTGGATACTACACGGATTGGTGCACTGGGAATCTGCGGCGGTGGTGGATATACCATTGAAGCGTCTAAGCGGGATAAGCGGATCAGTGCGGTAGCTACGATCAGTATGTTTAACTCTGGACGTGTCCGTAGAAATGGTCTTGGAGATGGTGATATTGACGGAATCCAAGGCAGACGGGAGCAGGCGGCTGAAGCCAGGGCAAATTACGCGGCAAACGGTGAGGTGGATTATGTTGGCAGTCTTGTAACACACAGAACAGAGTACACGGAAGAACAGCTTTCCCAGATGCCAGCAGGTCTGTACCGGGATGGAGCCCAGTATTATGGGGACACTCATTTCCATCCGCATTCTCAGGGACGTTATACGGCGATGAGTCTTATGGACCTGATGGCATTTGATGTGGAAGATCAGGCAGATTTGATCGATCAGCCATTACTGATGATGACCGGTGATGTGTCCGATACACGTTATATGACGGAAGGTGTATTTGAAAAAGCAACGGGAACAGATGATAAGGAACTGGTCCTGATTCCAGGAGCACAGCATATTGAAACCTATTGGAAAGATGAATATGTGAAGCAGGAAACTGATAAACTGGTGGAGTTCTTTGGGACGAAACTGGCAACAGAATAAATCAAAATATATGGAGAAAAGAGCATGAGAAACATGAAAAAATGGACTGGGGTGATTCTGGCTGGAGCAATGAGTATAGCGGCATTGACTGCCTGTGGAAGTACGACGCAAAATACATCAGCGTCCAGCACTACTGAGACTGCAGCAGAAGAAAATGTGGCAGAAATAACTGCAAATGAAAACTTCCTGGCGATTGCGAAACAAGGGATTTTTTCTTCCGGCGGTACGGTGACAGAACCTGTAACAGGAGAATTTGATGAGACACAGAACTGGCTGGATTTTAGCCGAAGCGGAAATACCGCTCATGTGGATCATGCCAATGTATTCTATCAGATACCGGCAGAGGAAACCAGTAGTCCGATGGTATTTTTACATGGATATGGACAGTCCCGCATGGGATGGATGATGACACCGGATGGACGCGATGGCTGGAGTACTTCCTTTTAAAAAAAAGGTCACAGCGTATTTCTGGTCGATCAGCCAAGACGAGGTGAAGCTGGTTCTACCACAGCGATGACGACAGATGCGGTGGATACCTGGGCGGAAGACTCCAAGGAATATCTGCCAGGCGACCAGGCGTGGTATACTCATTTCCGGATTGGCCGTATAGCACCGGAACGTTATGAAGGTTCCCAGTTTCCGGAGGGGGATGAGGCCCAGAACCAATTCTTCCGCCAGATGACTCCAAACACAGGCGGCTTTGATATGCAGGTAGTTGCGGATGCCATGGGTGAAGTCATGAAAGATGTGAAAGATATGACTGGCCAGAAGTCTGTATTTGTGACTCATTCCCAGGGCGGTAATGTTGGCTGGGATGTAGATACGGAAAATATCGCAGCAATTGTTGCGATTGAGCCGGGACGCGCGCCGGAAGTGGATTCAGAACAGTATCAGAAACTTCTGGACGCAAAAATTCCAATCGTGATCTATTATGGAGATTATATTGATAATGGTCCGGAAGATATTGCTACTACAACCTTTTGGAGAAACAGCCGCGATGGTGCACAGGCATTCGCAGACGCCTACAATGCGGCCGGTGGTGACTGCACCGTAGTAAATCTTCCAGATGAAGGAATTACAGGAAATTCCCATTTTATGTTTGAGGAAATGAACAGTGAAGAAATTGCTGATCATGTGGCAGACTGGCTGGAAGCCAGAGGATTAAATGAATAGCAGGAAACATTATGAAGAAAAAACTCATCGCAGGAATTGTATTGTTTGCTGCCATTATTTCTACATTTAGCAGATACCAGATCCATAATCATCCGGTCATGGCAGAAAACATATCGGATAAACAGACCGCCCCTTCCACACAGCCGGATTTATTTCCAGAAGCAATTCAGAATACTGGAAGCCGCGTTGCAGGTTTAGAGAACCTTCCAACCTATGATTACGAACAGCGGGAGATCGAAGTGACGAATCATGGCGAGAAAATCTATGGAATTGCTTATATTCCAGATGCTGGAAAGGAAAAAGTTCCTCTTGTGATCAGTTCTCACGGTCTTGGTGGTTCCTATCAAAGCAATTTGTCTTATGCAGAGCAGCTGGCATCCCATGGGATTGCTGCGTACTGTTTTGATTTTCGCGGAGGTGGCGGAAACCACAGTGACGGAAATACTACTGAAATGTCTGTAATGACAGAAGTCTCCGATGTGGAAGCAATTCTTGCTGCGGCTTCGGAATGGGATTTTGCAGACCCTACGAGAATTGTGCTCCTTGGAACCAGCCAGGGCGGAATCGTCTCTGCGATTGCCGCTGCAAGGCACACGGATGAGGTGGCAGGTGCCATTCTTATGTATCCGGCATTTGTTGTACATGATGATATTCATAAACGGTTCCATTCCCTGGAGGATGTTCCGGCCGTTTATCAGTATAACTGGATCACGGCAGGCCGTCCCTATGTAGCAGATATGTGGGATTATGATGTTTATGCCGAGATAGGAAATTATACAAAGAAAGTATTACTGATGCATGGCAGCAATGATGGAATTGTACCGATATCATATTCGGACCGTGCAGCAGATATTTATCCGGATGTGGAATACTATGTGATCCATGGAGCAGGACACGGTTTTAGTGGAGATGCTTTTTATGAAGCGGTTCAGCATATTTTTGAGTATCTGCAAGATATTGAGATTATAAGATAAAAATACCGCTGTTTCCATGCGACGGAAGCAGCGGTATTTTTTTCATAGGAAATTACGTCCTATGAAAAAACGCTCCGCGAGGATCGCACTGCGGCGGCGGAGAATCCTGCTTGCAGGATTCTCTTTATGGCAGATATGTCTTGTTCCCCTTACGGACGCAGCAATAAAAGGTGATCTTTGCTTCTGGATCCAGGAATGGAATGACCACCCTGTTTTTTTCTTTGTGAGAACGTAGCAATGTCAGGTTGGTGGCAAATCCGGGAAGCGCGGAGGTACGAAGAAGTGCATCAAATGCATCGTCACGATCCTGTATGATAAATTCTGTCTGGCTCATTTTTGATTCATGAAAATGATGCCAGATCCCCAGATTATGATACAGAAGCATAGTCTCTCCGGCAAGCTCCTCGGCATAAACGCCATCTTTTTTGCTGGCAAGCGGATGTGCTGGCGGAACGGTCAGATAAAGCTGTTCTGTACAGAATTCCTGACAAAGAATACCGTCTGTCTCAACTGGGTGATCCAGTACAATGACCTGGTATCTGTTCTCTATAAGCCCTGGAAGAAGCTGTTCCGGATTGACCGTTTCGGAGGTCAGGGACATATCAGAGAACCGCCCTGAAAGATACGATATCAATTCTATGATAGGAGCCGGTGCACAGGAACCAATGGAGATCGTTCGAAGGCTGCGCTCAAATGCCTGCACGGCATCGGTCATGTGGTCCACATCTTCAAGAATCCGGCGGGCATACTGTACCGCCAGTTCACCCGTTTTGTTTAGTGAGACTTTGTTTTTCTGACGATCAAATAATTGAACATTCCATTCAGCTTCCAGTTTCTGGATAGAACGGGTCAGTGCGGGCTGGGAAATGTGAATGATCTCCGCCGCCTTTGATAAAGTGCCAGTATCGGCAATGGCCACGAGCTGGCTCAGCTGATTTAATTCCGGCATAATGATTCCTCCCTGCATTCATATATGATTCCAGTATAGCAGATGTGGGTACAGAATGGGAGATTATTTATGAAAGAACAGTATGCACGGTGGTTATAGCAGATTGCGTGATTGGCATTGTACTTTTTACTACTTCGCTTTTACAATAAAGACAGAATTATTTAGGGGGAGAATCAATTTTTATGAATAAAATAAGGCTTAATAATGGGGTGGAAATCCCTCAGGAGGGTTACGGTGTCTTTCAGATTCCATCCGGGGAGTGTGGACGCTGTGTCGCAGATGCCCTCTCCGTTGGCTATCGGCTTATTGACACGGCTGCAGCCTACATGAATGAAGAGGATGTGGGAGATGCTATTCGAAAATCTGGCATTCCGCGAGAAGAATTGTTTATCACGACTAAGCTTTGGGTGCAGGATACCAGCTATGAAGGGGCAAAGCTTGCATTTCAGTCCTCTCTTGAGAAACTGGGACTTGATTATCTGGATCTTTATCTGCTCCACCAGCCATTTGGTGATTACTACGGTGCCTGGAGGGCGATGGAAAAATTGTACCATGATGGCAGAGTGAGGGCCATCGGTGTCTGCAATTTCGATGAAGCCAGGCTGGTGGATTTATGCCTGAATAATGAAGTTACGCCTGCGGTCAACCAGATCGAGATCCATCCTTTTTTTCAGCAGGAGCGTTTTCTAAACATTATGAAGAAATACGGTGTCCAGCCAGAGGCATGGGGACCTTTGTCGGAGGGACAGAAGGACATTTTTCATCACAAACAGCTTGAGAAGATTGCTGCTAAGTACAAAAAGACGGTGGCACAGGTCATTCTTCGCTGGCATATCCAGCGCGGTGTTGTTATTATCCCGAAATCTGCTGAAAAAGCACACATGGAAGAAAATCAAGACATCTGGGATTTTACCTTGATGGATATGGACATGAGAGTTATTGACAGTCTGGATATCGGGCACAGCGAGATCGTTAATCATTATTCTGCCTGCACGGCAAAGACGTTAAATGAGTTGAAAATACATGATTAATTCATAATAGAAAATAATTGGAAAGATGAGGTATAAAGATATGTTATTTTATTTTACTGGAACCGGAAACTGTTTGTATGCCGCGAAACAGATTGAGGAAAAACCGATCAGTATTCCACAGATCATGAAAGCAGTGGATCTGAACTTTACAGCAGAGACCATCGGTATTGTTGCGCCTGTTTATGGACATGAAGTGCCGGAAATGGTGCGTGAATTTATGCACAGGGCAAAATTCCATACGGACTATTTTTATATGATACTGACCTATGGAAACCGCCACGGCGGGGCTGTGGAACTGGCAGAAAAACTGTGCCGGGAATGTGGGATCACACCAGCTTATATCAATGTTCTGCTGATGGTTGATAACTGGCTTCCAAGCTTCGATATGGATGAACAGCGCGGTATTGACAAAAAGGTAGAAGTTCATCTGGCTGGGATCCGGTCAGATATTCAGGCACGTAGAGTCTGGATGGCTCCTGTGACAGATACAGACCGTGCCGCGCATCAGCAATTCCTTGGATTTAAGAATTCACAGCCTGCTGACGCGTGGCAGCATTTGATCCGGGTGACAGCAGGCTGTGTGGGATGCGGCATTTGCGCAAAAGTATGTCCCAGCGGCTCTATTCATGTCGTGGAAGGAAAAGCGGTACATACTCCCGGCAATTGCCAGACATGTCTTGCCTGTGTCCATGCCTGTCCGAAGAAGGCCATTGGGCTGAATATTCCTGAGAAGAATCCCAACGCGCGTTATCGCAATGAACATATCAGCCTTCAGGAAATCATTGAGGCGAACGAGCAATAAGATATGGAGGTTTTGTAATGAAAAAAAGACTTATATTTTTACTCGGTCCAGTTATGGCTCTGACTCTTACTGCCTGCGGCAGCAGACAGCAGGCTGCAGAAGTTTCTGATGATGCGAATATGACTCAAAATGAATCCGGAAGTAGCGAAGCAGACCAGAAAATGTCAGGAAGCAACATTCTGATCGCTTATTTCACAGTGCCGGAAACAGATGGTGTAGATACTGTGGCTGGTGCCAGCCGTGTGGTAACTGGAAATGATGTGATGGGCAATACCCAGTTTGTGGCCACAGAAATTCAGAAAGATCTTGGCGGTGACTTGTTTGCCATTCAGACTGTCCAGGATTATCCGGGAACTCATGAGGCACTGCTGGATTTTGCATACGATGAAAAGAGCAGGAATGCAAGACCAGAGCTGGCTTCCTACATCGAGAATCTGGGAAATTACGATTATATTTTTGTTGGCTATCCGAACTGGAATGCAGATCTGCCCATGCCGCTGTATACGTTTTTTGACGAGTATGATTTTTCGGGCAAGACGATCATTCCTTTTGTGACACACGGAGGAAGCGGATTTTCCAGTACCGTTCGAACCATTGAAGAACTGGAGCCAAATGCCACTGTGATCGAGGCGGGGCTGTCTCTTTCCAGAAACAGCGTTGCAAATGCACAGGCTGATATAAAAGCATGGGCAGATTCGCTGCTTTCGGACTGACAGGAGGGGAGATGATGAAGCCCCGTGCGGTATTAAAAATTGTGATCGATATTGCCATGATCGTGGCATTGATGCTTTTGATGACCTATGAGCTGATCGGGCAAAGTAACCATGAGTGGATTGGCATGGGGATGTTTGTCCTGTTTCTTCTTCATCACGTTCTAAATCGCAAATGGATCGAAAATCTTGCCAAAGGCCGGTGGACGCCGTTTCGTATCTGGCAGACAGTGCTGGTAGTATGGGTTATGGCTTCTATGATCGGATCCATGATAAGCGGTATTGTTTTATCCAGAAGCGTTTTTGCTTTTTTAGGGATTCGCAGCGGGCAGAGCTGGGTCAGAACGTTACATATGCTTTGTGCTTATTGGGGATTTGTTGGAATGAGCCTGCATCTGGGACTCCATTGGAATATGATGCTGGGAATGATGCAGAAATATAGCGGTATAGCTTCCAAAATCCCTGCAAGGGCTCTTAGGCTTTTTGCGTTTGGAATTTCCGCTTATGGTGTCTACGCGTTCGTAAAACGGAATATTGGCAGTTATATGCTGTTAAAAAACGAGTTTGTCTTTTTTGATTTTGAAGAGCCACTGGTTTTTTTCTTTGCGGACTATCTGGCCGTAATGGGATTGTTTGTATGTCTTGGACACTATGTGGCAAAAAATCTGAAAGGGAAGAAACAGTAATTGTATGAATCGTTTACAATATAGAATTTGAAACAAACTTTCAACCATTAGCGACGTGCGCCACAAGGCGCACATATAAGCCGTTGCACAGGAAATATTGCCTGGCAGCGGCTTATTGCGATTATGAGAGTAAAAGAACATCTTGCGCAAACCATAAAAATACCTTATAATAATGCAGTTTGACAAGTGATCATTGTCAGAGTAAGATAGTAAGAAGCAGAAAACATTAACGAACGAATCGCCTGCGTAAGCAGGCAATTGAGCACGTAAGTGCGGGATTCGTGAGTTTAAATAAGACCAAGAACAAACAAAACCTGAAAAGATAGGAAAAATAAGACTTTATGAGAAAATTAGCATTAAGCGATGAGATACTTTTAAGTATCCAGCAGCCCGCCCGCTACATCGGCGGCGAGGTGAACATGGTGAAGAAGGATCCGTCTGCGGTGGACATCCGGTTTGCCATGTGTTTCCCGGATGTGTATGACATCGGTATGTCCCATCTGGGAATTCAGATCCTTTATGACATGTTTAACAAGTACGAGGACGTGTACTGCGAGCGTGTGTACTCCCCGTGGACAGACCTTGATAAGGTCATGAGAGAAAAACACATCCCGTTATTTGCCCTGGAGTCCCAGGATCCGGTGAAGGAGTTTGATTTTCTTGGAATCACGCTCCAGTATGAGATGTGCTACACCAATATTTTACAGGTGCTGGATCTTTCCGGCATCCCGCTTCATGCGGAAGACAGAACATGGGATGACCCGATCGTCATCGGCGGCGGCCCGTGTTCCTACAACCCGGAGCCGATCGCGGCGTTCTTTGATATGTTTTATATCGGAGAGGGCGAGGTGTCCTACCGGAAACTTCTCGATGTCTACAAGGAATCCAGAAAGAACGGGGATTCGAGACAGGAGTTTTTAAGAAAGGCAGCAGGAATCCCTGGAATGTATGTCCCGTCCTTATATGAAGTGACTTACGAGGAAGACGGAACGATCAAGAGCTTTCTTCCGACAGCGCCGGGAGTACCGGAAAAAGTGGAAAAGCAGCTTGTTATGGAGATGACAGAGTCTGTTTACCCGGAGAAGCCGCTGGTTCCGTTTATCAAGGCGACCCAGGACCGTGTGGTTCTTGAGATCATGCGCGGCTGCATCCGCGGCTGCCGTTTCTGCCAGGCGGGAATGATCTACCGTCCGGTCCGCGAGAAAAATGTAGAGCGGTTAAAAGAGCTGGCGTACAAGATGTTAAAGAATACGGGACATGAGGAGATCTCCTTAAGCTCCTTAAGTTCCAGTGACTACAGAAGTCTCGAAGAGCTTGTGACATTCTTAATCGATACCTTCCACGGCAAAGGCGTGAATGTCTCCCTGCCGTCCCTGCGTATCGACGCGTTCTCCCTTGACGTTATGAGCAAAGTACAGGACGTCAAGAAGAGCAGCCTGACCTTCGCCCCGGAGGCAGGTTCCCAGCGTCTCAGAAACGTTATCAATAAGGGACTTACGGAAGAAGATATCTTAAACGGTTCCGCACTGGCGTTCCAGGGCGGCTGGAACCGTGTAAAACTGTATTTCATGCTCGGTCTTCCGACGGAGACGGTGGAAGATATGGAAGGAATTGCCCTGCTTTCCGAGAAGATCGCGGAGAAGTATTACGAGATTCCGAAGGACCAGAGAAACGGAAAAGTACAGGTCGTTGCAAGTACGTCCTTCTTCGTTCCGAAGCCATTTACTCCGTTCCAGTGGGCAAGAATGAGCACGAAAGAGGAATTCCTCGGAAAAGCCCGCATCGTAAACCACAAGATGCATGAGATGCTGAACCACAAGAGCTTAAAATATAACTGGCATGAGGCGGACGTGACTGTCCTCGAGGGCGTTCTTGCCCGCGGAGACCGGAAAGTTGCCGCTGTCATCGAAGAGGCTTACAAGAATGGTGCCCTCTATGACGCATGGTCCGAGACATTTAGCAATGAGATCTGGATGAACGCCTTTGAAGCCTGCGGCGTGGACATCGATTTCTACACCACGAGAGAGCGTTCCCTCGATGAGGTTTTCCCGTGGGATTTCATCGATACCGGCGTGACAAAAGAGTTCTTAAAGAGAGAGTGGATCAACGCCACAAAAGAGACCGTTACCCCGAACTGCAGAATGCGCTGTTCCGGCTGCGGTGTGAGAAGATTTGGAGGAGGTGTCTGTTATGAAGATCAGAATTAAGTTTTCCAAACAGGGAGCGATGAAGTTCATCGGACACCTTGATACCATGCGTTTCTTCCAGAAAGTAATGCGCCGGGCGGATGTGGATATCCGCTATTCCGAAGGTTTCTCCCCGCACCAGATCATGTCCTTTGCGGCACCGCTTGGTGTCGGACTTACAGGAAGCGGCGAATACCTGGATATCGAAGTCCTTTCCACAGACTCATCCGCGGAGATGGTAAAACGATTAAATGAGGCAATGGTAGAAGGCGTGGAAGTATTAAGCTACCGGAAACTTCCGGACAACGCGGAGAACGCCATGTCTATCGTTGCGGCATGTGATTACACCATCGTTCTGAGAGATGACTATGAGAACGGTCTGTCCATGACGGCGGACGAGTTCTATGACGGAATTCTTGATTTCATCGAGAACGGAAACCTGAATATCGTGAAGAAGACGAAAAAGGGCGAGAAGGAGATGGACTTAAAGCCGTTGATCTACAAGGCATACCGCGCGGAAGGCGGAAACGGGATTTTCCTGCAGTTGTCTTCCGGCAGCGCCGCGAACGTAAAACCGGAGCTTGTCCTCGAGGCCTATTGCAAATCCATCGGAAAAGAGTATCCGCAGTTCGCGTTCCGGATCAATCGTGAGGAAGTGTACGCGGATGCCGGGGAACATGATTTTGTGACTCTGGAATCTTTCGGAGAGGAAATTGGAGAACAGATTGGATAAACTGATCATTACAGCACTGCGCGGGAAAACTGCCGCAGTGCTTTTTAAAAATGGACATGCCGTCCAGATCGACTTTGAGCCGGAGGCGGCGGAGGAAGAGACCGGCGTTATTTTTGTCGGGAAAGTGAAAAATATTTCGAAAAACATTAACGCCGCGTTTGTTGAGTACCGGCCGGGCGTCAATGGGTTTTACAGCCTGAAGGAAAATGTAAGGCCAATCTACGCGGACGGAAAAGCGGAGCATGGACCGTTGAAAGCCGGGGACGAGATCCTGGTGCAGGTGGAGCGGTCGGCGGTGAAGACGAAGGACGCGGTACTCACCTCAAATCTTACGCTTACAGGGCAGACGGCGGTTCTGAGCGCCGGGAAAAGTTCCCTTGGAATTTCCGCGAAGATCCGGAATAAGGAATGGCGGGACGCGGTGAAACGGCGCTGGGAAGAGACAGAACACGGAGACTGCGGTCTTGTTGTCAGGACGAACGGAGAGACCGCTGGGATCGATAAAGTGTTTGAGGAGTTTGCAGCGCTTTATGAGCGGTATCAGGCAATCTGCAGGGCGGCGATGAGCCGGACATGTTACAGTGTGCTGTACCAACCAGAGAGTTTTGCGGTGCGCGCGGTGCGGGATCTGAAGATCGGTGATGGGCTTGAGGTTATTACGGATCTGCCGGAGATTTATAAGGAACTGCAGGATGCGTTAGGAAATTCAGGCAGCAGGGCAGCAGGAGTGCCATCGCTCAGACTTTATACGGATGATTTCCCACTCACAGCGCTCTACCACCTGGAGACGATCCTGTCCCAGGCGATCTCGAAAACGGTATGGCTGAAGTCCGGCGGAAATCTCGTGATCGAACCGACGGAGGCACTCACGGTCATCGACGTGAACACGGCAAAGAGTGTCTCAAAGAAAACTTCGGAGGAAACATACTTAAAGACGAACCTGGAAGCGGCGGAAGAGATCGCTGTCCAGCTCCGCCTGCGGAATCTTTCCGGTATCATCATCGTGGACTTTATCGATATGAAGGAAGAGGAGAGCCGGAAGACGCTTCTCGCCGCACTGAGACGCGCTGTCGCGGCGGACCCGGTGAAGACGGTTCTTGTGGATATGACGCCGCTGGGTCTGGTGGAACTCACGAGAAAGAAGATCCGAAGACCGCTGCATGAGCAGGTGCGGTAGGTCAGGGAATGGAAACTGACGTCTGTTTAAGATCTGAGTAAACGGGTCAGGAAAACGGCGGCGAAAAAACTTGAAAAAAATATGGAAAACACGAAAAAAAGCGATTGACAATACGAAAAATGTTTGATATAGTTATCTAGTGTGCCGCACAGTGAGGTTTCCAAGCATTCCATATATGGAATCACCATAACTGGCGAGTAATGATAATAGGAGGTGCAATATGTACGCGATTATTGCAACTGGCGGTAAGCAGTATAGAGTAGCCGAGGGCGACAGCATCAAGATCGAGAGAATCGACGCAGAGGTTGGTTCTGCAGTAACTTTTGATCAGGTTCTTGCTGTTAACAACGGAGAGCTTACAATCGGATGCCCGACCGTTGAGGGCGCAACAGTATCTGCAACAGTAGAGAAAGTTGGCAAGGGCAAAAAGGTTATCGTTTACAAGTATAAGCGCAAATCTGGCTACCATAAGAAAAATGGCCACAGACAGCTTTATACTCAGGTTAAGATTGAAAAGATCAATGCTTAATTAAGATTATGATTCAGGTAAATATCCTGCGTGACAGGGACGAAGTAGTAAAGGGAATCGATATCAATGGTCATGCTGGCTATGCAGAATACGGACAGGACGTGATTTGTGCTGCTGTTTCCGCACTGGCTCTCAACATGGCAAACTCCGTTGAAAAATTTACGGACGACCACTTCGAAGGAAGTGTGGGGGAAGACGGCGGAAGCTTTTCTTTTTCCTTCCCAGATAAAATAAGTTCTGAGTCGCAGCTCCTCATGAAATCCCTGATTCTCGGACTCGAAAATATCCGGGATGAATATGGAGCAGAATATATCAAATTTCGATTCAGGGAGGTGTAACGATATGTTTAAGATGAACCTTCAGTTATTTGCTCATAAGAAAGGTGTTGGTTCCACAAAGAACGGACGTGATTCTGAGTCCAAACGCCTTGGAGCTAAGAGAGCAGACGGACAGTTCGTATTAGCTGGCAACATCCTTTACAGACAGCGCGGAACAAAGATTCACCCGGGTCTCAACGTAGGCATCGGCGGTGATGATACTTTATTCGCTAAAGTTGACGGTGTTGTTAAGTTTGAGAGAAAGGGCAGAGACAAAAAGCAGGTTTCTGTATATCCTCAGGCAATCAACGAATAATAACGATGAGCTCCATACTGGATGGTATGGAGCTTTTTTAAGATTTATGTGTAACAGTGAGACTTTGGATTCATGAAAAGAATAAGAAGCGGCACTGTTATATTTT
>Ga0129312_1000755_pt1 | contig 24000 bp, 20 predicted proteins | sample O827metagenome_FD_94434 | JGI IMG/M metagenome (GOLD analysis project Ga0129312, IMG submission 94434) | Orangutan group fecal microbial communities from Wisconsin, USA - O827 metagenome | ecosystem: Host-associated > Mammals > Digestive system > Large intestine > Fecal | place: USA: Wisconsin... | reverse complement strand
GGAAAATATCGTGTCGGCGGTGGTACACATGGACGAGAAAACGCCCCACCTGCATTTGACCTTTGTTCCGCTGACAAAGGACAACCGCCTGTGTGCAAAGGAGATTATCGGCAACCGGGCGAACCTGACGAAGTGGCAGGACGATTTTCACGCCTATATGGTGGAGAAATATCCCGACTTGGAGCGTGAGGAGAGTGCCAGCAAGACGGGCCGGAAGCATATCCCCACCCGGCTTTTCAAACAGGCGGTTTCCCTCTCCCGGCAGGCCAGAGTCATTGAAGCCACGCTGGACGGCATTAACCCGCTGAACGCCGGAAAGAAAAAAGAGGAAGCCCTCTCCATGCTGAAAAAGTGGTTTCCGCAGATGGAGAACTTCTCCGGGCAGTTGAAAAAGTACAAGGTCACAATCCATGACCTGTTAGCGGAAAATGAGAAGCTGGAAGCACGAGCCAGAGCCAGCGAGAGCGGCAAAATCAAAGACCGCATGGAACGGGCAAAGCTCGAAAGCGAGCTGCACGATATGCAAAGGCTGGTTGACCGTATCCCGCCGGATATACTGGCGGAACTGAAACGGCAGCAGCGGCAGCATGGAAAGGAAAGGTGATTTTATAAGTACCAATATCAGATACAAAAAGGAAACAGAAGTCGTGACTTTTCAGGGCAGGGAAATCACGCTGGAAAACCTCTCCCCGGTGTTCACGCCGGAGCAGGAAGCTGCCAAACGCCGGGAACTGGAGCAGCAGCTTTATGAGGTGTTCCGCAAATATGCCGATAAGCGGCAGAAAGAGGAAGCCGGGGCGTAAAGTTTCCCGAAGCCATCGTTGATTTGCGGGGCTGCTGGCGGTATAATAAGACTGTCAGCAGCTCCGTTTCTTTTTTAAGAAAAGGAGCGACAAAATGAATAACAGGATAGACGCGATCTATGCAAGGCAATCGGTAGACAAAAAGGACAGCATTTCCATTGAAAGCCAGATTGAGTTTTGCAAATACGAATTGAAAGGCGGGAACTGCAAGGAATACACAGACAAAGGGTACAGCGGCAAGAACACAGACCGCCCGAAGTTTCAGGAACTGGTGCGGGATATTAAGCGGGGCTTGATTGCAAAGGTCATTGTTTACAAACTTGACCGTATCAGCCGTTCCATTTTGGATTTCGCAAACATGATGGAACTGTTCCAGCAGTACGATGTGGAGTTTGTGTCCTCTACGGAAAAGTTTGATACCTCCACCCCGATGGGGCGGGCTATGTTGAATATCTGTATCGTGTTCGCCCAGCTTGAACGGGAAACGATACAGAAGCGGGTGACGGACGCTTACTACTCCCGCAGTCAGCGGGGCTTCAAGATGGGCGGGAAAGCCCCCTACGGCTTCCACACCGAGCCTATCAAAATGGACGGTATCAACACAAAGAAGCTGGTGGTAAACCCGGACGAAGCGGCCAATATCCGGCTGATATTTGAGATGTACGCCCAGCCCACAACCTCTTACGGGGACATTACCCGGTACTTTGCGGAACAGGGGATTTTGTTCTACGGCAAAGAACTGATACGCCCCACACTGGCGCAGATGTTACGCAATCCCGTCTATGTGCAGGCGGACTTGGATGTGTACGAATTTTTCAAAAGCCAGGGTACGGTCATTGTCAATGACGCCGCCGACTTTACGGGTACAAACGGCTGTTATCTGTATCAGGGGCGGGATGTGAAGCCCAGCAAGAAAAACGACTTGAAAGACCAAATGTTGGTGCTGGCTCCCCATGAGGGCATTGTCCCGGCGGATATATGGCTGGCCTGCCGCAAGAAGCTGATGAACAACATGAAAATCCAGTCCGCCCGGAAAGCCACCCATACATGGCTGGCGGGAAAAATCAAGTGCGGGAACTGCGGATATGCGCTTATGAGTATCTTCAATCCGTCCGGCAAGCAATATCTCCGCTGCACAAAACGGCTGGACAATAAAAGCTGTCCGGGCTGTGGGAAAATCATCACTTCTGAACTGGAAGCGGTGGTTTACCAGCAGATGGTGAAGAAGCTGGAAAAGCACAAGACGCTGACGGGTAGGAAGAAAGCGGCAAAGGCCAATCCCAAAATCGCCGCCCTGCAAGTGGAGCTTCTCCATGTGGACAGCGAGATTGAAAAGCTGGTGGACAGTCTGACGGGCGCAAACAATGTCCTGCTCTCCTATGTGAATGTGAAGATAGCGGAACTGGACGGACGCAAGCAGGAACTTGTGAAGCAGATAGCCGAGCTGACGGTGGAAGCCATCAGCCCGGAACAGGTCAACCAGATTTCCGGCTACCTTGACACATGGGACAAGGTAGCCTTTGACGACAAGCGGCGGGTGGTGGATTTGATGATTACCACCGTAGCCGCCACAAGCGACAGCTTGAACATCACATGGAAAATCTGACGGGCGGCACACCTCCCGTCAGACCGTTACCCTGTGTAGTCCCTTGTAAACTGTACTTTACTTCAGTTCAAGTCCTTTTTTATATAACTGATAGGTTTCCAGTCCGGACAGATCTACGTCATCCATAGTGACCGGATCTCCCTTCTTCACGTCATTTAAAAGGACAGAACCATTTAACAGATAGAAGGGAGCTGCATTTCCGACTGCTTTTCTTTCAAGAAGCTCCGGTGTCAATCCATCGATCTCATGGTGATGACCGTGAACCGTAAAGACTGTTCCCTTCTTAAGATCTGTGTCGGCAACACCGGCAAGAACAGATACCTGTCGGCACTCTGTATGTGTTCCGACTCCAAGGAAGTCGCCGAGAATGATGGAGGCCGGAGTTTCCATTCCCATATAGTGGTACGGGTAATAAATGCAGCAATATTTGTCATTTTTGCTCATTACATGCCCTTTTCCCTTTAAGATATCCCACATCTTCTCATTCTCGCATTTTACGATAATAAATTCTCCGCCGCAGAAGCTGGCTTCATCTTTTCCTCTCAGGTTATAGAATACATCCACAACACCAGTCTTATCCAGAATGCCTCCATCCTCCTTCGGAATGAAGATATTGGCAAGCTCGCTGATCTTTGCGATCGGATAGCTTAAAAACGGAGAGGTCGGAACGAGTCCGGTCACATTGGAAACAAGATTCATCTCGCAAAGGTCAGCCGGAATGACATCCAGATATTTCTCCAGAAGCTTTCTTCTTTCCTCCAGCGTTTCCGTTCCCTTATAATACCAGCTGTCCATCATCTCAGGCAGCTTTTCCGGCTTGCAGTTTCCGTCCAGATACTGGAAGTCGCCGCTTTCCCGATCCCACACGAAATCATATTCACTGGATTTTCCCGCTGCAACGACTTCAAGTCCAAGAAGCTGTGCCCATGTATAAAGATCGATCAGGTTTCTCGGCTGATCGCCGTTTACCAGTGCATATACTGCATTATTCTCAGCAGCGACCTGATTTAAAAGCGGGCCGCATACACTGTCTGTTTCCTTAGATACCATGTAAACGTTGATGCCCTTTTTCAGTGCGATCAGAGCGGCATCCGAGCTTACAGCAGTGTTTCCGGTACACTCAACAAGAGCGGTGATCCCACATTCTGCGACAAGACGGTAATCGCCCACAATGAGAATTGCATCCTCCGGGGCTGCATCGATCGCTTTCCTGTCATCACAGACAACGATCTTATTCTCATCATATCCGATTTCCTTTAATACATCCCTGCATTCATCTGTATGTCTGGAGCAGATGACACGCAGCTCCATGTGTTTTACATGGGGGATCTGTGCTAATAAGGTGTAACCATATCCGCGTGTCGCACCGATGATGCCGACTTTTGATACCTTTCCGGATTTGTCATTGATCAGGTTTGTATAATCCATAATTTTTATTAATCTCCTCTAAAGCCTATTGATTATTGTTGATGAATATTTTATGGACGGAATACGATCTTAATTGCCGCATCGTCCTTATCTGCAAGATCAAAGCCCGCCTTTATGTCTGCAAGCTTAAATTCATTTGTGATCAGCGGTTTGATCTTAACAGAACCCTGAATGACCGGGCGAAGTGTATCCGGTACCCACACGAAGCGTTCCTGCCATGTATGATGAACAAGACACGTATTTACAAACTCCAGTCCGTCATCATGCCAGCGGCTGATGTTTAACGTGATCGGGGTGGTCACCCAGCTGTAAAATACAAATTTACCGTTGTGACGGATCATGGCGCTTGCCGCATTAAAGGATTCGGCTGAACCCGCTGCCTCAACAACAACATCGGCGCCGCGTCCTCCGGTCAGGGCCTTGACCTTTGCCACCGGATCCTCCTCCTTTGAGTTGATAACAATATCCGCTCCGAGAGATTTTGCCAGATTTAATTTTCCCTCAAGAACATCAACGACAATAACCTGATATGCACCCTTTAATTTAGAGCACTGGGCAATGATCTGGCCTGCATATCCGGCTCCCATGATAACAACGGTATCACCAAGCTGTACGCCTGTATGAAGTCCGGAATACATCGCACATGCCGTCGGCTCACCAAGAGCTGCTATATCCATATCAAGACCTTCCGGAACCGGCTGAAGCTGGAAGTTTTTCGCCTTGAAGTAGTCGGCAAAGTTATTATTCCATCCGAAAGCAATAACCTTATCGCCAACCTTGTAATCACTGACACGACTTCCTACCGCAACGACCGTACCGCCGCTCTCATGTCCGAGAAGGAATGGAAATTCCGGCGGCTGGCGGAACTCTGCCGTCTGCGGCGGCATAAAGCCACGATAGAAACTCTTGTCAGAGCCGCAGATACCCATCATGTGGTTCTTAACAATGATATCATCCTCTCCGCACTCTAATTCACGCTCGATCAGCTCGATATCGTATGCCTTATTTAAACGTGCTGCTCTGGTAACAAATTTTTCCATGGTCAATACCATTCCTTTCCGATATTATTTTCTGATATTATTACTATTTTTGATACTTCTTTCCGGTACTGCTTAAATAATGTGAAGGAACACAAGGATGCAGGTAACTACAGCTCCGGTAAATCCGGCTACGGTAGAAGCGCCGCCTACGCCGCGGATACCCTGGTTCACATTCATGTTGGACATGGAAACAGTTACCCAGAATCCGGAGGAGTTGGCATGCTTAAACATCAAAGCGCCTGTACCGCAGGCTAAGAATGCTGCTACCGGAGAGATACCGAGTGTTGCTAACATCGGCTCAACTAAAGCTGCTGCTGTCATTACGCCAAGAGCATTCGAACCGGTCACTACATGGATGATCGCTGCAATAATGATCGGGATCAGGATTGCCGGGAACGGAGACTGTACGATGATGTCTGCGATCTTTTCTGCTACACCTGCATTTTTAACAAAGGTGGCAAGGGCGCCGCCCATACCGGTAACAACGATCGGCACTGCAGAAGCTACAATACCTTCGTTTACCCAGTCGTTTAAGACTTCTTTGCTTCTCCATTTCTTTCCTGTTAACGGTAAAGAAAGGATACATCCGGTGAACAGAGCTGCTAACGGGCTTCCGATGAAGGCAAGGAAGTTTGCGATCGGTGTTTCCGGAACAAGGATAGAAGCAACGGTGTTAAGAAGGATCAAGAACAGCGGGAACAGGATCGGGAGCAGAGATTTAAACAGAGACGGAAGCTCCATGTTTTCACTCTCCGCTGCTGACTTCAGGAATTCCTCCTTCGGAGCAACCGGTGTTTTTAAGGTCATACAGTATAATGTAGCTGCAATTACACTCGGAACGGCTACAATAGCACCCCAGAGGATTGCCTGTCCGAGAGGAACGTTCAAAAGAGCTGCCGCGGATACCGGGCCCGGTGTCGGCGGTACTAAAGAGGCGGTAACGAGGGCACCAAGATAAAGAGCGGTACCATAGCTCATCATGGACTTATTTGTCTTGACTGCTAAAAGAGATACGATCGGGATCAGGAGAATTACGACTGTATCTGCAAAGATCGGAATACCAAGGATCGCAGAGCTCAATGCGATCGCCCAGATCATATTTTTTTCACCTACAAGGCCGATCGCCCATTTAGTGATCTTGATCGCCGCACCTGTTTTTTCAAGAACCGTACCCATGGTACATCCGAGAACAATAACGATAGCTACACTTTTGATGGTTCCGGAAAATCCGCTGTTGATGGTACTCTCGATCTTCTCCCACGGAGTTTTGAGCGCTACAGAAAGGATCAAAGCGGAAACCAGAATTCCCATTGCTGCGTTTACCTTACATTTTGAGATCAGGATGATCATCAACGCAATAACAACGGCAAAAACAATTAGTACATAAGATGTTGACATGTAAAAATTACCCCCTTTTTAGATTTGCGGCTGCATCTTGGCAGCACATTAATGTTACACTCATAAATTAGCAATATTTATGCCAGATATTTTTTTCCTTGAAAAAAAATTTAATTTTCCTTTGTTTACCTTATATAAATGACACCTGTACTTTCCGCTTTGTCTTGTGCAGATTTCTCATGCTGACGTTGCATTGAAAAAGATGATGCAACACATGAACAGATTTTGAAACATCTGCATCATGCTGCATCATCTTTTATCCTTGAGCACTCGATCCTATATTTGATATTTCTGCATTTTTCTCCAGAGTGTGGAACGGTTTATCCCAAGAAGGGCGGCTGCCTTCGACTTATTTCCGCCGCACCGGTTTAACACCTTTCGGATCCTCTCCTCCTCCGTTTCGATCTCTGCCTCTTTCTTTTCGATCACAGGAGTATTCCGCGCCTCCTCCAGATCATCCGGATAAAGAGCCTCTCGCATATTTTGGGCTGTGATCCACTCTCCGTCCTTTTGTACGCAAACCCGCTCCACGATGTTCCTAAGCTCTCTTATATTACCCGTAAATGGATAATTGTATAGAAGCGGGATCGCATCCGGGGCTATAAACGGCACCTGCATCCCGGCCTCAGTACACAGCATTTTTACAAAATGAAGAAACATGAGCTCTACATCATTCCCACGCTCTCTGAGGGGCGGAATAAACAGGCGCAAAACATCCAGCCGATACATCAGATCCTTTCTGAATTTTCCCTGTGCCGCCAATTGAGAGATGCTCTTATTGGTCGCAGCAAGGATACGGACATCCACATCGATGACCTTATTATCTCCGATCCTTCTGACCTGCTTCTCCTGAATGACCCTTAAAAGCTTACTCTGAGTCGCCAGCGATATTTCTGCAACCTCATCCAAAAAGAGGGTGCCTCCATGGGCCTGCTCAAACAGCCCCATCTTTCCGCCCTTGCTGGTACCGGTAAAGGCGCCCTCTACATAGCCAAACAGCTCACTTTCCAGAAGATTTTCTGCCAATGCGGCACAGTTGATCGCCACAAAAGGCCCGTTTTTCCGTTTGCTGGCATTATGGACACTCTGGGCAAACAGCTCTTTTCCTGTCCCGGTCTCTCCAACAATAATTATGTTAGAATCCGATGCCGCATATTTCTTTGCTACGGCTATCGTCCGATCCATCCGCTCGCTCTTATGGATGATATCCTCAAAGGTATATCTGGCCTTTAATCCACGCTCATTTAACTTTCTTCGGATCTGACCCTCCAGATCCTGAATAAGTGTTATATCCGTCAGATCCAATACCACACCGGAAATTTCTTTGTTTGCGATCACCGGAGTTCCGCTCACGGATATTTTTGTTTTCGTTCCGGGAATGGTCAGAATCTGACCGGATATCTCCTTTTCTGTTTCCATAACTGTACGATACACTTTGGAAAGATAAGGCAGCGTATCCTCTAAGCTTCGATCCTTCAGGCTGATATTTCCATGCATCTGACGGACGACCCGGTTCCTGACTAATATCACACCCCGGTTGTCCACATAAAGGATCCCATCCTTTGATGCATAAATGATCGTCTTATACATCTGGGAAACAATCCTCTCCTGCCGGATCTGGTCGACCGTTCGGATCGCTTCATCAAGAGCCCTAAGGATCGTATCTTCACCTGTCCGTATCACGACAGAATTTATTCCCATCTGTCTGGCCAGAATATTTACCGAATAACCGCCAATAACGGCATCACACCCGGCCTCCAGCACCTTCTGCATGGTATCGAATATCTCATCATGCTCTACCGGGGCATATACACGAACATCAATATTCATGATCTTTCCCGCAGTCTCTGCCTCAAATAGCTGACTCTCGAAGCCGCAGATCGCAATTTTCTTTGAATGAAAACGTTCCGCACACTCATGGATCGCACGGATAATATCATATCCGGATATCGAGAGGCTGATCGTGGGAATCTGATGATACATGGAGGTAGTCTTTCTTGCCGTATATCCTCTCGCGATGATCGCATCGTATTCCTCGGTCGGGACATCCGGTGTATCCTCCACCGTCATGGTGCATATATCCGCGTTCACTCTTTTGGCGTCCTTATGATGCGAAAGGACATATTCCACCTTGCTTCTCAGCTCCGGATAAGGGACAATAAATAAAAGACGGATCATAAAGCTGCCTCCATTCTGTTATGCTGCTGCCGCAATGCTGCAGATACTTTTATTCGATATGGGTCATCATGTTGCATCCGGTGTTGAATTTTGTTTGATTATACAACAGTGCAACACTTTTCGTCAACGCATCACCGCCTGCTTAGAGCAGCGGATCTGCACCTTTATACACAATTCTTGTAATACTTCCTTCTTTACCGGGAATTTTTCATTTTTTATGCTGCTGATCCCTGCCCGATCCCGCCTGTGCAAAAAAGCTGTCAAATTGGCATGTTTTTTGCTATATTTATATGGTGAATATGTATTTGCATCATTTAGCATTAGATGATATGAGGAGGATAACATGGCTGTATTAGGATGTATTGCAGATGATTTTACAGGCGCCAGTGACGCCGCATCATTTCTCGTAAAGGGAGGCATGAGTGTAAGGCTCTACAACGGGATCCCGCAGAACAGCGAATCCTGCAGCTCTGCACAGGCTATCGTGATCGCTTTAAAATCGCGTACACAGGAAACAAGCTCTGCCGTGGCAGACAGCCTTCAGGCAGCCCGCTTCCTCTTAGACCAGGGTGTGAAACAGATCTATTTCAAATATTGCTCTACCTTCGATTCTACTCCAAAGGGAAACATCGGGCCGGTGGCTGACGCTCTCATGGAGCTTACGAAATCTCCCTGCTCCATTCTCTGCCCCGCACTCCCGGTAAACGGAAGAACCGTGGAAGACGGAAAGCTTATGGTAAACGGAGTTCCGCTCCACGAAAGCCACATGAAAAATCATCCCCTCACGCCGATGTGGGACTGTAGGATCGACCATCTGATGGCTCCTCAGAGCAAGTTCCGCTGTATGAATATCTCCTCGGATGAGCTGGAGCACTTTTCTGTGGAAAGCCTTAAAACAACGCCAATTTACTTGATTCCTGATTATAGAACTGCTGAGGACGGTGAAAGAATCGCTCGCGTTTTCAGCTCACTCCCCCTCCTTACCGGCGGAAGCGGGATCTTGGAGCCCCTTGCAAGGATCTGGGCGAAAAAGCTTGCTTCCTCCGGCACTATCCCCCCAAGTGCGACAACAGGAAACGCACTGCTCTTAGCCGGAAGCTGTTCTAAGGCAACTTTGGGGCAGATCGCTTGGTATCAGAGTCAGGGGATGCCAACCTACAAGCTCGATCCGGAAGCTATGATAAACGGAAAGCAGACGCTGGAGGATGCATGGGAATTTGTTATGAAATATTCTGCTCCCAATAAGACGGTATTGGTATACAGCTCCGACACACCGGAAAGAGTCCGGGAATTTCAGAAAATGGGAACCGAACGTGTTGCTTCTATACTCGAGGGCACCACAGCCGCCCTCGCAGCCCGGGCGGTAAAAGCCGGCTTTACCCGCATCATCACCGCCGGCGGGGAGACCTCCGGTGCTGTTACAAAGGGACTTGGCTTCTCCTCCTACTGGATCGGAGAAAGTGTTGCCGCGGGTGTTCCGATCATGGTTCCCGCTGAACGTCCTGATATACGCCTTATCTTAAAAAGCGGAAACTTCGGCCAGCAGGACTTCTTTGGCCGTGCCCTGTCTATGACCGGAAGCTTTGATCCGGAGCTGGATAAAAAGCTTGAAGACGCCGTCTGGGCAGCCCACAGCCTGTTTGAACGCGGAAAGACCAGCGGTTCCTCTGCCAACATGAGCTTCGCCCACAACGGCCATATTTACATTACTGCCAGCGGCAGCTGCTTCGGCACACTCAAAAAAGAAGATTTTTCCTGTATCGATAAGGACGGCTCGGTCATTTCCGGTAAAAAGCCGAGCAAGGAATGGCCGCTCCATACAGCACTCTTTGAGAAGGATCCTGACATCGGCGCAGTGATCCACACACACAGTACCTATGCCGTTTTATGGAGCTTTGTTCCCGCCTCCGATGAAAAGGACTGCATACCGGCTCATACCCCTTACCTGAAAATGCGGCTGGGCTCTGTCGGCTTGATCCCCTACGAGAAGCCGGGCTCAGAAGCCCTGTTCTCTGCATTCCGCGAAAGAGTCATGGACAGTGATGGCTTCCTCTTGAAAAATCACGGTCCTATCGTTCCCGGAAAAACAATTATGGACGCCTTCTACAGTCTGGAAGAACTGGAAGAAAGCGCCCACATTGCATGGGAATTAAGGAATAAGGAATAAAACTCTATCTGGGAGAGGCGATTAATTTTGCTCTCCCAGATATTTTTCTGTATGCTTTGTGTTTACTGCTTCACAGATCCTGCGCAGTCCCTCCTCTACGGTTGCTCTCGGGCAAGCCAGATTCAGGCGGATAAATCCGTCAGAGCTCTGCACAAACATATTTCCGCCCTCAAGAAGCACGCCTGCCTTATAGGCGAAAAACAGCGGAAGATGCTCATCCGGTTCAAAGTATGCACTTAAATCTACCCATGCCAGATAGGTTGCTTCGGAGATCCTGCATTTTGCCTTCGGAAGATGCTCTTTTAAGTAGTTTACCGTAAATTCAAAGTTTCCGTCCAGATAAGCTCTAAGCTCCTGTAACCACTCATCTCCCTTTTCATAGGCAGCCTGTGCTGCGGCAATACTCAGCGGGTTATCAAAATTATAATGACGGTCCAGCCAGATCTTTCTCATATCTTCATCACGGATAATCACATTGGATATCATCATTCCGGCCAGATTAAAGGTCTTGCTCGGTGCCATGCAGGTGATAAGTCTTTTATAATCCGGCATTACCTTTCCAAGGGGTATATGATGCTGACCCAGTCTCAGAAGATCACAGTGAATCTCATCTGAGATCACCCATAACTGATGCTTCTCAACGATCTTTGCAACCTTTTCCAGCTCCTCCTCTTTCCACACACGGCCGCTGGGGTTGTGCGGATTGCAGAAGATCAATAAAGTTGTCTTCTCATCTGCCGCTTTTTTCTCAAGATCATCATAGTCGATCTTATAGTATCCATCTTCATTGATCAGATCGGAGCATACATATTCCCGCTTGCTGAAATCCGCTGCATATTTAAAATATGCGTATGACGGTGTTAAAAACAGTACCTTCTCATCCGGCTTACAGATATATTCGACCAGCTCGAATAATGCGGGGATGATCCCATTCGACATAACCAGCTCTTTCCGGTCAAAGCTCCAGCCATATTTTTTCATGCACCAGCCGTTAAATGCGTCATAATAGCTCTTTTCAAATACTCTGCTATAGCCGAAGATCCTCTTATTGAGTCTCTCACGGATCCCGTCAATTACTACCTCCGGTGTGGCAAATTCCATATCGGCGACCCACATGCGGATAAATTCCTCATCCTTGTAAGGAAATGTCATCGTTTCATCCGCGTGAAAAATATAGTCACGGAAGCCATCCGTATTCAAAGCATTCGTGTGTCTTCTGTCAATGATCTCATCAAAATTATACATATCTCATTTCCTTTCCGGCTTCACCCTTGTTGTTTGATGTACCGATTTTATCAGACTTTCTCTTTTAAAGTCAAATAAGCCGGAGTTTCTTGGAATGAAACTAAATCATAAATATGTTTCGTGAGAATAGATTTTTGCCTTCAATTTTTGGTATATCGACAGGAAAGCTTACTTTTTCCCCGGATATCGTAAATTTGTTGATTTATAATAAATTTTTCTGACAGCCCACTTATGCATTGTTCTCTTTGTAAGCTGTTCTCTTTATACGTTGTTCTCTTTATACGTTGTTCTCTTTATACGTCGTTCTCTTTATACGTTATTCTCTTTATACGTTATTTCCCTTAATACCTTACGGATAGGCAGCACACAGCCGGGAGACACCGACAGCTCATCGACTCCCATTCTTATAAAGGTCTCGGTAAGCGTTGTATCTGCTCCCAGCTCTCCGCAGATCCCTACCGGGATTTTGGCCTCATGGGCGCTCTCCACCGTCATCCGGATCATCTTTAAAACGGCCGGGTGGTGTGCGTCATAAAACAGCTCCAGCTTCTGGTTCTGCCTGTCTGCTGCCAACGCATACTGCGTCAGATCATTCGTTCCGATACTGAAAAAATCGACTTCACCTGCAAGCTCATCACTGACCATGACTGCCGCCGGGGTTTCGATCATAATGCCCTGAGGTACATTGCCGAAAGTAATCTTCTGCGCTCTCAGCTCCTCCTTTACCTCCTCCATGATCTCCTTCACCCTGCGAACCTCCCAGACTGACGTGATCATCGGATACATGACCGCAATATTTCCGTATGCACTGGCGCGCAGGATTGCCCTTAGCTGTGTCTTAAATATCTCCGGCTGCGACAGACAGATCCGGATCGCACGATAGCCGAGGGCCGGATTTTCCTCCTTAGGAATGTGAAAATAGTCTGCCTGTTTGTCCGCTCCGATATCCAGTGTGCGGATTATAACACGTTTTCCTTCCATTGCCTCTGCGACAGACCGGTAAATCTTAAACTGTTCCTCCTCATCGGGATAATCCTTGCTGTTGAGATAGATGAACTCACTTCGGAATAATCCGATCCCGCCGGCATCATTTTCAAATACCATATCCAGATCGTCGAGGCTGCCGATATTCGCATAGAGGCTTACATGCCGTCCATCTAACGTCACATCCTCTTTTCCCTTTAATTCCAGAAGGAGAGCCTTCTTTTTCTCCTCCTCGGCCTTGCGTTTTAAGAGTCCTGCCCTTACCATCTCATCCGGTTCAATATAGACAGTACCATCAAAGCCGTCCACAATCGCTTCTTTTCCGTCCATATCTGCCCGCAGATCTATCCCGGTGTCAACAATGGCCGGGATACCCATGGTTCTGGCTAAGATCGCCGTATGGGAATTGACCGAACCTCCGACGGTGACAAAAGCAAGTATCTTCTCCTTGTCCATCTGCACTGTTTCAGAGGGGGCCAGATCCTCCGCAAAGATAAGCACCGGCTCTGAAAGGCTCGATAATTCTGTCTTATTTCCCGATAATACAGAGGTCAGACGCTCTGAGACATCCCGGATATCCGCTGCTCTCTGGCGCATGTAATCATCATCGATTGCCAGAAAAATTGCAGAATAATTGTCGGCTGTCACATGCACCGCATATTCGGCATTGACGCCTTCCGCATTGATGATATAGTTAACCGAATCGATATACTCCTTGTCTTCCAGTATCATCTGATGTACGGAGAAAATAGCTGCATTTTCCTTGCCCACCTTCTCCGTGGCGCTCTCATATAAGGCAGAAAGCTGAGCGATCGCTTCTTTTCTTGCACACTCAAACCGCTCACACTCTGTTTTCGTATCTGCAACATCTGTTTTTAGGATCCGGCGCTCGGTCTTGGAAAATATCTGTATTTTTCCGACTGCGATCCCGCCAAATACGCTCTTTCCGTGATATATCTGCATCTTGCTATCCCCCGATCCCTATCTGATTTTTGTTCCCTTCCGGGCCTTCAAGCCGAACCTCCGTGAGCCTTGGCGCGTGATTCCGGTCAGCGAAGCTGACATATCCCTATCAGAATTACAGCGTATATGATCTCCCTCATATACGCTGTAATCTTCTTCACCACGCGGGTGATTCCGGCCAGCGAGGTCGACCTCTTTTCTGCCAAAGCTCCGCTATGCCAGATGCACCCACTGGATCAATAGGATCCATGCCAGTCCATAGTAGGTAACGACCGCCACCAAGTCATTTACCGTAGTGATAAGCGGCCCTGATGCTACCGCCGGATCGACCTTGATCCTGTGGAAAAAGAGCGGAACAAGAGTTCCGACTAAGCTGGATGCCACCATCGCCACCAGCAGAGATATTCCAACACAGCCGGATATCATAAAGGCCTGAGAAAGCGAATATCCCTTAAAAATAAAGATATATGCACCGAGGAAGAATAGAGAAAGGATCCCAAGGAGCGATCCGTTGCTGAAGCCAATCCGTATCTCCTTCATGACATGTGCTGCCTTATCCTTCGCACTCAGTTCCTCATCCATCAATACACGGATCGTTACAGCCAGAGACTGGGTTCCCACGTTTCCGGCCATGTCAAGGATCAGGGACTGAAAGCAGATCACAATAGGAAGCGCGGAAACAACACCTTCAAAGGCACCGACCACACTGGATACTCCCATTCCCAAAAACAGAAGTACAACAAGCCACGGCAGTCGTTTCTTAATACTCTCCAGAGTTGTTTCCTTCAGATCCTCCTCCTCTGTCAAACCGGCCAGCTTCGCGTAATCGTCACCCATTTCATCATCGATCGCTTCGATCACATTCTGGGCGGTCAGAATACCGATGATCTTCTTATCACTGTTTAATACCGGGAGGGAATCCTCGGAATAGTCTTTGATCTTTTCGATGTTTTCCGAAATACTTTCATGATCCAGTAAATACGGATAGGAATAACTGATAATGCTGTCCAGCTCATCATGCTCCCTTGCAATGATAAGATCCTTTAACTCGATCGCTCCGCAAAAGATCCCATTCTCATCCACCACATATATCGTTGAGATGTTGTCATTTTCACCGGCCTGACGCACCAGCTCGCGCATTGCCTGACGGATCGTCAGATTCTTGGATATGCAGACATAGTTGTTCGTGATCAGGCTTCCGATCTCATCGTCATCATACGAATTGATCAATCGGATATCTGCCTTGACATCCTCATCCAAGATCGGGCGCAGCTTTGCCTTTACACTCTCATCAATATCGTCCAGAAGCTCTGCCGCATCATCGGAGTCCATCTCATTGATAACGGCGGCAAGCTTGTCGATCCCCAGCTCTTTGATGTATTCATCCGGCTCATCGATATACGAAATAATGTTGGAGACCCACTCGGTTCCAAGATTGTTATACAGGCTTAGGCGTTCTTCCTTCGTCAGCTGCTCCAGACTCTGAGCAATATCCTTTTCATGATAATCTCCCAGCTTTTCCAGCAGCTTGTCTTTATTGTGTTCTGTCCGGATGATCGAGACGATATCATCTGCAAACTCCGGTTTTTTTAATATTTCCTTTTCCACCTCATACCTCCGGTACCGCTCCCGGACCCTCGTGGCCGAATTATTTGCGGTTTCTTTTCCTGGATATAATCCTCTGTTTCTGATTATACAAACAATCCTATTGACAGTCAACGCCATTCCGCCCTGTTATCAAGTCGAACATCCCGGGAGGATTTTAGCTTTTAACCGAATCAAGTAAGTCCCCTGCTTCAATTGTGAAAAGCAATAAGCAGTGGGTGGGGACTTGCTTGTATCAGGAGGAGTGCAAGCTCAATGTCATCAACTTAAGTCTAGGAACCTTGATAACTAAATAATGAACAAAATAATTAAAAATGCCGGTGCTGTCAAAAATAAATACTTGATAATAGGTTTAAATACAGTCATCGTTTAATTATCTCAATAACAGGAGGGCTGTATATGAAACAATTAGAACAATTTTTTCTTCTTATTGATCAATGTTTAAATGATACCGAATTCATTCGCAAGCATGCTCTCAGTGATAAAGACTTTACCCGCAATAGGATATTGACTTTCAGAAATACTTTTTGGGGGTTACTTGCACATACAGGTGCTTCTTTACAAAGTGAAATCCCATTGCTGACCAGAAAATTTTGTGAGGAGATTCCATTAGTTTCTCCGCAAGCATTTTCAAAAGCCAGAAACAAAATGAATTACACTTCTTGCAAAGAGTTTTTTGATTTTTCTGCAAAAAAATTATTTTTTCACAAGCAATATAAGGGATATTTTCTCGCTGCTGTTGATGCATCCAAAATTCTTCCACCAGATACTTCTGAAATCAGAAACGTCCTTGGTACTTGTGGGAATCAATTTTCAGAACGCGCAGGAGCATTGATCTCATTGATTTACGATCCTTTATTAGATCATATTATAAATGGCATTCTTTCAAATTGTAATGAATCAGAAAGAAAAAACCTTTATACATTGATTGAACAAACACATTTGGAAAATACTATTCTTTTGTTGGATCGAGGGTATCCCGGAAAGGAAGTTTACCGCTTTCTCAGTCAGCATAAGCTGAAATATGTGATTCGAATGGGAATTGGAAATAGTAATCCGCGATATATCAGAGAATCTATTAACGCAGATCAGATTTCTACGGATATAAAGAATCCAGATATCACTCATAGGATTGTTCGTTTTAAGCTCAATGACAACAGTGAAGAATTATTGATCACAAACATTTATGATACCCAGTTTACTGTTGAAGATTTTAAAACGTTATATCATTTCAGATGGCCAATTGAGACAAAATATGATGAGCTGAAAAATAAATTTCAGTTGGAAAAGTTCACTGGAAAAACTCTAAATTCTGTTTATCAGGATTTTTATAATCAGATGACAAAGCTAAATATTATCTCTTACTTACGGCAGATTTCTTCACTGGAAATAAATTCTATTGGACATAAGAAAAAAATAAGTATACAGGCATCAATAAAAGTTTTTCTTTTTTATCTGTCCCAATTATTACACGACACATTCAGACGAATAGAAATCATACATGAAATCTGCATGTTGCTAAAAAAAATATTATTTTCAGTAAGGGATGGTCGTAGTTTTTCCAGAAAGAAAAAACATACAGACCGAAAATATCGTTATAACCTGAAATAAACAGCATCTCACCTCATATTTATTACATGGCATATGACATTTTGGTTGTATGTTTTATTTAGTATACTCCTAAAATGTGATTTTAGCCATATAAATTTTGTTCATTATTTAGTTGCCAAGGTGCTCATACACTTTCGTATTAAGTTGATGACATTGAGCTTGCACTCCTCCTGATACAAGCAAGTCCCCACCCACTGCAGTGCGATCCTCCCGGAGGGACTTTTTGCCCTATAGGAATCATGGCTTTCGTACTTTAATGCAACACAGTCTTTCCTGTAGAGTAAAAAAGAGCCATCCCGGAGAGCCTTCTTTCTGCCTCTCTTAAGATGACTCTATTATGCCAAATTACGAGTCCATAAATCTTCTCTTATATATCGAATTTTTGTTTCTTTTATCGTTATGGAGATTACGATTCTACTATACTTCTTGTATTTTGATCATTATACTGATCCGCAAGCCTCCGGATCTCTTTTCTCACTTCTTCCACCAGATTTTCCGGCCCTATGATCTGCGCACCGGCTCCCAGAGCCATGATCCAATGGATGAAGTGACTGCTTGCTGCCACCTTCGCTTTGACCTTAAAGTGTTCTTCATCGACTTTAAGCATTCTTATATCTTTTCCAAAACGATCAATCATCACCCCGGCAAGATCGTTAATACAAAGGATTTCTACGTCCTGTTCTTCTCCATCGAACATATTAAACATCTTCTTGGCATATTCTGCCATGTCTACTTCCTTGAATTTGTGCCTTCCTTCGCGCCTTGTCTTTTCCACCTTGATGTGAAGGATCTTATCCACACGATAGTGCTTTATCATATCTGCATCGGAATCATAGCCTACAAGATAATAGTTTTCATCATCCCATAATAATCCCCATGGGCTGACAATATATCTTGCTCCGCCCTTACGCAGCTCCGGCTGTTTCTTGATATTCCAGCGGAAATACTGGAAGGAGATTTTTAAATTCTGAGAAATTGCATTGTGGATCGCATCTACGATTTCCATGATATCATTATTCATGGATTTAACACGACCTGCCACATACACCTGACGCTGGAGCTTTGACGCATCGTGTTTGCTTGCCAGATGCTCTATCTTTTTTATCAGCTCGTTTGACTTCTTCTCTGTAATAAACTTAGCGGATGCCACAGAATCAGCCAGAAGCTTTAGCTCTGCGATCTCAAAATCCCGATCTGCAACCTGATAGTGAAAGGTCTTTCCGTACTGTGTCTTTTTAATTTTTATTCCGAAATCGTTCAACTGGTTAATGTCATCATAGAGGCTCTTTCGCTCTGCCGTCACATTGTTGGCATCCAGCTTATCAATGATTTCCTGCAACGTTATATCATGGTCTGCATCTGTATTTTCCAGCAAAATCTTTGCCAGATATAGAATCTTTAGTTTCTGATTGCTTCTTGCTCCCCGCCTCCGGACTTTTACCTGAGCTTTCATATCCTCTGCCATAAAAACACCTCCGATACACTTTGATATTTGTATTATATCAAAGTGATCGAAGGTTTTGTAGTCCATAATATCGGTCTTAGATTTCCCTGCACAAAGGCAGTCCGGCGGATATTCGCAATCATTTTGCTGCTTACTTCAGTCAAACCGATATACTCTGATGGATGATGATCTTCATCATTTCCTTTCGCGAGCTGGTGACAGCAAGCCTTATCGCACCACCCAATACGTTGGTGGTCTCGACGTATATCAACCGCAAATTTGAGCAGGGCAGCGTGTCCCTCGGCATGGCAATGGCTGTTCTGTGCGTGCTTATTACCACTACGGCACTGCTGGTAATGAACCGCCTTTTCCGGAAAGCTTTTGCCTTCTCCCGGTGATCCGTTTTTCTACATGGATCAGCGATTTTAATTTCTGGAACACTTTTCTGCATCCATGGACAGCACAAACATTAGTGCATCCAGGGCATTATCCAGATTCTGCACATCAATGACGTATGTATCCGTCATACGAAAGAGTTCTTTGCTGATACTTGCGACTATATAGCCGCTTCGATCAAGGATCCGATAATCCCACTCCATAATTGTTCCATCAATGTGCCATCCATTATAATCAATATTATAATGTGGTGTCAGAAATGAAAATTCTTTGCTCAGGCATCCGATATAACTGCCATTTTTATAAATCTCAAATTTGGGAAGGAATGTGAAGATTTTCTGAACAACCATTCCTACTTCATTTCCATAGGCATCATAAATTACAAGTTTATGTCCCCATGATAACTGTCCCTTTACTACATAAACAGTATCACCGGATTCATCATAGATATCATAACTGTCAAACCACGAAAAAAATCTTTGCTTAAACAGTAACTTCATACGAGTATCTCCTTTACCTGACTTAATAGGTTCTTTATAAGTATCATAATAATAGCTGTGCATAAGTCTGCACAACCAAATAACGTCAGCAGATGGATTCGAACCATCGGTACGTTGCCGTACACCACCTTAGCGGGGTGGCACCTTAAACCAACTCGGACATGCTGACAAAAGTGGACAGGTTAGGACTCGAACCGATCATTCCAGCCTTGAAAGGGCTGTTTTTCCTAACCTTTAGACCAGAGCACCATATACGGATCCGATCATCCGATCCGTTTTTCTCAGGCAGAAAATCTTGCCTGAACGTTTCTATCAACGACAAGAATATCGTCAATTCTTACCTGCAGCACATCTGCCAATACTACCAGGTTATCGATAGTAGGCATTGCTGTTCCGTGCTGCCACTTGTAGATTGCCTGTGGAGTTCCAAATCCGAACACATTCTGCAAGTCTCTCACAGAGATTCCGGCAAGCTTTCTCAATCTCTCAATATTCTTTCCCGTTTCCACCATATCGATGGTTGGCATTGCATACATCTTTTCCTCTCTTTCCGGCCTTCCGACCGGCGCAGAGCTAGTCGGATGCCTTAAAATTATAAATAGGTTGCATTACATCAACGACATCTACGGACTCACGAATCACATCGATGATATCCTCCAGTGATTTGTAGGCCATAGGTGCCTCGTCCAATGTGTATTCATTTACAGAAGTCGTATAGACTCCTGCCATTGCTTTTCTGTACTCGTCTAAGTCAAGCTCATTTTTTGCTTTGGTTCTGGACATAATTCTTCCTGCTCCATGCGGTGCAGAATAATTCCATTCCGGATTTCCCTTACCAACCGCGAGAACACTTCCATCTCTCATATTGATCGGAATCAACACTTTCTCTCCGGCATGGGCCGCTATTGCGCCCTTTCTTAAAATCATTTCTTCTGTATCGATATAATTATGAATCGTATGGAAGGTTTCTCCTCCGGTCATACCGGTTCTCTCGAGGATAATCTCTGCCATTTTCTCTCTGCTTCTACGCGCAAATCTCTGACAGATTTCTACATCATGCAGATAATCCTCAAGATATTTTCCGGACAGATAACAAAGATCAGCCGGCATTGAAGGCTGTCCTTCATATACTTCAAAATGAAGCTCTTTCAGTGCAGCCTGAATTTCCTTTCTCCTGCCCTGCTCCTTGTAGGTTCTGATGATCTCGTCTCTTTTCTCGAAGTATTCACCATAACCACGGTCAAGATCTACTGCCAGTTTCTGATACAGCTCCGCTACCTGCTTTCCAAGGTTTCGGCTTCCGGAATGAATAATCAGATATTTTGTTCCATCCTGAGCTTTATCCACTTCAATGAAATGATTGCCCCCACCAAGGCTGCCTAAGGATCTTTCTAATCTTCTGGTATTCTTAAGGCTTCGATAGCATCTGAGTTCCGTCAGATCAAATCTTTCCTGACGTCCTTCCCACACATTCATTCCGGAAGGAATATAATGGCAGGCCTCATCAAGCTTTTCAAAATCAATATCTGTTTTTCCAAGATTGATTGTATACATACCGCAGCCAATATCTACACCAACAACATTTGGTACAGCTTTATCTGTAATCGTCATAGTTGTTCCAATCGTGCATCCTTTTCCGGCATGGACGTCAGGCATGATACGAATTCTGCTTCCGGCAGTCATGGGATAATCACACATTCTGCGGATCTGATCTATAGCTTCGTCTTCAATTACTTTTGCATAACAGATAGCTGTATTGACTTTTCCCTTAATCTCTAACATGGGAACCTCCTTTCTCACCTTGAACAATCGTACTCGGGGAACGACTCGAAACTCGCACGCATTCCTGCGTCCGGATCCTACGTCAGGTGCGTCTACCATTCCGCCACGCGTACATAATACTCCGTACAGGACTTGAACCTGCAACCTACCGGTTAAAAGCCGGTTACTCTACCAATTGAGTTAACGGAGCAAAAAAGAATGTGCCTTGGCACATTCTCGCGCCGAGCGCGGTCGCTTGCGACATGTTTCTGTTTCGCGCGAGTGCGCATCCTCGCGGAGCGTTTTTTTGTTTCATAGGACGCAATTTCCTATGAAACAAAAAATACCGCTTACCCAGATCATCTAAGGTAAGCGGTACGCTAAAGCATGTTTATCTATTTCCAGTATGCTTTCTTCACCTGCATTCTGGTCCATCAACACAATTTATCCGTTCATACTTATCCTTAAATGAGCATGTGCAAAGTTTGCCCAGTTCTTTTTTATCGAGCTGTGCATAAAAATATTCACTATTCAGACTATAAAAACGAATAATTGCTGTCATGTCTTTTTCCTTTCTGATCCCCAGCGGACCGCTTTTTCTTTCTGCCCATAGAATATCACGATTTTGAAATAATGTAAATCCTACTCGTGGTATAAATTATTTCTGAAATAGATTTTTGCAACCTGACACAATTTTCTGTTCTTGAATCTCCGTCATAATAAAAATATCTCCATCATTTTACTTGTAATGACGGAGATATATAGTCAAGCGGATATTTGCAATCCGCTTGACTGCCATCAACGATAATTCTTTAGCTAAATCTGTCTGTGTAATATACGGATTCTGTTCAAACCTGATAACAATCTGTCTGCCATATTATCAGCGCCATGATTAGCGCCATCGGCGTCAAGAATAGCGTCATCCGTGGCGCTATTTGTCATCTGATTCGAAAGTTCCGCTAAAGTATTATCTATTTGAGTCAGCATGAATTCAATAAATACCGTAGACTCTCCCTCTACACGGCATTTTGCGATCGCATCATAATAATCATCCTGGAATTTTTCAATTTGGCTTTCTATCGGAATATATTCAAAAATAGGATTCCATTTAGCCAAAATAGCTGTATGCCACAGCCTTGCCATCCTGCCATTGCCATCTGTAATGGGATAAATAAATACAAATTCATAATGAAATACGCTGCTCAAAATCAGCAGATGCATCTGGTCTTTCACTTCCATCATTCAGCCAAATAATTCATTCATCATTACTCCTTATCCTCTATCCATTCAAATATTCATTCCATCTGGCATTAGTTTCTTCCAGCTCATGTTTCTGCATAATTCTGTTGCGGTCACTTAGTATTGCAAGCATTTCATCTACAATTTCCTCAAGCGGCAGCTTTTTGTAATGGGACAAATAACCGATCATCCGTCCGGCTGTCCAGTCGGTGTTAAGATTTTTCGTTATCTGATCGCAAAACTCCGCTGGATATCCCCGTTCTATCATAATGTCATATAGTTCTAAGCTCTTAGGCGACTTAGGTTTCATATTACAACTCCATTACAATGATCTATTTCGTGTTGAATGATCTGTGCAGTCCAACCGGAATATTTGCCATGCTGCTTTTTGAAATTAGTATCCAAAAAATCCACTTCAATTTCTTTATATCTTGTACACGGACGCACCCCTTCCAGAGAGAGGCATCCCTCCTCTGTCTGAAATACTCCGATCTCCTTTGTAATAACAGGATTTACCATAGCAAATTGAAATGGACCTGCTGCCACCACAATAATATTTTTCTTTACACCGATCATATTGGCTGCCATGCCAACACAATGATCCAGATTTGCCCTTAATGTATCAAGCAGATCTGTAATTACCTGTTGGTCTGCCTCCGTTGCATCCATAGATTTCTGAGCGAGAAACAATGGATCCCGCATAATTTTCTTTACCATATTCTTGTCCTTTAATTCCAGTTTTTCCAAACATCGGGCATATAACCCAGAGTTGATTGCTTACCATTTCTTACCACCGGTGTCTTAATTACCTGTGGATTTTCAAGAATTTTTTCGAGCTTATCATCGTCAGCAATATACTTTATAAGGGCAAGTAAGTCTTTGTCCTTACCATCCCAGTTGACCATGTTATCCAATCCGCCATTTGCCTGAGCTACGGAATTGAATTCACCTTTGCTCATGCCCTTTTCTTTCATATCAATGAACTGATACTTTATACCACGCTCTTTGAAAAAACGCTCTGCCTTTCTTGTATCATTACATTTCTTTGTCCCAAATATCTGTATATTCATATCATCTTTCCTTTGCCATCTGTATGAGTTTTTCAAAAGACTGTGCAAAGCGTATATCATCCTCTACTGTACGTTTTCTTGGTCCTTTGATATGATTCTTATGCGAGCCTCGTCTTGCCTTCTTGTTAAGGTGTCTCTCCATAAGCATCTGGTCAATGTTTTCATTCGTGTACCACTTACCGGATTGTTGAATCGCATAAGCACCTTTAGCAAGTGCCATTGCAGCAACACCATAATCCTGAGAAATCACAATGTCCCCCTTATGGCAAATGCCAATCAGTTTATAATCCACCGCATCCGCACCTGCTCCAACCACGATCACTTCACTGTAATCGGAATCCAGCACATGATTGGTGTCACAAAGCAACGTACTGGGAATATTATATTTTTCGGCTATTTCTTCTACAATACTTACCACCGGACACGCATCAGCATCTACTAATATCTGCATTTCCTTCTCAATTCCATCCTTCAGCATCTACTATCACTTTTACCAATGCATTGCTCATATCACTTCAAAAGTATCTTCTTCAACACGATTCTACTTTATGGTTTTTCGCTC
>Ga0129312_1000754_pt1 | contig 24069 bp, 20 predicted proteins | sample O827metagenome_FD_94434 | JGI IMG/M metagenome (GOLD analysis project Ga0129312, IMG submission 94434) | Orangutan group fecal microbial communities from Wisconsin, USA - O827 metagenome | ecosystem: Host-associated > Mammals > Digestive system > Large intestine > Fecal | place: USA: Wisconsin... | reverse complement strand
GTAACAGCTCCGGTCTGCAACGGGCAGATTTACGGACATGGGCTTGCAGGATACCTCGAAGCAATGGAAAAAGTTGCGAATCTGATAAGAAAGGGTTGAAAAATCTTCTTTTTTATATTAAACTGTAAAAGAATTATAACGTGAATTTATTAGGAGGAATATTTTTATGATTTCTGCAGGTGATTTCAGAAATGGTATTACAATTGAGCTGGATAATAACGTTTACCAGATTATCGAGTTTCAGCATGTTAAACCTGGTAAAGGAGCAGCTTTTGTCAGAACCAAGCTGAAAAACATCAAGAGCGGCGGCGTAGTGGAGAAGACTTTCAGACCTACTGAAAAGTGTCCACAGGCACGTATTGATAGAAAAGATATGCAGTATTTATACTCCGATGGAGATCTGTATAACTTTATGGATGTTGAAACATATGATCAGATTGCATTAAATGCTGAAACCGTAGGTGATGCATTAAAGTTCGTGAAAGAGAACGAAATGGTTAAGGTTTGTTCCCATAACGGCAGTGTATTTGCAATTGAGCCCCCTCTGTTTGTAGAACTTCAGATTACAGATACAGAGCCCGGATTCAAGGGCGATACCGCTACAGGTGCAACCAAACCGGCTACTGTTGAAACGGGAGCAGTTGTTAACGTACCTCTCTTTGTAGATATGAACGATGTAATTAAGATCGATACCAGAACAGGAGAATATCTCTCCAGAGTATAAAATGTGTTTTTAATATCAAAGGACAAGCCAGAGACAATGATGAAGATCGTTGTCTCTTTTTGATTTGTATCAAAGTCTTTCCGGTATCTGACGGAAAGACCGTTTTAGGAAAATGAATCTTGGAGAAATTTATTTTATGGAAACTATTTTAAGAAAACTATTTTAGGGGAACTATCTTAGAAACTTTATCTTAGGAAAATCTATTTTAATCGAAAGGAAATCTATCTATGAATATCACATCATTTACCAATCAGGTTGTTGATCTCCTACAGGAACAATTGGGAGACGGATATCATGTTTTTCCGCGTAAGGTAATCAAGAATAACGGAGTTACTCTTACCGGAATTGTCGCAAGGAGAGAGAATATTAATTCATTTCCTACCATATATATTGATGATTATTATCGTGAAGATATCAAAGAGGAGGAAGTACAGGGGATTGTACTCAAAATGGCGGACCGTCTTCGGCTGGCTGATCTGAAACAGCCGGTAGATTTAAGCGGCTTTGTTGATTTTGAAAAGGCGAAAACGCGGCTTTCTTTTAAACTGATCAATACCGAAAAGAACAAAGAATTGCTTACGGATATTCCCAGTCGCCCGTTTTTTAATCTGTCCATTGTTTATTTTTATCTGATCGAAAAGGCTCCTTTTAAGGGAAAGGCAACAGTACTTGTCCGGAGGAGTCACATGGATACCTGGAATATAACAGAGATGGAATTATATAAGGCAGCCTGTATTAATGCACCACAGCTCCTTCCACCCAGGATTGAAAATATGAATGAAGCTCTTGGTGGAATATTTCCCCCGGAACTGTTCGAAGATCTGATTCCCATGTATGTGCTTACTAACAGCGAAAAGCTGTTTGGAGCATCCTGCATTCTGTATCGCGATGAACTGAAATCGTTTGCGGTAAAAATGAATAGCGACTTATTCATACTTCCAAGCTCTGTGCATGAAATGATTCTGATTCCGAAAAGGCCGGATCTGAATCAGAGTGCTTTTCTGGATATCGTTGCAGAGATTAACCACAGTCAGGTTCCGGAAGAAGATGTTTTGGCAGATTCTGTATTTTTTTATAATAAAAAGGAAGATGCACTTTATTTACTAGACAATCGCTGAGACTTATGATACTATATTCAAAGTGATGTAACAATTTTGTAATAATAGCAGATGTGAAGATATGAAACGGCTGCCAATAATCTAACAAGTGTGCACCCGTAGTCTAACGGATAGAACGAAGGCCTCCGACGCCTTTAATGCAGGTTCGATTCCTGTCGGGTGCATTTACATCACTTTGGATATCTGTGTAGTAGTTAAAAGGATGGTAATTATGAATCAAAACAATCAGAGCAGACTTGAGGGGGTCAAGGATAAGCTTCTGACGGGTAAGGATTGGATTTTGGATCATCGCAAGGTTGTAATGCCTGCAATCCTTATTGCATGTGTTTTAATAACGGTGTTTGTTGCAGTTAATGCAAATCAGAGAGATACGCTTGAAAAAGAAGCAGAAGCTGCCGCACTGGCTGCCGCTGAACAGCAGACAGAAGAGGAAGTTCAGGAAATGCCGGTATATGATCTGGAAGAGAATGCTTATCCGGAAGTAAATAATGTCGTAAGAGCTTATTACGATGCGCAGGCATCGGGAGATATGGATACAGTTTCCAGTCTCAATACCTATCTGAATGATATTCAGAAAATTAAAGTTGAAGAGTTAAGCAAGTATATTGAATCTTATCCGGAATTAAATGTTTATACAAAGCCGGGACTTACTGAGAATACCTATGTAGCGTATGTATGTTCCGAAGTGAAATTTTATGATCTGGAGAAGACCATTCCCGGAATGCAGACATACTATATCGGACAGGACGAGAATGGAAACTATTATATTAATAATGGAACGTATGATGATACGGTGAGCAGCTACATTAAAGAGGTTACACTGCAGGATGATGTCGTGGATCTCAACAATAAGGTTGTGGTAGCGTATAATGATCTTTTGGCAGATGATGCTGATTTGAGCGAATTTCTGGCTTATATGAAAGAGAAGATCAATGAAGATGTCGGAGAAATTCTGGCACAGGCAGATCAGCCTGAACAGACCGAAGAGGAGACTGAACAGACGGCAGATGAGGATAACGAAGAAACCACTCCGGTAACGGTCAAGGCACGTGCAACAGACGTTGTAAATATCCGTGTTTCGGACAGTGAGCAGGCTGATAAGCTTGGCAAGGCACAGGTAAATCAGGAGTTTACTGTTTTGGAGCAGAAGGAAAACGGCTGGAGTAAGATTCAGTATGAGGGACAGGAAGCATATATTAAGAGTGATTATCTGGAAGTAATTTCTGAAGAACCTGCAGCAGGTGATACAACACAGGAAGATGCATCTGAAGACCGGCAGGAGGATGAAGCGGTGGAAACTACTACAGATACATCCTCTGTAGGTACTGCATCTACGGGCAAGGCACCGGGAGATAAGGTCAAGGCGAAAGAGTCGGTACGTATCCGTAAGAGTGCAAGTACAGATTCCGATGTTTTGGGAACTGCTTATGCAGGAGATTCTTTTGAACTTGTAATGGAACAGGCGGACGGCTGGTCAAAGGTCAAATATAAGGGCAATAATGCCTATATTAAAACCGAATATCTTGAATAAACGTTCAACGATGCAGACGTGATCAAACAGATGCATCCATGATCGGGAATGAATAGCAATAAGAACAGACAGTCTTTACTGATTGATATCAGTAAGGACTGTTTTTTTCGCAGAAGATCTGGTAAAATGTAGAAAAATCTATTTTTCAGAGTAGTGAGTAAGAATCGGATTAAAACAGTAGAAGTAACGGTTATTATGAATATCGTGTAGACAGGATAACCGGCTGCAAAGGAGGAGCAGAGATGTTTGGAAATTTTAATGTTGGAATTATGGGAAGCGGTAATATCGCAGGAATTATGGCAGGGACAATCAATAAGATGAAGAACGTCAGGGTTTATGCGGTGGCATCCAGACAACAGGTTCACGCAGATGTTTTTGCAGGAAAGTATGGTTGTAAGAAAGCTTATGGATCCTATGCAGATCTGGCAGCTGATAAAAAGGTAGATCTTATTTATGTCGCAACTCCTCATTCTGAGCATTATGAGAACGTGAAGATGTGTCTGGAAGCAGGAAAGCCGGTTCTGTGTGAGAAGTCATTTACCCTGAATGCAGCGCAGGCAGAGGAGTTGGTGCGTATTGCAGCAGAGCATAAGGTATTCCTTGCAGAAGCAATGTGGACAAGATATATGCCGATGCTGACAACAATCCGTGAAGTAATTGGAAGCGGTATTATCGGCGAGCCGAAGACCTTAACGGCTAATCTGGGATATGTGATCAGCAGTAAGGAGCGGTTGACGAATCTGGCATTGGGAGGCGGCGCGCTTTTGGACGTTGGCGTATATACCATTAATTTTGCTTTGATGATCTTTGGACATAATATCAGTAAGATTCATTCCTGCTGTACCTTTACAGAGACCGGAGTGGATGAACAGAATGCAATCTGTCTGCAATATTATGATGGCAAGGTGGCGAACCTAAACAGTTCCATGGTGTCTTTAAGTGACCGACAGGGCATTATTTATGGAACGAAGGGCTTTGCTGTTGTTGAAAATATCAATAATTTTGAAAGCACTTCCGTATATGACCGTCAGTATAAGAAAGTGGCATCCTATAAATGCCCGAAGCAGATTTCGGGATACGAATATGAAGTAGCAGCCTGTATCGAAGCAATTAAGTGCGGTCAGATCGAATGCGCACAAATGCCGCATAGTGAAACACTTCGGGTGATGCGGATTATGGATGAAATCCGTTCCCAGTGGGGCATGAAATATCCATGTGAAGTACAGGAAGAAGAAAGAGAAAATTTAGCTGAATTGACTGATCAGGCTCAGATGGCAGAAACCGCAGAGCACGCAGACACTACAGAAACAGCAGAGGTTATGAAGGCTGGTGAGGTTACAGAAACAGCAGGAGGAACAGAGGTTATAGGAACAGCAGGAACAGCAGGAAAAGCAGAGGTTACGGCAACGGAAGGAAGCACAGAAGTTTCAAAAATTGCAGAAGCTAAAGGAACTGCAGAGATTACAGGAACTAGGAAAACGGAGGCTGGATTGGACATAAAGGGATAGAAGAGGAAGAAAAAGTCCAAAAGAGAAGGAAACTAAGCAGGAAAATTCGAAAACCACATAAATTACAGAAACTACAGGTATAATATAGGAATGAATGGAAATGATACAGAGTAAATGAATCTGCATAGGCAGAATTTGTTTACTCTGTTTCTTTGTTGCTATGCATATGACATTATCACTATGCATATGACATTATCACTGTGCACATGAAATTATCACTGTGCACATGAAATTATCACTGTGTACATGAAATTATCACTGTGTACATGACATTATCACTGTGTACATGAAATTATCACTGTGTACATGAAATTATCACTGTGTACGTGAAACTATCACTATGCATATGAAAGCATGCCATGTATCTAAAATTATTCTTATGTATATAAGAGCTATATTGATGGGGTGTTTTATGAAAAAGATTTATAGAGTCCGGTAGTTTATGGATGTCAGTGTAGGATGCACTAATCCAATATAAATATATTTTCAGGGGAAAGGGGTTTTAAGAAAATGAAAAGTGATGATAAGAACGTATTACGTGAGGTTCAGAAAAATACCCAGATGGCAATGCAGGCTATTGATTCCATCAGCAGTAAAATTTATGATGACACATTAGCGGCACAGGTGACAAAGGACAGCATGAGATATGGGGAGATCTACAATCGGGCAACGAATGAGCTGTTACAGGGAAAGGCTGAGTGCTACAAGGAAACCGGATATCAGGAAATGATGCTGCGTGGGGCAATTAAGGCCAATACCATGCTCAATTCCAGCACCAGTCATGTGGCAGAACTTCTGATCCAGGGAACGAACCGTGGATTAACAGATATGTGGAAGATTATGAATCACTGTGAGAATGCAGGTGACCGCTCCGTGGAGATTGCCAAAGAACTGATGGATTTTGAAGAAAAAAGCATTGAAAAACTGAAAGAGTACTTATAAATCTTTTGAATATTTTTCACAAAATTTTACCACAAATTTTTAACACTTTAGTGTAAGAAAATGCTTGAAAGGGAAAAAAATCTGATATATAATAGCAACAGATTGAGAAAGCGGTGTACTATAGCATAGATTGTATACAAGGATACCGTGCCACAACAAACATTTAAAGGAGGACATGACAATGTCATACGTTGATGAAGTTTATCAGATGGTCGTAGAGAAAAATCCTGCACAGCCGGAATTCCATCAGGCAGTAAAAGAGGTACTGGAATCTCTGAGAGTTGTTATTGAAGCAAACGAGGAGAAGTACAAGAAGGATGCTTTATTAGAGAGAATCGTTACTCCTGAAAGACAGTTGTTATTCCGCGTTCCCTGGGTAGATGATAAGGGACAGGTTCAGGTTAATAATGCATATCGTGTACAGTTTAACAGTGCAATCGGACCTTACAAGGGTGGTTTAAGATTACATCCTTCTGTAAACCTTGGTATTATCAAATTCTTAGGTTTTGAACAGATCTTTAAGAACTCATTAACCGGACTTCCTATTGGTGGTGGTAAAGGTGGTTCTGATTTCGATCCTAAGGGCAAGTCTGACAGAGAAGTAATGGCATTCTGCCAGAGCTTTATGACAGAACTTCACAAATATATCGGAGCTGACACTGACGTTCCTGCAGGTGATATCGGTACGGGAGCAAGAGAGATTGGTTTTATGTATGGTCAGTACAAGAGACTGACAGGTCTTTATGAAGGCGTACTTACCGGTAAGGGCTTAAGCTACGGTGGATCTTTAGCAAGAACAGAAGCTACCGGATATGGTTTATTATACTTCGTAGAAGAAATGTTAAAGTGTAATGGCAAGGACATCGCAGGAAAGACTGTTGCTGTTTCCGGAGCAGGTAATGTTGCGATCTACGCAATTCAGAAGGCACAGCAGCTTGGTGCTAAGCCTGTTACCTGTTCGGATTCCACCGGATGGATTTATGATCCGGAAGGAATTGATGTAGAATTACTGAGAGAAGTTAAGGAAGTAAAACGTGCACGTCTTACCGAGTATGCAGCAGCAAGACCGTCCGCACAGTATCATGATAAGAAGGCAGAAGGAACCAACCAGTGGTCTGTTAAGGTTGACATCGCTCTTCCTTGTGCAACACAGAATGAACTGAACCTTGAAGATGCAAAGACATTAGTTGCAAACGGTGTATTTGCAGTAGCAGAAGGTGCGAATATGCCTACTACGATGGAAGCTACTGAATATCTTCAGGAGAATGGTGTTTTGTTTGCACCTGGTAAGGCCTCCAATGCAGGTGGTGTTGCTACTTCCGCATTAGAGATGAGCCAGAACTCAGAAAGATTGAGCTGGACCTTTGAAGAAGTAGATAGCAAGCTTAAGGGAATCATGGTTAATATCTTCCATAACCTCGATGATGCAGCTAAGAAGTATGGCATGGAAGGCAACTATGTTGCCGGTGCTAACATTGCCGGATTCTTAAAGGTTGCAGATGCTATGCAGGCTCAGGGTATTGTATAAAATTTATAAAGAGTGCCCGGAAACATTATGTTTCCGGGCTTTTTTAATTGTCAGCAATATCACATCACTGGAGAAAAAAGGGGTTAAAAGGTAAGTGATAGTTACAAATTAGCTACAAGTGAGCGACAGGTGAGTGACAATAGCATGTTGGTATGATAAAGATAACGTCCCGAGAACTCCCGGGACGTTTTAATGTTGTTTGATTAAGAATGCAGTGATTACATTCTTGATTTGAAAGATATATTTCCGTTTTTTTTCGCGCATTATTATTTTATTAATTTGACTCTTAAAATTGCAGAAATCAGACTCTGCCGGAGGAATCTTAAGAGAGAAGAACTACCGGAAGAAGAAGGATCGATGGTCTCAATGCTTCTTCGTGTAATCGGAGCAGAAGAACCCGAAGAAATAATATCTGTCAATGGGAAATAAAATATCTGATGAGTTATCTTAGATATCGGGAAATGTTATCTGATCGCACCTATTGTATTTCTGTCTGGAGACAGAGGGGAATATACAATAAACTTCGCGCATATGACACTATATTCAGTATAGTGCATGCATAGACAAAAAGCAAGAAGAAATACATATTTATGCAAAAAATGAAACAGTTGAGAAAATAGATTTTTAGCAATGATTGTGCTATACTATAATACATCGAATGAGAAAATAAATTAAATATGCGAGGTGTATGATGAAAAAGCAATCCAGAGGAATCCGGAAATTAGTATTATCAGCAATGTTTATGGCGGTTGGTCTGGTTCTTCCATTTATAACAGGTCAGATTCAGCAGATCGGAAATATGCTGCTTCCCATGCACATCCCGGTTTTGCTTTGCGGACTGATCTGTGGATGGCAGTATGGGGCAGTTGTGGGATTTGTTCTTCCATTGCTGCGATATGTATTGTTTGGTATGCCACCGATCTTTCCGACCGGTGTTTCCATGACCTTTGAGTTGGCTGCATATGGTGCTGTTATTGGTTTGATCATGCAGCAGTTAAGTAAGAAAAATACAACCGGCAGGGGTAAGAATTATGTATGTAATCTTTATCTTGCACTCATTGGTGCAATGCTGGCAGGTCGAGTTGTATGGGGGCTTGTCCGGTTTATTCTTGCACGTGCAACCATGCAGCCATTTACCTTGGAGATGTTTATGGCAGGAGCGTTCCTGACTGCAGTACCGGGGATTATTGTACAATTGATTCTGATACCGGGAATTATGGCCGCATTGAAACGAGCCGGAGTACTGAATACAGATGGTACCTGTTAGGATGATCAAAGGAGCGGAGAATGGGATGAAGTATGGGGAAAACAGGGATTATAATTGAAGGTGGTGCCATGCGGAGTATTTATGCAGCAGGCATTCTGGATTATTTTTTGGAGCAAAAGATTGAAATTCCCAATGTGCTGGCTGTGTCGGCAGGAGCATATGCCGGGATGAATTATGTGTCCGGTCAGAAGGGAAGAGTGCTGGAAGCGGTAATTAAACCGCTGAAGGAGTATAAATATCTTGGAATTGGTACCTTTTTCAAAAAGGGTACCTTCTTTGATATGGAATATTTATTCAATGAGGTGCCTAAGAAAAAGGTTCCATTCGACTTTGATGCTTTTTTTAATTCTGCAAAACACTTTTTGATCAGTACGACGGATTGCATTACCGGAAAATGTATTTATCATGATCAGTTTCAGAATCAGGATGAATTCTGGAAGATCTGTAAAACGGCGAATTCACTTCCTTTTATCGCAAGGATTACTCCCATTAACGGAGTGCCGATGCTTGACGGAGGAGTTGCAGATGCAATACCTGTGAAGAAGGCCCTGGAAGAGGGATGGGATAAGCTGATAGTGATTCTGACCAGAAAGGGAGACTATCGCAAAAAGTATCGCCCGTTATATCAGTTCTTTGTACGACGGGTCTACCGGAAATATCCGGAACTGGTGCGTGTTTTGGAGGAGCGTGCAGATACCTATAATCAGAGTCTTGAATTGGTGAAAAGATTAGAAGAGGAAGGAAAAGCACTTGTTTTTCGTCCAACAGGAATTGTGGTTAAAAATCAGGAATCTAACGTGGAGACGCTGATTTGTTCCTATAAGCATGGATATGCAGATGCCGGACAGAGGCATGGGGAGATAGAGAATTTCCTGACTACATAGTAAGGAGGTAACCATATGAATGTAGAGAAAACTTTGGAACAGCTGGATACTTTGCTTGCACAGCACAGAACGAATGAGATTGAAGGCTTTTTACTTGAAGAAATCGAGGAATCCGTAAGCCAGAGAGATACGGGGTCCCTGATTACCTTAATGAATGAACTTATTGGATATTATCGTGAAAACGGAGAATATGAGAAATCACTGGTTTATTGTAAGCAGGTGCTTCAGGTGGCGGTTGAGGCTGGTTTATCCGGAACAATTCCGTATGCGACCACACTGCTTAATGTTGCAAATTCCTGCCGGGCAGCCGGATTGTTACGGGAAGCGATGATGTATGATGAGAAGGTACGTGAGATCTATGTGAATAATATAGAAGATACCGATTTCCGCTATGTGAATTTATATCATAACATGGGGTTGCTTTTTCAGGAGATGGGAGACTGTGAGAGTGCCTGTGACTGTATGGAGAGAGCCTTAGCCATTGCAGCACTGTATCAGGAAGCAAGAGTGGAAATTGCGATTGTTTATACGAGTCTGGCAACCTGTCAGTTAAAGCTGATGCGTTATCAGACGGCAATCGAGAATTTACGGCGCGCGTTTACTCTTTTTGAACAGGATGAAGAAAAGGATTATCATTACAGCGGAGCACTTTCCGCGATGGGAGAAGCACAGTATCTGGCCGGAAATATGGAGGAATCGGCCTATTACTATGAACGGGCCCTTAGGGAGATCGAAAGGACAGCCGGAAGAAATAAGGCATATGAGATCACCCTGCGGAATCTGAATGTCGTTCAGAAGCAGTTGCAGGATCTGCCACAGGAGAACATTCATTTTCAGAATGGATTGGAGCTTTGTGAGAGCTTTTATAAAGAGTATGGAATTCCCATGATCCGTACGAAGTTCCCGGCTTATGAAGGAATGATTGCGGCTGGTCTCGTGGGAGAAGGATCGGAATGTTTCGGGTTTGATGATGAAGTATCGAGAGATCATGACTTTGGACCGGGCTTTTGTTTATGGCTTACAGATCAGGTATATGACGAAATCGGCGAAGCTCTTCAGGAAGAATATGATAAGCTGCCGGATAGCTATATGGGTGTGACCAGAATCGAGACACATAAGGCACGTAAAAGTGTCGGTGTGTTCCGCATTGGTGAATTTTATGAGCAGTTGATGGGGCTGGCTGATGTGCCAGGCACACAAAACCAGTGGTTATTTTTAGAGGATTATCAGCTTGCATCAGCGACGAACGGAAAGGTTTTTCGGGATGATTTAGGGGAATTTACCAGAATCCGGAATGGAATTTTGAAGTATTATCCGGAGGAGGTTCGGATTAAGAAAATTGCAAGGGAAGCAGCACTGATGGCGCAATCCGGACAGTATAATTATAACCGGATGTTTGGACGTGGTGAAAAGGTAACAGCTGATATTGCACTGGCAGAGTTTCTGAAGCATACCATGTCGATGATCTATCTGCTGAACCGGAGGTTTGCTCCGTTCTATAAGTGGATGCATCGTGGCTTGCGGGAGCTGAAGGTGCTTACGGAGATCCGGGATATTCTGACAGCTCTTGTTGAATTGCCCAATGGAGATGAACGGATTCCGGATATGATTGAACTGATTGTGGCAATGATCATTAAAGAGATGAAGAAACAGGGCTTGACGAGCGGTGAGGACAATTATCTGGAGCATCATACCGAGAACATTCTTCACAATATTCCACAGAAGGATCGAAAGGAACAGAAGGAAGGTTCTTTTCAAATGGCACTGATTAACGAAGTGATTGGACTGGAATGGGAGGCAGCAGGGAATCCAGTTGAAGGACGCAGTGTCCGGGAAACGGAGAGTTTTAAAGTGTTTACCATGTCAAGACAGAGTATCTATGGAAGCTGGACAACAGAAATGCTGAAAAGCCGGATTCATGATCTGCGGATGATGAAGGATAAGGGGTGGAATCCGGAGATTACTCCAGTGAAACAGGAGATTGCAGAAGAAATCATGAAGGTCTGGATGGACTGGCTGGAGGAACTGGCTGTCAGATATCCAAAGTCAGCTGATTTTTTGCGAGGAGCATTTCTTTTGGCTGAGATTTCTGTTTCCCCGGAAGAATGTCTGCAAGCCGAACTTCTTTCTTATTCTGAAGAAACACTGGATCTGTACGGAAGATTTATTGCGCAGCTTTGCGAGGAAGGAAAGAATCTCGCAGAACTGACGATGCAGAATCTGGCGTTGCTTTGTGGTTCCGGTTCATTGGATGAATTCGAGGAAAATCTATAGAGATAAAATTTACAAGAATGATTTGAGGGTAAGATCAAAATGGAAAAAACAAAATCCTATGAAATTGATATGTGCCATGGGCCTTTGTTTCGAAAAATACTGTTATTTACACTGCCATTGATGCTTTCAGGAATATTACAACTGTTATTTAATGCGGCGGATGTCATTGTGGTTGGACAGTTTGCCGGTAATGAAGCATTAGCGGCAGTGGGATCCACCAGTGCTTTGACGAATCTGCTGGTAAATCTGTTTATTGGATTATCGGTTGGCGTCAATGTACTGGTAGCGCGGTTTTATGGTGCACAGCAGGAACAGGAAGCACAGGAGACGGTACATACCGCAGTGGTAGTAAGTATTCTTGGTGGTATCCTGCTTGCTTTTATTGGAATTGTATTGGCAAGACCGCTGCTTCAATGGATGGATACACCGGATGATGTCATTAATCATTCCGTACTTTATATGCGGATTTACTTTGCGGGAATGCCGGTGATGTTGTTATATAACTTCGGAAGTGCTATTTTAAGAGCAATCGGGGATACCAGACGACCGCTATATTTCCTGGCAGCCGCAGGGGTGATCAATGTCATCCTTAATCTGATCTTTGTCATCAATTTTCATATGGGAGTTGCAGGCGTAGCACTTGCAACGATTATATCCCAGTGCGTTTCGGCGGTACTTATTATGCGATGCCTGATGAAGAGTGAGGGATGTATCAGGGTAGAATGGACGAAGCTTTGTATTCATTGGAGAATGCTTGGAAAGATTGCACAGATCGGACTTCCGGCGGGAGTACAGGGTGTGCTGTTTTCCATATCCAATGTGCTGATTCAGTCATCGGTCAATTCTTTTGGATCAGTAGCTATGGCCGGAAATACCGCTGCACAGAATGTAGAAGGGTTTGTGTATACTTCAATGAATTCGGTGCATCAGACAGCCGTGAGCTTTACCAGTCAGAACCTTGGCGGCAGACAGTATGGAAGAATCAATAAAATTTTGACAGAGTGTATTTTATTTGTAACGGCGGTTGGACTGATTCTTGGCAATGGTGCTTATCTGTTAGGAAATCAGATCCTTGGGATCTATTCTTCTGATCCTGAGGTCATTGCTTATGGACTGGAGCGGTTGTCGATTATTTGTACCATGTATTGCCTGTGTGGAATTATGGATGTACTGGTGGGATCCATCCGGGGACTTGGCTATGCAGTGATGCCGATGATTGTTTCCTTAATGGGAGTATGTGTTTTCCGTGTGGTTTACATTTATACGATATTTCAGTGGAGCAGAACCTTACAGACGCTGTATATTTCCTATCCCATTACCTGGACGTTGACGGCAGCCGTTCATGTAGTCTGTTTCGTGATTGTGAGAAGGAAGTATGATAAAGTATAGATTATAGTTAATAGGATAGCAAAGAAAGGGAACACTTATGGAAAAAGCAGATAGTTATCAGGTAAGAAAACTGAATCCGAGGAAAGAGTATCTTATTCAGGTGCCGGGATCTAAAAGTATTACCAACCGGGCGTTTCTGTTAGCTGCGCTATCCGGTAAGAAATGCGTATTGTCGGGAGTCCTGTTTAGTGATGATACCAGAGGATTCTTAGACTGTCTGATCCAGCTTGGATTTCAGGTAGAAGTTGAGGAAGAAAAGCAGAGGGTGACCGTTCAGGGTACAGGAGGCAGAATTCCAAACCCGGAGGCATCCATCAATGTAAGAAGTGCAGGAACAGCAGCGCGTTTTCTCACGGTTGCACTGGCCTTTGCGGGCGGCAATTATTATCTGGATGCATCCGAACAGATGCGTAAGCGTCCGATGGAGCCGATCCTGAAAATATTAGAGAGATTAAATGTTAAATTTAGATTTAATAATGAAGAATATCATTTTCCCTTTGAACTGTCTTCGCAATTTACAGAAGATGAAGAACAGAAAGATAAAATACAGGAAAATAAAATACAGGAAAATAAAATACAGGAAAATAAAATACAGAAAGACAAAATACAGAAGAGGGAAGCGGAAGAAGATAGATGCCGGAATGCTATGACCAAGGAAGAAAATGAGATGAGTGAAATTACCATCGATACCAATCTCAGCAGCCAGTTTGCAAGTGCCTTACTGATGGCAGCATGCCTCCTTCCAACGGGATTAAAGATACATCTGACCGGAAGCAGAACCGCTGGTTCTTATATTAAAATGACACTTGCCATGATGAAGCAGTTTGGTATTCGGGTGGAACAGACGGAGAACTGCTATGTGATTGCTCATCAGGAGGGATGGGGACTCACGGAATATGAAGTTGAGCCGGATGTATCGGCGGCCTGCTACTTTTATGCAATGGTTCCTTTACTAAAAACAAGTGTTATTGTTAAGGGGGTTCAGGAGAAATCCTTACAGGGAGACATTCAATTCCTGAACGTATTGGAACAGATGGGATGTCAGAAAGAGGAGACGCCCGAAGGGATACGGCTGACTATGAAGGAGCCGGAAATGCATGGCGTGGATATTTCTATGAAGGACTTTTCGGATCAGACGATGACACTGGCAGCGATTGCACCTTTTGCAGACAGCGCTACCAGAATTCACAATATCGGACATATCCGTTTTCAGGAATCGGACCGGATTCGTGCGATTCTGACAGAACTGCAGCGGATGGGAGTGTGTTGTGAGGAAGTTCCGGAGATTGATGGAGTTCAGATTTTCCCGTGGGAGAAAGTTCCTGAAGATCATATTGTAGCGAAAGGCGAAAGTACAGTAGAAGGTGAAAGCACAATAGAAGGTGAAAGTACAATAGAAGGTGAAAGTGCAACAGAAAGTAAAAGCGCAGCAGAGAGTGAGAGTGCAACAGGAAGTAAAAGTGTAGCAGAGCGTGAAAGTATAATAGAACGTGGAAACATAACAATAGAAACCTACGATGACCACCGGATGGCAATGGCGTTTACGCTTCCGGGATTAAAGACGGGAAATATTGTGATTAAGAATCCGGGATGCTGCCGCAAGACATTTGAAAATTACTTTTCAGTAATCAATTCCTTATATTAGTGTTATTGAAGTATGAAGTATAGAGTAAACATATACAGAAGTAAATGACTGCAATTAACAGTTACGGTAATAGAATAATTTCATAAGAGGTGTTATGAAAGAGTATTGGGATATTTTTTCAGAGGAACAACAGAATAGAGAATGGGAACGGGTACTGCTCGTCGGGGTAGATACCGGGGAAGAACAGAATTTTGATAACTTCATGGAAGAATTGAAACAACTGGCGAAGGCGTGTTTCATGGAACCGGTTGGAATGATTACCCAAAGAATGGAATTTGTGCATAAAGCACTTTACATTGGAACCGGAAAGGTACAGGAAGTACGGGATGCTGCACAGACTTTGGATGTGCAGCTCATTCTATTTAATGATACGCTGACTCCTTCCCAGATCAAAAACCTGCAGGATGAATTAAAAACACCTGTTATCGACCGGACAATGTTGATTCTCAATATCTTTGAGATACGGGCAAGAACCCGGGAAGCAAGATTACAGGTAGAAACTGCAAAGCTGCAATATTTCCTGCCACGTCTTGTTGGAATGCATGAAGCACTGACCAGACAGGGGGGAACCAGTGGAAGCATGAGCAGCCGTGGTGCCGGAGAGAAAAAGTTAGAGCTTGACCGCCGTCATATTGAACACCGGATCAGTGAACTCCGCAAGGAACTGGACGCTATTTCCAGAGAACGGGAAACCCAGAGAAAGCGCAGGGAACAGTCCAGAATTCCTTTGGTAGCATTGGTTGGTTATACGAATGCAGGGAAATCGACCATTATGAATCACATGGTGGAACAGTTTGTGGGGGATGAAGAGAAGAAGGTGTTCGAGCAGGATATGCTTTTCGCAACACTGGATACAACAATCCGGCGGATCAATACCGGAAATAATCAGGATTTCCTGCTTACGGATACGGTTGGATTCATTCATAAGTTACCGCATGGACTGGTAAAAGCATTTCGTTCTACTTTGGAGGAAATTAAGGGAGCAGATCTGCTTTTGCAGGTTGTGGATGTTTCGGATCCTGGTTATCAGGAACAGATGGAAACGACAAAGGAGACCCTGCGAGAGCTGGGGGCCGGAGATATTCCCATGCTGATTGTCTTTAATAAGGCAGATCGGCTCACAGACACAGCAAATACGACTAAGAAGCCACAGAACCAGAGGGAGCAGGATCAGAAACTACAGGATCAGAAACTACAGGATCAGAAACTACAGGATCAGAAACTACAGGATCAGAAGCTGCAGAATCAGATGCTACAGCTTCACAAGACACCAGATCAGGAAAAAGAATTGCCACAGATATCTTTCGGAGAAAGCACATATCCAAGAACGGCAGGAATGAATAAGATCTACATCAGTGCACGGCAGCCGGAATCTATCGAACTGCTGGTGAAGGAAATTACCCGGAGAGTTTATGCAGACTATGAGGAGGTTCGATTGCTGATTCCCTATGAGAAAGGCAGTATCGTTTCGTATCTGCAGGAGAAAGCACAGGTTCTGGAACAAACCTATGAACCCGAAGGAACGTGGATGCATGTGAGCTGTCATCATGCCGATGCCAGAAAATATGAGCAGTATGTTGTGAAATGAAATCACAAATGAACAATAAGAGTTACATGTTAAGAATACAAAGCTTAAGAATAGAAAGCTTAAGAATATAGAAAGATAAGGAAGACCAGGGATATCAGGAATATGGAAAAGGAACGTTTGAATAAATATCTGGCATCCTGCGGAGTCTGTTCGCGGAGAGATGCAGACAGTCTCATTGATCAGGGACTGGTTACGGTGAATGGAAGGACCGCAGCTATGGGAATGCGTGTCTCGGCAGAGGACTCCATTCTGGTGCGTGGAAAGAGCATTCATGGAAAGAATGATAAAGTGGTTCTGGCCTATTATAAGCCGGTGGGAGTGACCTGTACGGAACGGGATCGCTTCGCAGACAAAAAGATCACAGATATGGTAAAGTTTCCGGTGAGGGTCACCTATGCGGGACGGCTTGATAAGGATTCGGAAGGGTTGATCCTGTTAACCAATGATGGAGAGCTGATCAATGCCATGATGAAGGGCAGTGCCGGACACGAAAAAGAGTATATTGTGAAGGTAAATAAAGAGATTACGGCGGATTTTCTTCAGCAGATGCGGGATGGGGTATTTCTAAAGGAGCTGAAAATTAAGACCCGGCCGTGTGAAATAGAGCAGATCGGGAAATTTACGTACCGCATCGTTCTGACTCAGGGAGTCAATAGACAGATCCGCAGAATGTCGAAGACACTTGGATATGAAGTAAAAGAGTTGAAGCGCATTCGGATAGTAAATGTGGAACTTGCAAACCTGAAAAAAGGAGAGTACCGACAGATTCTGGGGGCAGAATTACAAGCGTTATATGATGCGGTCTACAAATAGAAGAAACCAATGAGTACTGCAACACCAGATCTTGTCAGACAACCATAAATAGAAAAACAGGTTTCATTTTATAAAAAAGATGAGAAATCGAATAAAAACGGGAATTATGAAATGAACAATTGAAAGTAAAATGAAATAGCTTGCAGGAAAACTTGCAAAATTCAGTTTACATAAGAAATAATATCCTGTTGATACATAAAAAGCATCATGATAAGCAATATATATCATAGAAATTAATTATTGGTAGATGATTACCTATAAAAATGAAGCAGAATCGAAAGAAATATATAATTTAATCCAAAATAAAATGTAAATGAGAAAGAGACCAGCAGCATGGAAACAAAGAAGAAAAGAATTGAAGAGCTTGTGGAGATTTTGAATAAAGCGTCCGAGGCTTACTATCAGGGGCAGGAAGAGAAGATGTCCAACTATGAATGGGATGCCCTGTTTGATGAACTGACGGCATTAGAACAGGAGACCGGTTATATTATGCCGGAGAGTCCGACGCAGAATACCGGTGTGGAAGAAACGGGAGGAAACCGTGAACCGCATGAGTTCCCGGCACTTTCCCTGGCGAAGACAAAGCAGGTTTCCGAATTAAAAAAGTGGGCAGAGGGAAGGGATATCTGGCTGTCCTGGAAGCTGGATGGTCTGACACTGGTTCTTACCTATGATCAAGGGAAGCTTACGAAGATTGTAACCCGTGGAAATGGTACGGTTGGAAACAATATTACCTTTTTGAAGGATTCCATTAAAGGATTTCCGTTGAAGATTTCTTATCAGGGGCATATGGTGGTTCGTGGAGAGGCAACGATTTCCTATACCGATTTTGAGATGATTAATGATCTGATTGAAGACGATGTCGAAAAGTATGCAAATCCCAGAAACCTTGCCTCCGGAACCTTAAGTCTGGATGACCCGCAGAAGGTGAAGGAACGGTGTGTTCATTTTCATGCATTTACACTGGTTTACCGGGAAGAGGGAATTCAGTCTTTTGGGGAACAGATGGATTATCTGGACAAGGAAGGCTTTCTTACCGTTGAAAGGGAACGGTGCAACGAGGACAATCTGGATGAAGTGATTGCGCGTTGGACACATAAGGTCGAAAGTGGACAGATGGATATTCCGGTAGACGGACTTGTGATCTGTTATGACGATACTGTGTATGCAGCGACCGGATCAGTAACCGGGCACCATGCGACACGTGCAGGCTTTGCGTTCAAGTGGGCCGATGTTTCTGCAATCTCGAAGCTCCGTTATGTGGAGTGGTCCTGTGCGGCATCGACCATTTCGCCGGTAGCTGTTTTTGAACCGGTGCAGCTGGAAGGAACGACGGTGAGCCGTGCCTCTCTTTGTAATATCAGTGAGATGGAACGACTGGGAATTGGAGAAGAATGTACCTTAGAAGTCATTAAGGCGAATAAAATTATCCCGAAGTGTATTGCAGTGAAGGATGCAAAAGGTTCCTTCCATATTCCGGAAAACTGTCCGGTCTGCGGAGCAAAAACGCAGATTCGGACAAGCAACAGTGGAACGAAAACGCTGCATTGCACGAACCCGGATTGTACGGCCAAGCAGGGAAAGAAGTATACCCGGTTTGTGAGCAAGTCCGGAATGGATATCGATGGCTTATCCATTCAGACGATGCTGCGGTTTATGAATGAAGGATTTGTGCATGAATTTGCAGATATTTATCATCTTGGAGAGCATGCAGAAACTATACGTAATATGGAGGGATTTGGAGAGAAATCCTGTGAAAACCTGCTGAACGCGATCGAAAAGAGCCGGGAGGTGAAGGCTGTGAACTTTATCTATGCGCTCAGCATCCCCATGATCGGCATCGATGCTGCCAGGAAGATTGTGGGAAGCGTGAGCTTCGAGGGATTTCTGGAACGGATGAAGAGTGGCAGGGGCTTTGAGGAGGTTGATGGAATTGGACCTGAAAAATCCGGTTCTGTAATGGAGTGGTATCAGAATACGAAGAATAAGGAAGCCTTGGAACACCTTTTGAAGGAGGTTCATATTACGCATGGAGAAGCTGTCAGCGCGGAAGGAGGTACCTGCGAGGGACTTACCTTTGTTATTACCGGTGATGTGCACCAATTCAAGAACCGGGATGCATTTAAAAGCTATGTGGAACAGCAGGGAGGAAAGGTGACCGGAAGCGTCAGCGCAAAAACAAACTTCCTTATTAATAATGATTCCGAGTCCTCTTCAAGCAAGAACCGGAAAGCAAAGGAACTGGGGATCCCGATTCTGACCGAGGATGAATTCGTGGAAAGGTTCTAATAGAGAAAGGTTGCCAAAAGTGCAGAAAAGGACTATGATTAGTAGTACCGCGTGTCAGTAGTAACGACAGCTGATGTAAAATAAAATGGAAAGGAAAGATGTACAATGCCGATTAAAGTTCAGAACGCATTACCCGCAAAAGAAATTTTGGAAAATGAGAATATATTTGTTATGGACGAAAATCGTGCCATGCATCAGGATATTCGTCCCCTTCAGGTCTGCATTCTGAATCTTATGCCGGTGAAGCAGGATACCGAGCTGCAATTGTTACGTGCACTGTCCAACACACCGCTGCATGTGGAAGTGACCTTTATGAAGATGAACAGTCATATTTCTCTGAATACACCGATCCAGCATCTCAACCGCTTTTATAATACCTTTGATGAATTAAAGAAGCGTAAGTTTGATGGAATGATTATCACCGGTGCGCCCGTGGAGCAGATTCCGTTTGAAGAAGTAGATTACTGGGTGGAGCTGTGTGAAATTATGGACTGGGCGAAGACACATGTGACATCGACCTTCCATATCTGTTGGGGGGCACAGGCGGGTCTATATTATCACTATGGTTTAAAGAAGGTGCTGCTTCCCAAGAAGTTATTCGGAGTATATCACCATAAGGTGATGAACCGCAAGAATCCGCTTGTCCGTGGTTTTGATGATTATTTCCTAATACCGCACAGCCGTCATACGACAGTTTTTTCCAAAGACATTTATCAGTGTAGGGAGCTTACAGTGCTTGCCGAGTCTGATGAGGCGGGCGTGCTGCTTTGCATGAGTGAAGGCGGTAAGGAGATTTATGTCATGGGTCATCCGGAATATGACCGTTATACATTGCATAAGGAATATATGCGCGACAAGGAAAAGGGACTTCCGATTGAAGTGCCGAAGAATTATTATCCGGATGATGACGATACACAGAAGCCTTCTTTAGAATGGCGCGCGCATTGCAACATTCTGTATTCGAACTGGCTCAATTACTTTGTATATCAGATCACACCGTATGAATTATAATATATATTGGGGAGCAGAATATCTATGAGAAGAGGTATTCTGCTTTCTTATTAATATAAATACGGAATATCTTTTATAGCTTGATTAAAGAGCTTTGACATTACATTAAAAAGGAGAGATAAGTCATGTGTACAGCAGCAACTTATAAAACAAAAGACTTTTACATGGGAAGAACTCTGGATTATGAATTTTCTTATGGAGAGGAGATTACGATCACGCCCAGGAATTATCCGTTTACATTCCGGCATGAGGGGGAGCTTGCGACGCACTATGCGATCATTGGGATGGCTCATGTGGCAGGAGAGTATCCTCTTTATTATGATGCAGTGAATGAAAAGGGACTTGGCATGGCAGGTCTTAATTTCGTTGGAAATGCGGTCTATGCACAGGTTCAGGAAAGAAAAAAGAATGTTGCACAGTTTGAATTTATTCCGTGGGTTTTGAGTCAGTGTGCGAATCTGAAGGAGGCTAAGAATGTACTTTTGGATATGAAGCTTGTGGGAACTCCATTCAGTGAGCAGTTACCGGCGGCACAGCTTCACTGGATGATTGCGGACGAAACGGGCTCCATCGTGGTAGAGTCCGTGGCAGGCGGATTAAAGATCCATGACAATCCGGTGGGTGTCCTGACGAATAACCCACCCTTTGAAATGCAGATGTTTAATCTCAATAATTATATGTATCTTTCGGAAAAGCAGCCGGAGAACCATTTCGCAAAGGAGGTTCCGTTACAGACCTACAGCAGAGGCATGGGAGCGTTGGGAATGCCGGGGGATCTGTCCTCCATGTCAAGATTTGTACGGGTGGCTTATACCAGAATGCATGCCGTTTCCGGGGAGAGTGAAGCAGACAGTGTCGGACAGTTTTTCCATATTTTGGGATCCGTGGAACAACCAAGGGGCTGTTGTGAGGTTGCCGATGGAAAGTATGAAATTACGATTTATACTTCCTGTATAAATGCATCGAGGGGAATCTATTATTACACCACTTATCAGAATCACCGGATTATGGCAGTGGACATGCACAGGGAGAAGCTGGATGGTGAGGTGTTAGTCCGTTATCCAATGAGAAACGGAGAGTCTTTCACATACCAGAATTAGCTGTCCGGGTCAGAACATGCTTTTCGTGCAGTGCATACCTTGAAGGGAGTCTGTGCTGATCCTGGATTTAAGGATCATCATTCAGAAACGGGTAAAGAACATTGCAGGACTTTATGAATATAAATTGCGGTTCCTTTATTCCTGTGAATTCGGCTGCGGGGGGCGTTTGTGATATTTCAATTTCATAAAATCCAGAATATCCTCTTTATCCTGCGAATCCAGCAGCTGATAATAGTAGATAAGCAAGCGTTCATCACGGTTTAAGTATTTAAATTTATTCCGATTCTGTGGATTATTCATGTATTCTACAAACAAATCAAATTCCTCAGGGCTGTCAATGCTCTGTGACTGCGCAGTCCGTGCAAAATCCATATTAATATTATAAGTCACTACCAGATTCAAAAAATTTTCAACAGGAACACCATATAGTTTTGCAAGATTATACAGGGAATTAACGGGCGGGGTAATACGTCCGGTCTCATAATGGGAATAGGTCTGACGGGTAATATTCAGGTGTGATGCGACAAATTCCTGAGAATAGTTGCAGGATTTACGCAGTTCTTTCAAGTAGTGTTCTAATGTGCGATCGTCATTTCTCATGTGATGATACACTTTCCCTTTCTGTAATAATTACAAGGTCGCTATATGGCAGAAGATGTTGAAGTTAAAATGAAGTGTTTCTTACTGCTTATTGTATCCGAAAAGCAGAGTTTAAAATATACAAAGGATACGAATAGTGTGAAAAATCTGGTGATAAACTATAAAATGTGCATAAATTTCCGGGGCGGGGGGGTAAAAATTGAGCATAATTTATAAGATTCATCTAGAAGCATATCTATTTTTATGCAAAATATTGCTTGAAAATATAGTACCAATAGCATATCATGTTATAGAAAGCTATTAAAAATAGCATACGTGTAAAGGGAAAAAGGATGAAAAAATATGGATCTTATTGATATTCATTCCCATATTTTGCCCGGGGTTGATGATGGTGCCAAGTCCCTGGAAGAGAGTCTTGAGATGCTGCGAATAGCGAAAGAAAATGCTATTTGCACTATCATAGTGACACCTCATAATAAGCCGGGACGGCACAACGTTCACATCCCCAGTATGAATGCCTATATAAAACAATTGCAGGAGCAGATGAACCGGATTGGACTATCCATTGAACTGATCGGAGGGAACGAACTTTATTACCGGATGGAGTTAGCGCAGGAGCTGCACGGAGGTGTGGCACGGACAATGGCGGATTCGCGGTATGTGTTGGTAGAATTCGGTCCAATGGATGATTACGATTATCTGAGGAATGGAGTCTATGATCTTTTGTCAGAGGGTTATTTTCCCATTATTGCACATGTGGAACGGTATCAATGCCTGTCTGATCATTTGGATCGTATTGTGGATTTATCCGGAATGGGTGCGTACATTCAGGTCAATGCGGGCAGCGTAATGGGGGATGCAGGGTTTAGGATGCTTATTGCGATACGGTCACTATTCCAAATGGGAAGACGGCAAGGCGTGAGTATGTCAGACATATAGGAGCAGTAGCCATCGTTCCGATGACGGATGAGGGAAATGTGATCATGGAACGGCAGTTCAGATATCCGGTTAGAGAGGTTGTTTTAGAGATCCCGGCAGGCAAGCTGGACGATCCGGAGGAAGACCGGCTGCAGGCAGCAAAGAGGGAACTTCAGGAGGAAACAGGAATATCGGCGAAGGAATGGATAGAGTTAGGGGAGTATCGCCCGGCACCGGCCTATAGCAACGAAGTAATTACCTTGTATCTTGCCCGTGGCCTCCAGTATGGCAGTCAGAGTCTGGATGATGATGAATTTCTGAACATTGAGCAGATCCCGCTACAGGAGCTTGTGCAGCAGGTAATGGATGGCACACTGACGGATGGAAAATCGCAGGTGGCTATATTGAAGGCGGCTGCAATTGTAAAAAGGATATAAAGAAGGTAAAGTTAATTAAAATTATAGAATATGAAGCAATATCGTAATGGCTTTTCTATTGGACTATGATTGGCTATTTCTGTCGGCCTCAGATTGGTTAATTCTGCTGGTCTTAGGATGGCTGTTTCAGGCGGACGCTAATAATATGTTAGCGTCGGGAGAAAATAACCATTCAGAGTCGGAGGAGTTGCCATGCCCCTGACAATTCCTCAGCTATGTTTATCTGTAAAGAAGTTGAAATTATTTGGAAGATAAGTTTTCTTTCGCCTGATATTCAGCTAATTGGGCTTCAAGAGCCTGAATATGTTGTTGGTATTCGGAGAGCTGCTGGGCCTTTTCAGAGAGTTGCTGGTTAGCATCTGCGAGATCCTTTTTCAGAGTAGAAATTTCATGTTTTTGGGCAGCTAAATTATTTTCAATCCCCTTCATGGTTCGGTTGTAGTCCTCACGGGCAAGACATTGCTGGCGGATCTGTTCTTCCTGTGTCAGCTGGTAGACCGTCT
>Ga0129312_1000752_pt1 | contig 24078 bp, 21 predicted proteins | sample O827metagenome_FD_94434 | JGI IMG/M metagenome (GOLD analysis project Ga0129312, IMG submission 94434) | Orangutan group fecal microbial communities from Wisconsin, USA - O827 metagenome | ecosystem: Host-associated > Mammals > Digestive system > Large intestine > Fecal | place: USA: Wisconsin... | reverse complement strand
TACATGATTGGTTGGGGTCTCATTTGCTGTCAGCAGCTGACTGACCTTATTCGGAGAAGTCAGATTGCTGATATTATCCATAAGGAACTCGCTCAGACGTTGTAAAACCAAAGTGTCCGGGAGCGCATATTTCTGCACCAAATCCCTTGTAACAATCGTTTCGTAGACCTCTTTGATATAGTTTGTTCTGTCTTTTTCGATTCTGTAAGCGTAAGAACCTGCTAAACCGCCCTTGATAGCGTAATCATCAAAGAGCTTATCTTTATCATTAACATCATCATAATATTGACAATATTCTTGGAAGCTGAAAGGAAACACATGAATTTCAATATAGCGTCCGGTAAACAGAGTTGCCAGATCCGCACTCAACATGAAAGCATTGGAGCCTGTTACATAGATGTCGTATTTTCCCTTAGAGTACAGGCTGTTGATTGCCAACTCAAACTTGGGACACATCTGAACCTCGTCTACAAACAGGTAGTTCGTTTTACCTTCCTGATAATGTTCTTCCACATAGGCGTATAAGGAATGGTATTCCTTGATTTCTTCATACGCCAAATCCATGAAGTCAATGAAGATGATATTGATATTTTCAAAATGGCTTTTCAGATACTCAGTATACGCCTGCATCAGCTTGGACTTACCAGATCGACGAATGCCCGTGATGATCTTGATGTCAGGAGTACCATTCAGTTCAATGATTCTATCGAGATATTTTGCTCTCGTGATTGTTTTCATATCGTCACCCGCTTTCAAAAATTGAAGTTTTTTCATTTCTCGAAACCGCTTCGTTGTACTTATTATATTGTCTGCTAATAGTATATGCAAGATCTTGCTTTCAAAAACACAAATTTTTTTATCTTTTGAAAGTGGAGACTATGTAAAGGCAACCTGAAGGCTGCCCCAGGCATGAAGCCTATCCTGTTTACACAGGTTCATTATCATCTTCATCGACGGAGCTATCCTTCATATATGCTTCCGGATGATCAACACCATCCAGCACATCACCTGAAAAATCACAGTTAATAAGAGCGTCTCTTGTCATCACATTTCTGATTGCATGTTTTGCAGTCGGATCACTTGTCATTCCGCCTGTCTGGACCCTCACTCCAAGTTCTCCAATATTCTGTCTGCTGTTGCTGTCCTTTTCGGCTTCTATCATGTATCTGAGTCCATCTATATAACCGTCCACGATCCACATAAATCTCGTATAGTTTTTCATGATAATGTCCACACACTTGTCTGCTGATGAACCAATATATTCCTTAATCATATTTTTTTCTGCCATATCTGTCTCCTTAATCTCTGCTTTCTATGAGTTATCGCGCGTTTACTCTTCTTTACAGAAATTATTGTAGATGAATACGGAGTAAAAATCGTTCCCCAACGAACGTACAAAATACGATGGGAGCGGACTTAATAATCTTTTTTTATTTTTTGTTTGATTTTTGATAGCATAGATGCTATCATATGGATACAGAATAAATACATTTACTCTGGAGAACATATAATAATGTACAATATTGAATTTTATGAAGATGCCAACGGTCATTCAGAACTTTGGGATTTTCTTGAAGAACTCCGATTGAAAGCTGCGACAAATAAAGATGCTCGTATTCAGCTAAAGCAGATCAGTTTGTATATTCAGCTTCTCGAAGACAACGGCACCCGACTAAATGAAAATATAACCAAACATCTGGATGATGACATTTGGGAATTACGTCCTGGCAACAACAGGGTTTTATATTTCTATTTCAAAGATGATACTTTTGTGCTTCTGCACCAGTTTCGCAAGAAAACACAAAAAACACCTAAACGCGAAATTGAAAGAGCCAAAGCAGAACGTGATGATTACCTACGCCGAAAGGAGGCTGATTGATTATGAGAACCTGGAATGATTACAAAGAACATGTTAAATCTGTTGATCCCGAAATCGGAAAAGATATGGATGAAGTAGAAAATATCTCTGCTATCGTTAGTGCAATGGTTGAACAGCGCACTTCTCTCGGTCTTAGTCAGAGAGAACTTGCCTCAATGTGTGGTATTGCACAATCATCTGTAGCACGTATAGAATCTTGTAAGACTGTTCCCAGTCTTGATACTTTGCTTAACATATTCAGACATCTTGGCCTGCAGCTTACTGTCACTCCAACTAAATCAACAATATAATTCTTTAGGGAATCTCATTTAATGAGGTTCCCTTTTTACATTCTATATAATTTCTGCCAATACTTTAACCTGTGCAATGGCGTAAAGAGGTGTAAAAAAAACTTACACACTTTCTTGGCTGGGTGTAATAGGAATCCTTCACTCGCTGCAAAACACCCTCTAATATCTCTACCGAAAATGGATTAAAAAAATAAATTCTGTCCACTTCTACCGGGACCTCATACTTTGCTGCATTTTCACAAATAAATTCGTTACGATTTCCCGAAACAGCATTTGCTTTATTATCAATCGCTCCCTGAATCATGCGCTCATCATAATCGATACCAATGGATTTGCATCTCGTCTGATAGGACATGAAAAATCCTACTCTCCCTTTACCACAACCATAATCCAGCAAAGTATTGTTCTTTCTGACATATCCTTCATTGGCAAATCGCTCCAAAATCACATAGTCTGTAGGCTCGTAAGGATAATTTACCGTATTGGAGATACTATCATCTCTACCAGAGGTTTTAATCTTTAATAGTGCATCCCATTCTTTTTCTTTATTGATCCTGGCCATTGTCTTATTTCCAAGTCTTCCACACTTCTGGCTGATAGCCAAGTGTAGACTGCTTCCCATTTCTAACGACCGGTGTCTTTATCACAGAAGGATTCTCTAAGATTTTCTCCAGCTTATCCTCTTCTGAAATATATTTGATCAGGGCAAGCGTATCCTGATCCTTACCTTCCCAATTAATCATGGCATCCATGCCGCCATTTACCTGGGCAACGGAAGTAAACTCACCCTTGCTCATGCCCTTTTCTTTCATATCGATGAATTGATACTTTATGCAGCGCTCCTTGAAGAATCGCTCTGCTTTCTTGGTATCATTACACTTCTTTGTTCCAAAAATCTGTATATTCATACTATATCACCTCAGCTCCAAATGGCATCAAAGCAAGTTTTGCCAACTTGAAATACTGCTTCCCAAATGGAATACCTATTATTGTTATGCAGAAAAGGCATCCCAACAATACATATCCAATTGCCATCTCAATGCCAGAAAATAGCAACCAGAATATATTTGCTATCAAGCTAAGACCACCGCCTCCGTATCTTATCTCTTTTCCAAATGGGAAGAATGCAAGACTTGCAAACTTGAAGCACTGCAATCCAACTGGAATACCAATAATGGTAATACACCAAAGGCATCCATATAATATCCAGGCTAATCCACTAAGGATTCCTCCAAATACGAACCATATAATATTTCCTAGTACGCTCATGATTTTCGCTCCTTTATAAAACCAGTATCATAGCACCGACTATCAATAAAACAACCGTAAGCATTGAAAGACATGGTAACAGACCGCATCCCGCCTGCTTAGATCCTCTGTTTGAAGCTTCCAGTTCTCGATCCATCTCTTCCCAATCCATCAATTCATCAATATCATCATAATTGTCGGCCATAATGCAACTCTCCTATCGAACTTTAAAGTGTTCTACCTTGATTACCCATTCCTTTTTGATCTCCCACATCGTAGCTTGCGTAGATAGGTCATTATGTTCTTCCCTTTCAAATGTGCATTGGTAATCGAAAATCTGCTCCCAGCTCTTTTTCTTCTCTTCCTCAGAGTATTTTTTGTCAAAGTCAAATGGATATATCATTTCACAATCATTCAACACAAAATGCCAATAATCAAAATCCGATAACAATACCTGATCATCGGGAACTTCTATTGTCAAAAGAACAATTTCCTCTTCCTTATTGCTCCCCCTACAATGATGTCGCATATCAGGTCTTTTTCTAATTCCTTCCCACTGATACCACGCCCAAACCGGAAACCTTACTCCGGAAGGTGGAGGACCTATTCTTTTTGACATCTGATCAGACATCCATAAATATGAATCCTTCAAATCTCCATCGAAAAGTAAATGTTCCTCATCGGCTCTTAATAAACCTGTTTTCTGCATCTTATTAAATGCATCTTTACTTTGTATCGTCCACAATCTCATCTTTTCTATCCACAAGCTCTTTATCAGCCAAGTATTTCATTCTACTAAGTACTGCTACGAACCAACCTCTATTTGATTGGCTCAATATTTCTGCTGCATCATATGCCCAATGATTGAAGTATCTCCATTTGAAATAAATTGCAGATCCAAGTAAATCAATATCATCTACAAGATCGAGCACCCCACTTAATGTACTCAGGTTGTTAAAGGCATCTCTGTACTTTTCCTGGAATGCATGTCCGCAGTCCATTTCAAATCCAAATGCATTACAATCATCTGCAAGATAATGATCAACGAGTTCTACATAGGAAATTTCTGCATCTGTGAACTTTTCCATCCATTTATCACAAAAGGAGACTATTGACAAAAGCTCCTCCCGGCTAAGTTTTCTATTAGCTTGCTCTAAAATTTCCTGATTACATAAAGATGCTGTTTCCTGATCAAAAGCTACTAAAGACACTGCAAAATCGCTATCCATATCCTTGAGTTCATCCAAGATGGTATGTACCGCAACCTTAGCAGCTTCCTTTTTAGGATATCCATACACTCCGGTAGAAATCGCAGGAAATGCAATAGACTTTAAGTGATTTTCTCTGGCAATCCGCATTGAATTTCTATAACACTTACCCAAGAAATCCTTTTCTCCACGATTTCCTCCGTTCCACACAGGACCGACAGTATGTATCACATACTTTGCCGGCAAACGATATCCCTTAGTAATCTTGGCTTCTCCGGTATCACATCCATGTAAAGTTCTGCACTCTGCTAACAGTTCTGGTCCTGCTGCACGATGAATTGCTCCATCAACACCTCCACCGCCAAGCAGAGATCCGTTGGCTGCATTAACTATCGCATCAACTTCAAGTTTTGTTATATCTCCTGTTACCACCTTGATATTCATTGCAGCCTCCCTCTATCAAAAATATTTGCTAATCCAAATACTCTTCATATGGTTCTAAAGCATGCGAAGCAAATTCTAATGTTTTTGGTATGCTGTCAGCCTTCTTTAATATTGGCATAAGTTCTTTTACCTTTTCTGAGAATCCTTCCACTTCAAAGCTCACAATGCCATTTGCCACAACAATTGTTAATGACAATTGCTTTTCCTCAGCAGTTTTTAAATTCTTGATTTTCAGGTACTTCTCATCGACAGAGATAATCTCACACTCACCATATGCTTTATGAATCACAGTTGTTACGCTATGAGCTGTATCAACAACATATCTTAAAGCTTCTTCCAGATTCTTCGCATTTTCTTTTGCCTGATCATAAGCTTCTAACAAGGATCTAGCCTTTTTCTTCTGCTCAATGATAAGCTGCTTTTCCTTTGATTTTGGACGTGTGAATACCAGTCCTTCGTAAAGATCATACACATGAGCACAGTAAATAAGATCAAACAGCAGAATATGCAACTCGCCATCTTCGTGTAATTTACCTGGCTTCAATTTCAGATTTCCGTCATATCTACTCTGATTGGTAGCTAATAATTCTGGACTATTTTTGATCTCTGCCAAAATCTCATCGCACATTCGATAGTAAATATGAAGATTGATGTTATCCCCGCTTCCCCAATCATCATAAAACTCGATACAATCTGCCATAACCTGAGATTGAGTTGCTTTGTACATATAATGATGATCTGGATCATACAAAAATAAATACGATGATACGGAATGGGAATTCTGCTTATACAAATGACTGCCTAGATAATATTTATCCAAAAGTACATTACTCTGATTAAAAATGCTTTTATTTTGGCCATCTGCACATCCAGATCACCATTGTCATTCGCATATAAATCTTCAAACATTTTGCGCACAGTTTCTGGCTCTTCCTGAGCATACTTTACAAGCCCATAGAATGGCTGAGTATAACTATCAATAATGTTTCTGCTACAATCCTTTACCTTATAAAGAGCCTCGGCAAACTGATCAGTCGGTGCAGAAAGCGCCTCATCCATAAGAATCTTATACTGATAACACACCTGCCACTTATAATACTCTTCATGTTCTTTCACCCATTCAAAATTATCTATGTAATTTTTGAACATTGCATGTAATTGATTTTTGTTCATAATCCACCCCATCATTGACAAAATTCTTTCAATCCACTTAATTTCGCGTACTTCCATATACGCCGAATTGTTTCTAAGTTGTAGTGGTGACAGGCACCTTAAGACTCCTTAACTTAAAAAAACACCTTTTTGCATACATAAAATACAGTATCTATAAATTTCTGAATATTATTTCTGTTTGCTTTCACTGAATATGAAAATTCATAGCTCTCATCCTCTGAACCTCCGTATTCATCACTTGAAACCACCTCCGGATATCTTCTATATTTGTCGTAAAATGCAACGTGAACAGAATCTAAAATTTCGTCATACCTAGATTTCGCTTCATCTAAATTTAAACTCTCATTTCCATAAAAGGGATTATAAACCTCTACAGAGAGGTTTATTAATTCATCCTTCTCTAAAATAACTGCATATATGCGAGAAATTTCTGCATCCATTTCGAGCTCATATCCGTTATCATTTAAAGTAAATCCCATATCTAAAAGTAATTCATGAGATTCCATCTCAAATAGAAATTCTCTACTATCCATATTTCTTGCCAACTCTGTAAATTCCTCAGTAAAGAATTTATTGTAATAGCTTGTTAGCAAATCCTTTTTTTCTTTTTTCGTTGAGGCCTTTTCTAACTTTTCATAAGGAAATTTTGTGTTTGTAAAAAATATTTTTCGAATCTGAAAATAATGGTATTGGCTTCTCTTACTTGGAATTACTCTATCAATTCCAGATTCTTTTATCTCTTCCTCTAACATTTTAATTTTATAGTAAACAGGCCTATTTTTTAGAGCTCTGTTCACCTCGTTATCAAGGACTATATAATTTGCTATAGTTGCTATATATTTACGAATAGATTTGGGACAGCTAATAGTTATTATTGCTTCATCATTCTCATATAAAGAATATTTGTAATCTCTATTGATGATAAAATGTTCCATATTAAAAGGTGCTGAAGAACTATTTAATTTTTTATGTACTTCTTCATTAATGCATAAGGCTCCATCTACCATTTTGTAGCTATCACAAAGTGAATAATACCTTTTTGCTAAATATTGACCGCTCTCAATTGTCGTTTTTTTATTAATTTTAAATATCTTTGAGAAGTCTGTAGATATTGACAATTCCCCAAGCATACGAATTGCTAGCTCTTTAATTTCGTCAGCCCAATTTTTTTGAATAAGCTTATTTGCAATTTGTTCAGATCCTTTTCCCTTTTTTGAAGCAGTGAATAACGTTGCAATTATATCTATATAATAAATTGTATCATATATATTTTTTTCAATGTTCTCTCCCTTAATTGCCACGAGATAATATTTAAGTATCATCATTTTAGGAACAACATCATCATTTCTTAAAATGCTGTTAATTATCGTAAAAGCATTTGAAATTTTGGTACTATCGCACTTATTTCCATTTGATTCAAAAAAATATTTCTTAAATTAGTCATCTGGTTGTTCCTTCGATGTTGTTTCTATCATAAAATCAAGATAAGCGTCTAGATTTGATAATAAATCCGCATAAAAACCCTCATCATCAAACATATTCCAAACTACTGTCCCTTTAGAATATTTAATGCCACCCACATACGCTTGTTCTTTTATTATGTACTTATCCGTTAGTGATTTTGTCAAATTGTATTCTAACTGTTCATTTATACAGCAAATAAAATATTGATAGAATAATTCTTTCCGCGAATACTTTACTTTTCCCCGTATTGAAATACACTTATTTTGAATATTAACCCACCTTCTTGTCATTTCTTCAAAATCTTCCTTGAAGGCATAAGCACGTATGATGTCTAGATTGTCCAATTCCTTCCGTTTATCATTGATATCAATAAAATAATCTACGCAAAATTTTTTCTGCGTATTTGAGCCATCAATATGATTTATAATTACATTTAAATCGCTCTCTATCAGTGCTACTAATAAATCCTCAGATTTCTTCTTACTTAAGGCTGAAATTATTTCCTCTATACTTAACCAGATAGTCCTATAATCATCTCTTTGGTTTAAAATATCAGCCGCCAAAATTTCTTCATAAGTGGCTTTGTTATCCTTTTTAAGCATTGGATAATCAAAATGAAATTTTAATGCCTCGCCAAACGTTAAAAATGATTCATTTTTAATTTGACATAATGGCATTGAAAACCTTTTTCTATCATCTACTACACTGTTTAAATAAGTAATAATCATCGAAATTACAGTAAGTCTTTGCTGCCCATCAATAACCTCACACTCTATTCCATCTAGTGTGCTTACAGTTATTGTTCCCAAAAATTTACTCCCTTTTAATAAATCGTTAATCAATGTTTGAACATCTTCTGTAGACCATCTTATTTCTCTTTGGTACCCAGGGATAACATATTTCCTATCTTTCGCTAATGGAAATGGACGATTAAGGTTACCTGAGCATTCATATAGAATAGTTTCTTTACTTCCTATAACTTCATACACTTTCTTTATTCCGCTTATATTCCCCATAAGAATAACTACCTCTTTTGTATTTTTTATCTCATTTCAAATGAAGTAACTTTTGTAACCACAGGCAGGGCGGCCCCGACCTTTCCGTTTGACAACATCCTATCTCCAACAACAATACACTGGCCTTTTTGTAATCCCTGAATTACTCCTAGCCAATTTCCTTCTCCCGTTGCGTCTATCTGCTTAGAAATTTTTACCATTTCATCGTCAGTAGGCTTAAAGTACAACTTAAATGACGCTTGTAAAAGTCGCACCACTTCATCATCTTTAAGCACCTTTAAGGACTGAGTTGCAAACCATGCTGACCAACCAAACTTTCTACCCTCTGTAAGAATGACCGCACTTGGAGATTTCATAGTGTGTGACAAATTCTGTGCCTCATCCAATACAACGACAAATGGCTTATCTTTTGTTCCGTATTTTTTTGTGTAATACCATGCATCCCAAAGCATCATCTCCGTGATAATCACCTGCATTTCACGTGAAAATAAGGTTAACTGTATAATGTTGACCTTGCCCTCATTACTATAAAGGATATTTCCCCAATCAAACTCCGGATCTTCTGTAAAATCGACCGTTCTAAAGAATGGTGTCATCTTGGAGATTACAGTATTTGCCGCCTTATTAGATTCAGCTACTTCCTCTAATTCCTGTTGGAAGTGTCGCATGCTCATATTCTCTCCATATTTAACAAGTCCGTTATATGCAGCCTCAAAAATCGCTGCATTCTGCTGTGCACCAAAATCATATACGTGAGAAAATATATCCGAAAGCCTTGCTGCTACATCGGATTCCTTTTCCAAAATCTTTGTACCCGCCAAATCCACCTCATGTCTTTTAAATGGGTTAATAGGTACCCCTGTGCTGTAAACAATCTTCTGAACAATTTTTCCATCTAATGCATCTTTAAAGGGCTTCTCAAGTTGCTGAAGCATAAATCCTTCTGTGTAATCAAAAATCACTGAAGAAACATCTCTTTTTGCTAATTCATATAGCATTGTTTGAATACTGTACGTTTTTCCCTGTCCTGAAGTACCTGTAATTAACAAGTGCCTATTTGCTAATGCCTTGCTTCCGAATTCCCAATAAATATCATGCTGATACTTATCTTGACCAATCAACACTCTAATTTCACTGCTGTCGTCAGAAACACTCTCTACATTCTTTTCTGAGATCTTTTCTATCACTTCTTGATTTGAATCACTCTCATCTTCCACTACTTCTGAATCTAAATTAGCTTTCTCATCATTGACCATCGAATTTTCATCATCAAGGTCATCTACGTCCTGCACAAGTTCCCATCTGACTGTATCTATTTCCTCAAACGGTAATGCAAGCAGATTTACGCCCTCTTTTTTTGATTTCTCGATAATCAATACTTCTTCATATCGATGTTCTTTTTCCTTGGTGTTATCATCCTTGAAAGAAACAACACCAGCTTTTCCCATCTCCGGAATTATATAGTCAACTATTTCATAGTTTTCAGATAGTAAATCTTTTCTCAAATTAGAATTTGTCAGCTTATCCCATCCTTGTTTTCCATCGCCCACACCATACATTAACATCTTCTCAGCATTAACCATCACCTGCTGCATAAAGAAATTTCTGTATAGCCTAGTCTTTATCGGTTTATCTGTACAACTTCCTTTTCCTAATATGTCATCAAAAATCTGACGTGTTTTCTTTGCTTGATGAACCCCTTTCTCAAGGTATCCACTTTCTACATGTCCTATTTTTACTTCTATAGGATAAAAAGTAACTTTTACACCATTATTATCACATATTCCTACTAGTAAAAGATCGTCGCTGGTAGCCCCATCAAATCCTAAATTTTTAGCAGAGAATATGGCCTCATTTCTTGCAAGCCCTACTGCTCCAGAGACACGCAATATTTCTTCTAAAGATATTGGAACCCAAATTATTCCCTCAATCGAATATCTTTTGACCGCTAATTTCATCGCGGACAAGATACTTAATTTTTCAACCGGAAAATGAGATTTATATGACAGCATTCTAAGAAGCCAATCACCATTTAGAGCATTAAACATATTAATAATGCTTTTTGCATGGGAATCTGCTTCGTTTACCCCGTTCTTTTTAAGGTATCTTGATATTGTATCCTGATACTGTTTTGACTTCATAGTAACTGTGATTGCATCATATCCACTAGAAGTTAGATTATATTGATCACTATAATGTATAATCATCAAATCTTTTGCATTTGGATCATTTTTAAAATAATTAAGATCAACCTTAGGATTAATAAATGTAACCCAATTACTTGCTAAATATACCCTATCAAGCATTTGTTCTTTACTAGGGCTCATTTTGAGAGTTTCACTTGTTCCGTGGCGATATGCATCTCCATTCATTGCTGCATTAAGCGAATTATAATTGACCACGACGTTTAGCAATGTAGAACTTACATCAATAAATTTCGTACCAAATCCAGTTCTATATGAATCGCCTAAAAGAGCGGAGGACACGCCGGATGACAATCCATTCATTACCACACCAGAAGGCATATCACTCATTTGTGTTGTAACAGCTTGATTATCATCATCAAGCTCCATAAATGTAATATGTGCGTAGTCTAAATCTTCTAAGATATCTTTAAAATAAAAATGAACATTATCTCTGTAGACATCTATAACTTCATCAGCACTCATATCATCAACTTGGAATTTTAGCCCTAAAATTTGACTGAGCACGTCAGCATCATCTACCTTTGACATGATTTCAAAGGCATTATCCATCTTCTCTTTCGAATACATCGTTACTCGAATTGGTAATACCTGCCTTGAGTTATTTAATTCTTTTACATAAAACTGCACGATTCCTTGTACAATTTCTCTACAGTCGCCAGTATTAATTAGGTTTATCCTGATCGCTGCATGCGCACTTGATGCAAATAAATAACTAAAATGTTCAACAAACTCTCTAATCTTTTCTGATACAAGTTTTGATACAAAATCTTTTGAGCCCTTATACCTTGGCAAGGTTTCTTCAACATAAATCTTCCACTCTGGAGAATGAAGTTGTTCAACTGGAACATATATATCATTTTCTTTTGAAATCGGGTCAATATTGATATACGGGAATAACGCTGTATTCTGAAATTTCTTTATTAAGTCGTCCTCCCCATCCGCAATGCCATCAATATTTGTTTCACTGATAAGAAGCTGATAAGCTACATTTATTGGATGTAATGGCGTTAAGAAGATCTCCTTATCTCCTGATAATCTCTTTACCATTCCAGGATAAAACAAGTTTTTTTGAAATTCTGTGAGATATTCTCCATCATTGATTTTTCTAATCTCTTCCAGAATAGCATTAATGTAATCTAAATAAAGAGCTCTAATTTCGTCATTTACATATATCAAGCTAGGTATTTCATTTTTTTCTCTAAAGTATCGTACAATTGCATCAAAAGAAGACTGCACGGCGACTGGCAGTTCCACGTCCACTGTAGATAATTTATCTTCTGAATCAATTGTAGCAAGAGGACTTCCATTTTTTATATATGCTCTCTCTAATAGCAATGAATGTCTGAATTCTCCTCTTGTAAAAAATCTTTTTGTTCCAAATACTAAATTATTATCATTGATGAATTCGAAATTCATTTTTTTGGTATTCTTGAGATACCATAATTTGATTCCTTCTATAACAATTGGCTTTTCGACTACATATGTTTTCGTTAACTTCAAATCGAAAGCATCCACGCTAATTTCGAAATTAACATCATCGCTATCATCAGATGTTTGAAATTCGTCACTGATCCTCACATCTGATTTCATATTTGGATCTAATATCAGTACCTGATCCGGTTCTGTGATTTCTATTAAATCTATCTGTTCCCTATTTGGATAAAAAGAAACAATATCCTCATCTGTGTTAATTCTTATAGAAGAATCTTCTGGTTTTTTACCTATTTCAACAATATACTGAGTTTTTATTCCCTCTAAAAGCGCTTGCTCACATCGGAGAACCGCGATTTTGAAATCAAACCTTGTTCCTTCGTCCACATATTTCACTTCATAAAATGACGACTGATCCAATACCTTCTTTAATGTAATCTGAAGTTTTTTCCCCGAATTCGTGCACTCAACATATGGCTCGTGATTTTTGTTTATTGAAATATTATCTTTTCGTGTGAAATCAGAAAAAGCTAAATCAAGTCTATATTCATCCTCTGTTCCATTGTAAAAAATAATAATGTTACGGATCCTACTCTTTGCCTTTGTTTGACCTTCTTCCCTGTCCCAAACAAATAGATTTGATTCTATTGGATAATATTCAATTACTGATTTATTCTTTTTGCTTTCTATGAATTTTTCAATTTCGGGATAGGACAAGTCTTTCCAATCAGATTTTGCAAGTCTTTTTGCGCCTTCTTCGCCATAAAACTTTTCTAATCTCGACTCATCTAATCCATAACTATGAATTTCTGAAATACGAACATAATTTGAATGGTTTTCATTTAGTCTATTGATTAATTTTTTTTCAGAAAGCCCTTCTAGATTCTCGTCTGGAAAGAGTTCAAATGTACGGTATTCAGCTGCAGTTATTTGTGAATCACCCAATACATCAATAACATCTTCATATTCAAAAAGTGAGGTTCCAGTCCCTTCGATTTCATTGTTTTTGTTCTTAAGATATTGTAAAAGAATTTGCTTATCTACTTTTCCAAATCCTGTTTCCTGTATTTTCCTATTAATATCCTTTATAATAGTATTGATATTGAGAGGCATTCCATCTTTACTTAGGCTACCAGCCCCACCTAAAATACTGTCTAGAGATGAATAATGGATGAATAAAATAGCCTTGTTTTCATATCCAACATCTCTGCCAACCATATTTCGTAATTGAGCTAAGAAATCTGGATGAGGTCCCCCATTCAATGCTGCTGCTACAACCAAATAGCAGTCACCAAATTTAAGTTGATAAGACTCGTATCTCTGCGATCTTTCTGTATCTTCATACAAAAAAGCCTCTGAAATTATATTTTTGTTCAGTTCATCATATAATGTCCTAACCTGATTATCCGTTTCAAATTGAACATAAAACTTATCTCCAGGATGAGGATTATTATTTTTAAAATATGAAATTATCTTATCTGATAAATAGCTATAAAACCGATTTGACATATTGCGCATCCCCACTATCTGATCGTTTCTCCAAATAATTCATTTTTTCGAAAAGCTCTGTGATTTTTTGTTTTGATTCCCTATCGAATACAAGACCTCTATCTTCGAACTTATCAAAAAGCATTGATAGCTTTATTTTCCCATTGTTTTCAGCAAGTATAATTTTTGTAAACATGATAATATCATTCTCGCTTACACCTATTGTATAGCCCCAGGGTCCCCTTCGTTTACCAAAATTTTTTTGAACAAATTCAATATATTTTTTATTGTATCCGTTGTAATGAGACGTTCTAAAGCTATTTAAAAACTGATAGTCAATGGTCTCAAATAATCTCTTTACTTCATTAAGCGTCTCACATGTCGAAGTTGGTTCTCCATGATGGCAGCCACTAAAATCCACAGTGTCGATCCATTGTTCGTACCTCTCTGTAATTGAACGAACTTCTTTTGCGACCTCTTTATCCTCAGCAGTCTCATTAAATCTTTCAAAAATACTGAGATAATCGTAATGTATTCCTTCTACGTTTTTTGATAATAATTGCATTACTACTGCGTGCGAAAACATATGACTAATAGAATTTAAAACCATCTTCCATCCAAACTCATATCCGGGTCTAACTCTCGAAAATCCGGTCTCCCAGTTCAGTGTTAAAAAGATTTTTTCCATTTTATATCGTTCTGCATTACCAAAAGCATGAAGTTTTACGGATAACTGATTAACATATGTCATATAATAATAAGCCAATAATCTTTGCACATTATCTTTATAATCATCTGCATTTGTCATTAATATGCCAATATCTTTAATAAACACATCTCTAATATATGGGATATAACAACGTCCTTTCGAAGTTATCTCCCCGGCTTCAAGCTGAGTATCACCCAAGCTTTCATACAGACATTTTTCAAGTGCATTTGTATCCTCGGATTCAGACATATCCAAATACTTGTTTTTCAAATCGGAATTCAATACAAAAATAGAATACAAATATTCTGCAACCTGTCGTTGTGTAACATTACTTGTAATTAAGGAAAGTGATTTTGCGCTAATTGGAACTAGCTGTCCATCGCGAAAGTACACATCTTTTACAATGTCAAACAGAACTTCAAATTCTTCTTTGCTATTTGTTTTTACTTTTTCTTTGAGTTGAACTTTTACATCCTCGACCGTATAGTTCTTCTTTATAGTTGTACCCGATATTAATCTAGAAAATTCTCCAACTACACCTGAAAAGTCTTCATATCTATTTTTATCTACTTTCGTTTTAAAAGGCACCAGGTAATCGTCACCAAAATGCTTTTTTGATTTATTTTTAATCGGATCAAAAAAGGCCTCTATCCCATTTTCTCCATCATATAGAAACCACGTCATAGCATCACTTCTCCTCAAATGAATATCCAAAGACCTCGTCATATTCAAAAATATATTCCCTGGACTTTTTTTGTGATAAATTTCGTATTTTGAGAGACTCCATTTTAGATCCTCCCCTAGAAATTCTATTAATAAAGTCTAGGCACCTCACATTTACACGCTTATCAGATAAATTAGGAATATAACCTTTAATTACCCTTTTAAGTAGCTCATACAAGTTATAATCGAGATCCAGTTCGCTCTGAATATTTGCACCTTTTACCTCATACCTTAGTTTCAATTCATCACGAAAAGAATAAAGTACACTTTCTTCCTGCGTGTATGCATCTGTAGGTACAATTTTTAGATTTATATCTTGATATAAATGATAACCAGATTTACTATTTCCTGTAGACAACTGCATCTCATTTTTTTCCGCCGCACCATTCCATGACAGAATACCTTTTTCGACATCGTTATACAATTGCCGTAAATCCTGTTGATTTCCTATATTCCATGCATACAAGAATCTCATATATTCCACGTATAATTTATCTTCTGGCAGCAAATCTTCTTTTATCATCAGTAATCGACACATTCTAATATACAAATGAAGAAGTTCGTCCTTTAAATCATGGTTCGCATAATCTGAAAAGTCAGCATCTTGTATTTTCGTTAACACATCCTTGTATGCTGGAAGATCTTGATAAAATACACTCAATGCTTGATCATCATTTTCGTAATGCACAAAAAACTCATCAATTTTCTCATTTCGAATATGTAGTGGATCAACCTTATGGATCGCGGTCAGTAATTCTGATGAACCTTCCCGATCAAATAACGTGGATGGTAATAATGAGTTTATATATTGAATCTGCGTTAATTTATCTGGTATTTTTCTAGGTTCCAATGATCCTTGATCAAAATAATTTTCGTTTACTAAAATTTCATATATAAAATTCAACAAAGTTCTTGTTGAAATAATTAACTTGTTTTTAACTATACTTTCAATGATCGTACTAACAATTCCGTTACGGATTTCATTATTCGCTAACAATTCATAATTAATTCTAATAGGGCATATCTCTCTTGCCTCACAGTTAGAACAGTTTTTGCTATAAGAATCGTAGAATACATTCAATTCTGATTTGTTTGCTATTTTTTTTATAAGCTGATTAATGTATGTAGAGTATGGCCCATTCTCACTTAACTCATATAGGTGATAGTCTGCAAAATTTATACTATGGAAATAGTTTTCTTCTTTCTCTTTATCTGTTTTTCCATCTAGTATTCCAGCATCCTGTACATACTTTGATAATCTTGTAAATCTCCCCTCAACATCTTGATCTAGAAAATTACTTAACGTTCCTAAATTAATTGCCAAAATCACCTTACTAGTTGATTTATCTACTTTTTCGTCGGAAAAATCTTCAAGTAATTCATTTAATGTATACGTTGCTGGTTTATCAATATACAAGCTCGCAGTTGAGTCATTATGTACATAAAATCTATCCATATAATCCTTAAACTTATGTTTGCACATCTGGAGCATATGGGATTTTCCATCACCAACACTTCCGCAAAGAAGTATTAATTCTGCATGAGACGATTCTGCAGATTTTTTTAACTGATCTTCAAATCGCTCCTGAACTGGCCTACCCACATGCATGTACAACGCAAAATCATCAATATAATCAGCTGAAACAACAGCATCTTTCGACGATTCTCTTAACTTCATTAATGTGCTAACTAAGCATTCATGATTATTAGTAGATTCCATCACACACCCCTATAATGTTTCTTTAAGTATTTGTATTAGATGTTCGACATCTTCTTCTGTTGTATATTTCCCTATAGATATACGTAATATTTTTGTTACATCAGCATCCAACCCCATTGCACTTATCACGTGAGATGGTTCACCAGCACTGCATGCTGATCCCGTTGATATTGCCAATATGTCTTTGATTTGCTTTATATAACGTTCGTTATGGAAGTCCTTTTTATTAACAATTACACTTATAATCCCCGGAATTCTATTTTGTGTAGGATTTGTCAGTTGTATATCAGGAATACTAACAATACCTTTTACTATTTTTTCATCTAAAACAGATATATACTCACGATCTTTCTCCTGATCCCTCAAAGCAATTTCTGCCGCTTTGCCAAAACCTACTATATTATGAACTGCTAATGTTCCTCCACGTAATCCAAACTCTTGCTCCCCGCCATGCATAAAAGCTGAGATGGGTTCTATGCCATACGCATCACTTTTTAATATCGCCGCTCCAACCCCTTTGGGACCGTATATTTTATGAGCAGAACAAGAGGCAAAGTCTATATTTAAGGCCCTGATGTCAATCGGCAACTTTCCTATTGCTTGAGTTAAATCTACGTGATAGGCAAGACCATGTTCATGACATATTTTTCCTATAGTGCATACATCACTAATAGTGCCAACTTCATTATTTACGTATATTGTTGAAGCCAGAGCAGAGTTATTCTTTATGGCATTTTCAATAGATTCTGCCCTTATTTCTCCATATTCCGTTGGTTCTACAAACGTTACTTCATACCCTCTGTCAACTTTTTTGTTCCCACCAAATAAAGTTGTTGTAGGATCATCATTCGAATATATTTCACCAGCCAAGTATTTACACGTATTTAGAGTTGCTTTGTGCTCCACAGATGAAGTGACTATATGGTTTTTGCCATCTCCATAGTAACGTCTATAATCCATATATCCCTTAATGATGAAATTTGTACTTTCAGTAGCACCTGCTGTAAAAACAACTTCCTGTGAACTTGCCCCTACCAATTTCGCGACTTGCTCTCTTGCGTTTTCCACGGCATTACTCGCCGAAACAGCTTTGCAATAATACTTACTTGACGGATTTCCATATTCTTCCTCCAAATATGGAAGCATTGCTGATAAGACCTCATCATTAATAGGTGAGGTAGCGCTATTATCAAAATAAATCATACGGTGTCTCCTACCCCTAATACTTGAAGAACATACTTGTCTACACTTCCTGCATGGTTATACATATCTAGGAGTAATTCACTCCCCCTATCAATATGCGCCTTTACATACTTAGGAAAATATTCTTCCTCCGGTAAATAACGTCCTTCTACTTCTTCTATTAGGACTTTAAAGTATGCATCATTATCACCAGTAATCGTTTGTCTGTTCAGGTCCAACCCATCTGAATCGGAGATATATTCCCCAACTGGTGTTTTTTCCTTTAGTGACCATGCAATAGCATGTTTTACTAGTGTATAAGGTTTATAATTGGTCCTACTTTCTAACTCTTGAAATATTTCCTGAGTTCTTCTTGATGTCTTTAATCTAAATATCATCTTTTTTCACTCCCAAAAAAATAATGTTGTTCAATTGAAGTTTTATTCTGGCTTTCATCATTAATTAACAAGTATTCTTTTGATATGTGCGGTTTTAAGATTCTATAATACTCTTCATTAATCTCTTCATCTGTCGACAGAATAACTACCTGCTTACTAATATTCGGGAAAAACTTCTCTGATATTTCTTTTCTATGGTTTGCATCTATTCGAGCGTATGGAGTATCAATAATAAAAGGTATATCTTGTCCAGAGACCTCAATTATTGCCCAGTATAGTGCCAAAATAAATATTTGTCGTTCTCCCTTGGAAAGTCTGCTAATATCAATTCTTTTATAAAGATTAATTATTTCATCTTTATTAGCTAATTCAAAAGATTGTCTCAGTTCTCCAACATTATTAACACTGAATTTGTTTATTAAAAAATCTAAACCTGTATTGCCAATTTCATCAGAAAAATTTTCTTGTCCCAAATTGCGATACAAATGTAATAAATCTGCAACAGAGTATTCTGCGTTCTGGTACAGATGAAATTCAAAGTTTTCATCAATTTCTATCAATGTTATTAAGTTGTTTTTTCTGTATATGCGCTTAAGATTGCGAACAACTTTTTTCTCCAGGTCTTTTCTAATAGATATAGTTTTGCTCTTAAGAATAGACTCCATGATGCTTGCCATGCCTGAGCTTAATTCGTATACGTGTTTATTTTGCGCATTTTCTTTTAATGCCTGCAATGCTTTTATTTTCTGCTGTTCAACAACCGAATGTTCTTCCTCAACAGATACAAGCTCCTCTTGCTTATCAGTTATAACTCGACTACTCTCTTCCCTCTTTTTAAGTAATGCATTCTCTTTTGTTGCATACCTATTAGCATCCTCATCTGTCATAGCACTTTTGAGAATTTTGTTGATTTCCATCATTCTTTCTGATGCGTGCCTTTTCTTATTGATCATTTCAATAAGCTCTTCCGAATCAATAGCCCTCAGGTTTGCTATCAAACCAGTAACCCTAGTTAGCTCTTCCTTTGATAAATCATGAATAGATTGTTCTCCTTCACTTTTCTCATCTGGCTTTAACATATTCAAAACTTCATTAATAAAAATCTCTATATCTTCTGCTTTTAACTCACTTTTTCCTTGCAAAGCATTCTTAAGAACTGAAGTAGAAATGCTATTCTTTACGTACTTGTATGCATCTCTTCTTTCCTGCATAAATAATTGTTTTGAAATTTGATCTGCAAACTCACCAACAATAAAAAACGGCATTAAACCTTCTACAAACATTTTTATTTTTAGTGATGTCTCTGATTTGATTTTTTCGGCGCTTTCATACTCAGATGCCAATTCATCTCTTTCTTCCTGAGTTATTCCTCCTGCGTTCTTATAAGCAGTTTCAAGGTCAAACAAATCCACTTCGATCTGTTCATATTTGATTTGCTCTTCATCAAGCTGCTCTTTAAGTAGTGATAATTTATCTTCTAATTTTTCAGCGAGTCCTTTAAGTTGCTCGTATTGATCATATAGTTCATCGTCAGCCTCACCATTTGCCTTGCTGCTATAGCCTGATGTGAACTTTCGAATAATTTCAAAAATGTCAATTCCGCATAATGTGTAAATGGCATTCTTAATGTATGAATTATATGAGTTAGACGAAAAGATGTTTCCAACTTCCTCTCCGTCAAACAAGAAAAACTCAAATAAATCAGGCGGAATTAATCCTTGCAAATAATTTTGAAAATACGATAGTTCCTGGTTTGCAAGCTGTTTTCCTTCTTCCAGCACCGTGTATGTTTCTTCAAGTTTTTGATTGATATACTTCCAGTTTCTTGTAATCACATACTCCTTGTATTCACGCTCTACCATTAATGATAATGTGAGCTGAACCTCTGCATTGACCTCATTCTTCTGAAATGCCTTTGAATTGATGCAATCTTTTATTTTTGCAATATAATGGGCATTAGGTCCGACATACCCAAAGGCAAGTGGGCCATATAATGCTATCTTTATTGCCGTAAATAAAGATGTCTTTCCAGCACCATTTTTTCCGCCTATAAGTACAATATTTTTTGATTTATCCCGACTTTCAAAATCGAACTCATTATGACCTTCATATGAGTTGAAATTATACAAACTAATTTTATTTATCTTCATTTTCTATTTCCTTAAGGACGTCATAATGCAACCATTGCTGATTGAGTAATCGTCCCATGGCCTCTTTCATAATTCGCTGATTGGAATAGTTTTTATTGTGATACACTGAGAGCATAATATTTCTTACCAAATCAAATGGCACCCCATTATCTTTTGCAAGCTTTTCCAGATTACTTTCAGTATTATCGTCTATTAATGCTTCTTTATACTGATCCCATGGCAGTGTTTTCCCTGTGATATTTCGATATAACTCAACCAGTGTCCTTCTAGATAAATCTAATTCATTGTCCCAGATTTCATCTATTGCCTTCAATTCAGGAATACTAATCAATTCGTATCCCATTTTCTCTTGTGTTTCTAATAACTTAGTCAAAATCAGCTTTCGAGCTTCCCAGGTAAATGGACCATACCCCATATCACCGTTTTTTGTTTCATATACTGTTCCGTTTCGTCGTTTTTTTTCTCGATACTCGTCTATATCACGAATACTCATCAACCACGTTCTAAATTCTGCAAGTGGAATAAGTTCTCTATGCCCGCTTTTTATAAATCCATTTAAAGACTTATCTTCCTTTACAACTGTGCAGACCCAACAACCAAACCTAGAATTGCCACATGACTGCGTCTGCCCACCTGCTTGAATTCCAGCAAAAGGACACTCTCCACTATCTGCATCTGCATACAAAGACACTAATTCATTGTTATTGGATCCCCAAGGAGTCTTTCCTCCGTCTAATCTCAAAAGCACATCCCACACATCATCTGTCGTTAGCTCAACAATAGGATTATAAACGTAGGCATCTTGAATTGTTTCGTGTCTATTCATAAGACGATTAGCTAATTCCCTACCCTCAATTCTTCGTTTACGAGCAATACTCTCTGCTTTTCGAACGCCAAGTAAAACAACAACCTCTTGATTCTCTTCCTTAATCACTCTACGAATATACTCAGCACTCGGATTTATTTTAAGTCGGTCTGTGCACCATCTGAAAGTTCCATTCATCCTCGGTGTCGGAAATCCTCTTCCAATTACATTTGCCCAAAATGAATTACCGGCTGGAGGCGTTACCATTGCAGACTTAATCGGAACTTCGTCCTTTTTTGCAGCGTCCCCTAACATTTCATTCATCTTGCTGAGATAAATCTTAATTAGCGGATTTTCAATCAGCGTATCTGATGAAACTATGTATACATTTTTTTTACGTTCAGATGCAGGAAGTGTCAGGAGCATTTTATAGACCAGTTCAACAACTGTTGTTGAGTCTTTTCCTCCACTATATCCGATGACCCACGGACGATTATCCGATTTATATACATATTTTATTTCCTCAATTAACTCCTCAAGAGTATTTTCATTAAAATAACTATTAGATGTTTTCATTATTACCTCTATGATTTACAACCTGGCTCAGTAATCCCAGGCTTAATTTTTTACCTTCGTCATCCATCTGTTTGATATAACTCATTATTCGACGTTCGAATTCATCAGAATAGTTCTCTGAAAAATCACGGCCTACCAGCTCATCGAGCGAAAGGTGATAAAAATCTGCAAATGTTTTCAGCTGCTCAATTGTTGGCATTGTTTTACCACATTCAATATTGCTAATAACTTGTTGCGTGACATGTAACAACTCCGCCAAATCAGACTGTTTATGTCCTTTTTCACGTCTTATTCTTTTTATTCTTTGTCCTATTGTTTGCATTATGAAATACTCCAATAATTAATGTGAAATTGGTATACTCCACCCAGTTTGCATAATTACACTAATATAAAGTATATATCAAGAATTACAATCTGTACAATTATTTTGAGTATTTTCACGCTTGACTAACAAATAATTTGTATGTAATATAGATTATACAAATATATTAGGTATTCAAACATTTAAAGAAGGAGAAAAAACAAATATGCTTTGTAAAAACTGCGGACAAATTATATATGATGATAATTACTATGAAAAAGACCATCGATTCTGTAATGAGTGTGGAGCTAATCTCCAGGTTTACTACAAAAACCGTCGAGATACACTAACATCACTACGCAATATGAATTTACAATCCAAAATCGTACAAACTAAATCTTTAATTCGGGATGCAGTTCACGAATTTGGAATTGATAAGGTTTACATATCATACTCTGGTGGCAAAGATTCTACCGTTCTATCTCATATTGCAAAATCGATGTATCCAAATATTCTTCATTTATTTGCCAATACAACAAATGAATATCCTGAAACTATCGAACATGTAAAATGGGAAAAAGAAGAAAATGATACGAACATCATCTCTGTAATTCCCAAAGATTCCCACGGAGAGGTATGGACGTTCAAAAAAGTTGTTCAGTATTATGGTTATCCAATGTTTTCCAAAAGAGTTTCTAATGCTATTAGAACTTATCAGCACGCTCTATCTGCACGCACAAAATCAAATTCTCAAGATTATATTTCGAGAAATTTCAAGAAATATGAAAGATTTAAAGAGTTCCCAATTTCCGACAAGTGCTGCGATAAATTAAAAAAAGAACCTCTTCGTCGTAAAGCAAAAGAGCTTGGTTTAGAATGCGCTATATTAGGAATATTAGCTTCTGAAAGTTATCAACGCGAAAAAGACTGGTTAGAATATGGTTGTAATGTATTTCATCAAAGGAAAGATAATCAATGTAGACCTCTATCCTTTTGGACTGACGAAGATATTCTTGATTATATCAATGAATATAATGTCAAAATCCCCAAACTATATGAAATGGGCTATACAAGAAATGGGTGCATGTATTGTGGTTTTGGAGTTCAATTAGAATCTGAGGGAGAGAATAGATACCAGAAGCTCAAAAAAACTCATCCTGTACAATATAATTACTTCATCAAAAATTTTGGAGATCTTATGATTGAATTTGAAATTAATGTCGCATGACCCCACTGAGACCGTTTCAAGTTTTGTGTAAACGTTAAAAACTGATATAAGATTTGTGAATAGTTGCAAATGGGCAGAGACGATTTCCCGGATTCTGCCCATATCTGCATTATACAGGAGTTTTTGGGCATGTCAATAAAACCTGCCTAAAACAAGCGGTTTTTACAGGTTACGTCCCATCAGACGTTCTTCAAAATAGATTTCCAGCTGGGAATGGATCTGCCCCCAATCCTGCCGGCGACCGGTCCATTTTTTCGTGATATCCATGGTTGCCAGATATAGCATTTTCAAAAGGCTGTCATCCGATGGAAAAATCGTTTTGCTTTTGGTCACTTTCCTGAGCTGGCGGTTGAATCCTTCAATGGCATTTGTGGTATAAATCAACCGTCTTACTGCCTCCGGATATTTGAAATAAGTGGACAGGGTTGCCCAGTTATC
>Ga0129312_1000750_pt1 | contig 24142 bp, 18 predicted proteins | sample O827metagenome_FD_94434 | JGI IMG/M metagenome (GOLD analysis project Ga0129312, IMG submission 94434) | Orangutan group fecal microbial communities from Wisconsin, USA - O827 metagenome | ecosystem: Host-associated > Mammals > Digestive system > Large intestine > Fecal | place: USA: Wisconsin... | reverse complement strand
TTATCTGCGGTAGGCTCTACACCACCGACATTGACAGCCTTTACTGTGTCATTCATGGAACCCATGGATGCATAGCCGATCGCATTCTCATCTCCTGCAACAGTTGTCATCATGACCTCTGTGCTGTTGGTGATGATCGCTTCTACAGTTGTCATATCCTGACCGTCTACCTTGACTCCGGTCAGCTCGATAAACGCGCCTCTTGTACCAGATCCATCCTCTCTGGATACGACGGTGATCTCATTTCCTGCCAGAGAGCTGGCTGCATCTGCTGCGGCATTTGCGCTTGTGTCCGCCGTGGTATCCTGCTTAGAACCACATCCGGTCATCATGGAAATAGCTAAAGTAGCCATTAAGATCGTTGCCAGTAATTTCTTTTTCATTTTTTCTTCCTCCAAAATTAAATATCTTTGTTTTGTTTACAGGCTATATCTTAATGCTCCCATGTAAAATCCATTACCATTAAAATGTAAAAAGGACGTAAAAAAAACGTAAAAAAATGTCTGCCGGATATGGCAGACATTTTCTTCTCTTCATATAATATATGTATTCAATTGTTAGCTCTGCTGATCCGTCAGCAGATATTTTTTCTCATAATCCTCGATCTTCATCGGTCTGCCAAAGAAATATCCCTGGAAGACATCACAGCCGATCTGTGTCAGAAAATCCACATGTTCTTTGGTCTCTACGCCTTCCGTAATGACAGGCATATCCAGTTCCTTGGCCAGCGCCACGATCATCTTTAAGATCGTACGGCTGCGCTCCTCCCGCTCACTCTCACGCAGGAAATCCATATCGATCTTCAGGACATCCACACAGATATCCTTTAACATATTGAGCGACGAATAGCCGCTGCCAAAATCGTCCATCTCTACGATAAATCCAGCCGCACGCAGCTTTTTGATAAGTTTTAACTGCTTTGGCACATCTGTCATCATCGCAGTCTCTGTGATCTCCAGCTTCAGATTTTTTGGCTCGATCCCATAGCGATGCACCAACGTGCTGAACTCCTTATAGATATCCACAAAAAAGAAATCCTTCGGCGAGATATTTACAGACAGATACCGGTCTGTATATCCTTCTTCCTTCCACTTTTTCAACTGCCGGCAGGCGAGTTCCCACACATGCAGATCCAGCTTCACGATCAGGCCGTTACGCTCAAACGAATTGATAAATGCCCCTGGCAGCAGCAGCCCGCGTCTCGGATGGTTCCAGCGGACCAGAGCCTCTCCACCGGTACATGCTCCGTCCACCGTGATCTGCGGCTGGACATATAATTCGATCTCCCCATCGTGGATCGCACGGTCGAGTCCCATCGACAGTTCCTGTTCTTCCAATACATGGTGGCGCAGCGTCTCGTCATAATAGGCCACCAGTTTCTGGTAATCGCCCTTGATCGTCTCCAGTGCAAACATCGCACGGTCACACATCACCGAGATCGGCAGTTTCGGATCATCGATCTCATAGACGCCGAGGTAGACCTTGAGCGGATAGGAGATCTCATTGGCGATCTTCATCACCTCTGTCGTTTTCTCCGCAAACTTCATCTCACGATAATCACGCTTGCGCATGAGCAGTGCAAACTGGTCGTTCACCAGACGTCCGTATATCTCTCCGCCGATCGTCTGTTCCCTGAGCGCATTAGCAATATCGACCAGCAGCTGATCAGCCGCCTGCGTGCCGAACACATCATTGATCATCTTAAAATTGCTGACATCCGAACATACCATCAGATAATGCTCATCCGGATGCAGTTTCAGACAGCGCTGTGCCTGTTTATAAAAATATTCCCGGTTATAGAGCCCTGTCAGATAATCATGTGTCGCTGCATGCCGCTCACGCAGCAGGTTCTCGATCTCCTCGGTACGCTCCTGGATATTCAGATAGCAGCCCACATAGCGCTCTTTTTCATCTAACAAACGCCGGTATTCTACTTTCAGATACTGTTTTGACCCATCGTGATCCCTCGTCCAGTCGTAGATAAAATTCTCTTCCATCGACTGGTAGTGCCGCCTGCACCATTCTCCAAACATTTCTTCAAAATGCATGGCATCCTCGGCATGCAGATCCAGCATCTTCATCACGCAGTCATTTGAATAGATCGCATAGTTATCGGCATCTGCCACGATCACACCATCCTGCATCTCATCGACCGTCATGCCGAGCGTCCGGTTCACGAGCGCATGCGGCATAAATTCCACCGCATAGTAATAGATCGCCACCGCCGCCAGCGGGAAACCGAGCACAGAAAAATCGACCAATGTCCGGAAGATCAGATGCAGCGCATCCAATACGACCACCAGACCCAGAATCACCATCACATGATCATATTTCACCTTATACATGCGCGGAACATGAATCCGCTTATCTACCAGGATCACCGCGATGACCGCCACCAGCACATACGACCATGCCAGATGTATCCGGAAACCGGCAAGTGGATCATATACCCAGTATAAGACATCTCCCCGGTACACAGCCCTGATACGGTACGCATGCTGCAGCAACGGATTGAGCAATAGCTGCACCGAATCTGCCGTACAGATCAGAAAAATGATCGCCGGATGGACATAACGCTCCAAATGATATGCACAATAATCATTCGTAAACCAGATGATCGCGGCCAGCAGCCAGTCAATCGACAGGAAAAAAACGGCGAACGAAATATCTGCCACGATCTCATCCCCTGCGGCCAGCTGTGCGATGCTCGCCAGCACCGACACGCATGCCCAGCCCATGATCCAACGGATATCACGTGCGATCTTCTTCCTATTATAAAATGCCCGGATCAGAAAACCGATCAAAGCCACTGTGATCAGCGCATATGCGATCTCATACCCCAGCTTCATAGTCATAGATGAATCCTCCATCTGGTTGCCTCTACTATTTTTATATTAGCAAAAAAGCGCCCAAATGTCCACAATCAACACATTACTTGCGATACGATTTCCCATTTTTCATGCGCGCTGCAAAGCCCGGTCCCTCCTGCCATAGTCTGCACATGCCGTCAATGCAGTCCCATGAAAAGCAGACATCCTGATCCTGATTGTTCCGGCAGCGCTCCACGCCGGAATTGCAGTCGATCACAGAGAAATGATAGCCCTTGCGGATGCATTCCTCCATGATATCGTAGGTCATGCCGTTGTCATATAAATGGTAAAAATAATCCTTGTATGCTGCATACTCATCTCCCGGGAACAGCCTGCACATCGCATCCCAGTTGTACTCCGTCAGGTGCAGCTCGATCAGATCCAGATGATCGAGGCCCAGCTCCTCTAACATCGGCAGACGCCCGATGATCGCATCCCGGTTCGGCGGATACGCGGGCTCCTCGACCGTCACGATCATGCCACGGCGCCTGGCACACTGCATATGCGCATACACCTCATCGGAGAATCCGCTCGCCGACCAATGAAAGCGCACCTCCTGCACACCGATATGCTGCAGCCGCTCCAGCATCGCATCGTCAGCCAGAATCCCGTTCGTATACAAAAAGGTATACGGATGGATGCCTTTCTCATAGATCAGTGGATAGATCTCTGCCGCATAGCGCTCAAATGTATCGATATAGAGCAGTGTCTCACCGGATGAACACAGTGACACGATCGCCGGCCGGTAATTGTCCAGCTCTCTCAGCTTGTATTTCGTGAATTCGAGTTCACGCTGCTCCTGCTGTTCATTTAACAGGATCTCCTCCCGCGACGGATTGTAATAACAGTACGGACAATGGCACATGCACTGTGTTCCGTGGAATAAATTAATGGACTGCTCCCCGGTGAAGCAGTCCCTGCATCCAAAGGAGATGCTGCCATAGTGAAAACAGTGCCCGTTTGCATGCATCTGCGCACCGATGGCCAGCAGCTCCTTTTGTCTCTTAAATTTTTGTTCTAATATTTCCTGATATGGTGCAATCCTCATAGCTCATCATATCCTTTTTTCATTTGACATCTAATCATTTGACAGATGCAGCACGCGTTCCTGAATCTCCTGTGTGCGGCCCTGATTCCAGAACTGTGTACCGATATAGCCGCAGGTACGTCTCGCCACAAACAGGGTATCCTGATCCCGGTTGCCACAGTTGGGGCATTCCCAGACGAGCTTGCCGTTCGTGTCCTTGACGATCTTGATCTCGCCGTCGTAATTGCATTTCTCACAGAAATCACTCTTGGTATTGAGCTCCGCATACATGATATTGTCGTAAATGTATTTCATGACCTCGAGTACCGCAGAGATATTATGCTGCATATTCGGCACTTCCACATAGCTGATCGCGCCTCCGGGCGAGAGCTTCTGGAACTCTGACTCGAACTTTAGCTTGGAAAATGCATCGATCTTTTCCGTCACATGTACATGATAGCTGTTCGTAATGTAGTTCTTATCCGTAACACCCGGAATGATACCGTAACGGCGCTGCAGACACTTTGCAAATTTATAAGTCGTAGACTCCATCGGTGTGCCATATACGGAATAGCTGATATTCTCCGCAGCCTTCCACTCGGCACATTTATCATTGAGTTTCTGCATGACAGCAAGTGCAAACGGCTTTGCCTGCGGATCCGTGTGTGATTTTCCGGTCATCCGGACACACATCTCGTACAAGCCCGCATAACCAAGCGAGATCGTGCTATAGCCGTCGTAGAGCAGCTTATCGATCGTCTCACCCTTTTTCAGACGAGCCAGTGCGCCATACTGCCACAGGATCGGTGCTACATCAGAAGGTGTTCCGAGCAGACGCTCATGGCGGCAGCGCAGTGCGCGGTGGCACAACTCTAACCGCTCCTCTAAGATCTCCCAGAAACGATCCATGTCTCCGCCGGATGCACATGCCACATCCACGAGATTGATCGTGACCACGCCCTGATTGAACCGGCCGTAAAACTTATAGGAGCCGTCCGGATTTTTCTGTTTCTCTTCGACTGTCAGGAACGAACGGCATCCCATACACGTATAGACATTGCCGTTTTTGAGTTCCCGCATCATCTTGGCAGATATATAATCGGGTACCAGACGCTTGGCAGAGCATTTTGCAGCCAGCTCGGTCAGATACCAGTACTTGGAATCCTCATGGATATTATCTTCATCCAGTACATAGATCAGCTTCGGGAATGCCGGTGTGATCCATACGCCCTTGTCATTTTTGACACCCTGCATACGCTGGCGCAGCGTCTCCTCGATGACCATCGCCAGATCGTCTCTCGTCTGTCCGTCCGGCACTTCATCCAGATACATGAATACCGTCACGAACGGCGACTGACCGTTACAGGTCATGAGTGTGTTGAGCTGATACTGGATGATCTGTACGCCCTGTGTCACCTCACGCTCCAGACGCGACTGTACCACGCGCTCGATAATCTTCTCATCCAGACTGTCTCCGCATTCCGTGCGCTCTGCGATGACTGCACTGCGGATCTTCTGACGGCTGACATCGACAAACGGTGCCAGATGTGCCAGTGAAAATGACTGTCCGCCGTACTGGTTGGATGCCACCTGTGCCACGATCTGTGTCGTCACGTTACATGCAATGGAGAAGCTGTGCGGCTTGTCTATGCGTGTCCCATTGATGACTGTACCGTTCTCGAGCATATCCTGTAAATTGATCAGGTCACAGTTGTGCTCCTTCTGCGCATAATAGTCCATATCGTGAAAATGGATAATGCCCTCATTGTGCGCGTATATGATCTCCTCCGGCAACAGAATACGGCTGCTCAGATCCTTGCTGACCTCTCCCGCCATATAATCACGCTGTGTGGAATTGATGATCGGATTCTTATTGGAATTCTCCTGCTTGACCTCTTCGTTGATACGCTCGAGCAGTGCCAGAATCCCGTTATCGGTCGAGTTGGCTTTGCGCGCCAGTTCTCTCGTATAGCGGTAACGCACATACTTCTGCGCGACCTCGTAGCCACGCATCTGCATGATACCCTTCTCTACCATATCCTGGATCTCTTCTACATTGACTGTATGCAGTGACTCAGCCACCTGATCCTTCACATTATTGGCGATCGCCCGTATCTGACATTCGCTCAGCTTATATATATCTTCTATCTCATGATTGGCCTTGGAGACCGCATTTACGATCTTCTCCTCCTCAAAATCTACTTCTTTTCCATCTCTTTTAATGATCCTGTAGTGTTCCATGTCTTTTCTCCGCTATCATTCTACTTCTGCAAACGCGGCTTTTTCACTTCAAAAGCCATGTTCGCTATCATGTAATCATCATAGCCGATTCTCATACAAAATGGAACCCCTTTTTTGCAAAATGTGGAACTTTTTTTCATGTCAACTACAAGATGTTGTGTTTTCGAAGTTTTTTCATTCTTGATTTATCTTTTGCTTACAGAAAATTAATTTCCTGCATAACATCTAATATCTTATTCTGAACTTTTTCTTGCACGTATACTGAATAAGAGTTCATTATATGTCCGCTTTAAAGTCCCGTATTTTCCCGAATTCCGGATACCATATATCTCATCCACACTGTACGGTAATGTCGGAATTCCTTCTCTAAACCACATCTGTCACGGACAGTTTTGTATCATGCACCGTAAAATGAATATCATACCCTGCATAGGCGATCTTATACACCCGGTCCGGATCCTTGTGTACCGCCGGGCGTGGATCCTGCTGTAAAAATGCGACCGCTCCCGCACGCTTTTCTTCCGGCAGCCGCTCCAATAGTGATCCCGGGTCGGCTACTTCCAGTGCATGCTCCTTTACGCGGTCTCCGAAACCGCCGAGCGCATCCGGGTGCGCATCCACGTAGGGCAGATACGGCTTGATATCATAGATCGGTGTGCCATCCATCAGGTCAACTCCTGCGACGACCAGTACCGGTCCGTATGTCTCATCCTGCCGCAGTTCTACAAGCCGCACACACGACAATCCGATCGGATTCGGGCGAAACGGGGACCGTGTCGCGAAGACACCCATACGCGTCCTGCCACCGAGTCTGGGTGGCTTGACCGTGGCCGACCAGTGCTCCCGCTTTGCCTCGGAGAACTCCCACAGCAGCCACAGATGCGAATACTCTTCGATCCCGCGGAATGCCTCTGGCTGCCGATATTCCGGCTCAAATATGATCTCCCCGCGCAGTTCTTCCACGAGACTGCTCTGGCGCGGGATGCCGAACTTCGTCGGGAAGTCGGTCCGGATGTGGGCAATGACCCGGATTGTGGATTGTGTTGGCATGTAATGACTCCTTTCATCTTCTCAACTATTTCGGCGTTTGCGAAACTATTTAATCATTGAGCTACCTTTCTTCCAGTTATTCACATGCTCCGCAAACGGAAAGTGCTTCTCACCTTTGGGATACTCCTTATCCAGATATACTTCCCGGATATCCCGCTCCGCAGCCTGTACTTCCAGCAAAAGCTCATTGGATGACATGCGCAGTGCCCCTCCCGAACTGACCGTAAGCTGCTCTAGCCCGTCTGACGTAGCGACTGTCACTTTGACCTTTTTGCCGAGCGTGCGGACGTATTCCTCGATATACATATCCGCCGTCTGTCCTTCTCTCGTGAACACCAGATGAATATTGTGATAATCCTGTTCACTGCCCGCGCCGCCCTGACGCTTGTAGGCATCATAGACGACGATCAGATGACACTTTTTATAACCCTGATAGTTACACAGGATGTCATTCAGACGGTCACGCGCAGCATCCAGATTGTGCGCGGCGAGCGTTTTCAGATCCTCCCATGCAAAGATCACATTGTAACCGTCTACGATCAGATACTCCTCCGGCGCCTGTGCCGGTTTTCTCGGATACGACGTATCCTCCGGCCGGCGCAGTCTCGACGCATAGGACTTTGTCTTCTGCATCGGCTCATTGCCACGCTCGTAGCCCAGATCCGTATCGGTCGCTCCGGTCCGGCGTTTTACCTCACCAAATGTGCGTGTGAAGATCTCCTGCAATTCCTGCTCATCCGCATAGCCACCACTACCCGAACGGCTCGCCCGTGACTGCTCCCTCGCCTGCAGCATGCGTGCCTGCTCCTCTAAAAGCGCCTGCTCATATTCCTTCATATCTACCGAACCGAGCACCCGGATGCCGCCCGGATCATCCGAAAATGTATTTTCCAGATGCATATACTGCTCGACCTCATACCACGGCACGACAAAACCTGCGCCGTGTGCACAAAATACCGATCCGGTCGGATGATCCAGATCCGTCTCACTGTCATAGCCGATCTCTGCCACGATCTCCTCCTGACGTCTGGCATCCACCGGCTCATATCCGGCCAACTCAAGTGAGAGCCGTCCGCAGCCTCTCGTATACGCATTGACCTCTGACAGATAGCCCTGCATCTGCTCCGCCGGTGCCGATCCGGTCAGTCTGGTCATCGCACCGTCAGCCGATGTCTCCGGCGGTTCAAAGCTGCCATTCATCCTCTGGATATCTGCCATGGCATGTCCAATCTGCTCCGTCGGCACATCCAGCACATACCGATAATACGGCTCTAAGAGCACACACTGTGCTTTTTTCAGTCCCTGTCTGATCGCGCGGTATGTCGCCTGCCTGAAATCTCCGCCCTCCGTATGCTTTAGATGTGCACGGCCGGTGAGCAGCGTGATCCGTACATCAGTGAGCGGCGCTCCTGTGAGTACACCGGGATGCTCCCGCTCCTGTACATGTGTGAGAATCAGGCGCTGCCAGTTACGGTCCAACACATCTTCCTTACACGCGGTCGCGATCTCCACACCGCTGCCGCGCTCACCGGGCTCGATCAGCAGATGTACCTCCGCATAATGACGCAGCGGCTCATAATGTCCGACACCCTCCACTGGCGTTGCGATCGTCTCCTTGTATACGATATGTCCTTCTGCGAAGGACACTTCCTCATGAAAACGCTGCCAGATCAGATTCTTTAATACCTGCGTCTGCACTTCGCCCATGAGCTGCATGTGGATCTCACGCGAACGCTCATTCCATAAAACATGCAGCAACGGATCTTCCTCCTCCAGCTGGCGCAGTTTCCCTAAAAATACGAATGCATCGCATGTATCCGGCAGCACGAGCCGGTATGTCATGACCGGCGCCAGACTCGGCGGTGCCAGTGCCGTGAGCGCACCCAGTCCGTCTCCCGCGGACGTAGCGGTAAGCCCCGGCAGTGCGCAGACATCGCCCGCGGATACACTGTCAACTGCCTCATATTTTGTTCCGGAATACAGACGGATCTGATTCACCTTCTCCGGCTCATCCGCACCCGTATCCAATACTTCCTTGACCTGCAGCCTGCCACCGGTCAGACGGATCCAGCTCAGACGGTTGCCGGCGTCATCCCGCGAGATCTTGAACACGCGTGCACCGAATGCCCCGTCCGCATCCCAGTCCGGCTCTGGCAGGAACTGCTCCATGCCGTCTAATAATTCCCGCACACCTTCGTCCTTTAAAGCTGTACCAAAAAAGCAGGGGAAGATCTTCCGCCCCTGTACATACGCCGCGAGTAAGCTCTCGTCCAGCGCTCCTTCTGCCAGATAGTGATCCAACAAATTTTCATCACACATGGCTGTATTTTCCATCCACTGCGCATCATGCTCTGTGGAAAAATTCTGACATCCGTCAGACAGCTCGCTCTGCAGTTCTGCGAGCAGATCTTCCTGACTCCGGTCTGTCAGATCCATTTTATTTATAAATAAAAATACCGGAATGTGATAATGCTCAAACAGCTTCCAGAGCGTCCTCGTATGGCTCTGCATGCCGTCTGTCGCACTGATGACGAGCACCGCGGCATCCAGCACACCCAGCACACGCTCCATCTCTCCGGAAAAATCCACATGTCCCGGCGTATCGAGCAGTGTGATCTCGCGTTCTCTCCATATAAAACGCGCCTGCTTCGAAAAGATCGTGATGCCTCTCGCACGCTCCTGCTCATCCGTATCTAAAAAGGCATCCTTATGATCCACACGTCCTAAGGAACGGATCACACCGGACTCATAGAGAATACTCTCCGAGAGTGTGGTCTTTCCCGCGTCTACGTGCGCCAGAATGCCGATACATCTTTTTTTCATCATTTATGAATATGCGGTTCTGAAATAATCGTTCAGCTGCTTGAGTGAACGAACCAGAATCTCCAGCTCCTCCTCCGATAGATTAGCCTTGGCATTGGCGATCATCTGCTCGTGGAAACGCCTGTGATGCTCATAAGCCGCTTTGCCACGCTCGGTCAGCGTCAGATAGACGACACGCTTGTCCTTGTCACTTCTCGTGCGGACGACATATCCATGCTCCACCAGACCATCGACTGCCCGTGTGAGCGTTCCTGTCGTGACGGACATCAGCCTGGCAACTTCGGAACTGCGCTTTGCCTCTCCGAGTCCGATCGCCTCTACAATATGCATATCATTGTTTGTCATATCGGAAAATTCCTCTGTGATCAGGCATTTCCCTTCAATATCCATCAGATCCTGAAACAGATGGACCAGCACTTCATTCAGTGTCTCGTCTGTGTTCATATGCGACTCCTTTACCATTGAATCAACGCGGCTCCCCACGTCAGACCGGCGCCAAATCCGGCCAGAACGATGTACTCGTTTCTCTTTATCATACCATTTTTGTTCAGAGAATCCAAGAGGATCGGTACACTTGCTGCAGAAATATTACCGCATTCCTGTAAATTCATGGGGAATTTCTCCATCGGCTGGTGCAGACGCTTCGCCACGGCTTCAATGATACGGCTGTTCGCCTGATGCAATACAAAATGATCGATATCCGGCAATGTCAGTCCTGCCTGTTCCACGACTTCCGTGACCACGCGTGGAACCGTCCCTACTGCAAAACGATACACCGCCTGTCCATCCATCTCCACATACGGATGCCCTGCCTCATGAGATACATACGGATTGACCAGTGGACGGCCCGCGCACGATAATACACCGCCGCGCACTCCATCCGAATGCTGTACATACGCCAGGATCCCGGCTCCGTCTTCATCCGGCAGTCTGCGGAGCACGGCTGCGCCCGCTCCGTCACCGAACAGCACACATGTCCCGCGGTCTGTCCAGTCCATCATCTTAGACAACGTCTCAGCACCGATGATCAGCGCATTCTGATATACGCCACTATTCAGATATGCCACCGCCGTATTCATCGCGAACAAAAATCCCGAGCACGCCGCATGCAGATCGAACGCCACCGCCTGAGTTGCTCCCAATGCAGCCTGCACTTCACAGGCAAGCGTCGGCAGTACATGATCCGGCGATAAGGTCGCCGCGATGATCAGATCCAGTTCATCCGGCTCGATGCCAGCCTCAGTGAGCGCCTGCTTTGCTGCATCTACGGACAATCCACTGGTCGTCTCCTCCACCGCCAGATGTCTGGCACGGATGCCGGTACGGCTGCTGATCCACTCATCCGATGTATCCATGATCTGCGCGAGATCATCGTTTGTGACGCGCTTTGTGGGAAGCGCACTTCCGGTTCCACATATTTTTATCATCCCATACTCCTTATCCGCAATCTTAGAATTTCCGAAAACGCTCATAGCGGGCTGCCGCCAGTTCCTCACCGCTCTTTTTACGATTATCCTTTAAAAACCGTTTCAACTCGCGCTTCATCGCACGTGCGACCGACTCACATGCTGCCTGGTCCGCGCCGCCAAATTCCGGGATGATTCCATCAATCACACCGAGCGAGAGCAGATCCTGTGCCGTAATCTTCATGACGGATGCGGCTTCCTTCGCGCGCCTGCCATCTTTCCATAATATAGAAGCAAAACCTTCCGGTGAAAGAATCGAATATACCGCGTGCTCGAGCATCCACACCTCATTGCTGACTGCCAGAGCGAGTGCACCGCCACTGCCACCTTCACCGATCATAAATGTGAATGTCGGCACATGCAGGTCACTCATCTCATACAGATTCCGCGCGATCGCTTCACCCTGTCCGTTTTCTTCTGCCTCCATACCCGGATAAGCACCGGATGTATTGACAAATGTAATGACCGGCCGGCCGAACTTCTCTGCCTGTTTCATCAGCCGCAATGCTTTGCGGTATCCTTCCGGGGAAGGCATCCCATAATTGCGCGCCGCACATTCTGCGATCGAGCTGCCCTTTTGAATACCAATCACGGTCACCGGCTGTCCATCCAGCCACGCGATACCTCCGATGATCGCCGGATCATCCCTGTAATAACGATCTCCGTGAAGCTCCATAAAATCATCAAAGACCGCCTCGATGTAATCCTTTGTCTGCAGCCGGCTCATCTGTCTCGCCTCACGCACCTTCTCCCAGGCACTTTTTTCCTTCTCTCTGCTGGCACGCTCCCGCATAAGCTCGGTCGGCTCATAGTTATCGTTCTCATGCATCGGATCAAAATTAGCGAATCCTCTCATCGCATGACATTTCAGCAGTTGATAGAGTGTCAGTTTCAGATCCTTGCGTTCCACAATACGATCCACAAATCCATGCTGCAGCTGAAATTCTGCTCTCTGGAATCCTTCCGGCAGCCGCTGTCCGATCGTCTGCTCGATCACACGCGGACCGGCAAACCCGATCAGTGCACCGGGCTCTGCGAGGATCACATCACCGAGCATCGCAAAGCTCGCTGTCATTCCACCCGTCGTCGGATCGGTCAGCACGGATATGTACAGTCCGCCAGCCTCGGAATGGCGCTTCAATGCTGCCGAGGTCTTAGCCATCTGCATGAGCGAGATAATACCCTCCTGCATACGTGCACCGCCCGAACAACAAAACAGGATCACCGGCAGCCGCTCCGCAGTCGCCCGCTCCACAGCCGCTGCGATCCGCTCACCGACCACGTGACCCATACTGCCCATCATAAAACGGGCGTCACAGACACCGATCACAGCCTCCATACCATAGATCGTTCCCTTTCCGACCGTCACACCCTCACTCAGTCCGGTCTTTTCACGTGTATCACGCACTTTCTGCTCATACAGCGGGAAATCCAGCGGATTGATGATCTGTGCAGTCTCCTGCATATACCAGGGTGTGTAGCTGTCCTCGTCCACAACCATGCGCAGACGGTTGTTCGTGCGCACACGAAAATAATAATTACATTTCGGACAAATATATTTCTTCCTGACTACCTGCTCTTTGCTGACTGACGCTCCACAATTTTTACAGATGATCTGCTCCTCCTGCGGTGCCTGAACTAAAACAATATCTTTCTCTTTTTTTCTTAACTTTAATAATGCTGACATTTGTTCGCTCCATTTATCGTACACACATCTCTTTTACTGACTTTCTTACCCGATTGCAAATGTAAGCTGTGCCTGACAGACAAGCTTTCCATCCACATAAGCCTTTGCGCTGCCTACACCGATCGGCCCTTTTTCTTTTATAATCTCGGTCTCCAGCATGAGCACATCACCGGGCAGTACCTTCTGTTTAAACTTCGCATGGTCAATACCCGCAAAATATGCTGTTTTTCCTTTGTTTTCCTCTTTTGCGAGAATGGCTGCCGCACCGGTCTGTGCCAGTGCCTCTACAATGAGGACTCCCGGCATCACAGGTTCGCCCGGGAAATGCCCTGCAAAATATGGTTCATTATAGCTGACGCATTTTTTTGCGACTGCACGCACACCGGCCTCCAGCTCCTCTACCGTGTCAATCAGCAGCATCGGCTGTCTGTGGGGTATGATCTCCATGATCTCTTTTGTCGTAAGCAATGACATCACGCTTCCTCCCATCTGCGAAACAGCAGACTGGCATTATGTCCGCCAAATCCAAGCGAGTTGCTGAGTGCATACGGAACAGCTTCTTCATAGGCACTCTTGCAATAATCCAGATCCAGTTCCTCATCCGGTGTCTCATAGCCAACGGTCGCATGTATGTATCCTTCTTCCATCTGCTTGACACATGCGATCGCTTCCACTGCACCGGCAGCACCGAGCAGATGCCCGATCATGGACTTGGTCGAATTGATCTTCAGATTGGCAGCATGTACACCGAATGCCAGCTTGATCGCACGCGTCTCAAATAAATCATTGTGATGGGTCGCGGTTCCGTGTGCATTCACATACGTGATCTCCTCCGGTGCCACACCTGCATCATTCATCGCATTCGTCATTGCACGTGCAGCTCCTGCTCCATCTTCTGCCGGCGAAGTGATGTGATACGCATCCGAAGAACATCCATATCCGACCAGTTCTGCATAGATATGTGCCCCCCGCTTTTGGGCATGCTCCAATTCCTCTAATACGAGCACTCCTGCGCCCTCTCCCATCACAAATCCGCTGCGGTTTTTATCAAACGGCAGCGAGCATTTTGCCGGGTCATCGACCAGCGACAATGCGGTCAGCGCATGAAAACCTGCGATTCCAGTCGGTGTGATGCAGCTCTCTGTACCGCCTGCAAACATCACATCTGCCTCACCGTACCGGATCGAGCGGAATGCTTCTCCGATCGAGTTGGTACCGGTCGCACATGCCGTCACGACATTGATGCTCTTGCCTTTGAGTCCCAGCTGGATCGACACATTGCCTGCCGCCATATTACTGATCATCATCGGTACAAACAACGGATTGACTCTCGACGGTCCCTTCTCCAGTATCTTGGCATATTCGCGTTCGATTGCCTGCAGACTTCCGATGCCACTTCCGATCGCAGTACCCATCAGATAGGCATCCTCCTGTCCGAGTTCCAGCCCACTATCTGCCAGTGCCTCTTTTGCAGCGGCTACCGCATACTGTGAAAACAGTTCCATGCGTTTCGCTGCCTTAAAATCCATATAATCTTTGCCCTCAAAGCCTTTGACTTCTGCCGCAATATGATTTTTGTATTCACTCGTATCAAAGTGCGTAATCGGTGCAAACCCGATCTGTCCTTTTTTTACTGACTGCCAGAAGCTGTCTACATCCAGTCCGATAGGAGTGATGGCTCCCATCCCGGTCACTACAACTCGTCTCATTCTCTTTTTCCTCTCATGCTTTTCTATTTTTAGGCGTTTGCGAAACTTTTTTCTATTTGTCTAACAACCGATACTCATGCCGCCGTCTACCGCGATGATCTGTCCGGTCACATAACGTGCCGCATCAGATGCGAGGAATGCAGCTACCTCTGCCACTTCTTCCGGCTCACCGATCCGTCCAAACGGAATATGCCCTGTCATCGCAGCCTTCGCGCTGTCTGTCATTCCATCGATCATCTCTGTCCCTATAAATCCCGGTGCAATCGCATTGACCGTGATCTGTCTGCCTGCCAGTTCCCGCGCTACGCTTTTTGTCAGTCCGATCACCCCTGCCTTGCTCGCCGCATAATTCGCCTGTCCCGCATTTCCGAGCAGTCCTGCGACAGAAGCAATATTTATGATCCGTCCGCTGCGCTGCTTTAAAAACTGTCTGCCTGCATGGCGGATCGTGTGGAATGCACCTTTGAGGTTTGTATTGATCACAGCATCAAAATCTGCCTCACTCATCCTCATGATCAGTTCGTCTCTCGTGATACCCGCATTATTTACAAGCACATCCAGCCTGCCATAGCATTCTACAATCTGACGGATCAGCTCCCCACACGCTTCAAAATCGCTCACATCACACTGCATCGCTGCTGCCTCATGCCCAGACGCATGGATCTGCGTCACGACATCTTCTGCCTGCTGCGCAGAGCCGTTGTAATTAACGATCACCACATATCCGTCTGCCGCCAGCCTCCGCGCGATCGCTGCTCCAATTCCACGTGACGCGCCGGTTACAAGTGCAATCTTTTTATCCAACATAGGCTTTCATATCCTCCAGTTTATCGATCGACACGCTGGTCACATCACGGTTGATCTTGCGCATAAATCCGTTCAGCGACTTGCCCGGTCCGATCTCTACGAATTCATCTGCCCCATCCGCAATCAGGCGTTCAATGGTCTGCTGCCAGCAGACCGGATGACATACCTGCAGAGCCAGAAGCGAACGGATCTTCTCCGGATCCGTCACATAATCAGCTGTGACGTTCGACAAATATCCGATCTTTGGTGTCCCAATCGCCACCTTCGCCAGCTCCTTTGCCAGTTTCTGTCCTGCCTCCTGCAATAACGGGGAGTGGAATGGTCCGCTGACTTTGAGCGGTATGACCCGTTTCGCACCTGCCTCTTTACATGCTGCTGACGCACGGTCGACCGCTCCGGTTTCTCCGGTAATGACAATCTGTCCGGGGCAGTTATAATTTGCCACAAATACTTCTCCGAATGTCTCCTCGCAGACCTCTTTGACCGTCATTCCATCCAGACCCAGTACTGCTGCCATTGCTCCGCCGACAGGTACTGCCTCCTGCATATAAGTTCCGCGTTTTTTGATCAGTGCAAATACATCAGCCGGTGCCATCACCTCTGCCGCTAAAATCGCCCCATATTCCCCAAGGCTGAGTCCCGCTGCAGCGTCTGCCACGATTCCCTGACCTTTTAACACCGCCAGGATCGCTGCCTCCGTCGTCAGCATCGCAATCTGTGTGTATGCTGTCTGATTCAGCCTGTCAGCACTTTCTGCTTCAAAACACAGCTTTGCAACATCGAGTCTGGCTGCCTCTGATGCCATCTCATATACATCTTTTGCCGCCTGGAAATTGTCATAAAACTCTTTTCCCATTCCGATATACTGTGATCCCTGTCCGGGGAACATAAATACTCTTTTTCCCATATCTGCTCCTTCTATCCACATCCATTCACATCTATTCACATCTATCCACATATCTGTCAGGCATTTGCGAAACGATCTGAACACGTATTGCCAATGGCATTTTCGCCCAGGCAGAACCTCTGTTCCAACAGTTTCCGCGCGCCTGTGATAATCTCCGAAATGATCTCCTCACACGTATCGCATCCGTGAATCAGCCCTGCGATCTGACCCGCCATTACACTGCCTTGCACGACATCACCATCCACGACTGCCTTGCGCAGCGCGCCCAGTGTCAACTGCTCCAGTTGTTCCAGCGATGCGCCGTTTTGCTCCATTCTCAGATACTCACGCGTCATCTGATTGCGCAGCACGCGGATCGGATGCCCGGTACTGCGTCCGGTGACCTCCGAATCAATATCCTTCGCTTTTATCACGCGCTCTTTATATGCCTCATGCACGATGGATTCCCTGGCTACGACAAACCGCGTGCCCATCTGTACACCGGCCGCTCCGAGCATGAGCGCTGCTGCAAATCCACGTGCATCCGCGATACCTCCGGCCGCAATGACAGGGATCTGTACTGCATCCACGACCTGTGGAACGAGTGTCATCGTCGTGGCCTGTCCGATATGCCCACCGGACTCCGTGCCTTCCGCAACGACTGCATCCGCGCCTGCGCGCTCCATCATACGTGCCATCGCAACACTTGCGATGACCGGAATCACCTTTGTTCCATTTTCTTTCCAGTGTGTGATGTATTTTCCCGGATTTCCGGCACCGGTCGTGATCACAGGAATCCGCTCCCGCACCAAAAGATCCGCGATCTCATCTGCCTGCGGATTCATCAACATCAGGTTCACACCAAACGGCTGATCCGTGTGTGCCTTCATCTGTCTGATCTGCTGCTCGACCCACTGCACATCCGCACCACCGACTCCGATAATGCCCAGTCCTCCGGCATTTGATACCGCACTCGCCAGTTCCCATGTAGCGACCCATGCCATACCTCCCTGAATGATCGGATAGCGGATACTGAGCAGCTCATTGATCATCTCTGCCATATTATTCTTCCACACCCTTGTTCTTTATATAGTCCATCACATCCTGTACAGTGGCAAGGTTTTCCAGATCTTCTGAGGGGATCTCCACATCAAAAGCCTCCTCCATTGCCATCACCATCTCAAACAGATCCAGTGAATCTGCGTTCAGATCCTCTTTAAACTTTGACTCCGGCTGTACTGCCGCTGCCTCGATTCCTAACTGCTCCGCAATAATTTTCTGTACCTTCTCAAACATCAGCGTGTCCTCGCTTTCTTTTTGTTCTATTTTATTTGCATCTTCAAATAGTTTGTCTATCAAGTATCTGTACTAACAAATCTTTTGATTGTCAAACTATCGCATAGTATAGTGCTTTCATGCTTTGTTGTCAACTATTTTTTTCGTGCCACATAAAAAACCCTGAAAGGATCTGATCACAAATCATCCCTCCAGGGTTTCTAAAAACTATCTCTATACTGTTTTCGAAAAAGAAATTACAAATGGAACTGTGCCACAAACTCCCGGATCACAGCTACCGATTTTTTGCACTCCTGCAGCTTGTCGTATCCGTCAGTGACTAATTCCTGTGTCTTTCCGGATTTTTCCGCAATACCGTTGATGCCATCTGCAGACTGTTCTACCATCGTATTGATATTGTCTACCGTCGCGGTGATCTGCCCGATGTGCTCCTCCAATGCCTCCACTGCCTGTTTCGTCTCCACCATCACCTGCTGGAACGTGTCTGCATCTTCATGATACTGTGCACCCACTTTTGTGAAATTCTCATAATCTCCAAGAACTGTATTCTCGAGAAATTCCATGATCGTTGTCAGACATTCGGTCATATTTGTGACGGCACTGTTGACCTCACCTACGATCTCATCAATCGTCGCAGCAGTATCCAGTGTCTGCGTTGCCAACGCACCGATCTCCGATGCCACAACCGCAAAGCCCTTTCCTGCATCACCGGCTCTGGCTGCCTCAATATTCGCATTGAGTGCCAACAGGTTTGTCTGGGAAGAAATCTCCTTGATATTTTCTGTCAGCTCATTGATCTTCTTGACTGATTTAGACTGTTCAACTGCCAGATCTGTCTTTTCACGCATGACTGCGTACATCTCGTCCGTCTTATCGCGGGACTCCCTGCTGAGTTTTTCCATTTCAGCAGCACGTGACTGGATCTGTCCGGAATTCTTCTCGCCATCCTCTGCCAGATGGTAAATGTTCTGTGAACTATCCCGCATCACACCGACATTTTCAACGATACTCGTCGTACCCGCGCTGGTCTCCTGCATGCCCGCTGCCAGTTCCTGCGACGCAGCCGAATTGTCCTCTGCATAAGCACTGTTCTGCGTCATAATATTGTTCAGATTATCTGTGTTTGCTGACAGCACATCTTCTGTCTGCTGAAGACTGCTCATCATATCGCGCAGTTTCTTTCTCATCAGATGAATCTCATTCGCCATCACGCCGATCTCATCCTTTTGCCTGCGCAGCTTCGCTCCGTCCTCCGTCGGACTGAAATCAAGCCGTGACGTCTGCTCGATCATCGCCGTCAACTGACGGATCGGCTTTGTCAGCCCGGTTCCGATCACAATTCCAATCACGATCGACAACACAAAGGCAATGAACACCGCCACCACGATCATATTCATGAGCCGGTATGCTTCTGTATATACCTCTGCGGTCGGCGCAGTCAGTACGAGTTTCATACCATTATCAAGGTTAAAATACGCCAGCTTCTTTTTGATACCCTGATAAGTATAATCGAATGTCTGCCCCTGTTTGCTATCGTCTGCCAGAAACTGTGCACTGTCAGACAACGATCCATCCAGATCAGACAACGCCGTTCCCTCGGACGCGTCCTTGTGATACATAATATTTGACGCATCATCTGTCACAAATGCATAACCGGTATCATAGATCACCGTTGCATCTACCTGGTCTGTGATCTGAGAAAAATCGATATCCATGCCGATGACACCGATTGATGTGCCGTCATCCGCATACAGCGGTACAACATAAGAGATCATATAGATATTTACATTCTCATTCATGTATGGTGACATCCAGATCGCTTTTCCTGCCTGTACCGGCAGATAATACCATCCGACATGCTCCACATCGCCTTCTTCATACATGGAAAAATCTGTCGGTGTCAGGCATTCCAGCTTTGCATCCACCGTCTGACGCTGTGCGAACACACCCGAAGTCGAATTGGAATACTGCGGATTGTAGCGCAGATACACGGTGACCGCTCCGTCCGTATGATTGGCGAAGTCAACGACTGTCTGCTGTACCTGAGCCGTGTATTCATCTGCATAATCCTTATTCTGTACAAATGACGCATAATCAAAATTACTCATCGCCACTTCACTGAGCGTGTCCACCGACTGTGCGATCTTCTGGATCGTCGCATTGATCTCTTCCGCGCGATTCTGACCCGTCAGCTGCATCTGTGTGAGTGCATCCGCTCCGGCTGACTGGGCTGAATTCACCATAGAAATAGCTCCTATCAGCACTGCCGTAAACAGTGAACAGCACACAATCGCCAGTATCAGTTTCTTTCGTATTGATCTCATGATACCTCCCCCCCAGAACACTTTTCTGCTTTCCCCCTGTTCTGTACTTGTTATTTTTCTCATTTTACCACAAAATGAAACGGCTGTATCACTTTTTTCTTATTTTTCACAGATGTAATAGACTTATCCATGCGCTACGGCACATACTGCTCGGTCACAGCAGTAATATAATTGTTTTCTATTCTGAGCTTGTAAGGAATATTCAGATCCTTCCGTTCCTCTAAGATCTGTTCCATTTCTTCCCGCGTCACATGTTTCGGCTCATAATGATTCTCCCAGTCGAGTATCTGGAACCTGCAGTTATCATCGACCGGACGTTTATCAAAATCTATGGACTCGTTATAGACATAAAAGCCGGATGGCGCATCCTCCTCTGTGATTCCCAGTTCATCGGCACGTTCACCCGGCACCTCTACCCATTCCACCGGGTCAAACGCGCAGGATCTTCCCCTCAGCCAATCGATGTAGACCATCTCCTCCCCGACATCGCCCAGCCATCTCATCCTCTCATCGTATGCTTCCTCTGACATGAATTCCATATGCCCGGTATCATATCCGCAGTCTAAGACGGTCTCACACCATACCGGTTTGCCGTTCTCATAGTCTGACACATAGGAGAACACATACTTGTCAAACGAATACTTATCCGCTCCTGAACTATCCCACTCTAATACCGGTTCATCATCCGCTAAGCCCGAATAATACCACGGCACACAGGCAAAGTTCCAGTTTTCTGAGCCACCGGTCCCATCATTGAGCAGCATACCATATGTGCCGTATTTTTTGCTCATAATACCGTATATTTCATAACGCCCCGTATCATCCGATGCCATTTTTATCAGTGCATCCGTATTCTCCTTCAAATCCGCTGTATTGTTCCACGGATAGGCATGTTCCAGCCCGACACTGCTGACGACACGCGTCAGTTCATCGATGAGTTCTGTCTGATCCTGAATCAGAGGCTGCTGTACATCATCTGTTTCCATTTTGCCGGCAGAAGCTGTCCCTGGAGCAGCTGTCGCCGCAGCCACATCCTCTCCCTTACAGATCCGGCTTACATATGCTTCAAAATCTGTATCTGCGACCACATAATGCGCGCCGTCTCTCTCGATATCCACCAGGTCCTCATCGGTCGCAGAATATCCGCTTACGCAGATATCGGTGCCATCGGATAATACCGCCCGGATCTGGTATAGCGGTGTCAATCCTGCGAATTCATTGCTTCGGCTGGTTTTTTTCACATGTGCCAGCCTGGATCCCAGTTCATCAATACGTGCAGTGCCCAGCTCAACCGCAGCGGCATCACTCTGCCCGCGGTGATCAAAGGAAGCCGCAGAAACAATGACATCTTTTGTTTCATCATACTGAAATCCGGTCGGATTGGTCAAAAAACAGACTGCAACGAGCACACATACTATAACAGCCAGAATGGTCGCTCCTAACGTTGCCTTTTTATGGTCCAGCACAGATTTTACACGCGCCTTCACTCCTACTTCTCCGAATGCGAGCGGACAACTGAGTATAAACCGCCGCTGCGTCGCACAGGATAATAAGACTCTCGAATACTCTTTTTTATCGTCATAGCTCATATCCCGGATCACCCTCTCATCACAGGCGAGCTCGATATCCTTGCACAACATAAGATAAGCGATCCAGCACAGCGGATGAAACCAATACACACATAGCAGCAGATAACCGATCGTTTTCCACACATGATCGCCCCGTTTCAGATGCGCCCGCTCATGTTCCAGAACATAAGGAATCTCCGCCTGCGGCAATGCAGACGGCAGATAGATACGCGGTCTGAACACTCCGAGCAGAAAAGGTGTCGTCACTGCATCGCACACATAACTATTGTCCCTGTAACGGATCGCTTCCCGCACAGAGCGATGCAGCCGGATAACACCCACCATCGCATGGATCAGCAGCACAGCCATTCCAATGAGCCAGATGTATCCGGCGATCTCTGTGACAATCTGCACCGGCGCAGCGCTCTCTGACTCCTGATAGGCAAACGTATCACGCAATGTCCGGTTCACCCGGTTCTCCACAAATGAGGCACGGCTGTCTATCGATGGTACATACATCTTTACTCCATCCTCCATAACAGTCGTTGACTGGATGGGCTGCGCACTCGGCTGTAAACTAAATGGACTCTCAATCGAAAACGGCACGAGCAGTCTCAGCGCCACGACCGCCCAGAGCAGACAGCAGCTCCATTTTGGCATTTTCCGGAACAGGAAACGCACCGCTAACACTGCCAGCACAAGCCAGCCTGCTGTGATACTCATATTTAAAAGCTGTAAGAATATATCTCCCATACTATTTTTCCTCCGCCTGATCAATCATTTTCCGAATGGTATCTGCTTCTTCCTGTGTCAGCTTCGTATGCTGCGTAAATGCGGCGATAAACGCCGGAAGTGAGCCTGCAAAGGTATCTTCTACATATTGCCTGCTCTGTTTTGCATAAAATTCTTCTCTTGATATCACAGCTGTCACTAATCCATTCTCGTTTTTGAATAATCCTTTATCAATCAGCCGGCGCAGCACATTGTGTGCAGTCGTCCGTTTCCAGTTGAACGCTACCGCTGTCAGCTTGACGAGCTCTGATGATGTCACCGGCTCATGCTCCCAGATCATATCCGCATACTTCGCTTCAACCACACCTAACTGAATCTCCATACATAAAACCTCCTAATCTGCAAATGTATCGCGCGCAAAAGACCACAAGCAGTAGTCTTATATACAGACTACTGCTTGTGGTCTTATTTGTCAAGAACATTCTGCCGGGCGAATACTACCTCAAAAATCGTTCCTCCTGCCGGATTTGGCTGAATCGTAATGATGCCATCATGTACTTTCACAATTTCACGGACAAGAGCAAGTCCGAGCCCTACGCCTCCCAGCTCACGGCTTCTGGATTTATCCACGCGGAAGAATGGGTCAAACACCCGCTCTCTCAGCTCCGGTGGGATTCCACTGCCCGTATCCTCTACCGACAGATAAACCTGCTTTTCCTTCTGGCAGGAGGTGACCGTGACCTGTCCACCCGGATGATTATATTTTATGGCATTCTCAACCAGATTATATACGAGCCTGTAAATGAGAATATCACTTCCCGTCATCGTGGTATCCTCACATGCTCCGACGAGCTGTATATTCTTTTCCTGTGCAAGAGGCTCCAGATCTGCCAAAACCTCTTCCACAATGGCATCCACGATAATTCTGTCATCCCTTCCCACGGTCTGAAGCTCACTCATGTCAAGAAGCGTCTTGACCATCCTGTTTAGTTTGTCATTTTGTTCCGTAACCATCCGGATCGTCTGTAATGTGTCTGCATCATTTCCCGGATGCCCGGCGGCATTGTATAGATCCAGCTGCACCTGCATCAATGCCAATGGTGTGCGCAGCTCATGTGCCGCATTTGCTGTAAACTGCCTCTGTATCTCAAATGCATCTGACAGACGCTCGAGCATCTTATTATAGGAAATGCCCAGCTGGTTCAGTTCTTTCACATGATATTCCTCTATGCGTGAATCAGACAGATTCTGAGCCTGCACCGCCTCTATTTTATCAGAGAACTCCCGGATTGGTCTGAGTGCATGTCCACTGATAAAATACGTGGCCACTCCTCCCAGCAGAGCCAGTAATGCTGATATGACCAGACTGTTTCTTTTGTAGTCGGCCTTATTGTTGTACACCTGGACTGAGACTTCTGCTGCAAACTCATCCCACTTATCATCCGGAATACTGATATAGATCTGCTCAGATGTATTCCCTTTCCCATCTCCCTGGGACTCTACCGCCTCCTGCAGGGAGTCAATATAATACACACCGTTTTTATAGACAAACAGCGTCAGGCATCCGCATATAATGGCAATACACAATGTGGTGATACATGTAAGCCTCCACTGCAGCGACATCCTTTTCATCATTCAGACTCCTCCCGTATTTTA
>Ga0129312_1000746_pt1 | contig 24203 bp, 25 predicted proteins | sample O827metagenome_FD_94434 | JGI IMG/M metagenome (GOLD analysis project Ga0129312, IMG submission 94434) | Orangutan group fecal microbial communities from Wisconsin, USA - O827 metagenome | ecosystem: Host-associated > Mammals > Digestive system > Large intestine > Fecal | place: USA: Wisconsin... | reverse complement strand
CGCCTTGAAAGTGGGGAATAGCTTGATTTCATCGTGAAAATGGTTTAAACTTGTGCAACAAATGAAATTCATTGTATATATAAACCTTACCTAACCGAGAAGAACCCGCCCATCAGTTTGGACGGGTTTTCTCATGTTTGTTTTTCCACAAGTCCTTTTTTAGTGCCGATTTTCCTCGTGGATTCCCTCCACCTAACCGAACGTTTTTTTTCATGCCCGATGGTAAACTTTAAAGGGTGAATCTCTCAGATTACAAAGATATGCAAAAAATAGCCGATTTGGTAATGTGAGAGATTACAAAGCACGCTTTTTTTGCTCGTTTTGTAATGTGAGAGATTACACGTTGTAATGTGAGAGATTCTAGCAAATTATTCATTTTTTCCAACGGGTAGAAAATGCGTATACATTCTCTTTGTGTCTGTGTCCGTTCTTTTCGAGAATTTCGATAAATCCCGCCTCTTCAAGTTGCCTAAACAGCCTAGCGGCGTTTTGCCTTTTTATGCCATACTCTTCTAAATGTTTTGCGGGGAACGTAAAAGCACCGTTTTTGTATTTTTCTCCCGTCTCATTTTGAAACTTAAAAAAATGTTGTTTTCCTTGCTTTGAGTTGGCTTGTACCAAACACGCAACATAGAAATCTCTTGCCCCGCATGTTAGCCGCTTAAATGCCTCGGATTTCCTCAAACCATCGTACACGGGGGCATAGTTATCATTTTCGTTTAGGCTTGAAAATATGTTGTTCGGCTTTCGTTTTTTTCCCATGCTTCACCTATTCCCTTTTAAGCTCGTTTATAGCCTCTAAAAAAGGTTTTGCGGTATCAAATCGGGTTTTCCCTTGTGCTCGTAACATGTTCGCAAATTCCCGCATTTCTTCCACCGTCTCGGCATAGAAATAACCACTTGTGCTACTTGCAATCAAAACGCCCGCTTTCCGTGCTTCCGTGATAATGTGCTTGACCGTTTCGGGGGTAACGCCCATATCTTCCGCAACGTCCTTTTGCCGCCGCGCATTGGCTTTACCCATGCCGATATACCCCTCAAGATACTTGAACTGTTCCGCTTTATTGCTCATAGTTGTTTTGCTCCTTTGCCTGTTCGCTCATGTATTCCTTGATTCTCTCCACGCTGTACAGTTTACGCCGCCCGAACTTGATACCCGCTCCCGCTTCTTCCGCAATGGCAAGGGCGGTATTCCGTCCAACGCTTAACATCTCGGTGAGCTGTTTAATATCAACGGTAATCCGTTCGACAGTGCTATTTTTATTGCTCATATTAATTCTCCTTTATTTATCCTTAATCAAGGGGTAACTTTCATAACATCGATGTTGTATCTGTAGTATAATAAAAGTAATCCGTTGACGGAATGCAAGGTTTAGCGTGGAGTTTGTACACGTTTTAAAGGTGATTACAATGAATTGCAATAAAATTAATGAAAGTGTGAAGTCGAGCAGAGGGGAAAGATTGCACGTTGCTCGAATCATGGCGAACATGACACAAGAAGAGCTTGCAGAAAAGGCGGGATTTTCTGACCGCTCTTACATTTCACGAATGGAGACAGGAAAAACATATATCACTGATGAAAACATATCCCGCTTTGCAGAGGTGTTAAATGTTCCCGCTGAGTGGTTACGTTGTGAAACAGATATTCTTGAAAATCCAACGCCGAAAGAATTCCCAACAACAAGCACGGACGAAAAAACGCTTGCTTGTGTGCGTACAATGATTGATTTTCTCTCATGCCGTGGGTTTAATATCAAGTTTGAAGTTGTGATTATGTTTGAATCGAAAAGAAAACATGGTGCGGAACGTGTTCAAGTGCCATTTTCAGAGCTTGACAATGTAAACCTTGCATATGCCACTTGCATTATTAGCCGTGCTGATGAAGTGCATGAATGTATGATTGAATCGGTTATAATCAATGATGAGTATATGGAGTATTATTATTTCATCAGAGAACTATCACGCCTTGAAAGGCTCATTGATTTCACCGCTAATGAAATTATTAATAATTCGGGCACTTATCAACACACTCTTATCTGTGAACAAAATAAAGACGAGATAATTTCACGCAATGCAGAGGCTGAATACGAATATGCAACAGATGAACTTCTGATGAATGCCCCCGCGGCGGGTTTTATTGAGTCTATGCAGAAAAAAACAACCGATGAACTTTAGATAACCGCCGACACTTTACCCCCATTTCATACCCCAATTTGTACCCCAATTTTGCGGGGTAAACCATGGAACCCAACAAACAATCAAGGCAACAAATAAACGCAAGGTTTTTTAATATCCCTTGCGTTTCAACATTCTCACGTGTTCCCGATGGACTTATACGAAAGTCTGTAAATCTCTTTCCGTTGAACTTTACTTTCAATTGCGAAAGAGTTATAATTCTTGTACATGAATCTATATTTAATTAACTGGAGGTAAATACCAATGGGCTATCGTGCAATTAATTTCTCTGCAGGTCCGTCTACCCTTCCTGAAGAGGTACTGAAGAAGGCAGCTGCTGAGATGCTGAACTATGAAGGAACCGGCGAATCCGTAATGGAGATGAGCCACAGATCTTCGGAATTCCAGAAGATCATCGATGATGCGGAGCAGAATCTGAGAGATTTGATGAACATTCCGGATGACTACTATGTACTGTTCCTGCAGGGCGGCGGTACACTGCAGTTCTCCATGGTTCCGATTAACCTACTGACTAATTCCAAGAAGGCAGACTATATCATTACCGGTAACTGGGCGAAGAAAGCATATGAAGAAGCTCAGAAGTTCGGTGATATTCGTGCACTGGCAAGTTCGGCAGACAAGAACTTCTCTTACATTCCGAAGTTCAAGAAGGAAGATATCCGTGAAGATGTAGACTACGTATACGTATGCTATAACAACACCATTTACGGAACACACTACAACGAAGTTCCGGATGTAGGAGATCATCTGCTGGTAGCAGATATGTCTTCCTGCGTTCTGTCCGAAGAAATCGACGTTACCAAGTTCGGTCTGATTTATGCAGGCGCACAGAAGAACGTTGCTCCGGCAGGTGTAACAATCGTTATCGTTCGGAAGGATCTGGTAGGACATGCACCGGAGAACACTCCGATTTATCTGGACTATGCAATTCATGCAAAGAAGGGTTCCATGTACAACACCCCTCCTTGCTATTCAATCTACATGGCCGGCGAAGTATTCAAGTATCTGAAGCGCATCGGCGGAGTTAAGGAAATGCATGAGAGAGACGTTCGCAAGGCAGGTAAGCTGTATGATTACCTGGATCACAGCGAAATGTTCACACCGACCGTTGCAAAGGAAGACCGTTCCCTGATGAACGTTACCTTCGTAACCGGAGATCCGGAACTGGACAAGAAGTTCGTCGCCGGCGCAAGAGAGCGCGGCATGCTCAACCTGGCCGGACACAGAACAACCGGTGGTATGAGAGCCAGCATCTATAATGCGATGCCGGAAGAAGGCGTGGATGCACTGATTGCATACATGAAAGAATTCGAAGATGAGAACAAATAGGGCAAACACCCGGACTCAAAAATCGAATAATATCGGAAAGAGCGTGATGGTGGTCATTTTGTCGGCACTGATGGTGCTGATGGGGGTGACCACCCTCTTTTTAGATGAAACGTTTGCGGAATCTAAGCCGGAGATCGGGGCGGATTCTGCTTTTGTGGTGTCCGCATCTACGGGGCAGACTGTGTATCGGCTGCATACGGACCGAAAGCTGTCGCCGGGCGGTTTTACCAAAATCATGGCGGCCATGGTGGTGCTGGATCGCATGCACGACCGAGCAGAGCTTCGGAATCGGATTACCATTACCCGGGATGTGGCATCGAAGGGGAAGCTCTTCAAGAAGGGCGACCAAATTACCGTCCGAGATCTTCTGGCGGCTATGCTGGTGGCGGATTCCGATGAGGCGGCCGTGGCTCTGGCGGTGTACTCTGCCGAGAACGTGCCGGCGTTCGTGGAAGCGATGAATACCAAAGCGCAGGAGCTGGAGCTGGAGAACACCCACTACACCACGGTGACCGGCAAATACGACACCCTTCAGTATACCACCACGGAGGATATGGGATATCTGGTTCAGGCGGCGTTTAAGTATTCCCTGATTGAGAAATACCTTACGACGGAGACCTGCGCCACGACGGCGGTGGGGAAGACCGCATCGAAAACCCTGCGCCATTCCGATACCTTCCGGTACTCCGGTTTGGTGGCGACCAAAGCGGTGGAGAGCGGCACATCAAAGCATTCGGTGAATTCTTTTGCGTACGCGGAGCAGGATGGCATGAAGCTGATTTCCGTGATTTTTGGAACCGCTGCTAAAGAAAAGGATGCGCAGCAGAAACAGCTTCTGGATTACAGCTATGGGAAGGTCGCTCGCCATGCGGTTCGGAAGGCCGGGGCCAAGGTGGGTAAAATCAAAATTCGCCACGGCGCAAGTACCCGGGTTCCGGTATATACGAAAAGCAAAGCGTACGCCTACGTCCCAAAGGAAGGGAGCGACAGCCTGATTCGCACCCAGACCATCATTTACGACAAGCTGGAAGCGCCGGTAAAAGCCGGAACGAAGGCGGGAGAACTTCAGGTCTACGTTGCGGATGAACTGACCGGCACCGTGGATCTGGTGGTAAAAGAAGATGTGAAAACCGGATGGTTTCCGTCCTATCTGTACATTTCCAACGGGCTGACGATTTTGATTGCCGCGGTGCTGCTGTGCCTGCTGTACTTCGTGCTCCGCATTCGGCGAATTCGGAGACGGAAACGGTTGCTAGCAGAACGCCGGCGGAAGCAGAAAATCCGGGAGATTGCCCTGCGGGAATACGAAATTGAAGAGGATCGGAAAAGAAGAAACTGGACCTATCGGTAGAGAACCGAGGGAGTGTGCAGGAGGGAAAAGAGATGTTTGACATCAACGAAGAATTGAAAAAACTCCCCACCTGTCCGGGCGTCTATATGCACAAGGATCGCCTGGGGACGGTAATCTATGTGGGAAAAGCCGTAAACCTGCGAAACCGGGTTCGGCAATACTTTCGGAATTCTTCTCAGCACAGTCCGAAGGTTCGGTCCATGGTGTCCAACATTGCGGAATTCGACTATATCACCTGCGGAACGGAGATGGAAGCGCTGATTCTGGAATGCAACCTGATCAAGAAATACATGCCGAAGTACAACATCCTCCTGAAGGATGATAAGACCTATCCCTACATCGAAGTGACCATGAGCGAAGAGTTTCCTCGGGTAATCCGCACTCGGGAGGTCAAGCGGGATGAGAATCGGTATTTTGGGCCCTATTCTGACAGCACCGCTGTGTGGCGAATTCTGAAAATGATTGATGAAATGTACCCCCTGAAGAAATGCAGTACCCTGCATTTTCCGGAAAACACCCGCCCCTGCCTGAATTATTTTATCGGAAAGTGCAAGGGCATTTGCGTGGGAAAAGCGGATCGGGAGGAATACCTGGAGATGATCCGGGACATTCTGGGCATTCTGGGCGGAAAGGATGCGGGGGTCATTCGGAAGCTGGAAGGAAAGATGATGGAAGCGTCGGATGCTTTGAAGTATGAGGAGGCGGCGAAATACCGGGATTACATTCGGGCGCTGCGGTCCCTCAGCGAGAAGCAGCGGGCCACCATGGTGCGGGAACACGATATCGATATCCTGATTCCGATTCGGACCCACCACAATCAGATTGTGGCGCAGTACCGGGTGCGGGAAGGTAAAATGATCGGCCGGGAAATCATCTATATGAACGACGAGACGGAATCCACCCGAGAGGAGCTGCTCAGCGCTTTTCTGAAGCAGTACTACCTGTCTACATCCCGGATTCCCAAAGAGGTGATTGTGCCGGTGCACCCGGAAGAGGAGGACCTGATTTCCGAACTTTTGAACCACATCGATGAGATGAACGCGAAAGCGGGAACGGATGTGCCCCACAAAACCCGGCTGTACATACCGGAGCGAGGGGAGAAAAAGGCCATCCTGGACATGACACTGGCGGATTCGGTGGAGTTGGCCCGTTCCCTGGATGAGAGAGCCGATCGAGACGAGGAACGAAAGAAAAATTTGCGGCAGAAGATTTCGGAGCTGATTCGCCGGGCGGCGGAAATCGATGGGGCAATTCCCCGGTTGCTGGAGGAGGACGATGAAGAGGAGTATCGGGTGGAAGCCTACGATATCTCCAACATGAACGGCCTGGATACGGTGGGCGCTATGGTGGTGTACGAGGGCAGCCGGCCGGTGCGGAACGATTACCGAAAGTTCCGGATTCGAACTGCCGAGGGCGACGACTACGGCAGTCTGCAGGAAGTGATGTACCGGCGGCTAAAGCGGGCCCGAGAAGGGGATCCGGGTTTCAGCCGGTATCCGGATATCATGTTCATCGATGGAGGGCTGGGACAGGTGCATGCGGTAAAAGCAGTGATGGATGCGTTCCGATTGACGATTCCGGTGGTGGGCTTGGCGAAGGACGATGCCCATCGAACCCGTGCAGTCGTGTTCACCGACGGAAGTGAAATCGATTTGAAGTCGGAACCTCTGCTGTTCAGCTATGCGGGAAACATTCAGGAAGAAGTGCACCGTTTCGCCATTACCTTCCATCGAGGTACGCGAGGAAAGAAGATGACACACTCCGTGCTGGAAGAAATTCCGAAAATCGGACCGAAGCGGCGGAAGGCGCTGATGGAGAAATTCCGCAGCATCGATGCGATTCGAAAGGCTTCCTACGAAGAATTGATGGAAACGGAAGGGATGAATTCCAAGGCGGCAGAAAGTGTTTTGGAATTCTTTCAGCAATAACTTGCTATTTAAAGATATTCATGGTATATTTTGAATTACGATTTATCTCTCCGGAAGGAAGGTGGATCGGGAAATTACATTTATGTTGAAGGTAAGGAGAGTAGCGAAATGGCGGAAGATCAGAACAAAGAGCTGCTGGAAGAAGAAACTGAAGATGATTTCATCACACTGGAATTTGATGACGGTACAGTAGTGGAGTGCTACATTACAGGTGTATTCGATCTGAACGGAAAGGAATACATTGCACTGGAGCCGGATGATGGCACCGATGATGTATATATTTACGGATATAAGGACAACGGTGACGACACGTTCGATTTGGTTGAAATCGAGAGTGAAGAGGAGTTCGGCGCAGCGGTTGAGGAATTCGATCGTCTGATGATGCAGTAATGAAATAAGGCTTTTGCGCCGTTTCAAAGCGGCGCAAAAAACTTTTTTAAAAAAGGGGTTTACAAGCCACCCTAAAGTGTGTATAATAACTATTGTGAGTTGCGAAAGAAACAACTCAGAAAAATAAATCTGCGGATGTGGCGGAATTGGCAGACGCGCACGGTTCAGGTCCGTGTGACCACAAATCATGTGGGTTCGAGTCCCACCATCCGCACCAAGAAAAGCGATATTCTGCGGAATATCGCTTTTTACTTTTATCGGAGGAAAATAAGAAATAAATGGATAACAGACCGATTGGTTTTTTTGACTCCGGACTGGGCGGCCTTACCAGCGTATCTGCACTGCAGAGCCGGCTGCCGAAAGAACGGGTGATATATTATGGGGACACGGCGAGAACCCCTTACGGATCCAAGTCCCCGGAAACAATTCGAAAGTTCGCTTCCCAGATTGTGGACTATCTGGTGAGCAAGGATGTGAAAATGGTGGTGATTGCCTGCAACACCGTGACGTCTCTGGCGTTGGACGATTTGCGGCAGCAGCACCCGGAACTGCCGATTATCGGCGTCATCGAACCGACGGTTCGGAAGGTGGTGCAGAGCCACTGTCCGAATGTGGGAATCATCGCTACCAAAGCGACCATTCAGAGTGATGTCTATGCGCGACTGCTGCACAACCTGGATCCGTCCATTCGGACCAGCAGCCTGGCTTGCCCGGCGTTCGTTCCGCTGATTGAAGAAGGCATCATCGACAACGAAATTATGGATTTGACCATCCGCTACTACATGGACGATTTCGTTCGGGAAAACGGATTTAGTCATCTGATTCTGGGATGCACCCATTATCCGATGATTGCGGACAATCTGAAGCGAATCTATCCCCACATGAATCTGATCAGCTCTTCCGAAGCGGTCATCGATGAGGTGGAGGAGGTGCTGGCGGCTCGGGATCAGTTTGCCGAGCAGCGGACCGAGGAAGACCGGTTCTATGCCAGCGACCTGTCGGATAACTTTATTCGGATGACGGATCGGCTGACAGAGGGAAAAAATTCCAGAATAAAGCTGAAAAAAATGGAAGAATAAGGGGGATTATCCCCAAAAAAGTCATTTTATGGAATGGATATGTGCAAGATTGAGCCCTATCCATTGACAATAATGGCTTTTTTATGTAAAATTACTTGATATTGTTGATATTTTGCCGCAATGCGGTCAGTGGGAGATAACATGGAAACAGAATACAAGTATCGTCTGGATGATGAATCTTTGATTCAGGAGATTATCAACGATCCCATGCTGGATGAATATGTAGACCGGGATTCCCTGGAGAAGATTCGGATGCATGCCGTGTATTTTGATACGGACGACATGGATTTGAGACAATCCGGAATTGCGTATCGAATTCGATATGAGAACGATCGGATTACAGCAACGATTAAGTGGGATAATCACGTGGAGAATGGATGTCATTCCAGAGAAGAATTTAATCTAGTCATAACGGATGAGCGTTTCGCGGAGCATCCGAATATTGAAGCATTTGAGTCCAGTGATGCGTATGATGTGCTGCTGAAGGCAGCCGGTCATAAGGAGCTTCACAAGAAGGTGGAAATGGATTTCACCCGGAAGCTGATCAAGGTGGACACCGGCAATTCCATCAGTGCGCTTTCCTTCGACGAGGGCGTGATTCACGGATTGTACGGAGACAAGGACGTTTTGGAGATGGAGCTGGAATGGTACTACGGAAACTCGGAAGATTTCCGGGACATTGCAGAATCTCTGGCAGAGAAGTATTCTCTGGAGTCGGAAGACATCTCGAAACTGCAAAGAGGATTTTTACCGGACGACGAGCCGGAAAAATAAAACAAATTAAGTTCGTTTTTCAGGAGGAATATTAATGAAAACTACTTTTATCGCAAAAGAAGGCAATGATGCAAAGTTTACTATGGTTTTTACCGGTGAAGAGTTCGAAAATGCTGTAGTGAATGCTTATAAGAACAACAAGGATCGCTTCGAAATCAAGGGCTTCCGTAAGGGAAAGGCTCCGAGAAAGATGATCGAGAACACCTATGGCGAAGATATCTTCTACGATGAAGCGCTGAACGACCTGCTGCAGAGCGGTTATCCGGCAGCTCTGAACGAGTTGGAGCTGGAAGTTATCGATCAGCCGAGACTGAACCTGGGCGAGCTGAAGAAGGGCGAAGATGTTGAAATCACCGCAACTGTTGCTTGCTTCCCGGAAGTTGAAGCAAAGGATTACTTCGGTCTGGAAGTAGAGAAGATCGAGCACGAAGTAACCGATGAGGATATCCAGAAAGAACTGGAGAGAGTTCAGAAGGCTCATTCCAGCATGGAAACCGTAACCGACCGCAAGACCGAAGAGGGAGATACCGTTGTTCTGGACTTTGACGGTTCCGTAGACGGCGTTCACTTCGACGGCGGCAAGGCAGAGAACTTCGATCTGAAGCTGGGTTCCGGACAGTTCATCCCGGGTTTTGAGGATCAGCTGGTTGGAAAAGAAGCCGGTGAGGAAGTAGACGTTCACGTTACTTTCCCGGAAGGTTATCAGGCAGAGGATCTGGCAGGCAAGGAAGCGCTCTTCGAATGCAAGATTAACGAGATTAAGAGAGAGGTTCTGCCGGAAATCAACGATGAGCTGGCAAGCGATGTCAGCGAGTTCGAGACTCTGGAAGAGTACAAGAACTCCATCCGTGAGAGAATGCAGAAAGAGGATGACGAGAGAGCAGACAGCATCATGAAGGACAGCATGGTTCAGAAGCTGATCGACGTGAACAGCGTAGACACTCCGGCATCCATGGTAGAATCCGAAATCGACACCATGATTCAGGGAATGAAGCAGCAGCTGGCATACCAGGGTCTGTCTCTGGAGCAGTATCAGAAGTTCACCGGAATGGATATGGCTGCAATGAGAGACCAGGCTCGTATGGACGCAGAGAAGAGAGTTGCATCCAGAATCCTGCTGAAGGCCGTAATCCGTCAGGAGAACATCGAAGCAACCGAAGAGGACATCGATAAGGAAATGGCAGATTTCGCTGCTCAGTACGGACAGTCCGTAGAAGATGTGAAGAAGATGATCGGAAACGACCTGCACTACTTCGAAGAGGATGTTAAGATGAAGAAGGCCATCGACATGATGTTCGAGAAGGCAAATTTTGTTGCTGCTAAGGCAAAGGAAGAAGAATAATCTATGAATACAATTCCAGTAGTTGTTGAACAGACCGGAAACGGCGAGCGCAGTTACGATATTTATTCCAGACTGCTGAAGGATCGAATCATTTTCATCGACCAGCAGGTGGACGAGCACCTGGCCAGCATTGTGGTGGCGCAGCTCTTGTTCCTGGAAGCGGAAGACCCGGAAAAGGATATTAATATCTACATCAACTCTCCGGGCGGAATGGTGACGGCCGGCTTGGCGATTCTGGATACCATGAATTACGTAAAACCGGATATTTCCACCATCTGTGTGGGCCTGGCTGCCAGCATGGGGGCCGTTCTGCTTTCGGCGGGAACCAAAGGGAAACGATATGCTCTGCCCAACGCGGAGATTATGATTCATCAGCCGCTGGGGGGCGCACAGGGCCAAGCTTCCGATATTAAGATTCAGGCCGATTGGATGATGAAAACCAAGGAACGTCTGAACCACATTCTTGCTGAAAATACGGGAAAAGATCTTTCCATTATCGAGCAGGATACCGACAGAGATAATTTCATGTACGCAGATGAAGCGGTGGAATACGGACTGATCGATCGGGTATTGAAGAAGTAATAGAGGAGAATCTGTGAGTAAAAAGAACGAAAACCATGAGCTGGTCTGCTCTTTTTGCGGGAAGACCAGCTCGCAAGTCAAGAAAATTATCGTGGGACCGGATGTAGCAATCTGCAACGAGTGCATCGAGCTGTGCGAATCCCTTCTGGATGAGAAAGAGTTCGTGGAACCGAAGCACATGGAGGAACTTCCGAAGCCAAAGGATATTGCGGATTTCCTGAGCGACTACGTCATCGAACAGGATGAGGCGAAGAAAAATCTGGCCGTTGCGGTGTACAATCACTACAAAAGAATCCGCCATTTGGAGGAGAATGCCGGCGATGAGAAGAACAACGTGGAAATCCAGAAGAGCAACATTCTGATGCTGGGACCGACGGGAAGCGGTAAAACGCTTCTGGCACAGACCCTGGCAAAAATTCTGGATGTTCCGTTTGCCATTGTGGATGCCACTGCATTGACGGAAGCCGGATATGTGGGCGAAGACGTAGAGAACATTTTGCTGAGACTGTACCAGGCAGCAGACGGCGACCTGGAACGGGCACAGAAGGGCATCATCTACGTGGATGAAATCGACAAGATTGCCCGGAAATCCGAGAACATGTCCATCACCCGTGACGTTAGCGGAGAAGGCGTTCAGCAGGCATTGCTGAAAATCATCGAAGGAACCGTTGCCAACGTTCCGCCGCAAGGCGGCCGGAAGCATCCGCTGCAGGAGTTCATCCATTTCGATACGAAGGATGTGCTGTTTATCTGCGGAGGTGCTTTTACCGGATTGTCCACCATCATCAAACGTCGGTTGGGCAACAAGGTCATCGGCTTCAATTCCGATGAGGATCGGGTGGACCTGACGGAGGACCATGAGATTCTGCTGAAGGTGGAACCGGAAGACTTGCTCCGTTTCGGACTGATTCCGGAACTGATCGGTCGTCTTCCGATGATCGTATCCCTTCGGGAACTGACGGAAGAGGCATTGGTACGAATTATGCGGGAGCCGAAGAATTCCTTGATTCGCCAGTATCAGGAGCTGTTCCGTATGGACGGCGTGGAGCTGGAAATCGAGGACGATGCGGTGAATGCCATTGCCAACAAGGCCATTGAGCTGCATACGGGAGCCAGAGGTCTGCGGGGAATCTTCGAGAAGATGATGACGGACATCATGTTCGAATTGCCTTCTCGGGATGATGTGACCAAGTGCATTATCACGAAAGATACCGTGGAGAACGGCGCAGAACCGGTATTAGAGACAAAATAGCGCTGAAAACGGTGCGAAATAAGAAAACATCAGGCGGCAGGGTTATTTCTTGCCGCCTGTTCTGTATAGATAAAGGGAGGCGCAGATGGAGAGAGAAAGTAGAACGCACATTCCTTACATTGCACTTCGGGGAAAGGCTTTTTTTCCGGATACTTTGGTAGGATTTGATGTGGGTCGGGATAAGTCGCTGAAATCCATTGAAATTGCAATGAACCGGGAGCGTCTGGTGGCGGTGTCCGCCCAGCGAAACCCGGAAGTAAACGATCCGTCCGGGGAGGATTGCTACCTTACCGGTGTGCTGATTCGAATTAAGCAGATTGTTCGCCGCACGGATTACGTTCGGGTGCTGGCGGAATGCGGTCAGCGGATTCGATTGGAGAATATTTACGAGGAGAACGGTGCGCTGTTCTGTGATTACGTGCAGGCGGAGGATTTGCCGGCAGATGATGAGGAGGAATTGGAAGCATACGTACGGGCGGTAAAAGAAGCCTTCATTCAGTATGCCAAAGTCCTTCATCCCGGCAGTACGGCGGAAGCCCGTGCCATGGTAGAGGAAGTGGAGGATCCGGCGGTGCTCACCAACATCATCGCTGAGGATCTGGATGTTTCCTTTGATGAAAAACAAGCACTGCTGGAAATCGATTACATTCCCGGCCGGCTGGAACAGCTGATTGAACTTCTGAACGGCGAGACGAGGATCGCGATGTTGTCTCAGAAGATTCAAACCAAGGTCATGAAGAATATGGATCGAAGCCAGCAGGAGTATTACCTTCGGGAACAGATTAAGGTAATGCAGGACGAACTGGGACGGGAGACCGGCGAGGATGACGATGCGGCTCAGTGGCTGAAGAAGCTGGATGAGCTGCAGTTGGAAGAAAAGACGGATGCGAAGATCCGAAAGGAAATCCAGCGTTTTGCCAAAATGCCGGCCATGAGTCCGGATGCCAACGTGAGCCGAACCTATATCGAAACGATTCTGGAGCTTCCGTGGCACGAGGCCAGCAAGACCAACATCAATATCAAACGAGCAGAAAAGATTCTGAACGAGGATCATTACGGACTGGAGAAGGTGAAGGAAAGAATCCTGGAACATTTGGCGGTGATGCACCTGACCAAATCCATTCAGGGTCCGATTCTCTGCCTGGTAGGGCCGCCGGGCGTGGGAAAGACGTCCATCGCCCGTTCCATCGCCAGAGCGACCAACCGGGAGTTCGTTCGAATGTCCCTGGGCGGCGTTCGGGACGAAGCGGAAATTCGGGGACATCGTCGCACTTACGTGGGTGCCATTCCCGGACGAATTATCAACAGCATCAGCGAGGTGGGGACCAACAATCCGCTGTTCTTGCTGGATGAGGTGGACAAGCTGGGAAATGATTTCCGGGGAGATCCGGCATCTGCACTGCTGGAGGTGCTGGATCCGGAACAGAACAAGGATTTCACGGATCACTATCTGGAAATCCCGTTCGATCTGTCCAATGTGATGTTCATCACCACGGCAAACACCACTCAGACCATTCCGAGACCGCTTCTGGACCGGATGGAGGTGATTGAACTTTCCAGTTATATTGAAGAGGAGAAGGTTCGAATTGCGGAGGATTATTTGGTCCCAAAGGTTCTGAAGTCCTATGCGATTCGGAAGAACCAGCTCACCTTCTCGGAATCCGCAATACGGGAAATCATCCGGTACTACACCAGGGAGTCCGGCGTGCGGAATCTGGAGCGGCAGATTGCATCCGTATGCAGAAAAGTTGCAAAGCGAATTGTAACGGAAAAGAAAAACAAGTATACTGTAACTAAGAGGAATCTCGAAAATTATCTGGGAGCGAAGATTTTCCGGGAAGATTTGATGAATCTGGAACCGGGTATCGGCGTCACCACCGGCATGGCTTGGACGGCAGTGGGCGGTGTGACCCTGCAGATTGAAAGCGTGCGGATGCCGGGAAGCGGCCATCTGATTCTCACGGGACAGATGGGAGATGTGATGAAGGAATCCGCGCAGACCGCCATGGGATACATCAAGTCCCTGTCGGAAAAGTACGGTCTGGACGCATCTGTTTTTAAGGATAACGATATTCAGATTCACATTCCGGAGGGTGCCACCCCGAAGGACGGTCCGTCGGCCGGCGTGACCATGTGCACGGCGCTGTTCTCCCTGCTGTCCGGAAAGAAGGCACGGCGGGATATCGCCATGACGGGAGAGATTACCTTGCAAGGCAATATCCTTCCGGTGGGCGGAATCAAGGAGAAGGTGCTGGCTGCGTACCAGCAGGGGATTCGCAAAATCCTCCTGCCAAAGGATAACGCGGCGGACATCGAAGAAATTCCGAAATCCGTGCGCAGCCGATTGGAATTCGTCTTGCTGGAGAAAGCAGAGGATGCGTTCCGAGAGGTGCTGATTTCGGAGGAAAGCGAGAAAGAGAACTAGGATGAGAATCACAAAATCAGAATTGGAAGCGGTTGCGGTAAAACCGGCACAGTATCCGGAAGCGAACCGCTATGAAATTGCCTTTGCGGGCCGGTCTAACGTGGGGAAATCCTCCCTGCTAAATCTTCTCACCGGCCGGAAGGCCCTTGCCAGGGTCAGCGGAAGTCCGGGAAAGACGCGTACCATCAACTTCTATTTGGTGAACGATGATTTCCGGATTGTGGACCTGCCGGGGTATGGGTATGCCAAGCTGTCCCGTTCCGAGACGGAGAAGTGGGGCGCCATGATGGAGGCGTATCTCAGCAAGAGACCGGGTCTTCTGAAGGTGGTGCAGCTGGTGGATATTCGCCACGAGCCGTCGGCGCAGGATGTGCAGATGTACGATTACCTTCGGTACTACGGCCTGGACGGCGTGGTTGTGGCCACGAAGGCGGATAAGATTTCCAAGAACCAGCAGCAGAAATCCATCCGGCAGATTCGGCAGAAGCTGAATATGAAAAAAGAAGATGCGGTAATTCCGGTGTCGGCGCTAAAGCGCACCGGACAGGAGGAGCTGCTGGATGTCATTGAGTCGATTTTAAACAAGGAGGGATCGGAAGATGAGCACAAATGATCATGTAATCGGAAAAATTCTCTTCACGGAGGCGGAAATCCGGAAGAGAGCGGAAGAGCTGGGTGAAGAAATCAGCAATGAATTCAAGGGCGAAGAGCTGGTGGTCATCGGCACATTGAAGGGATCCATTCCGTGGATGTGCGACCTCATGAAGTGCCTGGATCTGGACACCGTCATCGACTTCGTAAAGGCCAGCAGCTACGGTTCCAGCACCACCACCTCCGGTGTGGTGAAGATTTCCATGGATACGGAACTGAACCTGTACAACAAGAACGTACTGGTGGTGGAAGATATCGTGGATACGGGAACCACCCTCAAGTACCTGTTGGAGAAGCTGAACGAGCGCCATCCGAAAACCCTGAAGGTGTGCACCATGCTGGACAAGCCGTCCCGGAGAACTGCTGATTTCCATGCGGATTACATCGGCTTCCAGGTGGAAGACCTGTTCATCATCGGCTACGGCCTGGATTACGACCAGAAGTACCGAAACCTGCCGTACATCAGCTATCTTCAGAACGAAGGAAAATAAACAATAATTCCGGACAACCTTGCAAGGAGGCGGAGAAATGAAAATCAGATTTTGCGGAGCAACCGAAGGCGTTACAGGATCTTGTCACCTTCTGATTACGGACAAAGCAAACGTGCTGCTGGATTGCGGGCAGTTCCAGGGCGGGAAAGCCCAGGATCGCCTGAACTACCGGGAGTTTCCCTTTGAACCGTCCGAAATCGATTGTCTGGTGCTGAGTCACGCACACATCGATCACTGCGGGCGGATTCCCCTTCTGGTAAAAAGAGGTTTTCGCGGAAACATCTTCTGCACCAAAGCGACGGCAGATCTTCTTCCAATCATGCTCCGGGACAGCGGGTATATCCACGAGAAGGAAGCGGAGTGGGCCAACAAAAAGGCGGAACGAAAAGGACAGCCGCTGGTTCAGCCGCTGTACACGGTGGCGGACGCGGAGGAATCCCTTCGCTATGTGCATCCGGTTCTGTACGATCAGCTCATTGAGGTGAGTGAGGGCATTCACGTCTGCTTCAACGATGCGGGCCATATTCTGGGATCGGCGGAAACGGAGCTCTGGGTGCAGGAGGGCGATGGGGAGACGAAAATCATTTTCTCCGGAGACCTGGGGGTGAATCACCGGCCGATTCTTCGGGACCCTACCATCATTCGCCATGCGGATTATGTCATCATGGAGAGCACCTATGGAAACCGTCTCCATCCGGAGAACGCCATGAGCATCGAGAAATTGGTAAAGGTGATTCTCCGCACGGTGGAGCGGGGCGGAACGGTGGTAATTCCGTCCTTTGCCGTAGGACGAACTCAGGAGATGATCTACCAGCTGAACATGCTTTACGATGAGAATCCGGAGATTTACGGAAAGCTGAAGAACGTTCCGGTGTACATCGACAGCCCGATGGCCAATGCGGCGACGGAAGTCTTTAAGAAGAACACGGCGGTGTTCGACGATGACTTCAAGGCGTTTATGGATAAGGGCGATCATCCGCTGGAATTCAAAAATCTTCATTTTACCCAGTCCACGGAGGAATCCCAGGCGCTGAACAGCGATCGGAAACCGAAGATCATCATTTCTGCCAGCGGCATGTGCGAAGCCGGCCGAATTCGCCATCACCTGAAGCACAACCTGTGGAACCCAAAGTGTTCCATCGTGTTCGTGGGATACCAGGCGGAAGGCACCCTTGGCCGGAAATTGGTGGAAGGTGCGGAATCGGTGAACCTCTTTGGCGAGGAGATTCAGGTCAATGCGGAAATCGTGAATCTGGAAGGCTTCTCCGGTCATGCGGATCGGGACGGATTGGCACATTGGGTGGGCTCTTTCGTTACCCATCCGGTGGTATTCTTGGTGCATGGCGAGAAGGAATCCAAGGAAGATTTTGCCGCTTACCTGGGAGAGAATCTGGATATCCATCCGATTGTGATACAGCAGAACAGTGAGTTTGAACTGGTTCCGGGACGCCGGCCGGAAGGAACTCATATGGAACCGGTATCCACGTTCCAGCTGGATGCGGATGAAATCAATGCCCTCCGGAACAAGATCTCCGGACTCAGCAGTTCGATTGGAGATTTACTGAACACCGCTGCGGTGGAAACCGGAAAGAACATCAGTCCGGAACGGCTGATTGAAATCAACAACATCATTCAGGAACTGGCGGAATCGGAAGCCAACCTGAAAGCGACGCTGTTGGAGGAAGCGGAAGAAGGGCGAGCTTCTGAATGAGAAGTTTAAGAATCCCGGGAAAAAGTACTTTTTTTGAGGGTTTCAGTCCTTTCTTTTTCAAGTGAATGTACAGCACCATCCTTTGGCGATACAATGGAGCCGAAAGGATGGTGTTTTGTTATGAAGGAATATCAGATTCAGAAGGAACGGAAGCGAGTTCTTCCCAGCGAAGTGTATTATCAGTGTCTATGGGTGGTAAAGGATATGAATCGGCTCCAAGAGATTGCCGGAATGGAATTCCGAAGGGAGATGCTGGCGGAGGATGTGCTCACCTACGGAAATACGGCAATGCAGGAAAGTCCGGTGGCGGCAGAGGCGATGTTTAAACTGGACTGCATCCACCGGGCATTGATGGAGATTCCGGAGATTTACAGGGAGGGAATCATCGAGAATATTCAGACCCGAAGGACCGGGTATCCCTGTTCTGCCCACGAAAATACCTGGAAGAAATGGAAGCAGCGTTTTATCTATATGCTGGCGGAAAACCTGCGGTTGATTCCGTAAAAAGTGTACTGAAGGGGAATTTTTTTTATGATATGATTGGGCTGTCAGATAGGGCGATACGAAATTACTGGCGAATGACGTAACGTCTCTATTGTTTTCACTTCTATTATTTTAAGATGCGAGTGCATCTGGGTATCGGCGGCAGCAATGCCGCCACTTTTTTGTTTTACGCTTTATTCCGGAATAAAAAAGTGATAGAATATTTAAATAAACGATAAAACTTATTTGTAAAGAGATTAATATATATAGGGAGTGTTTTATGGCTTTTCCGGAAAAAACATTGCAATCGGAAGTGGTATATGACGGTCCGATTTTTCGAATTCGCAAAGATAAGGTGACGGTAGTGGGCGGAAAGACCTCCTATCGGGACATTCTGGAGCACAACGGTGGAGCGGTAATTCTGGCGGTAAAAGAAGACGGCAGAATTCTCATGGTGCGGCAGTTCCGAAAGGCGTTGGAGCGGGAGGTGCTGGAACTTCCGGCGGGAAAGATTGACGGTGATGAGGATCCCATGGACACGGCACTTCGGGAGTTGAAGGAAGAAACAGGCTACCGGGCCGGGAGCATTCGGCATCTGACCACCATCAGCCCGAGCTGCGGATACACCACGGAGCTTTTGTACATTTACCTCTGCAAGGATTTGACGCCGGGAGAGACCCATTTCGACGATACAGAGGATTTGGACCTTTATGAATACACGGCGGACGAGTTGGTGGATCGGATTATGAAGGGTGAAATTCAGGACGCAAAGACCATCGTGGGAGTTCTTTTTGCCCGAACCGCAGGAGAAATATAGAAGACACAGGAGACGAAGATGGATGCCTTCATTGAATATTTAAAGAATACGAAAAACAAGGCGGAAAACACTCTCGTTGCCTATCGCCGGGATTTGAAAGCCTTCGAGGTCTTCCTGGAGGGCCGCGGCGGAAAGAGTTTGAACGACTGCAAGGAAAGTGATGCAGCCGCTTACATATTGGAACTGAATAATGAAAGTAAGTCCAAGGCGACGATTAACCGAAAAATTTCTTCTCTGCGGGCATTCTACGATTACAAAATCGATGAAGGGGAACGAGAAACCAATCCTTTTCAGAAAATCAAATCGGCGAAAAACGATAAGCGCCAGATTGAGTTTCTGACGGTGGAAGAGGTGAATCAAATGCTGTCCCTTCCGGATGATTCTGCCAAGGGCATCCGGGACAAGGCGTTGCTGGAGTTCATGTACGGAACGGGCGCTCGTGTGACGGAGCTGGTGCGCCTGCGATTCTCGGACATGAATCTGCGGATGAACTTCGTTACGCTGAAGGACAACGACGGAGAGAGCCGAATCGTGCCGATTGGATCTTATGCTCATGCCGCGATGAAGAAGTATATGGACGAAGCTTACGAAGAAATCAAGGGCGAGCCGAGAGAAGAGGACGACTACATTTTCATCAACTTCCGAGGCCAGGCGCTGACCCGTCAGGGAATCTGGAAGATTCTGAAGGAATACGGCAAAGAGATGGATATCGAAGAGCGGATGACACCGCAGATTCTCCGGAACAGCTTTGCGGTGCACATCCTTCAGAACGGCGGGGATTTAAAGACCCTTCAGGAACTGATGGGCTTTGAAGATATGTCCGTAGGCATTGCGTACCTGGCGGTGCTGAATGTGCGGATTCGTGACGTGTACCAGCGGACCCATCCGAGGGCATAGAAATAATATTTTTTTGAAAAAAGTGTTGAAATCAGTTACTCATTGTGATAAACTTTGATAGTTATTACGGGCGGTCCTCTGGTAGTTGACAGCATGGCTTAAGAAGCCGGGAACGACATTTATTATTTAAAGAGAAACCACGAGCGTCTTGGAAAGGAAGGAGGAATAACAATGAACGTAATTGATTCGATCACAAAGGAATACAAGAAGAACGATATTCCGGAATTCAACGTTGGTGATACCGTAAGAGTTCACGTTAAGATTGTTGAGGGTCAGAGAGAAAGAATTCAGGTATTCGAAGGATATGTCCTGAAGATGCAGAGCGGCGGAATTTCTGAAACATTCACAGTAAGAAGACTGGCTCAGGGTATTGGTGTAGAGAAGACTTTCCCAATGCATTCGCCGAAGGTAGCAAAGATTGAGGTGCTGAAGCGCGGAAGAGTTAGAAGAGCGAAGCTGAACTACATGCGTGAAAGAACCGGTAAGGCTGCAAGAATCAAGTCTGCAAAATAAGAACGATTTGCTGAAAATTAAAGAGCATACCTTGGCATTGCCGAAGGTATGCTCTTTTTTATCCGATATTTTCCATTGCGACGACGAAGAAGGAGGCAAATGGATGATTCAGAATATTAACTGGTATCCGGGGCATATGAAGAAGACCCGGGAACTGATTCAGGAAAACCTCAAAGCGGTGGACCTGGTTATCGAACTGCTGGACAGCAGGATTCCGATTTCCAGCCGGAACCCGATTATTGACGAACTGGTGGGGGACAAAAGAAGAATCGTACTTCTGGGCAAATCCGATCTGGCAGATTCGGAAGAGACCGAGAAATGGCAGCGTTATTTTAGCCGGAAGGGGGATAAAACCCTGGCCATTGATGCTCGCTCCGGAGAGAATATCAATCGCCTGTTCAGCATCTTGGATGACGTGCAGCGAGAAAAGAATCAGCAGCGGCAGATGAACCGTTCCATCCGGATGATGGTGGTGGGCGTGCCGAACGTTGGAAAATCCTCCCTCATCAACCGGCTGATCGGAAAGAAGAGTGCCAAGACCGGAGATAAAGCAGGTGTGACTCGAGGTAAGCAGTGGGTGACACTGAAAAACGGGATGCAGCTGCTGGACACACCGGGCATTCTGTGGCCGAAGTTCGAGGATCAGCGGGTGGGTCTGTATCTGGCCTTCTGCGGAAGCATTCGGGATGAAATTCTGGACACCCAGGATCTGGCGTTCGAGCTGATTAAGGTGCTGGAGAAGCGATATCCGGAATCATTGAAGAATCGCTATAAGCTGGATGAAATACAGGAAGAGACACTGGACAACATGGAAGCCATTGCCTTTAAGCGGGGATTTCTGATGCCGGGAAAGAGAATTGACTACGAGCGCACCGGTCGGACGGTAATCGACGAATTCCGGAGCGGAAAGCTGGGGCGCATTACGCTGGAGATGGTGCCGTCGGAAGGAGAGCCGGAGAATGACTAAGCAGGAACGGCTGGAAAAGATGGAGCAGCGTTTTCAGGAGATGATCCGTCAGGAAAAGGCGCTGCACGAAAAGGGAATTCAATACGTTGCGGGGATTGACGAGGTGGGCCGCGGTCCGTTGGCCGGCCCGGTGGTCACCGCCTGCGTGGTGCTTCCGGAGGATTTTCACGTGCCGGGGGTGGACGATTCCAAGAAACTGACGGAGAAGCGGCGGCTGGCCATGAACCAAGAGATTCAAGATCGGGCGCTGGCCATCGGCATTGGCATCGCATCACCGGAGGAAATCGATGAGATGAACATACTGGAGGCCACCAAGTGTGCGATGGTACGGGCTTTTCACGATGCCAATGAGAAGCTGGGCCGGAAGATTCCGGGCGCAGAAATTCAGCATTTGCTAATCGATGCCCTGGAATTGCCGGACATTTCGGTTCCTCAGGAAGGGATCGTTCACGGAGATGCCAGTTCCGTATCCATTGCGGCGGCATCCATCGTGGCGAAGGTCACGCGAGATGCCTACATGGTGGAGATGGGAGAAAAATATCCCGGATATGCGTTCGAAAGCAACAAGGGGTACGGCACTGCCGCCCATTACGACGGAATTCGGGCGCAGGGCATTACGCCGATTCATCGGAAGAGTTTTCTCAAGAATCTGGAAAGCCGTCACGGCGGCAAGGCGGTGGAGAGCACCGGGGCCAAGAAGATGACCGGGAAGAAGGTCTATGCCGTTCGAGCCGGCCGGGAGACCGGCATCTTTCAGACCTGGAAGGAGTGTCAGCGGCTGGTTACCGGATATCCCGGTGCGGAGTACAAGAGCTTTACCACCTGGGAAGCGGCAGAGGAATACCTGGGAAAGAAGCAGGACGTGCAGGCTATTCCGGAAACAGCGGCGGAAATCTATGTGGACGGAAGCTTCGACGTGCGCACCGGAAAGTTCGGATGCGGCGTGGTGATTCTGTATAAAGGAGAAGTAATTACCTTGAAGCACGGATACGACGACCCGGCATCGGCGGAGCTGAGAAACGTTGCCGGCGAGGTGATGGGAGCGGTGAACGCGATTCGCTATTGCCAAGAACACGACATCGATGAGGTGTATATCTATCACGACTACAACGGAATCGGCAAGTGGGGAGATGACGAGTGGAAGGCGAATCTCCCGCTGACCCGAAAGTACAAGCAGTTCGTGGCGGATGCCCGGAAAAACATGAAGATTGTTTTTATCAAGGTGGAAGCCCATACCGGGGTGAAATATAACGAGATGGCGGACCGTCTGGCAAAAGACGCTATTGGACTTTTTTAGTCTGTGTGATATAATTGTCCTGTCTATTTTATGAAGAATCACTGAAAGGGTAGAACGAATGGCCAAATTATTGCGTGGAGCGCCGGTGAGAGACCTCATCGCGGATCAGCTCCGAAGTGATGTGACGAAGTTAAAAGAAAATGGGGTATGCCCAAAGGTGGCGACCCTGCGAGTGGGAGATCGTTCCGGGGATGTGTATTACGAGAATGCCATCCGGAAGAACTCCGATAAATACGGTATTGAATGCGTGAGTCGAGTCTACACGGAGGAAACGTCCCAGGAAGAGCTGGAGGAGGGACTGGCGGAATTGAACGGAGACCCGTCCATCCACGGAATCATCATGCTGATGCCTTTCCCAAAGTTTGTGGATGAAGCTCGGATGAAACGATTGCTGGCACCGGAGAAGGATATCGATGCCATCACGGACGCATCCTATGCCAATCTTTTTGATGCGAAGAAACCTTTGGATGATTATTTTTGTGCCTGCACTGCAGAGGCCTGCATGGAAATCCTGCAGAAGAACGATGTGGAGCTGCAGGGAAAGAAAGTGACCATTGTGGGACGGAGCGTTCGAATCGGAAAGCCGCTGATGCTGATGATGCTGAATGCCAACGCGACAGTGACGGTGTGTCATACCCGCACGAAACCGGAAGACCTGAAGACCGCCTGTGAGGAGGCGGACATTGTGATTCTGGCGACGGGACAGATAGAATCCTACGGACCGGAATTTTTCCGGGAAGGACAGATTATCGTGGATGCTGGCGCGGGAACCGGATCGGACGGAAAGATGGCCGGAGACCTGAATGTCAAGGCACTGACTGCCTGCGATTGGTCGGAAAATGTGGCATACACACCGGTACCGGGCGGCGTGGGAACGGTGACCACCACCCTGCTGCTGCGGAATGTAATGAAGGCCGCAAAGCATTTTTATAAGAAAGAGAACATCAAAAACTTAAATACCAAATAGAAAAGGAAAGGTAAAATACAATGACCTTTACCCAATATTACAAACCGGACGATATGTCCGCCAGCGTGCCGGAACACCTCCAGACAGACGAGGATCTTCAGCAGCAGATTATGGACATCAACCTGCTGTACAGTGCGGCGATTCGCGAGGTAAGCACGAAGCTGGATGTGCTGGGTGATGATTTTCGGATGAAGCATTCCTACGTGCCGATTCACCACATGCAGTCGCGGCTGAAGTCCTTTGAAAGCTTGATGGATAAAGCAGAGCGTTACGGCATTGAGGACCCGATTCACAATCTGGATACGGTTCGGGCGGAGGTGTTCGACATCGCCGGAATCCGAGTGGTGTGCAACTACCGGGAAGATATTTACACCATGTCCGAACTTCTCCTGAAACAATCGGATGTGGATTTGATTAAAATCAAGGATTATTGCAAGAATCCGAAACCAAGCGGATATCGAAGCCTTCACGTGGTCATTTCGATTCCGGTGTTCCTGGTGAACAGCAAGACCACCGTACCAGTGGAAATCCAGTTCCGAAGCATTGCCATGGATACCTGGGCCAGTCTGGAACACGAATTGAAATATAAGAATAAAGGTGCTCTGACGGAGGACATCCAGAAACAGCTGACCCAGTGTGCGAAGACCTTGTCGGATGTGGATGAACAGATGGAGCGAATTCGGCATCAGGTCTTCTGATGACCGTACGAAAAATGGCGAAATACCGGAAATTATTTTTACCGGATTGGAGATAGGAGAACT
>Ga0129312_1000744_pt1 | contig 24290 bp, 22 predicted proteins | sample O827metagenome_FD_94434 | JGI IMG/M metagenome (GOLD analysis project Ga0129312, IMG submission 94434) | Orangutan group fecal microbial communities from Wisconsin, USA - O827 metagenome | ecosystem: Host-associated > Mammals > Digestive system > Large intestine > Fecal | place: USA: Wisconsin... | reverse complement strand
TGGCTCTTATGGATGGGGAGACGGACAGTGGATGCGCGACTGGGTTGACCGCATGAGCGGCAGCGGTGCTACTGTGTTAAACGGTGAGGGCCTGATCTGTCAGGAGATGCCGGACGAGGCTGCACTGGCTGAGTGTGAGTCACTTGGAAAACAGCTGGCTGCATTATAATCCGGTTTTGCGATAGAGGAGACTGCCATGCGTGGAGAACGGCTGGAAAGAGAACTGATCGAACATTGTGCACCGACACTTGCGGGGATCAAGAGCGCAGGCTTGTTTAGCTATTTCTATACAGATGAAGCACAGGCGGGAGAGGAGTTGGCGTATGTGAATGCCACGCTCAACGAGCGGGGCGTATACGTCGAAGCGCTGGTGTGGAGAGAGGCATCTGTATTGATCTATGCCTATCGGCAGAGTCATTTGGAAAAAGAACTGAAACAAACCGGTGTGTCTGAACTGCTGCAGCAATACGGATATGAAGATGACAGTGTCGACGGCTGTCTGAATCATCTGAAGGAGCGTGTGATGCACAATCGTTGCTTTCCGCATGAGATCGGCGTATTTCTCGGATATCCGCTAGAGGATGTGAAGGGATTTATCGAGCATGGCGGACGTGACTGTAAGAGCTGCGGTCTATGGAAGGTGTACTGTGATACAGCTTACGCGCAGCAGATATTTGACAAGATAAGCAAATGCTCCCGTGTATACCGCCAGGTATTTTCGCAGGGACGGAGTCTGGCACAGTTGACTGTCTGTGCATAGATAAACGTCGGAAATAAAACTGTCTGATCCTATTCTGGGCTGGATCAGGCAGTTTTTGTTTCCTACCACTCATTTATATTCTTGACATCTAATAACTGTTAGAGTATACTAACCAATGAAAAAGGCAACTAACCTATATTAAAGAAGGTGTATGAATATATGAAGACAGAGATGCAAAAAGAGATGGTCATTCAGAAATTGCGGGATGTCGGCTGCCGCATTACCAGACAGAGGAGGATCCTGTTAGATGTGATCCTGCAGGAAGACTGTGACTGCTGCAAAGAGATCTATTATAAGGCAGCAGCGATCGACAGCGGGATCGGAGCGGCGACTGTCTACCGCATGATCAATCTGCTCGAGGAGATCGGTGCGATCGACCGTAAAAATATGTACCGGATCGAGTGCTGCGAGCAGTGTGATCACTGTGGCGGGAGTGTGGAAGCAGAGCAGAAAACGCAGCAGAAGTCTGATGATCAGATCTGTGAATTCTGCGGGACAGAGATCAATTATCACGAGATCATAGAGTGCATTACCTGCGCGCTGGATGCCAAGGATCCTTATACGGCAGGACATTCACAGCGTGTGAGCGATATGGCTCTGCATGTATGCGAACTGATGGGACTGAAGTCTTCCGATACGGAGAAGATCCATATTGCGGCGCATCTGCACGACATCGGCAAGATCGGTGTTCCTGATGCGATCTTAAACAAGGCGGGACGGCTGACAGATGACGAATTTGAATGTATCAAAAAGCATCCGCAGATCGGGGCACAGATTCTGGGCAAATCCAGAAAACTCAGTGAATTATCGGATATCGTACTCATGCATCATGAGCGCTATGACGGTAAAGGCTATCCGACAGGAGCAGCGGGCAATGAGATACCGTTGGGAGCGAGGATTATCGCGATCTGTGATTCCATCGATGCGATGACATCCAACCGCTGTTATCGCAAAGCACATGATTATATGTATTGTTATGAGGAGATCGAGCGCAACCTGGGCAAGATGTACGATCCGGTGATCGGCAGATATGTGCTGGAACATTGGGAAATGGTGACAGGAGCGAAAAGGCCGAGCAGTTGTGCTTAAATACATTTCTTAATATTTTGATTGCATCCGGTGTGAAAGTGTGATATTTTACTACGCGTAGTAGAAAATACAGACAGATACGGGAATAGATATTCCGGGTTGGATGAGATGGATCAAAAGAAGAAAAAACAATTATTTATCAATATGATACTGTTTTTGGCGATCATGGGATTTACGATATGGTTTGTCTTTCGCGATGAGAAACTGAGTGCAGTGTATGCTGCTCTGCAGCGGATGGAGACCGGAGCGTTGATCTTAGCGATCGCTATGGCGGTGCTGTTTGTGAGTGCGGAAGGTATCATGACATGGTATCTGCTGCGCGCCTGGGGCAGTGGGAGCAGCTTATCGAGCTGTCTGAGCTGCGCCTTTATCGGTTTCTTTTTCTCAGGCATTACGCCCTCGGCGACCGGAGGCCAGCCGATGCAGCTGTACTATCTGAAAAAAGACGGCAATGCATGGTCGTTCGCATCGGTCACACTCATGATGCTGGCGTTTATGTACAAGCTGGTGCTGGTGCTCTTTGGACTGGGTATCCTGATCTTTTGGAATGAGCCGCTGCAGGGCTGGCTGGGTCATGGATATTATTGCCTGTTTCTGCTTGGACTGACCTTAAACGGACTGCTGGTAGCAGGGCTGCTGATGGTGATGCTGACACCGTCGGTCGTCCGGATGCTGCTCGGCAAGGTCGAATGGCTGGCTGTGAAGCTGCATCTTCTTGGGCAGGCCGGATCTAAAAAAGAGCGGCTGGATCATTTTATGACCAATTATCAGAGTGCCCTGCTGTTTTTCCGGTTACATAAAAAGAGTCTGGTGGTGATCCTCGTCGGCACATGTCTGCAGAGAATGACTGTCTTTGCACTGACATATGTGGTCTACCGGGGAATGGGACTGAGTGGAGAATCATTGCCAACGATCATGTGGCTGCAGGCGGCGGTATACATTGCGGTAGATATGCTGCCGGTGCCCGGAGCACAGGGCATCACGGAGGCAATGTACCGGCGGACATTCCGCGGGATCTTTACGGCACAGGGCGTGACCGCATCGATGTGTATCACCCGTGGCGTCAGCTTTTATCTCATGCTGATGATCGGTCTGTGTATTACAATCTATCAATTTTTCATAAAAAAACATGCACACTCATAGCGGGTGTGCATGTTTTTTATGTGAAAGGAAATGATTCCGTGTATCCGGCTGATCAGCACTGATCGAGTGCCTGTGAGAGATCTGCGATCAGATCTTCAATGTCTTCGAGTCCGACGCTGATGCGGACAAGTTCAGCAGGTACACCGGCCTCCTTCAGCTGTTCATCATTCATCTGACGATGCGTAGAGGAAGCAGGATTCAGACAGCAGGTGCGTGCGTCTGCGACATGTGTTTCGATCGCAGCCAGTTTCAGGCTCTTCATAAATATGCTGGCAGCCTCACGACCGCCCTTTAATCCAAAGGAGACGACACCACAGCTGCCGTTTGGCAGATATTTCTTAGCCAGTTCGTGATAGGGGTCATCCGGCAGACCACAGTAGTTTACATAGGCTACCTTCGGATGGTCATGCAGATACTCGGCAACCGCCTGACCGTTTTCACAATGGCGTTTCATGCGCACATGCAGGCTCTCCAGACCGAGGTTGAGCAGGTATGCGTTCTGCGGACTCTGGATCGAACCAAGATCACGCATGAGCTGTGTGGTACATTTGGTGATAAATGCACCGCCGTTACCGAAGCGCTCGGCATAGGTGACACCGTGATAGCTCTCATCGGGTGTGGTCAGTCCGGGATATTTATCGGCATGTGCCATCCAGTCAAAATTGCCGCTGTCTACGATCGCACCGCCGACTCCGGCAGCATGTCCGTCCATGTATTTGGTCGTGGAATGAGTGACGATGTCGGCACCCCATTCAAACGGACGGCAGCCAACGGGTGTGGCAAAGGTATTGTCCACGATGAGCGGAACTCCGTGTGCATGTGCAGCCTTTGCAAAACGTTCGATATCGAGGACTGTCAGTGCGGGGTTTGCGATCGTCTCACCGAACATTGCCTTGGTATTCGGGCGGAAAGCCGCGCTTAACTCTTCATCACTGGCAGTGGGAGAGACGAATGTCACATCGATTCCCATGCGCTTCATTGTGACGGAGATCAGGTTAAAAGTGCCTCCGTAAATACTGCTGCTGGAGACAATATGATCTCCACAGCCGCATATATTAAACAGGGCAAAGAAATTGGCAGCCTGTCCACTGGAGGTCAGCATAGCGGCAGTACCGCCTTCAAGCTCGGCGATCTTGGCCGCAACATAGTCATTGGTAGGATTCTGCAGGCGCGTGTAAAAATAACCTTCCGCTTCCAGATCGAATAATTTGCCCATATCCTCGCTGGTATCATATTTGAATGTGGTACTCTGGATGATCGGGATCTGGCGCGGTTCTCCGTTACCCGGTGTGTAACCGCCCTGTACGCAGATTGTATTGGTTTTCATGATAAAATGTTCCTCCTCAAAAAAATTGTACAAATTTACTTAAATAATCGGTAAATGAACTGTTTATATTTTAACATTTTATATAGATTTTCACAACAGTTTTATGCTATGATAGTAAATAAGACGATACTGTGTTAAAGCAGTAAAGTAAAAAAGAACAGATTGCCTCTGTTGACGGCAATCCGAGCAGGAGATTAGATCAATGAGCGATAAGAAGAAAGCAGTTGTCTACCTGATAGACAGCGAAAATGTAAATGATGTGTGGATACAGCTGGTGACAGTCATGCAGCCACAGGATGAGATACTGGTCTTTTATACGGAAAAGAGTCCGCATATGAGCTATGAGAAGGTGATCGAGCTGACGAGCTTATCTGACCGTCCGATCCGCTGGATCAAATGTGTGGAGGGGAGCAATGCACTCGATTTTCAGCTGGTGACAGAGCTGGGCGCGCGTGTGGCGGTATCGCCGGATCATGCATTTGTGATCATCTCTAACGATACCGGATTTGATGCGGCAGTGAAATACTGGGTGCAGCGGGATAAGGATGTCCGACGGATGAAGAGTACCGAGTGCAAGAAGCTGGCACAGTCGCTGCGGGCAGATGCCGATACGACAGACGGCAGAGAGGAGCCGGCAGCCGTAGAGATGAGTGAAACGGAGCAGGATGGACTGGAGCCGGAATACATGGCTGATATCGAACAGCTGAGTGAGTCGATACCGATCTCCAAACTGACGCTGTTTCATGATGCATTTGTATGTATGTACGATCAGACGATCGGAGATGAGATCTACTATTATATGAAAGAACACCGGGAGGAACTGGCATATCTGTCCGAACGCTATCTTCCGAAGAAAAAGGCCAGACTGAAGAACTATTTTTCGATGGCACTGGCGCACACCGGCCGTGATACGGATGGAACGGATGCGATCATGGAGATCTACCATCATATCGATGAGCCCAAGAAGAATCTTCAGAAGCTGAATGTGGAGGCTGTGAAGAAGTTCGGGCAGGAGCAGGGAACCGGATATTACAAGGTGTTAAAAAAACATGTTAAGATCATGAGCAAATTGTAGGGAGCTGTTGATATGTATGACAGATGTATGAGATTGAAAAAGCCGTTGCTGGTAGTGGTAGTTGTCATATTGCTGTTAGCATTATTAAAAAGTTTTTCAGTGGAACCGCTGGCGCATGTGATCGCTCCGTCCACACTGGATGTGGAGCGGGTCGAGTGGCAGAGTTGTACACAGATCGATGACAACAGCTGGGATTATACATACCGGATGCCGAATCTGATCTCGACTGATGAAGTGCTGTGTATTATGAGTAACTGGATCAATGTGAGAGTGTATGTGGATGACCGGCCGGTCTTCCGGTTCGATGATCAGAAGATGCTCAAGGGAACGGCGGTACACTGGATCAAGCTGCCGTTGTGGACGGCGGGAAAGACGCTGCATGTGGTCTATTCCGGAGAGAGCGGACAGGTCGTGTCATCGGCAAAAAAAAGTGCCTATTATGGAAAAGCGGCAATGGTCTATCTCAAATTTATCGTAGATCGCGCGTATGCACTGGTGTATGTGCTGGGAACTATTCTGCTGATCCTGCTGATCGCGTATTTTTACAGGTTGTTGAACCGGATGCTGGATCGCGCAAGGAAACGGGGACTGATCGAATTGGAGATGTTCCTGCTTACAAGCATGATATGGGTCGTCTGTGATTCCAAGATCGTATTTGTTCTCTGGCGGAATGTGGGAGTGACAACACTGTTTTCCTATGTGTCACTGCTATTGTTTCCACTGTTTCTGATGATGTTTATCAATAGGATGGTGGATGACCGGATCCGCGTGATCGCAGTCATGCCGGTCATCTACAGTATCGTTATTATTCTGATGTGTCTGGGGTATCTCACGGAACTGCTTCCGCTCAAGCAGTCACTGGTATGGATCCACGGACTGATCATCATATCTGCAGTCTGCAGTATGTGGGGTGTGATAGATGATATGCGCCGCAACCGGAAAAAAGAGATGAATAAGATCCTGATCGGGTTCTGTGCGATGTCCTTTTTTGGCATAGTCGCGATCATCTGTTATCGTCTGGTGCCAGCGGTCACCTATTCGCTGTATGTGTGTGCAGGCTTATTCCTGTTTGCCGTATTTCTCATCTGGGCGGCATATGACAGGCTGTACTATATGATGGGGCGGCAGGCTAAGATGATGGCTTATCGCAGGCTGGCCTATAAGGATGTGATGACTGATCTCGGCAATCGTGCGGCTTTCATGAAAGACCAGGATGGACTGGAACATGTAGCCGGTGTCGGCATGGTCGTGATGGATATCAATGATCTCAAACGTACCAATGACCGGTATGGACATCAGGCTGGCGATGAGATGATCTGCTGTGCCGCGAAATGTATCTCAGCGGCATTCGGAGACAAGGGTAAGATCTACCGTATCGGTGGAGACGAGTTCGTAACGATCATTCCGGATGCAACGGAGGTATTGCTGCATCAGTTGATGGACCGGATGTATCAGCTGGTCGAAGCGGAGGACTCGCAGCTGCAAAAACCGTGGAGCCTGCATATCGCGTGTGGATGGGCGATCGGCGACGCATGGCAGAATGCAGAGGAGTTATTCAAGCAGGCGGATGACCTGATGTATGAAAATAAGCATAAGATGAAGAACGATCGCGAATATCGGGAGGCACATATGCAGGATAAGGTATTGGAGAGTAGTGAAGATGAAAAAGAATAAGCGTTACATCAATGTGGAATGGATGTTGAGCATGATCTGTTTCTTGCTGATCATCGTGTTGTGGTGTGTATTGTCATTTGGCAGGATCGTGTCGGATCTGTTTCTTCCGTCACCGCTGGCCGTTGTGCGCAGGATTGTCGAACTGTACAAGGACGGATCACTGTGGGCGAACTGTTATGAATCGACCGCACGCGTTGTGATCGGATGGTTCTGGTCAGTAGTTGTGGCACTGCCCTGTGGTATGCTGATGGCTAATTCGAGAAAATTCAGTGCTTTTATCCAGCCGATCATCGAGTTCGCGAGGTATCTGCCGGTCGTGGCACTCGTTCCACTGACATTGTTATATCTGGGAATCGATGAGACACAGAAATACACGATCATTTTCCTGGGTACCTTTTTCCAGCTCGTGCTGATGGTGTGTGATACGGTATCCGGCGTGGATGTGAATCTGATCAATGCGGCAAAGACGCTGGGTGCAGGTAAATGGCAGGTATACCGCGAGGTGATCCTTCCGGCGGCATTGCCCGGACTGATGGACGATTTCCGGCTGACGATCGGATGGGCATGGACATATCTTGTTGTGGCTGAGATGGTGGCTGCACAGAATGGTCTCGGCTATATGATCCTGCGTTCGCAGCGTTATCTGGCTACGGATACGATCTTTGCGGGATTGATACTGATCGGACTCATCGGACTGATCACAGACTTTTTATTCCGCGTGCTGACACGCATTGTGGCACCGTGGCATGAGCGTCTGACTGATAAATAGAAGGGTAGAGGGAATATGGAGCAGTATAAATTGCAGGCGGTTGACCTGACAAAAGTATTTGAAGACAGTAAGCGCGGATCGGTCACAGCGATCGATCATGTGAATCTGGAAGTGAAGGATGGAGAATTTGTGATGATCGTCGGCCCTTCCGGATGTGGCAAGACGACACTGATCAATATTCTGGGCGGATTGAACACTCTGACCAGCGGACAGGTTCTCTTAGACGGCAGACCGGTAGAGGGACCCGGAGCGGATCGCGGCATGGTATTTCAGGGATACAGCCTGTTTCCGTGGCTGTCTGTACAAAAAAATGTAGAATTTGGCCTGAAGATGAAAAAGGTGTCCAAGGACAAGCGCTCCCAGATCGCTAAAAAATATATTGAGCTGGTCGGGCTGACAGGTTTTGAACAGGCATTGCCCAAACAGTTATCCGGAGGCATGAAGCAGCGCGTGGCGATCGCGCGTACACTGGCGAATGAGCCGGAGATCCTGTTGATGGATGAGCCGTTCGGTGCGCTCGATGCGCAGACACGAGTGGTCATGCAGGAGCTGCTGGCGGATATCAGCAAGAAGACAAAGACGACGATCCTGTTTATCACACACGATATCGATGAGGCGGTACTGCTCGGGGACCGCATCTATGTGATGAGCCGGCGACCGGGAACAGTCCGGGAAGTATTGGATGTGGATCTGCCGGGTGAGCGGACACATGAGAGTCTGGTGCTGCCGGAATTTCTCGAGATCAAGAAGAAGATCATGGACATGCTCTGGAAGGAGAGCATGGATGCGGCACTGGATCAATAAGCGCATACGTTCCGGAAGGAACTTGTACATAAATATTACAGAAAGAGGAGAGACTTATGAAAAAAACGATGAAAACAAGATTGTGTGCATTGCTGCTGGGTTCACTGCTGACAGCTGTACTGATGACCGGATGCGGTAAAAAAGACGAGGCGGCGGCAGACGGACTGACTGAGGTAAACATGGCATTCTGTACATTTACCGGATACTCACCGATGTTTATCGCACAGGAACAGGGCTATTTTGAGGATGCAGGCATTCATATGAATATTCAGGTGATCGAGGACGAGTCAACCTATGCCAGCCTGATCACAAAGGGAGATATCCAGTTTCTTGCGACCGCGCAGGATCCGAATATCAAGATGTTTGCAAACGGCGCTGCCAGCCGGTATGTGCTGACGATGGATGAATCTTACGGAGCGGATGCGCTCGTAGCTACAGAAGGCATCAATTCGCTGGATGATCTCAAAGGCAAATCCGTAGCACTGGATAAGTCAGCGTCATCTTATTATTTCTTCCTAAAAGCATTGGAGAACGGATCTTCACTGAGTGAGGATGATATCGATGTGCAGGATATGGGAGATACGACAGAGGCAGGTGTCGCATTTATCGGCGGACAGGTCGATGCGGCGATCATGTGGGAGCCGGAGTTGTCCAATGCGCTGGCAGAGGTAGCAGGTGCACATACGATCGTTACGAGTGCGGATTATCCCGACGCGATCTCTGACAGTCTGGTGGTCAATGCGGATTATGCCAAGAAGCATCCTGAGATCGTAGATGCGGTAAAGGAAGCATGGTATCAGGCGGTAGAGTTCTACCAGACCAATGCGACTGAGGCATATGAGAACATGGCCAGCGGTTTTGAGGAAGTGACACCGGAAAATATCGAGAGCGATTCCGCTGGGCTGCGTTTCCTTGGAAAAGAGGAGAATGAAAAGCTGCTGGATGAGAGCACAGAAGGCAACATCTACGATCTGTGCAAAGAGATGGCAGATTTCTGGATGAGCAAGGGCGAGTGCAAGACAGATGAGCTGGATGACTATTTTTCATTGGTAAAATAGGACAATCCACGTACAATGGGTAAGACAGGCAATGAGGTAATTATGAGTCACAAAGAATTAGAGAACAATCTGATCGATTTGATCGTAGAAGAACAGGCAAAGCTCGGATACCGGAAAGAGACGATCCGGCTGTATTATCCGTTGATGTCGCTGCAGCATTTTTATGACTGTGATGACTCTGCGGACGAGATGCAGGAGAGACTGGGCAGTTTCCCGGAGGCGGCAGCACCGCAGCTTGGAGCCGTAGAGATCACACATGTGAACGACCGGTTCTGTTTTATGATCTCAGAACAAGGTGTGGAGTATGTGCATGAGCACAGAACAGAGAATGAGTTTATCAGGCAACTGGTAGAACTGCTTGCCGGGCATGCCACGCTGGATGGTGTGAGACAGCTGTTTGAGGCACAGCCGTATGCAAGCACGGCAACGAGTCTGGACAACGGTGAATTCGATCTGCTGATCCGTTTTACGGAGGGAGATGATCCGTATTACTATTGCTTTAAGGATGAGGGGTGCCATGTGATCTATCACCGGTTTTTGCCTGCTGATTATGAGGATTTTGGATTTTAGACAGATATTTTCCCGCAGAAAGACTGATCAGAGAATGAGTCGGACTGCGGGAATATTTGTTATTTTACAAAGGAGAGAATGTATATGAATCTGAAAAATAAGAAAATAGCTGTTGTAGGTATCGGAGGAGTCGGCGGTTATCTGGCGGGTGTGCTCGCTAAGGCGTATCCGGACCAGCTGACGATGGCTGCCAGAGGTGCGCGGCTGGAAGCAGCCAGAGAGAACGGATTAAAGGTACATAGTGATCTGTCCGGTGAATTCTGTATCAAACCGGCGCATGTCGTCACCACACAGGAACTGGAAGAGCAGGATTATATATTTTTATGTGTCAAGAACTATTCGCTCGAAGAGGCCTGTGCACAGATCGCACATGCGGTCAGTGATCATACGGTGATCATTCCTGTCATGAACGGCATTGATCCGGCACAGCGTGTGCGCGACCAGCTCGGACGGGGAATCGTAGCTGATGCGGTGATCTATATCGTTGCATTTACCAATGACAACTACGAGGTGATCCATCAGGGCATGTTCGCGCGGCTGCGCATCGGCATCCAGCATGCAAATGAGCGGGAGAGACAGGCGTTAGAGGAGGTATCAGAACTATTGACCGGTGCGGGAGTCGAGCATCTGATCGCAGAGGATATCGAACTGGAGGTGTGGCGGAAATATATGCTCAATTGTGCCTATAATGTGGCCACAGCCGCCTATGACAACACGATCGGTGAACTGCGTGCCGATCCGGTCCGCTCACAGGAATTCCTGGATCTGGTCTCAGAGGCGTATGAGGTAGCCAAAGCTAAAGGTGTGGCAGTATTGCCGGAACACAAAAAAGAATTTTTCGACCGTTTCCGCATGTACCGCAAAGATGCAACGAGTTCCCTGCAGCGGGATCTGGATGCCGGCAGACCGGCAGAAATCGAGGTGTTCAGCGGATATCTCGTGCGCGAGGCACATAGGCTGGGCATAGCTGTTCCGGTATCGGAGAAAATGTATGCCATGCTGCAGGAACGTGCATCGCAGAATAAATGATAGTTGCAGTTGCGGCAATATATTGGTACAATATAGGTCGATATGACAGAAAGTAATGACTATCAAAGAGTATCATATGATATAGGAGGAATGATTCCGAGATGAAGATCATAATTGCAGGAGACGGCAAGGTCGGTGCGATGCTGACCAGGCAGTTGTCTGCTGAAGGATATGACATTACGATCATTGATGCCAATCCGCGTGTACTCGAATCGACCGAGGAATTGTACGATATTATGGCAGTGCAGGGAAACTGCGCGACGATGGATGTGTTAGAGCGCGCCGGTGTAAGTGAAGCAGATCTGCTGATCGCCGCGACGAGTGCAGATGAGATCAATCTGCTGTGCTGTCTGACAGCGCACAGTATGAATGACAGGCTGCATACGATTGCGCGCATCAGAAACCCTGAATATACGGATCAGATTATAAAGATGCGTGAAGTATTTCCGCTGTCACTGACGATCAACCCGGAAAAACAGGCTGCGTTAGAGATCGAGCGTCTGCTCAAATATCCGGGATTTTTAAAGAGGGATACATTTGCAAAGGGACGTGTAGAGATCGTCGAGCTGCGTGTGGATAAGGACAGCCTGCTGTGCAATCATACGCTGGCAGATCTGGATTCCGTTGTCGGATGTAAAGTGCTGATCTGCGCGGTGCTCAGAAATGGCTCTGCAGTGGCACCGGATGGCAACTATACATTGCTGGCGGGAGACCGTATATTTGTGACTGCCCCGACAGATACGCTGGAGACATTGTTGAAAAACCTCAAGATTATTACCCATAAGGTGCGCCGTGTGCTGTTGTGCGGAGGCGGCCGTCTCAGTTATTATCTGGCAAAACAGCTCGATCAGGGCGGTATTGCCGTGCGGCTGATTGAACAGGACTATGACCGGTGCCTGCAGCTGGCAAACCTGTTGCCAGGAGTGACAATCATACAGGGCGATGCGAGTGATGAGCGTCTGTTAGAGAGCGAGGGTATGGATGATTGTGATGCACTGGTGACGATGACCGGGCTGGATGAGCTGAATATGGTCATCTCGCTGCAGGGAACGATCCGTAAGGTGCCGCAGGTGATCACCAAGCTCGGACGCATGGATAATTCCTATATTTTAGACCAGCTGCCGATTGGAAGTACAGTCAGCCCCAAGCAGCTGTGCTGTAATACAATCGTGCGGTATGTGCGTGCGCTTCGCAATCAGGAGGGAGCCGCATTGTCCGTGCATACGATCGCGGACGGAAAGGCTGAGGCGCTCGAATTCTGTGTGGATGACGATACCAGGTATATTGGAGAGCCGTTGAAACAGCTTCATCTGAAGAAAAATGTCCTGATTGTGTGTATCACACACAAAGGAAAGCAGGAGATCCCCGGTGGAGATTCTTTCTATGAAAAGGGCGATACAGTGATCGTTGTGACGAGCAGGGATGCGGTGATCTATCAGTTGAATGATATTTTTGAGGCGTAGAGCAATGAATTATAAAATGATTGGAAAGTTTATCGGAAAGATCCTGCTGGTGGAGGCAGTATTCATGCTTCCTGCCGTGGCGATTAGTTTGTATTACCGGGAAATGGTGGCGGCGCGGGCGCTGTTTATCTCAGCATTGGTCACTGCGCTGATCGGTGGTGTGATGGTGGCTGTGACCAGAGGTACGAAAAGGGGCTTTCATGCAAAGGAAGGAATGGTCTGTGTCGGACTCAGCTGGATTGTGCTGGGGCTGTTTGGTGCATTGCCTTTTTTCATTTCCGGGGCGATCCCACATTATGTAGATGCATTGTTTGAGATTGTATCCGGATTCACGACAACCGGAGCATCGATTCTGCCAGAAGTAGAATCCATGCCGTATGGATTGTTATACTGGCGCAGCTTCAGCCATTGGCTGGGTGGAATGGGTGTGTTGGTGTTTTTGCTGGCAGTATCTTCGGGAAACGAGCGGAGCAAGGGCTTTACCATGCACATCTTACGTGCAGAGAGTCCGGGACCGCAGGTAGGGAAGCTCGTCCCGCGCATGAAGCAGACGGCAGAGATCCTGTATGTGCTGTATATCATATTGACGGTGATCGACGTGATCTTTTTACTGTGCGGCGGCATGCCATTGTTCGATTCTGTCTGTACTGCTTTCGGTACGGCAGGAACCGGAGGTTTCGGCATCAAAAATGACAGTATCGCAGGCTATAACCCGTATCTGCAAAATGTGTGTACCGTATTCATGCTGTTATTCGGTGTGAATTTTACCTGTTATTATATGCTGCTGCTAAAGCAGGTGAAGAGTGTATTGAAAGACGAAGAACTGCGGTTGTATCTGGGAGTTGTATTCGGAAGTATTGTGTTGATCGTGTTGAATCTGCGCGGTTATTATGCGACGGTTGGCGAGACGATCCACCATGCAGCATTCCAGGTGGCGAGTGTTATGACAACGACCGGATTCGCAACAACGGATTTCGATCTGTGGCCGTCTTTTTCAAAAGGAATCCTGCTGTGCCTGATGCTGCTCGGCGCCTGTGCGGGCAGTACCGGAGGTGGATTCAAATGCGGGCGTGCACTTCTGGTGCTCAAAGGGCTCAGACGTAGTGTGCGCCAGATCGTACATCCCGGAAAGGTAGAGGTTGTCCGCGTGAACGGGCGCACGGTAGATGAAAAGGTATTGCAGAATACGAATGCTTATCTGGCAGCCTATGCACTGATTGTCGTGGCGAGTTTCCTGCTGATCTCGATCGATGGATTCTCAATTACGACGAATCTGTCTGCAGTGCTGGCATGCTTTAACAATATCGGACCGGGACTCGAACTGGTCGGACCGACCTGTAATTTCGGCGGTTTCAGCGTATTTTCCAAGCTGGTGCTGATCCTGGATATGCTGGCCGGACGACTGGAGATATTTCCCATATTGATACTTTTCTCCAAAACAACCTGGGGTAAACGTTAAAAAAATAACAATGTATGCGATTAAAGACAATTTTTATGTAGAAATAGCTGTGAAATTCGTGTATGATGAAAGAACTGACGATGAAAATGAGAAAATGATTCAATACAACGAGAGGAGAATATAAGAGAATGTACGCAGACGAAAATGTCATTAAGATCAAACATGAGGTTCTTTATGAAGTAGCCAGACATGCATTTGAAGGAGATTTAGAGGAAGCAAGAGACCATATACCGATGGACCTGATCCCCGGACCGACCCCGCAGTTCCGCTGCTGCGTGTACAAAGAACGTGAGATCATCCGCCAGCGTATCAGACTTGCGGAAGGTAAGGCACCCGGAACAGAGGATACCGGTAATGTGATCCAGGTCATCAGTTCCGCCTGCGAGGACTGCCCGATCTCCAGTTATGTTGTAACCGATAACTGCCAGAACTGTCTGGGAAAAGCATGTATCAATGCATGTAACTTCGGGGCGATCTCCGCGGGAGAGCACCGTTCACACATTGATGCCAATAAATGTAAGGAGTGCGGAAAGTGTGCGAAGGCATGCCCTTACGGAGCGATCGCGCATCTGAAGCGTCCCTGTAAGTTCAAGTGTCCGGTCAATGCCATTACATATAATGAACTGGGCATTTCCGTGATCGATGAGAAAAAGTGTATCCGCTGTGGTCAGTGTATTCATAGCTGTCCGTTCGGAGCGATCGGTTCCAAGGCTTATATCGTAGATGTGATCCGTGCGCTGACAGAGGGCAAGGAAGTCTATGCGATCGTTGCACCTGCCACAGAGGGACAGTTCGGTGAGGGTATCACCATGCAGAGTTTCCGTGAGGCAGCGAAAAAGATTGGATTTGCAGGTCTGATCGAAGCAGGCCTTGGCGGAGATATGACGACTGCCAGCGAGGCTGAGGAGTGGTTAGAAGCATATAAGAACGGTGAGAAGAAAACGACGAGCTGCTGTCCGGGATTTGTCAATATGATCCGCAAGCATTATCCGGAGCTCGCAGGTAATATTTCCACGACGATCTCACCGATGTGTGCGGTATCCCGTTATATCAAGGCACAGCATCCGGGTGCTGTCACTGTATTTATCGGACCCTGCGTTGCTAAAAAATCAGAGGTCGTTGATCAGCAGATCGAGGGAAATGCAGACTATGTACTGACCTACAGTGAACTGCGCGCGATCTTACGTGCCAAGAATGTGGCACTCGAGCCGAAGGCAAATACATATCAGGAGGCATCTGTCTATGGCAAGCGTTACGGAAATGCCGGCGGTGTGACTGCTTCCGTACTGGAATATATGAAAGAGACCGATCAGGAATGCGATGCAAAGGTATGTACCGTTAACGGTGCGGCTGAGTGCAAGAAGGCATTGCTGCTCATGAAGGTTGGCAGACTGCCTGAGGACTTCATTGAGGGTATGGCATGTGAGGGCGGCTGCGTCGGCGGACCGAGCCGTTTTGAGGAGATCGCTTCTGCCAAGAAGAATCGTGATGAACTCTTATCGCAGGCAGACGATCGCAAGATTACTGATAATCTGAAGAATTATCCGATGGATTCCTTCTCTATGCATCGTGATCACGAATAAAAAGGTAATATTTTGAAGTAGAAATCAGGAATTGGAATGAAGATTTTAATAGTAAGGCACGGAGATCCGGACTACGAACATGACTCACTTACACCGAAGGGGTGGAAAGAGGCCGAATATTTATCGGAGCGTCTCTCCGGAATGGATATCAGCACATGTTATGTGTCACCGCTCGGCCGTGCGAAGGACACGGCTTCCCTGACACTGGAACGGATCGGTCAGACGGCGACGGAATGTGAATGGTTACGCGAATTTGATGCACCGATCGACCGGCCGGACGTGACAGACCGCAAGATGATCACCTGGGACTGGCTCCCGCAGGACTGGACAGAAGAAGCAGTGTTCTATGACCATGAACAATGGGCGCAGCATCCGGTACTCGCACGGGATGATGTACGTGCACAGTATCAGTGGGTGACGGGGCATTTTGACCGACTGCTGGCACAGCACGGATATGTGCGTGAAGGCCATCATTACCATGTGGAACAGTCCAATCGGGACACACTCGTATTTTTCTGCCATTTCGGGCTAGAGTGTGTGTTGCTGAGCCATCTGCTGAATATATCTCCGATGGTGCTCTGGCATCAGATGTGTGCGGCACCGGGCTCAGTCACGACACTCGTGACAGAAGAGCGCAGAGAGGGTATCGCGTTGTTCCGCATGACAGGATTCGGTGATATTTCACATTTGTACAAACATGGTGAACCGCCGTCATTTCAGGCACGTTTCTGTGAGACATTTGACAGTACGGATGAGCGGCATGATTAGTTATCAGAATTTACGCCTGTGGAAGTAAGATACTTTCACAGGCTACTTTTCTATGAATCAGGTGAAAGGAGGAATTTGAGATGAAAATATCAACAAAAGGACGTTACGCACTGCGGATCATGATTGATCTGGCGCAGCACACACAGGATACGGCGATCCCGCTGAAGGAGATCTCCGAGCGTCAGGGTATCACACTGAAATATATGGAGCAGATCATGCCGCTTCTCACCCGGGCAGGCTATGTGCGCGGATTCAGGGGCAATAACGGAGGCTATCTGCTCTCCAGAGATCCAAAGGATTACCGGATCGGCGATATCCTGCGTACAGTCGAGGGACCTCTGGCACCGATCGCATGCTTAGAGGATGTGCCGAACCGCTGTGAGAGACAGGATACGTGTACGACATTAAAATTCTGGGAAGGCCTCTATCAGTCGATCAATGATTATGTAGACGGGGTGACATTAGCTGACCTGGTAAATGATTCAAAAAAATAATTTATTTTCCTACTTGACATATAGGTATGGGTGGGGTATGATACAAAGCATATAAAACATATCTACTAAGTAGGAAATGAAAAACGGTCCGGTTTTTACATACTGATCATCACAGATCATGTGAGAACGGATACGATGACAGGAACGATTAAGGAGGACATGAAAAATGAGCGAAAAGATTACAAGAGACCAGAGACACTTCAAGTTTGAGACACTTCAGCTTCACGTAGGACAGGAGAAACCCGATCCTGTCACAGATGCGAGAGCAGTACCGATCTATCAGACATCTTCTTATGTCTTCCGCAATTGCGAGCATGCTGCAGCACGTTTCGGACTGACAGATGCAGGTAATATCTACGGACGTCTGACCAACCCGACGGAGGATGTATTTGAGCAGCGTATCGCAGCACTCGAAGGTGGTGTGGCGGCGCTTGCGGTAGCCAGCGGAGCGGCAGCGATCACTTATACGATCGAGAATCTGGCACAGGCAGGAGATCATATCGTATCTGCCAAGAATATCTACGGCGGATCATTTAACCTGTTAGAGCATACACTTCCCCAGTACGGCGTACAGACCACATTCGTAGACATCTTTGATCCGGATGCGGTAGAGGCAGCCATTCAGGAGAATACCAAGGCAGTATATATCGAGACATTGGGAAACCCGAACTCAGAGGTAGTAGATATCGAGGCAGTTGCCAAAATCGCACATGCGCATAAGATCCCGCTCGTTGTAGATAATACATTTGCAACACCTTATCTCGTAAGACCGATTGAGTACGGTGCTGATATCGTCGTACATTCCGCTACCAAGTTTATCGGCGGACATGGAACGACTGTAGGCGGTGTCATCGTAGACAGCGGTAAGTTTGACTGGGAGGCATCCGGAAAGTTCGCATCCTTAACAGAGCCGAACCCGAGCTATCACGGCATCAGCTTTACCAAGGCAGTCGGGCCCGCAGCATTCGTGACCAAGATCCGTGCGATCCTTCTGCGTGATACCGGAGCTACGATCTCACCGTTCCATGCATTTATCTTCCTGCAGGGCTTGGAGACCTTATCACTGCGTGTAGAGCGTCATGTGGAGAACGCACTGAAGGTCGTAGATTACCTGAGCAATCATCCGCAGGTAGAAAAGGTACATCATCCTGTTGTATCTGACGATCCCGAGCAGCAGGAACTGTATAAGAAGTATTTCCCGAACGGAGGCGGATCTATCTTTACCTTTGAGATCAAGGGCGATGAGCAGAAGGCTAAGGATTTCATTGACAACTTAGAGCTGTTCTCTCTGCTTGCAAATGTGGCAGACGTAAAATCACTGGTGATCCATCCGGCATCTACCACACATAGCCAGTGCACAGAGGAAGAACTGCTTGATCAGGGTATCAAGCCCAACACTATCCGTCTCTCTATCGGTACAGAGAACATCGACGATATCATCCAGGATCTGGATGAGGCATTTCGTGCAGTAGCAAAATAAAGGAGGATACAATCATGAGTCAGATTAAAGAAAGTGCATTAGAGCTGATCGGAGGAACACCGATCTTAAAATTAAACAGATATGCCGCTAAGGCGGGCGTTACAGATGCAACGATCCTTGCCAAATTAGAGTATCTCAACCCGGCCGGATCCGTAAAGGATCGTATCGCGCTGGCAATGATCGAGGACGCAGAGAAGAGCGGCGTGTTAAAGCCCGGCGCTACGATCATCGAGCCGACCAGCGGTAATACCGGTATCGGACTCGCAGCAGTAGCTGCAGCCAAAGGGTATCATGCGATCCTGACACTGCCTGAGACGATGAGCGTAGAGCGTAGAAATCTCCTGAAAGCATACGGAGCAGAGCTGGTTCTGACTGATGGCAGCAAGGGCATGAAGGGTGCGATCGCCAAGGCAGAGGAACTCAAAAACGAGATCGAGGGCGCAGTGATCCTCGGACAGTTCGTAAACCCTGCCAACCCGGCAGCACATCAGGCTACCACAGGTCCCGAGATCTGGGAGCAGACAGACGGAAACGTAGATATCTTCGTCGCAGGTGTCGGCACTGGCGGTACTGTGACCGGAGTAGGTGCGTACCTCAAGTCTAAGAATCCGGCTGTAAAGATCGTGGCTGTAGAGCCTGCGACCAGCCCCGTACTCTCAAAGGGCACACCGGGAGCACACAAGATCCAGGGAATCGGAGCAGGATTTGTGCCGGATGTACTCGATACCAAGATCTATGACGAAGTCATTGCGATTGAGAACGAAGATGCATTTGCAGAGGGCAAGAAGTTCGCTGTCAGCGAAGGTATTCTCGTAGGTATCTCTTCCGGAGCAGCATTAAAGGCAGCAACGATCCTCGCGAACCGTCCGGAGAACAAGGGCAAGACGATCGTGGCATTACTGCCTGATTCCGGAGACAGATATCTGTCTACACCTTTATTTGCTGAGGCATAATAGAATAAAAACCGTGAATCAAATGGCATCCGGCCATGATCTATGATCATGGCCGGATGCCATTTGTTGCTTTTCTGGGATAAAACATGTAGAATAGTAATAATAGGCGTTTGCGAAACTATTTTAAGATGTGTTGTCCGGCGACGGTTGCAATAGTATCCCGATCAGGCTGCTCCGATTGCCCGGCGGTGTCTCGCTGTTTCTCCAGCCTTGGCTCGATGTGTCTTTCGCTTTGCTCACACACATAGCCGGCGGCTTTCAGTTATGCCATGAGAATCTCTATAGATTCGCTCGCACTTCGCCGGACAAAAGTCGCATCTGACAGGAACTACCGCAACTGCCGCCGGCAAGCCATATATGATGCAACGGATGTAAAACCATTCATAGCATAAAGCAGCATGTGAGCACGTGGTATGATTCATTGTTGATGCAGCGCGAGCAATGGTGCGTCTGTTTGCTGCCTTTGCACGATGGAGATGAGACTCGTAACTCGTGGAAGCCTTTGCTGAACACGAGTTAGGTTTTTTTCGAGGCTCATCGGAATGGTTCGTGCAATAAAGCAAACCAGATGCACTTGCGGGAGCTGCAAATACGAATTATAGTGCTCACATGCTTCAAAAACACCATATAAATAGTTTCGCAAACGCCTAAATAAAAGTAAATGACAAAGGAGGAATGCCATGAAGTTTAAAAAAGTGAATCAGGGGCAGCCATTTACGGATGCACCATCGGGTGACGAAGGTGCGAATCAGGAGCATGCTCAGGAAAATAATCAGGAGCATAATCAGAACAAGGGGCGCAGACCCAAAAGACTGAAAGCTGGCAGGGCAGGCCGTGCCGCGGTCTGGATTCTCGTGGTACTCGCGGCTGTCTATCTGGCTGGCAGCAGTGTGTATACACTCCGGGAAAATGAATATGCGGTCGTGACGACGTTCGGTGTACCTGCGATCATCGGGGAGCCGGGTATCCATGTGCGGATTCCGGTCATTCAGCAGATGGCGCGCGTGCCGAAGACGATCAACGGTTTTTCGATCGGCTATGACAAGGACACGGACGAATCCGTCGATTCGGAATCATTTATGATTACGAGAGACTATAATTTTGTCAATGTGGATTTCTATGCAGAATACCGTGTGACCGATCCGATGAAATATCTGTATCATTCGGAAGATCCGGTCGCGATTTTAAAGATGCTGACCCAGAGCTATATCCGTGATACGATCGGACTCTACGATGTAGACAGCGTCATTACAACCGGAAAAAATGAGATACAGGCATCGATCAAGGAAAAGATCATGCGGCGGCTCGACGTAGAGGATATCGGTATCCAGCTCGTGAACATCACAATTCAGGATGCGGAGCCTCCGACAACGGAAGTTATCGACGCATTTAAAAACGTGGAAAATGCCAAGCAGGGCAAGGAGACCTCGATCAACAAGGCAAACCAGAAGCGCAACGAGGATATTCCGGCGGCGCGTGCGAAGGTGGATGAGACACTCAAAAATGCTAATGCACAGGCGCAGGAGCGCGTGAATGAGGCAAAGGGACAGGTTGCCAGACTCAACGAATTGTATGAGGAGTACAAAAAATATCCGCTCATCACGAAACAGCGCATGTTCTATGAGACGATGGAGGATATTTTACCCGATATGAAGGTGATCATCACAAAGAGTGACGGCAGTACACAGACGATGCTCCCGCTAGAGAGCTTTGCCGATATTTCCGTCACGGATACCAGTGGTGCGGCGCAGACAGGAGGTACTGCAGATGAAAAAAACTAAAGGAAAAAAGTGGATTGTGATTGTCCTGTTGCTGTTGGTGCTGGGTCTGGGCGGCTCGTCGCTCGTCGTGACTTATCCGAATGAATATGCGGTTGTCAAGCAGTTCGGAAAGATCGTGGCGATCCACGAAAATCCGGGTCTGAGCGTGCGCATACCGTTCATCCAGCATGTGGATAAGATCGAAAATGAAATGCTTTTATACGATCTGGCGGTCAGTGATGTCATGACAAAGGATAAAAAATCAATGATCGCGGACTGTTTTGTATTGTGGGAGATCAACGATCCGAGAAAATACACACAGACGCTCAGCGCGCAGAAAAGTAACGCGGAGTACCGTATCAATACGATCGTATACAACAGCCTGAAAAACGTCATCAGCTCGCTCTCGCAGGAGGAAGTGATCAGCGGCAGGGACGGGGAGCTGGCGGCGTCCATCAAGGAGCATATCGGCGATACGCTGGATCAGTACGGGATCACGCTGCTGGCAGTCGAGACGAAATCACTCGACCTGCCGGATGAAAACAAGGCGGCGGTCTATGAGCGCATGATTTCCGAGCGTAACAATATCGCAGCGACCTATCAGGCAGAGGGTGAGGAAGAGGCAAAAGAGATCGCCAACAACACAAAGGCGGAGATCACCGTCATGCAGTCGGAGGCGGACGCAAAGGCGGCGGAGACGATCGCAAAGGGCGAGGCGGAATATATGCGGATTCTCAGCGAGGCGTATAATAACGAGGAAAAAGCAGATTTTTATCTGTATCTGAGATCGCTCGACGCGGCGAAAGCGACACTGAAAGGGGATAATAAGACGCTCATTATCGATGAGAGCTCCCCGTTAGCAGATATATTTTATGGAAGGTAAGCGGATCAATGTTTGCAGAAAAACGCGAAACAAACCAGATAACGGACATTTCACCCTCGTATGGTAAAATACGGGACATCTTAGGTGAAGTGAAAAAAGTGATCGCGGGCAAGGACACCTGCATTGAAAAAGTGTTTGCAGCGATTTTAGGCGGCGGACACATTCTGATCGAGGATGTGCCGGGGGTCGGCAAAACGACGCTTGCGCTGGCGTTTTCGACCGCAATGTCACTGGAAAACCACAGAATGCAGTTTACGCCGGATGTACTGCCTGCGGATATCGTAGGCTTTACGATGTATGACAAGGAGAGCGGCGAGTTTGTATACCGCGAGGGCGCGGTCATGTGCAATCTGTTTCTGGCGGACGAGATCAACCGTACCTCGCCCAAAACCCAGTCTGCGCTGCTCGAAGTCATGGAGGAGGGGCGCGTGACCGTCGATGGGATCGGACATGCACTTCCGCAGCCGTTTTTTGTGATTGCGACAGAGAATCCGAAGGGAAGTGCGGGCACACAGCTTCTGCCGGAATCGCAGCTCGATCGTTTTATGATCTGTGTGAGTATGGGATATCCGGATTTTGACAGCGAACTGGAGATCGCAAAGGGCATGAGTCGGGGATCGAGAGTGTCACAGATCGTGCCGGTGATCAATGCACAGGAGCTCAGTACGCTTCAGCAGGAGGCGGAAGCAGTCTATGTGGACGAGAGCATCTATGCGTATATTACGAGTCTCGTGACCGCGACCAGGGATCACACATATGTGGAGCTGGGAGTCAGCCCGCGCGGAACGATCGCCTGTGTGCGCATGGCAAAGGCATGGGCGTATGTGCATGGCAGGGATTATGTGCTGCCGGAGGACGTCAAGGACACGTTTCACGATGTGGCGGCGCACCGGATGGTATTGAATGCAAAGGCGCGTGTGGCAAAGGTCACGGCAGCAGCGGTTTTGGATGAGCTGCTGGCAAAGACGGCAGAACCGGCATGCTTTGATGCATCGACGAGGAGAAAACGTGTATGATCCATCTGTGTCTGACAATGATCGGCATTGTATTGTTATTTTATCTGGCAGCGCTCTATATGAGCGCTGCTTTGGGCATATTGGCGCTGCTTCTGGCGGGGATCGTGCTGCTGTCGCTGGCTGTGATCGTGTGGCGCATATGTAATCTTCGCGTGACCGTATCCATTCCGTTTCTGCTGGCGCAGAGCGGGCAGCCATTTGATGTCTGCCTCACCACACAGGCAGAACGGACGCTGCTTGGCACGTGTGCGCTGTCCGCGTGTGTGGAGGCGAAGCCGCGCCACGGGAGGAAACGTGTGCGGACATGGACACGCGCAACCGCGCAGACAGGCACGCCGACAACCGTCCGCCGTGCAGTAACGCTGTCCCATGCGGGTGGCTATGTATTCCGCGTGCGGAGGGTGCGTGTCTATGACTGGCTCGGATGGTTTTATCTGACGAAATGGGTGCGTGCGGACGCACAGGTGCAGGTGCTTGCAGGTATCCGTGAACTGGCGGTGCAGTTGTCGTTTGCGGTGTGCAATTTTTCCGGTGAATCCGAGATCTATGATGATCTGCGCGGCGGGGATGATGCAGCGGAGACCTTCCAGATCCGTGAGTACCAGGCGGGCGACCGCCTGCAGAATATCCACTGGAAGCTCTCTGCCAAATCCGAGGATCTGATCGTGCGGGAGCGGGGGCTGGCAAAGGGCTGCCCGATCGTCCTTCTGATCGGAAATAAACATGAAAAGAAGCTAAAACCGGCGCAGAGCGAGCGCTTTTTGCAGTTGGCGGTGTCGGTTTCTTTTGCGTTGCTCGATGCGGGCTGCCCGCATGTCGTGGGCTGGTATGAGCAGCGCGTACAGGATCTGGTGCGCATGCGCGTCGACACGGAAGAAGATTTCTATGAGTGGCAGGTGCAGTATATGGGTGCAGAGCCGCCGCGTGCCTATGAGGATGTTGAGGCGCGCTACCGTGAAAAATACCGCGGGGAGCAGTTTTTGCACATTCTGCGGATCGAACCGGAACAGAGCATGTATCTGGATGGCAGCAGATGGCAGGATAACAAGGGATTGATCTTATGAAAACGATTCGATGGGAAAAGGCAAAAAAACAGACATCACAGCTCCCGCAGACGGCAAAACGCGGCGGAC
>Ga0129312_1000742_pt1 | contig 24331 bp, 25 predicted proteins | sample O827metagenome_FD_94434 | JGI IMG/M metagenome (GOLD analysis project Ga0129312, IMG submission 94434) | Orangutan group fecal microbial communities from Wisconsin, USA - O827 metagenome | ecosystem: Host-associated > Mammals > Digestive system > Large intestine > Fecal | place: USA: Wisconsin... | reverse complement strand
TCTGCGAAGCAGACAAGGAGTGCCAAAGGCACGGATTCGTGAGCGTGCAGGAGAGGCGAACGAATGGTCTGCGAAGCAGACAAGGAGTGCCAAAGGCACGGATTCGTGAGCGTGCAGGAGAGGCGAACGAATGGTCTGCGAAGCAGACAAGAAGTGCCAAAGGCACGGATTCGTGAGCGTGCAAGAGAAAAACAAGCGACACCGAAGGTGGCATTTTTATAAGGAAAGGAGCCGGACATGATTACAATACGTGCCATGGAATTAGAAGATTTTGAAGGAGTACATAAGCTTTGGATGAGCATCAAAGGCTTTGCTATAAGAAGCATCGATGATGCGAAGGAAGGCGTGGAACGCTTCTTAAAAAGAAATCCCGGCATCAGTGTGGTGGCAGAGGAAGACGGCGAAATCGTGGGAGCCATCCTTTGCGGACACGACGGCAGAAGAGGCTGTCTGTACCATGTCTGTGTGAGAGAAGATAAACGAATGAAGGGCATCGGCAAATCCATGGTTGTGTACTGCATGGAGAAGCTGAAGGAAGAAAAAATCAGCAAGGTGTCCCTGATAGCCTTTACCGAAAACGATATCGGCAATGCGTTCTGGAAATGCATCGGCTGGACAAAAAGAAACGATTTGAACTATTATGATTTCGTATTAAATACCGAAAATATTATTGCTTTTAATAAGTAGAAGATTTACTCTGATAGGGAAGTTTGGATATGGAAAGCGAGGAAAAGTCATGAAATTTACAGAAGGCGGCGTGACCGCAGCAAAAGGATTTGAAGCAGCAGGTGCGGAAGCACAGATTAAATATAAAAACAGAATGGATATGGCGCTTGTATACAGCAAGGTACCCTGCGTGAGCGCCGGTACTTTTACCAGCAACGTGGTAAAGGCAGCGCCCGTTCTCTGGGACAAAAATATCGTGGATACCAAAGAAACCGCACAGGCGGTGGTAGTCAACTCCGGTATTGCCAATGCGTGCACCGGCAAGCAGGGCATGGACATTTGTAAAAAAGAAGCGGAATGTGCGGGCAGACTGCTGGGTATCCCCGCAGATGCGGTACTGGTAGCGTCCACCGGCGTTATCGGCATGCAGATTCCCGAAGACAGAATTTGTGCCGGCATTGAGAAACTGGCAGCGGCAAAAACAGATACCCTGAAAGCCGGCAACGATGCCGCAAGAGCCATTATGACCACCGATACGGTATTCAAGGAAGTGGCAGTGAAAATTGAAATTTCCGGCAAAAAAGTGACCCTCGGCGGTATGTGCAAGGGCTCCGGCATGATTCATCCCAATATGTGCACCATGTTAGGCTTTGTTACCACGGATGCCGCAATCAGCAAGGAACTTCTGGTAAAGGCGGTAAAAAAGGACGTGATAGACTCCTTTAACATGATTTCCGTGGACGGCGATACATCCACCAACGACACCCTTCTGGTGCTGGCAAACGGTATGGCAGAGAACCCTGTGATTACAGAAGAAAATGAAGACTATACAGTATTCTGCGAAGCCCTCCATGCGGTAACCACCACTCTGGCAAAGAAGATGGCAGGCGACGGCGAAGGCGCTACCGCACTGTTTGAAACGAAGGTCATTCATGCGGATACCAAGCAGAATGCCCGTATTTTAGCAAAATCCGTTATCTGCTCCTCCCTGACCAAGGCGGCGATTTTCGGACATGATGCCAACTGGGGCAGAATTCTCTGTGCCCTTGGCTATTCCGGTGTCAGCTTTGACCCGGAAAATGTGGATTTGTACTTTGAAGCGGAAGGCAAAAAGATGGCGATTTTCAGCAAGGGTGTTGCCTGCGATTACAGCGAGGAAGAAGCCAGCGCCATTTTGTCCTGCAAGGAAGTTACCGCTCTGGTGGACATGCACATGGGCGAGGAAAGCGCTACGGCATGGGGCTGCGATCTGAGCTATGATTATGTAAAGATTAATGCCGATTACCGGTCATAAAAGTTTAGAAAGGATTGGTTTGGAAAAATGGAAGAAAAGGATATGAAAGAAGTTTTGCAGAAAGCGGAAGTGCTGATTGAAGCCCTTCCTTACATACAGAAATTTAACCGTAAGATTATCGTTGTGAAATACGGCGGAAGCGCCATGAGCAACGAAGAACTGCAGAAAAATGTCATCAAGGATGTGACCCTGTTAAAGTTAGTTGGTTTCAAGCCCATTATCGTACACGGCGGCGGCAAGGAAATCAGCCGCTGGGTCGGCAAGGTCGGCAAGGAAGCCCAGTTTATCAACGGACTGCGCGTGACCGATGAAGAAACCATGGAAATTGCGGAAATGGTACTGAATAAGGTAAACAAAAGCCTGGTTACCATGGTGGAAGAGCTTGGCGTCAAGGCAGTCGGCTTAAGCGGCAAGGACGGCGGACTCTTAAAGGTGGATAAAAAGTACGCAGACGGAAAAGACATCGGTTATGTGGGAGACATCAAACAGGTTGACCCCACCGTCCTGTATGACCTTCTGGAAAAAGACTTTCTTCCCATCGTGGCGCCCATCGGCCTGGATGACAATTTCAAAACCTACAACATCAATGCGGATGATGCGGCATGCGCCATTGCCAAGGCAGTCGGTGCGGAAAAGCTGGCGTTCCTGACGGATATCGAAGGCCTGTACCGCGACATTAACGATAAGTCTTCCTTTATTTCCAGGCTGAGTGCGACCCAGGCAGAAGAGCTGATCAACAGCGGACTGATCGGCGGAGGCATGCTGCCGAAGCTCGGAAACTGTACTTCCGCTATCCGCAACGGCGTCAACCGTGTGCATATTCTGGACGGACGTATTCCCCACTGCCTGCTTCTGGAAATCTTTACCCAGGGCGGTATCGGAACGGCGATTGTCAAAGACGGGGACATGGCGGAAAACGGCTGGAAAATGCAGTAGAAAAGAAATGAAGGTTACGGCAGGAAACAGCTGCGGAATGCAATTAGGAAAGGAACGAAGGTTACGGCAGGAAACAGCTGCGGAATGCAATTAGGAAAGGAACAAAAATTATGGCAGAAAATCTGACGATGCAGGAATATATCGACGAGGCGGAAAGCGAACTGCTTCACACCTACAACCGTTACCAGATTGTACTGGACAAGGGCGACGGTGTTTATCTGTACGACTATAACGGCAAAAAATACCTGGACTTTGTTTCCGGTATTGCGGTGTTTGCTTTAGGATATCATAACGAAAGCTACAACAATGCCCTGAAGGAGCAGATTGACAAACTCATCCACACTTCTAACTATTATTACAATGTGCCCGCTATCGAAGCGGCTAAAAAGTTAAAAGCTGTCAGCGGCATGGACAGGGTATTTTTTACCAACTCCGGTGCGGAGGCTATTGAAGGCGCCATCAAGGCAGCCAGAAAATATGCCTACTTAAAGGATGGTACCACCGACCACGAAATCATTGCCATGGAGCATTCCTTCCACGGCAGAACCATGGGAGCGCTTTCCGTAACGGGCAACCCGCATTACAGAGAGGCCTTTGAGCCGGGCATCGGCAACATCCGTTTTGCCACCATGAACGACATTGACAGTGTAAAAGCGCTGATTAACGAAAAAACCTGCGCTATTATTATGGAAACGGTACAGGGTGAGGGCGGCATTCATCCGGCGGACGAGACTTTCTTACGGGAAATCCGAAAAATCTGCGACGAAAAGGATATTCTGCTTATTTTAGACGAAATCCAGTGTGGCATGGGCAGAACCGGTTATATGTTTGCCTGGCAGAAATACGGCGTAAAACCGGATATCATGACCACTGCCAAGGCGCTGGGCTGCGGCGTGCCGGTGGGAGCCTTCCTCTTAAATGAAAAAGTGGGAGCGCATTCCCTTGTTGCCGGCGACCACGGAACCACCTACGGCGGCAATCCGCTTGTGTGCGCAGCGGTAAACAAAGTGCTTGATTTATTTGAAACGAACCATATAATAGAAAATGTGAGAGAAGTAGCGCCTTATCTGGAGAAACGTCTGGACGAGCTGAAGGAAAAATACGACTTTATTATTGACAGGCGCGGCGCGGGACTGATGCAGGGACTGGAATTTGACAGACCGGTGGCTCCTTATATTAACAGCGCCCTGGACAAGGGACTTATGTTAATCAATGCAGGTCAGAGCATCATCCGTCTGGTACCTCCTCTCATTATAACAAAACAGAACGTGGATGATATGATTGCTGTTCTCGACACCTGTCTTTCCGGGGAGCCGGCATAACGTCCTGTTCGGAAGGCTTGGTGATACATGAGAAAGAGACTGCTGGCAGTACTTTTAATTGTCTGCGTGATGGCAGGTATGTTATATTTGGGCAATGAAAACGAATACGTGGGAAAAGAAGAGGAAATTTCCACACTTTTCAGGGATAAAGAGACGATTTACTTCTGGTACTCCGATGAAGCGCTGACGGATTTTATTGCCAGTGCGGCGGTAGCGTTCGGCGCAGAAAAGGACGTGCGTGTGATTCCCGTACTGACTTCGGACAGTGAGTATTTAGAGGCATTAAATCAGGCATCCCTGCATTCCACGCAAATTCCCGATGCCTTTATTTTAAGCAATGACTCATTGGAAAAGGCTTATCTTTCCGGTCTGGCATCCCGTATTACGGATGAAGCGGGTATCTGTAACGAGGACCATTTTCCGGGGACTGCGCTTTCTGCAGTGACTTACAAGGACAAGTTGGTAGCGTACCCGTATTATTATCAAACAAGCGCACTTCTTTACAATAAGACTTACCTGGAAGCCTGGACGGCAGAGCAGCTTCAGAAAGCAGCGGAAGCCGATGGGGAAGAAGCCACGGAGGATACCGGTGGGGATGCAGCAGATGCTTCCACTGCGGACAATGCGGATGCGTCCGGAGAAGAAGGGGACACCGGGGAAATGGAAGCCACGGAGGATACCCTGACCGTGACACCGGAGCAGCTTGAGGCAGGCATTCCCGCCAACATGGATGAAATGCTTGCGTTTGCGGACAACTATGATGCACCCGAAAATGTAGAAGCGGTGCTCCGCTGGGATGTTTCCGATATTTTTTACAATTACTTTTTCGTAGGCAATTACATGGTGGTCGGCGGTGAATGCGGCGATGACGAAACGGCTGTTGACATCAACAATGAGGCGGTAAAGCAGTGCCTGGAGGTTTACCAGAATCTAAACCAGTTCTTTTATATTGAGTCGGACTCCGTTTCCTATGACTCCGTGGTGCAGGACTTTATCGACGGTAAAATCGTGTTTACCATCGCCACAACGGATGTGCTGACAAAGTTAAAACAGGCAGAAGAGGAAGGCACATTCCCGTATGAATACGGAATTGCCATGCTGCCGGGTCCCAGTGCGGAGCTGCAGGCAAAATCCCTTTCCGTTACCAACTGCGTGGTGGTAAACGGCTACTCCGAGCACAGAGAGCTTGCCAATGAATTTGCGGCCTTTTTAACAAACGAATACTACGACAACCTGTATGAGCGTACCGGCAAGGTTTCCGCCAATTTAGCGGCAAATGCGGGCAACGAGGATTTGCAGGTATTTATGGAAGAGTACAAGCATGCGGGTTCCCTGCCCAAGATGATTGAAACCAGCAACTTCTGGATTCAGCTTGAAATTCTTTTCTCCAAGGTATGGGAAGGGGAAGACGCAGCAGGACTCCTGCAGGAGCTCTCCGATAAGATAACAACGCAGTTGCAGTAAAAAAGACCTGCAAAATAAGGGAAAAATAAGTGAAATAGCAGAAAAGACATAAAAAGATACAAATAAGATACACAGGCATGCAAGAATAAAATCCAGTCATGTGCGCATAATGAATACAACATACATTCATGGGAGGCGCATATGATTGGATTTCTTATTGCCGTGATTTCCGGCTTGCTGATGAGCGTGCAGGGGGTTTTCAATACGCAGGTGACTAAGACCACGGGTATGTGGGTTGCCAATGCTTTTGTGCAGTTTACGGCATTTTTGGTCTGTATCGCCATCTGGGCGGTTTCCGACCGGACATCCTTCGGAACCCTTTTGAAAGTGGAGCCGCGGTACATGTTAATCGGCGGTATCTTAGGCGCGGGCATTACTTATACGGTTATCAAGGCAATGGATATGATGGGACCGGCAAAAGCCGTCATGATGATTGTGACGGCACAGATTTTAGTGGCGTATCTTATAGAGCTTTTCGGACTTTTCGGAGTGGAAAAACAGCCCTTTTCCTGGAGAAAGGTAATAGGTATTCTGCTGGCGGCAGGAGGTATTATTTTGTTCAAATGGGAGTAAATTACCCTTGTAAAAATGAGGCAACTCCATTACAATGATAGCAGTGGTCAAGAGGCATTCCCGGAAAGGGAAGACCATGAAACATTTTATAAGATATTATCTGGCAGCAGGCTTACTTGGTATGACAATTTTGTTTGCAGCCGGCTGCGCCGGACAGAACAACACGACCTATTCCTTAAAAGGGGTACAGCCCTTGGCGGAGGAAGATACATCCGGCGGGGCGGACAGTACGGCACGGAATACAGACAGCACAGCACGGACTGCGGACGCCGCAGCGGAAAGCGGCACTCCGGCGGGGGGAACTGTCAACGCCGCCGCAGAAATCCGGAATGCCGGCAGCGATACCGTTCTGGTACATATTTGCGGAGAAGTGCGGACTCCGGGCGTTTATGAACTGACTGCGGACAGCCGGATTTGTGATGTGCTGCTTTTGGCGGGCGGTTTTACGGCGGATGCCGATACGGAAGCGGTCAACATGGCGGCAGGTATAGAGGACGGCATGCAGATTGTGATTCCCACCGAAACGGACAGGACACAGGAAATGACGGGAAACAGTTCAGACAGGACGGGAGAAACAGCAGCCGGGAAAACGGAGAGTCAGCTTGTCAATATCAATACGGCGGATAAGGAGACACTTATGAGTCTGCCGGGTATCGGAGCGGGCAAAGCGGAAGCGGTGATTGCCTACCGGGAAGCGGGCGGCGTATTTAAGGATATCAAAGACATCATGCTGGTGGACGGTATCAAAGAGGGCGTGTATGCCAAAATCAAAGATAAAATATGTGTAAAGTAAAAATATAATAAAGGCGGGAAGAGAAATGGGTAAAAAGGCTTTGGTGGTTGATGATGAAAAACTGATTGTGAAAGGAATCCGGTTCAGTCTGGAGCAGGACAATATGGAAGTGGACTGCGCCTACGACGGAGAGGAAGCGCTGGAGCTGGCGCATAAAAATCAGTACGACATTATTTTGCTGGACGTAATGCTGCCGAAATTGAACGGCTTTGAGGTATGTCAGCAGATTCGTGAATTTTCCAGTGTCCCCATTATCATGCTTACGGCAAAGGGCGATGACATGGACAAAATTCTGGGACTGGAATACGGCGCCGACGATTATATTACCAAGCCTTTCAATATACTGGAAGTGAAAGCGCGCATCAAAGCCATTATCCGCCGTACCGAAGTGAAAAAGCCGAATAAGGAAGACAGTGTGCTGGAAATCGGCTCCTTAAAAATCGACTGCGACGGCAGGAGAGCGTATGTGAACCGCAAGGAAGTGGGACTTACCGCCAAGGAATTTGAAGTGCTGGAGCTTCTCATGCGCAATCCCAACAAGGTATACAGCCGGGAAAAGCTTCTGCAGATGGTATGGGGCAGCGACTACCCGGGCGACGTGCGCACGGTGGATGTCCATATCCGGAGACTGCGTGAAAAAATAGAGGAATGTCCCGGTGAGCCGAAGTTTGTGCACACAAAGTGGGGTGTGGGATACTATTTCATGAACATGGAATAAGACGGCAGGTAACCGCTTTTTAAATGGAGTAAAGAATGGTAAAAAAAATGGAACAATGGGGCAGCAAATTTGTAGAAGGCTGCAAACGAATAAAGGGACTCAGGAGCCTCAGGGCCAGAATATTCGTGATTATTCTGGTTGTGGGATGTCTGCCTGGAGTCCTTCTTCGTTATGGAATTATGCAAAACTATGAGCAGCATGCCATAGAGCTGCGGACGAACACCGTGCAGACACAGTTGAAAATCTTGGCCAACCACCTGATACACTACAATTATCTGCAGGATAATTCTTCCGAAGTGATCGGTGCGGAGCTGGACATGCTTTCTAACCTTTACGACGGCCGTGTTATTATCATCGGCGGGAACTTCAAGGTGGTGAAGGATACCTACGGCATCAGCGAGGGTAAAACCATTATTTCCGAGGAGGTTATCCGCTCTTTTGACAATCAGAGCATTTCCAATTATGACAGGAAACACGGCTACATAGAAATGACGACGCCCATTACGGAGACGGTAACGAATGCGACCGACATGGGCGAAAAAGAGGAAATCGTGGTCCGGGGCGTTATGCTGACCAGTATTTCCACGGACAATATTATGGCGACCATGGATGTGCTGAACCGGAAGGCACTGATTTTGGAAGCAATCATGCTTCTGTTTATTCTGGCGGTTGCCATGGTGCTTTCCGATGTACTGACCCGTCCTTTCTCCCACATTACACAGGCTATTAACGAAGTAAAAGCGGGATATACGGACGAAAAAATTTCGGTTCCCGACTATTCCGAAACCATTCATATCGTGGATGCGTTCAACCAGCTATTAAGCCGTATGAAAGTATTGGATGATTCCCGGCAGGAATTTGTTTCCAACGTGTCCCATGAACTGAAAACCCCGCTGACATCCATGAAGGTTCTGGCGGATTCCCTGCTTGCCCAGCCGGATGCACCGGCGGAAATGTACCGGGAATTTTTACAGGATATTACCGCGGAAATTGACCGTGAAAACCAGATTATCACAGACCTGTTATCTCTGGTGAAAATGGATAAAAAGGCAGTGGATCTGAACGTTTCCGCCGTAAATATCAATGAGCTGACCGAGCTTATCTGCAAACGTCTTCGACCCATTGCGCGGAAGAAGGATGTGGAAGTGGAATTAACCAGCCTCCGCCCCGTGGTTGCGGAAGTGGATGAAGTGAAAATGACCCTGATTATTTCCAATCTGGTTGAAAATGCCATTAAGTACAATAAGGAGCATGGCTCCGTGAAAATTACGCTGGATGCCGACCATCAGGTATTTACTCTTGAGGTCAAGGATACCGGTATCGGCATTCCGCAGGATTCACTGGATAAAATTTACGAACGTTTTTATCGTGTGGACAAATCCCATTCCCGGGAAATCGGCGGTACGGGCTTAGGTCTTGCCATTACTAAAAATGCAGTACTGATGCACCGCGGTTCCATTACGGTGTCCAGCCTGGAGGGCGAAGGAACTACATTTTTGGTTAAGATACCGCTGACCCACATTAACTCATAGAAAGGCGAAACGATGAACGGAAAAAATTCTGTTTCTTTGAATAGACCGGCACACCGGAAAAGCTTTCTTTTCAGAGTAATTGCTTTTTTGTGCAGCTTTGCTCTACTGTTGCCGGGCTGCAACCGTCCGGAGGAAAGAAAGGACGGCAGTGCCAGGGATATTTACTATATCAATACATCGGTAACGGGGCTGGAGCCGCATGAAAAGGAAATTTCGGCGAGAAAGCCGGAGGAGCAGCTTGCGGAAATGATGGAGCTTTTGGCTCAGGCGCCGGATAAGATGGATTACAAAGCGCCCCTGCAGATGGGCTTTGAGGTGCTTTCCTGCAAAATCGATGAAGGAAGAGTGCTGATAGATGTCAGTGACTCCTATACCGCTATGCCTGCCACTACGGAAATCCTGGTGCGTGCGGCACTGGTGCGGACGGTTACGCAGATTGACGGCATCAAATATGTTATCATCACGGTGAACGGCAAGCAGTTGTACGACAATCTTGGCAACGTGGTGGGGCTTCTTTCGGCAGACCAGTTTATCGATAATGCCGGTGACGAAATCAATGCTTACGAAAAAGTCCGGCTGAAGCTTTATTTTGCCAATGCGGATGGCACGGGACTGATTGCCACCAGCCGCACGATTGCCTACAATACCAACATTTCCATAGAAAAACTGGTGGTGGAGCAGTTACTTGCCGGTCCCAATGAGGACGTGGCGGATGTAGCATTTCCGACTATCAACCCCAATGCCAAGCTGGTCAGCATTTCCGTTAAGGACGGCATCTGCTATGTAAACTTTGACGAAAATTTCCTGACACAGGTTTATAATGTTTCCACGGATGTGGCGATTTATTCCGTGGTCAATTCCCTGGTAGAGCTTACCAACGTCAACAAGGTACAGATTACCGTAAACGGCGAAACCAACATCATGTTCCGCGAGAGTGTAAGCTTAAGTACCGTGTTTGAACGCAACCTTAATATTGTAACGACAGCGGAGTAGGTGATTTTATCGTATTCAGAATTCATGCAGCGCCGCCCCAAATCCGGCGGCCGCTGTGTCTTTTTCAAATCTTTCTCATTCTGTTATTAACTCTGTATTCTTTTATTTTCTCATCCCGATTTCCAATCGAATATGAAAACGCGGCAGACAGGCAGGTGGAGCTTGCGGGAATTGTTGCCGGTAAAGTCTTAAAGCAAAGCAAAACCGGCATCCGGACCTATCTGCTGGTAAAAACAGAAAAGTGGCAATTTAGCGGTGGGCAGTCGGAGACACTTCCTGCAAAAGGGTATGTATTATGTGCCGTGGAAGGTAGAATAGGGAAAATGGGGACACTCCAGGCAAAAGGCAATGTACTTTGCAATGTGAAAACGGGGGAAGGTCATACGGAGCGCAACGTTTCAGGAAGGAAAGGAACTTCATCCCAAGATGGTTTGCCTTCCATAGGAAGCCGGGTGCGGATTTCCGGTAGTTTCTTTCTATACACGGAGGCAACCAACATAGGGCAGTTCGATGCAAGAAACTATTATGCTGCCCGGAAAATATACGGGCAGGTAAAGAAAGCTGCCATTGTATACACAGAACCTCCGAATATAACCGGAAGGGGGAAGGAATGCCTGTGGCAGTTTCGCCGGCATCTGGCGGAAACGTTTCTGGAAGTTTACGGAGAAGAAAACGGAGCTCTGCTTGCCGCCATGCTTCTTGGAGAACGGACATTTCTTTCGGAAGAAACCCAGAGTCTTTACAAAGCGGCAGGCGCCCTTCATGTCATTGCCGTATCCGGTGTTTATGCACTATCTTTGGCATACATAAACATATGTAAATCGCCAATTTTCTGCCCTTTCTGGGCATTTTAAATCCCTATTATTACATTATTTTTGATACCTATTTTTGCCCATAATTGCACTTTGTCCTATGGGGTCAAAGAGAAAAGCATGTTTTGGCGAAAGTATAAACATTTACGCAAAAGTCTATTGTTTGGCGAAAGAAAGGAAAATGCATAATGAAGAAAAATGAAAACAGAAATTTGAAAGTATATGAACTTTGTGGATACAATTATAAGCCAATGCCGCAAATAAGATTACAAGGGCAGTGGCTAAGAGAATGCGGATTTGATATAGGCGATTTTGTCAATATTCAGTGCACACAGGGTCAACTGATTATATCGAAAAAGTCAGAATAGATCTTGTAAAAGAGAGCAGTAAAATATATAATTTTATCATAAAATATTGGGGAGTGGCGAGATGGCAAGAAAAAAGAAAATATTAGGGCCAACTTATACTGATTTAATAATTCCAACTTACCAAGCATTGATTGAACTTGGCGGTTCAGGTACAAATAATGAAATATGCGAGAAGGTTATAAAAAATCTCAATCTTTCAGATGAAATAGTCGATGAGACTCATTTGGGAAGTGCGAACCAGACAGAATTGGAATATCAATTAGCATGGGCAAGAACTTATTTGAAGAACTATGGTGTAATAGAAAATAGTGCCAGAAGTGTATGGGCAATTACGTCAAATTTCACGGGTGGAGTTGAACTTAATCCAAAGGAAATAGTTGCATTTACTGTAAATCGAAATGCTAAACGAAGGGAAGATGCTAAGAATACGAGCGATATTGATGAAATTCAAACTCCGCAACCTGATGATGGCATTGCACTAAATGATGAGGTTGAATTTCCGGATGAAATTAAACCATGGAGACAACGTTTAGCTGAAATATTACATAACATGGATCCATTTGGCTTTGAACGATTATCACAAAGAGTATTAAGGGAATGCGGTTTTTCACAAGTAGAAGTTACAAAGAAAACTGGCGATGGTGGGATTGATGGAACAGGAAAACTAAAAATAAACGGCATTTTTAGCTTTAATGTTGCCTTCCAGTGTAAGCGATTTAAAGGGCAGGTATCGGCAAGTGATGTGCGTGATTTTAGAGGATCATTAACCACCGATATTGAGAAAGGCGTACTTATCACTACAGGGACTTTTAGTAAGGCTGCAAAGGAAGAAGCATCTAATCCGGGGAAACAACAAATTGATTTAATTGATGGCGAGGAATTTATAAACAAAATTGCTGAGTATGGTATAGGGGTTAAACCTATAGTAACATATGAGATTGATGAAGATTTTTTCAACAAAATATAGTATGACCAAGTTTTCTGGGGGGTGCATTACAATCATAAAGTAATGTACCCTTCTTTTTTTGAGTACATTTTTTGGTACAGTATAAATGATAGAATGTTTATTATGGAAATTACTAATTACTAATAATTCAGGATCATGATTATTTTGCAAGATGGAAAAAACTCAAAAAATATAGAGGGAGAAATATAATATTTCTCCCTTGATAATATTTCTCTCTCTGAGTATAATGTTTTTGAAGGTTTTTGATGGATGTTGTGGTATATTTCAAAAAAAGAACTCAAAAAGAGGAAAAGGTATGAATGTAAGTTATAACAAGTTATGGAAGCTGATGATTGATAAGGGAATGCCGAATAAAAGCGATCTTAGAGAGTTGACTGGGATAGGCACTAATACATTAGCGAAGTTAAGTAAAAATCAGATTGTTAGTATGGAAGTCCTGTTAAAGATTTGTAATAAGTTGGAATGCGATATTTCGGATATTTGCGAATTTGTAAAGGAAGACTGAATGGAGGAAAAATAGATGAATGTTATAGACCTATTCGCTGGATGCGGAGGCCTATCCAAGGGATTTATGGATGCTGGATTTGATGTTTTGGTTGGAGTAGATAATGATAAGGCAGCCTTAAATACCTTTGTTTTAAATCATAATGGCGCAAAAGCATTAAATGCTGATTTGTCGAAACAAGAGACTTTCGATGAAATAAAAAAATTGGCTAATGGAAAGAGTATAGATGTGGTCATTGCAGGTCCGCCTTGTCAGGGGTTTAGCCTTACAGGACCTAGAAATTTTGATGATGAGAGAAATAAATTATATTTGGCGGTAATAGAAATGGTTAAGCAATATCAGCCCAAAGCTTTTATTGTCGAAAATGTACCCGGCATGGCAACTTTGTATGGAGGACAAATAAAAGACGAGATTTTAAGGCGGTTCGATAAACTGGGCTATAACATTGAATGTAAAATTTTATGTGCAGCAGATTATGGTGTACCACAGATTCGAAAAAGATTAATTTTTATGGGGATTCGAAAAGATATTGGTACGCCAAGATTTCCTATGGCAAAATTTACACCAGATAGTTATCGGACGTGTAGGGATGCAGTAAGTGATTTGCCGTCGTTAGAAAATGAGATGGGTTCAGAAGAATCTGAATACACACAAAAACCACAAACCGAATATCAAAAGCAGATGAGAAAAAATTGTATAGTTTTGCATAATCATTTGGGAACTAACCACACTCAGATGGTTAAAGATACAATTGCACTTGTTCCAGAAGGTGGGAACTATAAAGATCTCCCTCCGGGTTGGGGTGAGAGCCGGAAGTTCCATATGGCTTGGACACGCTTAAATGGGAATGCACCGGCAAGGACGGTTGATACAGGACATAGGAATCTGTTTCATTATCAATATAATAGAATTCCAACTGTTCGTGAAAGCGCAAGAATGCAATCATTTCCAGATGATTTTATCTTTACAGGTACAAAAACACAACAGAGTAGGCAGGTAGGAAATGCAGTGCCGCCACTATTAGGGCAAGCATTAGGAGAAGAGATTTTGAAAATAATTCAGGAGAGTCAGAATGAAGACAGAGACAAAAATTAAATCCATTGATTTGTTTGCAGGATGCGGTGGCTTGATGGAAGGGTTTGAAAAGTCTGGACATTTTGATACCGTTGCCACAGTAGAGTGGGAAAAGGCACCATGTAGAAATTTGGTGAACAGACTTAAAAATAAGTGGGGGTACGAAGATGCTGAGGAGAGAGTATTAAGATTTGATATCCAAAGAACACAAGAACTCTTTGAAGGGTGGAGCGATGATAAAGTATATGGTTGTTCTAGAGGTTTAGATAGTCTAGTTGAGGGCGCAGGTGGAATATCAGTTATAATCGGAGGTCCTCCATGTCAAGCGTATTCAATAGCAGGTAGGGTGCGCGACGAGAATGGAATGAAAGATGACTATCGCAATTATTTATTTGAAAGTTATATTAGTGTTTTGGAACGATATAAACCAAAACTATTTGTATTTGAAAATGTACCGGGTATTTTGAGTGCAAAACCCGGGGATAGACCTATAATAGATATAATCAGAGAAAGTTTTAATGCGGCTGGATATTATGTTTTGCCTGACTTGCAAAAAGCAATTATTGATTTTTCTGAATATGGTGTTCCGCAAAAAAGAAATAGGATTATCATTTTAGGCGTGCGGAAAGAAGTTTATGGAACTCAATGTGAAAAAATGGTGGAAGATTTTTATTGCTTCTTTTTGCCGAAATATAAGGCTAAACGGAAAGTAACTGTACGAGAGGCGATTGGTGATTTACCGCAATTATATCCTTTGAATGAAGATATAAAATATAATGGTGCAAGGACGCATCACAGTTTACCAGAACCTTTTGTTGCCAATCATGTTGCGCGATGGCAAAGTGACAGAGATATTGGTATTTTTAAGTTACTGACGGAGGATATAGAATCAGGTAGAAATGAATATGTATCAATAGAGGCACTTAAAAAGCTATATACTGAAAAAACCGGAAAAGAGTCTAATGTACACAAATATCATGTTATTAGATGGGATGAACCTAGTAATTTAATTCCGGCACATTTATTTAAGGATGGATTGCGACATATTCATCCGGATTCAAAACAATTACGAACTATTACAGTACGTGAGGCAGCCAGATTACAATCGTTTTCAGATGACTATATATTTGAGGGAAGCAATATGGAACTATACAAAATGATTGGAAATGCAGTTCCACCTGTGTTTGCCCGGTGTTGTGCAAATGCAGTGTATGATTTGATGCAACAATACAATAATTGATGGGGGTGACAAGTAATGCCATATACAACATCACAGGCTATAGCAACTTTGGATAGATATCTGGATATTGACAGTGATAAGAAAGAAATAATTCCAGATACAAAAAATAGGGGATTCATTGTTGAACTAGAGGATGGTACAAAATGTGTTATTTTTGTATATCCGTTAGTTCACAAACAGGATAATACGAAGAATTATTTTGATACAAGAGATAGTGGAGCTTATGAGCGTGGAGTAGCATGGAAATATGCGAATGAACATGGATACAAATATTTTTGTTTGGGAGTAAATGATTCCGTTGAAAAGTATGTGGATTACATTTTTAGCTTAGAGTGTGGAGAAAGTATTATAGAAAAAATCTCAGGAACCACGGACGGGATGAGAAATGGTCCTGGAAATCAAATTATCATACCCAATGATTATGTCCCCAAAACTCAATTTGATAGAATAAAAAATAAGCTTGGAATATACATATCAGCTATAAGAAGAGATTATTTGAAAGAGTATTTGAGGACATATGACAATAGACCTTACATGGGGGATGAAATTTCTGACAAAGTTATTGTTGAAGCGGAAAATGAATATCAGCGTGCGGCAAATATAATTAATAAGTATATTGATGAGTTGGGTTGGGAAGCACCAGTTTCACGTGAAGATGTGGAAGAAAATAGGCATCAATTTATAGAAAAATTTTCACCGGAAAAACTGCAGAATCTTGGTGATGATGAGTTATTAGATACTATTTTTTACACGACTGGGGATAACACGGAATCTCTGTGCTGTTGGATTGAAATGAATAAGGAATGCCGTATGGCATTTGGAAGCATTGCAGGTGGTTCTGCATTCAAATTTGGTTTATTCCAAAAGAAGGATACGGGTGTATGGACAACTGGGAGTCCAAACGCACCTCAGGAACTGTCGGATGAAGAGGCACTCGTACTTGGTAAGGAGATTAGAGATGCATTGGTGCGGGGAACAGAAGTAATAAAGAATGCACAACTTGATTCTTTGGCAGATTATGAAAAATTGGATGATGACTTAAAGGAAGCGGTTGGTAGTAAGTTCTATGATTGGGGTTGGTTTCATAAATATTATTCCATTATATATCCTGACCGCTTGAGTAGTTTTCATTCCACAGACTGGCAGAAGCATGCCTTAAGATGCTTTCTGATTCAGCCTAGTGAAAAATATTATGCCCGTAGTGGGCAACTGGCTATGATTCAGAATTATGGTGGATTATATTACTCACAGTTTATATCTGCATTGCGTGAAAAATATAGCGGAATAATTCAGTTTGTGCGTCTGGGTACATCAGATTCTGAAAAAAGTTATGTGGCAGAGTGGAAAAAGAAGTCCGTTGTGGGTATTGGTTGGTCGGCTATCGGTAGCTTGGAAGAATATACAGCGGGTGCAAGCCTAGATCGTAATGAAATTGCAAAAAGATTGGCTGAAGAGTACTATCCAGAGGATGCACGATTGGCTTCTCGTAAGGCAGGGGAATTAGTACGTTTTTATGACACGAATTCCGATACCGTATTTGTACCGATGGAAGGCGAGCGGCTATATGGACTGGTTGATGAAATCGGCGATTATTTCTATGATAGTACATCCAATATGTCCAGTATGAAGACTGGTAAATGGCATTTGGTGTTCGATGAAAATGACCGTATGCCGGAAAAGGGAGAGGGGTTAAGAACATCCTGCATTCAAATTAAGGATGATAAGAACCTATTGTACCTCTATGAAAAATATTACTATGCTTCGGAAGATGGGATTGAGGAGGAAGAAAGCGACATGGCGGAGGAGAGTAAGTTAAAGAATTGTTTGGAAATTGAACGTAATCCAAGGACAATTAAAATTCATCCTATGAATGTTATTGTTTATGGTGCTCCGGGTACAGGAAAGACCTACTCAACAGCGGAGTATGCTCTGGCCATTGTTGAAAATCGTTCTGTTGATAAGAGAAAAAAGAGTCCAGAAGAACGTAAACAGGTAATGAAATCATATAATGAACTCATCAAGAAGGGACAGGTAGTATTTACTACTTTCCACCAGAGTTATGGCTATGAAGAATTTATACAGGGTCTGCGTCCTGATACTAAGTCTGAGAAGATGTCTTTCAAGACGGTAGATGGAGTGTTCAAGCAGATAGCGGATCTGGCTTTGAATGATGAGGATAATAATTATGTGATTATTATTGATGAAATCAACCGTGCTAATATTTCCAAGGTGTTTGGTGAGCTGATTACCCTTATTGAGGATGATAAGCGTTGGGGAGAGGTAAATGAAACCTGTGCAACTTTGCAATCAGGGGATGTATTTGCTGTTCCTAATAATTTGTATATTGTTGGTACGATGAATTCAGCTGACAAGTCGATCTCTTTGATTGATGCGGCTCTTAGAAGACGATTTTCCTTCATAGAGCAGAAGCCGGAAGCATACTTAGTTGAGGATGCTACATTGCGAAGGGTGTTGGAAAAGTTGAATACGATGCTTGCTGATGAATTGGATAGTTCTGATTTGTTGATTGGACATTCTTACTTCTTAAACAAAACGGTGGATGACCTTTATGCTATTTTGAATAACAGTATCATTCCATTGTTATATGAGTATTTCTATGACAATAAAAAGAAGGTTGCCAGTGTATTAAAGGAAGCAATCGAAGGAACGGATATAGAAATTGTGGATGATAAAATTGGCAGATTGAGCGTAAAGAAGATTGAGAGTTAGGTATGATATTACATAGATATGAAGAATCACAGATTCCGAATTCAAGATTACCAGCTTCATGGCAATCGCAGAAGGCTCTGACAGAATTGGAAGAGTTCCTACAACATAACTGGGAACAACGTGCGGTATTTTACGAGGATGGAAAGGTAGAAAGTCGGCAGCAGTTTTTAGGATTTGCTGGACAACAGGGGATTCGGACAAAGAATTATATTGGAACAATTGTGTTCAATGGAGAACAATTGAATATCTATCCTAAAGTGTTCAAAATGGACAAATATGATTCTGATACAGAGGGTTTATCACAAAAACATCTCATGGAAAACCTTGTCCGTTGGTTGGAATATTGTAATCGGATTGCATATCCCTTTATTAATATTTCTACGGAACTGAACGATGCGGAGGATTTGAAAGAACTCTTTATTACGCTATATATAGGTTATGTCCGTAGTGCAGTAGAAAGAGGTTTGTATTTTCAGTATGTTGATGAAACGGAAGATATCAGTAGCATCAAGGGAAAATTTGATATAAAGGATTATCTTATCAGAAAAATTCCTAGCGGACAGTCTGATAAGTTCCGGTGCACCTATTCTAATTTTGAATTTGATAATATGGTTAACAGGGTTATCAAATATACATGTAAGCAGATTTATAATATAACATCCAAGAAGAACCAAAAAGCTATTCGAAATATTCTGATGAGATTAAATGAGGTATCGGATGTCCCCTGCCAACCAAGTGATTGTGACAGAGTACGTTTGAGCAGGATGCACGGTCAGTATCGTATTATCATGAGTATGAGTAAAATGTTTTTGTTAAACAAGACATCTGGTTACACAATGGACAACCATGAATCCTTTTGCTTCTTGTTCCCCACAGAAATATTATTTGAAGGCTTTATCGGAGGCTTCATGCAGGAAATGATAGGAGAATATGGCGGCAAGGTGCGTCTGCAACAAAGCGAAATGCACTTGATAGAGGATATTCAGTATGCGGGGCATTCTCTGGGTGCTGCATTTACCATGCGACATGATATCCTTGTGGAACTTAATGACAAGGTATTTATTTTGGATACCAAGTATAAGCAGGTATCACGTTTCGAAGGTGATACAGAAGAAATCAAACGTGTTGTTGCGGAAGAACCCAAGCAGACAGATATCTACCAAGTGTGTGAGTATGCCAGAAAGCGCGGGATTTCGGATGTTTATCTTTTATATCCGATGTTCCGGTATGAGGAAAATGAACCTCACTTCCCAGTAGGGAAGAGCCAAGGTGCATCGGGAGATATTAATATACACTTCGTACGTCTACCCTTCATTTTCGAGGATGACGAAGCAAAGGTAAAGGCACAATTGCAGGATGTGATAAAGAGGATTTTTTCTTTATGATGTAGATAAATGACGGAGGAAAGCAATGGGCAGGATATATATTGTAAAAAAGGGTGTCACAAAACTGGATGTGGATTGCGTGGTAAATGCTGCCAATGAGGGGTTATTGCCCGGAGGTGGCGTGTGCGGTGCGATTTTCAAGGAAGCAGGATATGATAAACTGGAGAAAGCCTGTAGTGAGATTGGGCATTGTGATACCGGAGATGCTGTTATGACTTCAGGGTTTAATCTGAAAGCAAAGTATATTGTTCATGCTGTCGGTCCAAGATGGGGTGGTGGAAAGAACAACGAGGCTTCATTACTTTATTCCTGTTATCAGAAGGCCATTTTACTGGCAGAAGAAAATGGGTGTGAATCCATAGGTTTTCCTTTGATTTCTTCCGGCATATTCGGATATCCTAAAAAGGAAGCATGGGAAGTGGCACTCAAAGCCGTGGATGAAAGTACCTATCAAAGTGACATGGAAGTGTACTTTGCAGTTCTGGATGAAGAAATGCTGAAACTTGGTCAGCAGGTATATGATTCTTTGTTTGGGAACTCGGATGATGCAATACTGAAATCCATTGACAGAAGTAAGTTGCATAAATGTATAGAGGATTTATGTAGAATTCGGAAAATAGAATGGACTCCTTCAAAGGTACAGGGGAAAACGGAGGACGGAAAAGACATACTTACATTGCCATATCCAATCTATCCACCAGAGATATTTGGGGTTTTCGAACTGTTGAAACCGGATTATCAATACACGGATAACATAAAAAATTTTCCTGACGGTTTGCTTGCCACTGATATGACAGCTGGTCAGATTAGGACAATGTTGACCTATATAGATCGTGGAGAACGTTTCTGCGATGGGAGTATTGCAGCAGAGGTGGAAAACGGTAGGTTATTAAAAATGTTACTTCGGTTGGATGATTTGTTGACAAATTAGCTGAATGAATAAAGAATAGGCAAAAGAATACATATTGACAACACGAACATATGTTCGTATAATATCATTATCGCTACATTAGGAAAAACTAAACAGATATAAGGTGTGTTTGTCTGACATCCCTTTTGGCAGACCATCTTCACGGAGGCATAATGGTATATGGCGTTTAAGATTGGTTCAAAAGCCTTTATGATCGAAAGTAACCGAATCGTAAGTGAAGTAACCATAGTAAAGAGAAATGGTGATTTTTATATAGTGCGGTTCGGAAATTCTGGTGGAATCCAAGTGAGAAGCAGCAGACTGTTTGCAACGAAGGAGGAAGCAGAAGCTAATCTTCCAAAGAGTGAGATTACACAAAAGAGAACAGGATATCGGTCACCATATGATTATCTTCATTAAGCATAAAAAACTTTTTGGTGAAATGGGGTTGACATCCATGTCCTTTTTTAATACAATATGTGTTAGCAAGTTAGCGAATATGCAAATGTGCTAAAAGGCGAATGTACACAAAAAGAAAAAAACACAAAAAGAAGAGATTAAACGATTAGAAAAGGTGAACATTATGAAGTATGCGAATTTTGGAGAATTTATAAGTAAGAAGAGAGTCGAAAAGCAAATTACATTAAGAAAGATGGCAGATATGCTTGGTGTGTCTGCTCCATTTTTAACAGATGTAGAAAAAGACAGACGTAATCCCTTCGACATGGAAAAACTGACCCAACTCGCTCAAATTTTAGGACTGACACCAGAAGAAAATGAGACAATGTATAATTTAGCAGGAAAAAAGAGAAATGCCGTAGCACCAGACTTGCCAGAATACATAATTGAAAGAGATTATGTAAGTGCAGCACTAAGAACAGCCAGAGATTTGGATGCTGGCGAGGAAGAATGGATGAAGTTCGTAGAAGAACTCAAGAAGCGAAAGGGGTAAGTACCTATTTATGTTTAGACCTGAAATAAAAAGAAAACGATCAGGGACTCCCGTACTGAGTAGAAAGCAGATTGATGCTATCGGTGAGGGATTAGTCGGAGAATTTAAACCGGAAGCTCTTGTTACACCACAGGAGATTGATATTGACCTGTTTGCACAGGATTATTTGGGATTGGATCAGGATTTTGCCTATCTTTCTCATTGCGGGGTGTATCTCGGGATGACTGTATTTAATGATACAGATAAGGTCCCGATATATGATCCTACCACTCAACAAGCTGAATATATGAGTGCAAAAGCACACACGGTAATCATTGACAAAACATTGTTGGCGGATAACCAAGAACATCGGTATCGATTTACAATGGGACATGAGGCAAGCCATGAATTCCTACATAAAGAATATTTTGCATATGACCCCAACCAGTTAACGATATTTGATTTCATGGAAGATTCTCCGGCGCCTATGATACAATGCCGAGTTGACACTAAGAAATTCGACTTTAAGCAGAATCATTCATGGGGTGACAGAGACTGGATGGAGTGGCAGGCCAACTGTCTTTCTTCCTCGATGCTTATGCCGAAGTCAATGGTTAACGTGGTGGTAGAAGATGTGAAAACCAGAAATATTCAAAAGGGATTATTGCACTATGCTTTGGTGGAGGAGGTTTCTAATGTATTCAATGTATCATTTGAAGCAGCTTCCATCAGATTAAAGCAACTGGGATACATTCCATCAAATGAGCAGATTAGCAATGACCTTCTAAATGTTTTGATGCAATTGGAAATGCAGGGTGTCTGCTAGGAGGTTCAGTTATGACTCTTGAGGAATTACGAGAAAATCTCGTTGATTTTATTGAGATGGAATGCCCTTTCTTGGACGAAATCAAAGACTGTGTGGTGTCATTGGATGATATGATTGACCATATTATCTATGAGGGAATAAAATATGCTTATGATGATTATGCCGAGAAGAAATCCATTCGGCAACATCTGAAAGACAATAATATGGACGATGATTCCGAACGCAGAAAATTCAGCAGGGCATTACAATATGCCCAGTATTACAGGGATTTGCAATTTGATCAAGTGATAAGAGAAAATCATATTGCTGTTGACGAACTTCATGGAAAGGATATGACTGAATTCGATACCAGAATGGAAGGTCATGAGATTAGTGCCATGAACTTTGTAGAACTTTGTAATATGCGGGACATTCCATTGCTTAATAAAATCATCGGTAAACAGATACAGAGTTCGAAGAAGGTATCAAATCCTACATTTATTGCATTGATGGATCAGTATGATGCATATATTGACAAACTGGAATCTGGGATGGATACGGATGAAGCTGTAGTGTATAATACTGAATTGTATTTTACCTTGGAGTGGAAATACAATGTGGATCTGGTCTACAGGATTGTATTAGAAGCAGAAAAGAAGGGTTTTCCGGAAATTTCCAAAGATCAAGTGCGATGGCTGTGTGGGACTGTTCAGATTCCGGGGTCTCCTTGGTATCCATACAATGCAGGTGTGGAATGCCGAATGATTATGCACCGACACAAATATCTACCGTATGTGTTTAGTTTGGAAACGGAAGATGAGATTGCAGACCGAGATGCGAAGAATGCGGCTTTGTATCATTTAAAATCATTCATAGCCACATTCAATTCCAGAAAATCAATCACCGAACTGGTTCATACAACAGATATGAGTGATCGGGCGGAGTTTATCAGAAATAGATATTGGATTTGGAAACATCATGAAAAGAAAGAATGGACACCGGAACGTATCAAATATGCAAGAACGGTCTACAGCTATATTTATCAGGATGTTGCACCACCTAAAATAAAATAGAAACACCATAGCGGGTTTCTTTGGAAATCCGCATTTTTTTGCAACAAATGTTAACCAATTAGCGAACAGGCTAATAGAGGAGGTATTATGAAAAATTTTACAAGACACCTGATCTGCCCTTGGTGTAAAAAGGGCGAAGCCTTAGCCGATGGAAAGGCAAAGATTACGATTTCGGTACAGTGTTCAAAATGCGGACGGATTTTTACAGGAGATTTAGATACCTGTAGAACAGAAAAATCAAATGCCTGTCGAAGAATGGGTAGAAGATAGGGATTAAAAGCTGACTGTCCACCGGGACAAAGGTCACCACTGGGACGGAGCAATGGCTGTATTTAGTATGCAGCCTTTGTTCCGTCCCATTTTTTGTTCTAAGAACAGGCACCTGAAAAAGATTAAGTTATAAACAGGGTGGAGCCTATTTTGTGAGATGCCTTACAATCTTCTGACTTTTTTTCTGGAGTAGGTGATATCCAATTTGGCATAGGTAATCATTTTACATCTGAAGGGGCAACTGGATATAAGAATATAGCTTTTTTTTCTCCAGATGATTTTTTCAATCTGTGAGATGAACCTATATAAGATGGCAACCTTATATAACTTTGAAAAAAAATGTAAAAAAATTTTCAAATAGGAAATTACCCTTCCTATTTGGTTCGTAATATTGCAATCAGACAAGGACAGAAAGGAGGTGAGCAGTCGTGAGTGCGAATGAGAGACGAGCAGAAATTATAAGAATCATGGTCGCAAGAAGGCAGGAAAGTATGCAGGTACTGGCAAGTGAACTTGGCGTAACTGACAGAACAATCCGTGCTGATATTCTTGCACTCACGGCTGAATACCCTCTGGAAACTGTTAGAGGTAACGGAGGCGGTGTCCGTATTGCCGATTGGTATCATCCGCATAAGAACATTCTGTCACGGGAGCAGATTTCCGTATTGGAACAGCTGCTGCCACAGTCAGATGAAGAACAGAAGCGTGTGCTTGACCAGATGCTCCGTGAATACGGCTCAAACAAATACTGTCCGGTTGTCTAAGGACAAGCCGGGTGACGATTCGGTAAGTCAAATGTAACGAGAACCCCACGGCCATGAGAGCCGAAGTGAAGAAAGGAAAAATTATTATGAAGAAGATTTTTATCTGCTCCCCATTCAGGGGAAACATCGAAGAGAACAAGAAGGCGGCACAGTTTTACGCCAAGATTATTATCGGCACGGGCAGAGTCCCCGTTGCCCCGCATCTT